>Ga0326726_10004088_pt1 | contig 13358 bp, 12 predicted proteins | sample MHFenrmetagenome_2_FD_207603 | JGI IMG/M metagenome (GOLD analysis project Ga0326726, IMG submission 207603) | Lab enriched peat soil microbial communities from Michigan Hollow, Ithaca, NY, United States - MHF15MN | ecosystem: Environmental > Terrestrial > Soil > Wetlands > Peat | place: USA... | reverse complement strand
GCACAGGGGCGACGGTGAACTTCATCGTCCGCGTCGAAACCGGGACGATGAACCGGGCGATCTATCAGAACGCGATTCTTCACGACCCGACCGTCGACGCGCCGGTGTCGCCGTTTTCGGCGCCGAAGGGATGGAACCGGCGTCTGGTCGCCGTGCACGGCGCCGGCTGCCCGGGCGGCTGGTACATCCAGGGCGGCGCGATGGGCACATCGCCGCTGGATGCCGCGCGCCTCGGTGAAGGAGACGCGCTTTTCGTCAGCACGCTCAATCATCCGACCAACAGCTGCAACGCGATCGTCGCCGGCGAGACGGCGATGATGGGCAAGGAACATTTCATCGAGACGTTCGGCGTCCCGACGTACACCATCAGCACCGGGTCGTCGGGCGGCGCGTACACGAGCCTGCAGCTCGCCGACGCGTTCCCCGGCCTCTTCGACGGCGTCAGCATCGCCGCAACGTTCCCGGACGCGCTGTCCATCGCGCTCGCCGGCCTTGATGCGCATCTGCTGACGCATTACTTCGCGACGCTACCTCCTGGCCCCACCAGCCCTACCAGCCCCACCCGCCCCACCCGCCTATCGTTCACCGACGCGCAGAAGCTCGCGATCACCGGCTACTCGACGATCAAGGCGTTCGTCGACGCGGCGAACCAGTCGCAGCGGACCGATCCCGTGCCGGATCGCGCGGACATCGAGGGGTATCAGTCGGCGCGCTGGAACGCGGTCGTGCCAGAGAACCTGCGCTACGACCCGGTGAAGAACCCGCGCGGGGCGCGGCCCACGGTTTTCGACGTGGCGCGCAACGTGTACGGCGTCGACCCGGCGACCGGTTTCGCACTGCGGCCGTACGACAACGTCGGCGTCCAGTACGGACTGCACGCGCTCAACAGCGGCGCGATCACGCCGGCGCAGTTCCTCGATCTGAACGAGCGGATCGGCGGCTTCGACCAGGATTCGAACTACATCGCGTCGCGCACGACCGGCGACGCGGGCGCGATCGCGCGGACCTATCAGAGCGGCCTGCTGCTCAGCGGCAAGGGCGGGCTTGCGTCCATTCCCATCTTCGACAACGCGACGTCGAACGAAGCTGGCGGTTACCACTACGGGTGGTTCCACTACGCGCTGCGCGAGCGGCTGCGCCAGGCGAACGGCAATTCGGACAACCTCGTGATGTGGCGCAGCAGCGTGTCCGCAGATGCGAAGACGCTCCTCGATACCTGGATGGCTTCGTACGCCTCCGACTCGTCGAGCGATTCACAGCGGACGAAGGTCCTTCGCGCGAAGCCGGCAAATGCTGTTGAAGGCTGCTACGACAAATCCACACCGCCCGTGTTCATTCCAGAACACCTCGTCTTCACCAGCCAGCCGACGACGAAGTGCTCGTCGCTCTATCCGGTGTACTCGAACACGCGCACGGAAGCCGGCGGATCGGTGGCGGGCAACGTGCTGAAGTGCCAGTTGAAGCCGATCGATGCAAAAGACTATAAAGTAATGTTCTCGGCCGACGAGCGCGCCCGCCTCAACAAGATCTTCTCCGGTGGCGTCTGCGACTGGTCGAAGCCTGGCGTGAGTCAGGCGCCCGTGGTGACGTGGCCGTCGCTCGGGCCGTCACCGGAACATCTCTTGATCGACGCGGGCAAGTCCACGTCGACGTCGCAGAGGTGATGTTGAAGCAACTGACCGTACTCGCCCTTCTGCTCGCCGCCGGCCTGATCGCCGGCGTCGCGGCCGAACAGCGCATCACGACGAACCCGCGACCGGAGGAGGAACTGAAGCGGCTGTTTCCGAACGCTGCGGCGTTCTCGCCGCTCGCCGGCGATCCGCTACACTTCACGGCGTACGCGGCCGACCCCAAGGCGAATCCATCAGCGCCGAAGCTCGGCATCGCGTTCTGGACGACGGATCTCGTGCCGTACGAGCACGGCTATCACGGCCCGATTCATATCCTCGTCGGGATGGATCCCAAAGCGACGATCGTCGGCGTCATCGTCGACTACGATTCGGAGCCGTACGGCTATTTCTCCGTCGAGCCGCCGAAGTTCGCCGCGCAGTTCAAGGGCAAGACGATCAACGATCCGTTCCGGGTCGGCGTCGACGTGGACGCGGTCTCACGCGCGTCGCTCAGCATCAACAGCGCCACCCGGGCCATCCGGGACAGCTCGCGCATGGTCGCGAAGACGCTGCTGCCCGATCTGACGAAGTAACGGTGAATTAGTGGAAACGGCGGCGGCCGAAGGCTGGCGCGAAATCCTCGGTCCGCAAGCGGCCGAGCTCGGCCTGCTCACCGCGTTTCTCGTCCTCGCGCTCGTCAGTTTCTTCCGCAAGAGCGTCCCTCTGAAGTACGCGACGATGATCGCGTCGGTCGCCTACCTCGGCTTCGTCAAAAGCCGGCTCGTCTCGGTCGTCGACATCTTCGGCGTGCTCTCCTGGGACCTGCCGATCTTCAAGTACAACATCGCGTGGTACGTCCTGTCGGTTTTCACGATCGTGTCGACCGTGTTGTGGGGACGGCTCTACTGCGGACGTATCTGCGCGTTCGGATCGCTGACGCAAATCATGGACGCGGTCATCCCCGAGAAGATCCGCTTCGACGTGCCGGTCGCGCTCGAGCGGCGCGCGGCGTGGATCAAATACGGCTTGCTCGGCGCCGTCGTCGTTTACTTTCTCGCGACGCGCGATCTGTTGATCTATCGCTTCGTCGAGCCGTTCTGGATGTTCAGCCTGTTCGGCACGCCCGTGATGTGGATCGGTCTCGGCGTGCTGCTGCTCGCGACGGTGTTCGTGAGGAATCTCTACTGCCGGTTCCTGTGTCCCGTGGGCGCGCTCCTCGGCGTGATCTCGAACCTCACGGTGTTCAAGATCAAGCGGTGGTCCGAGTGCAACACGTGCAAAATCTGCGAGAAGACGTGCGAGTGGGGTGCGATTCGCGGACCCGTGATCGTCAAGACCGAGTGCGTCCGCTGCGACGACTGCGAGCGGCTCTACCTCGATCAGCAGAAGTGCCCGCACTGGATCATCCTCAGACGCAAGTCCGAGAAGCTGTTCGTCTCTTCGTAGGGCGGGTCCTTTTGGACCCGCCGTCGATGCCGGGTCCGAAAGGACCCGGCCTACTGGACTTGATGTATCAGGCTGTCGATCATCGCCGGAAGGTTCTGCACGAACTCGCGGACCTCGGGGATGTACTGGTACGCGAGCCACAAGAATAGAACCGTGAAGCCGACGCCCATCAGGGCGTCCCACGCGCCTGCGGGACCGTAGTGCGCGCCGCCGAGCGTGTAGTACGTCGCGCGACGCAGCGCGTGCAGCGGCCACGCGATCATGCTGTAGATCATCATGATCGCGATGAGCCCGACCCAGGACGGCACTTCTGGCGGCAGCGAAATGCCGAACACGGTGCCGGTCGTCACGATTGAAAACAGCACGGCCAACCAGACGCAGAACAGTGCCGCGTTGATGATCGTCAGGATTGGGAGCGCGATCCCGGCGGCGATCTGCGAGCCGTAGCCCGGCTGGTACGGCGGCGCGACCGGGGATACGGCCCCTGAAGTGCTCCACGATCCCGCGCCCGGCCACGCCCAGGTTCGGCGACGCCACATCCAGCGCTGCTGCCGCATCTGCCGCCGGAAGTCGCGTCGCTGCTGTCTCCACTGCCGGCGCCACTCCCAGCTGTTCTGGAACGCGCCCTCCTTGAATTGCTGCGCGCCCTTCTTGAACTGCTCGGAGTACTGCTTGGCCTGATCGACCAGTTCCTGCGCGTTGAACGGCATTCCGTACGCGGCCGCGTGCTCCTCTGAGGTCGTCGCCGGCGGCAGGATGAACATCAAGCCGAGGTAGACGAGCGCGAATGCCCCGCCGGTGCCGAAGAACAGAACGAAGAAAATGACGCGGATGACCGTGACGTTGGTGTGGGAGTACGCCGCCAGGCCCGCGCACACGCCGCTGATCATCGCGCCGTCGACGATCCGGTAAAGACGCTTCGGCGCATCGGTATCCGTCCTCGTCTTGCTCGACGATGACGACGCCGGGTCCGGCGCGGCCGCGCCGGCGGCGGGCCCGGCCGATCCCTCGACCGGCCCCATCTCCGCGACGATCTGTTCGATCTCCGACGTCGCCATCACCGTCTTGTGCGGACCGAGAAAGCGCCGGCATTTGTCGCCGATCGCCTGCTCGAGGTCCGCGATGATCTCCGCCTTGTCCGGGTTGTCCTTCAGCTGAAGCTCGGCGCGGTCGAGGTAGGCGCGCAGCGCCGCGTACGCCGTCTCCTCCAGCTGATAGGCGTTGCCGTTCAGGTTGACCGTGATGACTTTTTGCATTGGCTATCGTCCCAGCCTGCCGATCGTGGCGTTGATCTGTTTCCAGTAGTCGCTCAGGTCCGCGAGCTGCGATTTGCCCTTCGCCGTCAGCTCGTAGTACTTGCGCGGCGGGCCCGCGTCCGATTCCTGCCACTCGTAGTCGACGAGGCCTTCGCGCCGCATCTTGCTCAGCAGTGGATACAGGGTGCCTTCCTGCGTCGTGAATTCCGTCTCGCGCAGCCGCTCGAGCATGTCGGCGACGTAGACCTTGTCGCTGGAGATGATCTTGAGGATCAGGAACTCCAGCAGGCCTTTCCGGATCGCGGTGAACTTCTCGTCGACGCTCATGAATGCGTCACTACCTTGTCTCAACAAGGTAGCAGGACGGAGGAAGGGAGTCAACGGTTCCGCGGGACGCAGGCCGGGTCCTGGCGGACCCGGCTGGATCGGCGGGTCCAAAAGGACCGCCCTACTTGGTCCGCTAAGGGCTCGGCGGCGCGACCAGGACGAAGCGATCCTTCAGCGCCGTCGACACGAGGACCCGGTTGTCGGCGCCGACGATGACGCCGGCGACGCCGGGCAGCCGCTCGATCAGCGCCATTCCTGCCGTGGGGCCGAGAATGAAGACGCCCTTGGCGAGCGCGTCGGCGATGACCGCGCGATCGGTGACGAGCGTGACGCTGCGGCTCAACCGTGCGGGCTGGCCAGCGCCGAGGTCGAGGATGTGGTGATAGCGGACGCCGTCCTTGATGAAGAACCGTTCGTAGTCGCCGGACGTGCTGAACGTCGCATCGCTGAGCTCGACGGTCGCAAACGGCTTGTGATCGCCGCGCGGATCGGCGATGCCCAGCTTCCACGGACGATCGCCGCGATGGCCACCGGCGTACATGTCGCCGCCGGCCTGGATCATGAAATCGCGCAGTCCGCGGTCGCGGAAGACCTTCACCGCGTGATCGACGGCGTAGCCCTTGCCGATGCCGCCGAGGTGGATGCGCATGCCTCGCCTTTTCAGAAGAACGGTTCCAGCAGTCTCGTCGATCTGAATCTGCCGGTAGTCGATCAGTGGGAGACGCTGGCGAATCGCGGCGGCGGACGGAATCGAGTTGTCCTGATCCTGATCGAACTTCCAGAGATCTGCGAGCGGGCCGAACGTCACGTCGAAGCAGCCGCCGGTCCAGTCGCTGACCTGCTGCGCGATACGCAGAATCTCGCGCACATCTCGATCGACCGCAACGGCGTGCTCACCCGCGGCCGCATTGACGCGGATGACGTCGCTGTCCGCCTTCCACACGCTCATCAGCGCGTCGAGCCGATCGAATTCGCGGAACACCGCGTCGAACGCCGACTGCGCGACTGCCGGATCCGTCGTCCACGCGGTCAGGCGCAGTTCGGATCCCATGGCCAGGCCGGCGCGCTCGACCAGCTGCGCCGCGCCGCGGGCGGCCGTCGGCGCGGGGGCCGGACGCCGGCATGCGCCTGCCGCGAGAAGCACGGCCAGTGCCAGGGATCGTCGATTCACGCCGCTATCATCGCATCCCGCCGTCGCCACACCCGTCCAGGGCGGGTCTTGACAAGTCATTTTAGTTTCATCTAAAGTGTTGCCGATGGAACACGCCCACCTGGCCGCCATCGCCTCCCCGCGCCGCCGCGAAATCCTGCGGCTGGTGTGGAGCCAGGAAATGGCCGCCGGCGACATCGCCGCCGCGATGCCCGACGTCACCTTCGGCGCCGTGTCGCTCCAGCTCCGCGCGCTGCAGGACGCCGGCCTCGTCGTCTGCCGGCCCGACCGGAAGAACCGCTTCTACAAGGCGAAGCGCGAGGCCCTCGGGCCGATCGGGAAACACCTCGAGCGGATGTGGGACGACGCGCTCTGGCGGCTGAAACTCGCGGCGCAACTCGAAGCCTCGCGACGCGGGCCCGCCCCGCGCCGCAGACATCACAGGCACTGAATGAAAGGAAGACCGAGATGACTGGATCGCCCTCGCTGCCTGCACTGACCTACCGCCTCGATCGCACTGTCGTGATTGAAGCGCCGCGCGACATCGTGTTCCGCTATTTCACAGACGAGAAGCGCTGGGCCATGTGGTGGGGCGCCGGATCGACGATCGATCCGAAGCCCGGCGGACGCATGCTGATCCGTTATCCCGACGGCACGGAAGTCGTCGGTGAAGTGCTGACCGTCGACGCGCCCGAGCGCATCGCGTTCACGTACGGCTACGCGTCGGGCAAGATGATTCCGCCCGGCGGCTCGCGCGTCACAATCCGCCTCGAGGCCGATCCGCGCGGCACGCGTCTCCACTTCCTCCACGAGTTCGCCGACGCCTCCGTCCGCGACATGCACGTCCAGGGCTGGCGCTATCAGCTGTCGGTGTTCAGCAACGTCGTCTCGAACGAGCTGCACGCGAACGCCGCGGCGGCCGTCGACGAGTGGCTCGCGATCTGGACGGAGGAGAACGCCGCGAAACGCCTGGAGAGGCTCGCCGCGGTCGCGTCCTCAGGCGTGCGGTTCCGCGATCGCTTCAGCCTCATCGACGGCGTGGACGAGTTGAGCGATCAGATCGGCGGCGCGCTGCGCTTCATGCCGGGCATGCGGATGGAACGCCGCGGCGACGTGCGGCAGTGCCAGGGCACCGTGCTCGCGGAATGGGTCGCGCTGACGACAGACAATCAGGAGCGCGGCCGCGGCACCAACGTCTACACGTTCGGCCCGAACGGCAAGATCGAATCGGTGACCGGATTCTGGAATTCGTAGGGCCGTTATAATTTGCGCGATGCTGCGCGCATGGCTCGCGTTGCTTGTTGTCGTCGCCCAGGCGGTCGGAAACCCGTCGGCGCAGTTCGACGCGCTCTACGAGTCGATTCGCGACGGCAAGATCGCGCGCGACGCCGCGCGCGAGAAAGTCCGCGAACTGCTTCCGCTCATCACGCAGGACTTCTACGCGCGCGGCGGCAAGGACGCGCCGAAGGACGCGTGGCGCTTTCCGGTCGAGGGCTACGCGGCGAATTCGATCGGTGGGACCAACGGCAGCGGCTATCTGCCGTACGGCTACGACTGGTTCGACGGCTACAAGAGCAGGGGCCATCCCGGCCACGACATCTTCATCCGCGACCGGAATCAGGACGAGCTGGACGATGCGACGGGCAAGCCCGTCAACGTCCTGAGCATCTCGAGCGGAATCGTCGTCGCGTACTCGCCGGAGTGGAAGGCGGACAGCATTCTGCGGGGCGGACGCTACCTGTATATATACGACCCGTCACAGAACGGGATCTTCTACTACGCGCACCAGCGCAGCCTGCTGGTGAAACCGGGAGACATCGTGTCGCCCGGTCAGGTGATTGCGACCGTCGGCCGATCGGGACGCAACGCCGCCGCGCCGCGATCGCCGACGCATCTGCACGTGATGTTTCTCGCGATCGACGGCGGCGACTATCCGAGGCCGCGCGACATCTACCAGGATCTCGCGCGCCTGGGTCGCAGCGCCAAGTAGGGCGGGTTCTTTTGGATTCGCCTGATCCGAGCCGGGTCCGAAAGGACCCGGCCTACGTCTGCTACCGCCTCACGAATTTTTGCACGCGCCGGCCGTTGCCGACTTCCGCGGTGTAGACGTTGCCCTTCGAATCGACCGAGACGTTGTGCAGGAAAATGAACTCGCCGGCGTAGCGGCCGATGCGCCCGAAGCCGCCGACTTCGTTCAGCGTCCGCCGATCGTAGATGTGGACTCTGCCGTTGCCCGCGTCGGCGAGGAACAGATATTCCTGCTGCGCGTCCGGCGAAAACGCGACGGAGAATGACGTCCCGAGCAGCTTCGTCCTGCGCTCGACGAAGATCTCGCGCTGGTACTTGCCGTCGATCGTGAACACCTGCATCCGGTTGTTCGTGCGATCCGCGACGTAGACCAGTCCATCGTCCGACACGCGGATGCCGTGGACGAGATTGAACTGCTGCGGCCCCGGCCCTTCATCGGCCAGCCGGTTCGGCGCGGTGTCGTCCGGCACGTTGCCGTACGCGCCCCACATGCGCTTGAACTTTCCTGTGTCGGCGTCGAGCACGATGACGCGGCGGTTGACGTAGCCGTCGGCGACGAAGACTTCGTTGGTCTTCGGGTAGACGTAGATGTCGGCCGCGTTGTTGAAGTTGTTCGTGTCGAGGCTGCCCTTGCTTTGGCCGCGATGGCCGACCTGCATGAGGAACTTGCCGGCGGCCGTGAACTTCAGAATCTGATTCTCGGTCCGCTCGCGCAGCCGCGGTCCGCCCGCGGACGAAATCCAGACGTTGCCTTTGTAGTCGATGTGGATCGTGTGCTCGTCCTTCGGCCACTCGTAGCCCGGACCCTCGCCGCCCCACCCGTGAATGTAGTTGCCGGCCGCGTCGAACTCCATCACGGGCGGCGCCGCCGTGCAGCACAACGCCTCCGGATTCTTCGCCTTCTCATCGTCGTTCAGCGACCACGGCCGCTGGATGATCCACACGTGATCGCGCGCGTCGACGGCGAGGCCGGACACCTGGCCGAGGATCCACTGCTTCGGCATCTTCGGCCACATCGGATCGACCTGGAAGGACGGCGCGGATTTCGGCTGCGCCCGCGCCACACGCTCCAGCGCCCCTTCGGCCACGACGAGGCCGACGAGCACAATGACGACGGCGGCGGTCTTCCATATGCGGTTCATCGAAGCCCTCTCATCTGGCGGGTCCGAAAGGACCAGCCCTACAAATCACCCGCCTTACGATACACTCTCCCGTCGAGGAGACCCATGCGCTCGAACACTTTCCTTACTCTTACCTGCGCCCTCATCATCACGCTCGCCCCGTCCACGTTCGCGCAGCGCGGCGCTCCCGTTGCGCCGGCGCCCGATGCGCCGCCCGATTCGATCAAGATGATGGTCGATCGGCTGGACCTCGAGAAATACAAGGCAACCATCAAAGGACTGACGCAGTTCGGCGATCGCCGACAAGGCACGTCGCGCAATCGCGCGGCCGTTGATTGGATCGAAGCGCAGCTCAAGAGCTACGGCTGCCCGACCGATCGCATCAAATACGAGTTCAATCCGCCGCCGCCGAATCCGAACGCGGCCGGACGCGGGGGACGAGGAGGACTCGCGCAGGGCGGCGGCAAGCCGCGCGGCAATCGCATCCCGACCGGCGTCAACACGGATCCGATGAAGCAGCCGGATGAAAAGCTGCGCGCGCTCAACATGGAGCCGACGACGCCCGGCCCGCGCGAAGAGGTGTACTGCACGAAAGTCGGCACCACGCATCCGGAAGAGATGTACATCGTCAGCGGCCACATGGACGGTCACGGCTGGGGCGAAGCGGCGAACGACGACGGCTCAGGCACGGCGCTCGTCATGGAGCTGGCGCGCGTCTTCAGCAGCCCCGACGTCGTCACCGAGCGCACGATTCGCTTCGCGCTCTGGAACAACGAGGAGACCGGCACCAACGGCGCGCGCGCGTACATCGCGCAGCGTCAGGAGCTGCAGGGCAAAGAGAATCCGCCGGGATCCGGAAGATATCCTGAGCCGAAGTGGCTCGGCATGATCCAGCACGACATCATGCTGTTCGATCACGGCATGCCGCTGCCGGACGGCACGATGCGCAAGGAGCAGCGGCTCGAGGCCGACGTCAACATCGAGTTCCAGGTCGCGTCGAAGATGGCGGCCGAATCGATGGCGCTCGCGTGGAAGTTCGAGGTCGCGAACGAGAAGTACGCGACCGACTATCCCGCCACGGTGAGCAGCCACATGACCAACACGGATTCCGGGCCGTTTCAGGACATCATCCCGTCGATCAGCCTGCGCGAGAACGAGCGCGGGACGCAGATCGGCAACGGCTGGGATCCGCAGTGGCACCAGCCGACGGATCTCTACAGCACGTACAACGACAAGGATTTCCGTCTCGGCCTCAACGCCGCGCAGACGACGCTCAGCGGCGTCGCGACGCTGACCGGAGCAACGCTGAAGAAGTAGGGCGGGTCCTTCTGGACCCGCCTGATCAGCCGGGTCCGAAAGGACCCGGCCTACTCGTCAGAGGATCATCATGAAACGCCTCGCACTGATCGCGCTCGCCATCATTGCCGCGCTCGCGCTGCCGGAAGCGCAGACCGAGAAGCTGGACTTCGCCACCATCGGCCGCATCAAAGACGAAGGCCTGAATCGCTCGCAGGTGATGGACCACATCTCCTGGCTGAGCGACGTCTACGGCCCGCGCCTCACCGGCTCGCCGGCGATTCAACAGGCGAGCGAATGGGCGATGAAGAAGTTCAGCGAGTGGGGTCTCGCGAACGTGCATCAGGAGCGATGGAAGTTCGGCAAAGGCTGGTCGCTCGTCAAGCTGAACGTGACGATGATCGAGCCGCAGATGCAGCCGGTCATCGCCTACCCGAAGGAATGGTCGAGCGGCACGAAAGGTCCAGTGACGGCGGACGTCGTCCGCGTGAACATCCGCAGCGAGGCGGACTTCGCGCGCTACCGCGGTCAGCTGCACGGCAAGATCGTCCTGACCCAGCCCGCGCGCGTGGTCCGCATGTACGAAGGACCGAACATCCTGCGGATGGACGACAAGTGGACCGCGGAAGCCGAGACGACGCCGGTGCCCGCGCCCTCAGCAGGACGCGGCCCTTCGGCAGGCTCAGGGCAAGCGGGTGGCGGCCGCGGGGCCGCGCAGGACTTCCGTCAGAAGCTCGAAGATTTCTACGTCGCCGAGGGCGTCGTCGCGACATTCGATCGTGGCAGCGACAGCGACATGGCCGCGGCGGGCAGCGACCTCACCTGGCAGCAGCAGCATCCCGACGGCGGCACCGTGTTTCCCGGCGGCAGCTACGCGCGCGACGAGAACGCCGGAAAGAGCGTCCCCGGCCTGACGCTCGCCGTCGAGCACTACAACCGCATGATGCGCGTGCTGGACAAGAACGTGCCGGTCACGGTGGAGCTGAACGTCGAGACGAAGGTCTACGACGAGGCCACCCAGGGAGGAATGGCCGGGTTCAACACCGTCGCCGAGATTCCGGGCACGGACCTCGCGTCGGAGATCGTGCTGCTCGGCGCGCACTTCGACTCGCATCCGTACGCGACCGGTGCGACCGACAACGCGACCGGCAGCGCGGCGATGATGGAAGCGATGCGGATCATCAAGACGCTCGGCATCAAGCCGCGGCGGACGATCCGCGTCGCGCTCTGGGGCGGCGAGGAAGAGGGGCTGCTCGGCTCGCGCGCGTACGTCCGCGATCACCTCGCCGACGTCGAGACGATGGCGCTCAAGCCCGAGCACGCGAGGCTGGCGGCGTACTTCAATTCGGATAACGGCACGGGCAAGGTGCGGGGCGTGTGGATGCAGGGCAACATCGCCGTGACGCCGATCTTCGAACAATGGATCGCGCCGCTCAAGGATCTCGGCGTGACGATCCTCGGTCCGCGGTCGGTGACATCCACCGATCATCTGTCGTTCGACAACGCCGGCATTCCGGCGTTCCAGTTCCTGGTCGATCGCCTCGAGTACAACTCGCGCACGCATCACTCGAACATGGACACGTTCGATCGCGTCCAGCGCGACGACATGGTGCAGCAGGCGGCCGTCATCGCGGTCTTCGCGTACGACGCGGCGATGCGCGACGAGAAGCTGCCGCGCAAGGCGCTCCCCGCGCCGCAGCGCGGCCGCGGCACCAACCCGTCCGCGCAGCAATAGGTCAGGAGGGCGGGTCCTTCTGGACCCGCCTGATTCGCCGGGGACCTGGGTCGTGCGGATCCACGGCCAGTGCGTCGAGACCGCGAGCGCACCGAAGATTGCCACGTTGACGTCGCGGTGAGGCGGGTCCGAAAGGACCCGCCCTAGGTATCAACCGCCCTACGAGATCGTCAGCAGCGCGCCGGCGGCCATCAACGCGACGCCGACGCCCAGCCGCCAGCTCACCGGTTCGCCGAGCACCAGCGCGGCGAGCATCACGGTGAGCGGCAGACTCAGTTTGTCGATCGGCGCGACGCGCGACGCGGGACCGAGCTGCAGTGCGCGAAAGTACGCGAGCCACGACACGCCCGTCGCGATGCCTGACAGCGCGAGAAACATCAGCGACCGCCGCGACACGTTCGGCAGCGCGTGGTGCTCGCCGGCGACGAAGACCATCACCCACGCAAACACGATAACGACCACCGTGCGCAGCGCGGTCGCGAGCGTCGACGGCACGCCCTCGACGCCGAGCTTCGCGAGAATCGCCGTCGCCGCCGCCGCGCCGGCCGAGATGAACGCGTAGATGAGCCAGCTCATCCCACTACTCTATCTCTGCGCGTTCCGCGAGTTCTCCGTTGATCGTCGTCCTGTTCGTGATCGAACGGTCGTCGTCGCGGATCCGGACACATCCGCGCGCTTCATCAAGTGCATGCGGCGAATTCCGAGGAAATCCCGTCAAAGCATTGGCTAGAATGTTGCGTTCCTCGCGCGGGTCGCTCGGCCAAAGAGTCGCGCTACGAGCTCTGGACGCCTCGCGCTACGGGTGACAATCATGATGAGTGATGTGAAGTTCGCGCTGCGGTCGCTGATGCGGGTCAAGGGTCTCGCGATCACGGTCGTGCTGACGCTCGCCCTCGGCATCGGCGCCAACGCCGCTATCTTCAGCATCGTCCGCGGCGTGCTGCTGCGGCCGCTCGTCAACAAGGACGAGGCGCACCTTATCTATATCCGCCAGAGCGCGCCCGGCGTCGGCACGGACAACACGACGTTCTCCGTTCCCGAGATCGACGATCTGCGCACCACCCTGAAGGGCGTCACGGGCATCACCGGCTTCTCGACGATCGGCTTCACGATGGTCGGCCTCGGCGAACCGCAGGTCGTGCGCGCCGGCGTCGTCGACGGCAAGTACTTCGAGACGATGGGCCTGCACGCGGTGCTCGGCCGCCTGATCAATTTGGGCGACGACGGCCCGAAGGCGGCGAGCGTGACGGTTCTGACCCATCGCTTCTGGTCGACAACGCTGCATGCGGACGCGGGCGTCATCGGCAAACAGATACGTCTCGGCACGACGTCCTCCACGGTCATCGGCGTCCTCGAGCCGTCGGTACCATATCCCTCTGAAACAGAACT
>Ga0326726_10004087_pt1 | contig 13360 bp, 16 predicted proteins | sample MHFenrmetagenome_2_FD_207603 | JGI IMG/M metagenome (GOLD analysis project Ga0326726, IMG submission 207603) | Lab enriched peat soil microbial communities from Michigan Hollow, Ithaca, NY, United States - MHF15MN | ecosystem: Environmental > Terrestrial > Soil > Wetlands > Peat | place: USA... | reverse complement strand
GTAAGATCGCGGTTGACCGCAAATCCCTGCCTTCCCAGGGCATTATCGTCAACAATAAGTTTTGCATCGGCGGCAAATATACCCTGAGGGGTCGTGACCAGCGGGTTGATTTCAGCGAGCAGTGCGTCTTTTTCCAGGAATACGCGATAGAGTTTGTTGATGAGCGGGCTGATCTCTTTTGGTGCTGTACCGACAAGTTCCCGGAGCATGAACGGCGGTATATCCCGCATCAGCGGGTTTGCGATTACAGTCCGGATCGCCTCAGGGTGCTCTTTTGCCGTGATCTCAATGTCCACCCCGCCATTCTCGGTGAAAAGGAGCAACGGCTGCCTGCTCGAGCGGTCAACGGTGATTGAAAGATAATATTCGTGCTGGATCTCGAGCCGCTGTTCGGCAAGAACCTCGCGAACGGGGAGCCCCCTGATCTCTTTTTTAAACAGGTCCTGTGCGGTGGCGACTGCGTTGTTGTGGTCAGCCATTAAAATACCCCCTGCCTTTCCCCGCCCGCCGACATCCACCTGGGCTTTTAACACAATCTTTTCGCCGAGTTCGGTGAGATGTGCCGGAAGGTCGGCTGCGGACCGTATGAGAAATCCTGCCGGGACGGGTATCCCGAACTCCCGGATTATTTTTTTTGCCTCGTATTCGCGTAATTTCATGGTTGTGTGCTCCCTGCAGCCAGTTCAATGCCTTTTTTCATTGCTTTCAGGTTGAGTGCCTCGGTGCCCTTGGGTACCGAGTCGAGGATCGCTTTTTCAAGTGCAGCTTCGCTGACGACATGAGTTGAAGCGGCCAGCGCCCCCAGCATCACGATATTTGCTACGATGTCACGCCCCAGCGTCTGTTTTGCCTCCCGTGTCGCAGGGATCTCGATATACCTGCAGTCCGGCCGGGAATAAACGAGGGTGGAGTCGATGAGCATCACCGCATCTTTCCGGGCATGTGCACCATACTTTTCGAAGCCTTCCTGGGACATGATCACGTAAATGTCCGGGTCTGCAACTTTGGGGTACAGGATGGGAGTATCATCGATAATGAGTGCGCTCATCGACGCTCCGCCCCGGGCTTCCGGCCCATAGACCTGGGTCTGGACGGCAAACTTGTTGTCGTATATTACTGCAGCCCTTCCCAGGATCACCGCGGAGAGGATGATCCCCTGACCGCCGAACCCCGAGAACCTCACTTCGTGTCTCATCGTTTCACCCCAAGTGCAGGACGGTTCCTCCGTGCAAGTTCCCCGACAATGAACATATCCCCGGGGATATGCTCCCCCTTCTCCAGCAGACGGTCATGTTTTGCTTTCAGCACCGAGTGGGATCGCAGGTATTCCACCTGGTCAGCTACCAGCTTGAACTTGTTCCTGCGCCCGAACGCAGTCGGGCACTGCACCAGCGCTTCGATGAAGGAAAAACCCGGGGTCTGCAGGCCCGCAAGGATGGCTTTTTCGAGCTCTTTTACATGATAGGAAGTCCAGCGGGAGACATAGTTGGCCCCTGCTGCGATAGCGAGGTCGCAGAGGTCGAATGGCGTCTCGGCACACCCGTACGGGGTGGTCGAGGAGAGACACCCCAGCGGCGTTGTCGGGCTCCCCTGGCCCCCGGTCATCCCGTAAATCTGGTTGTTCATGCAGACAACGGTCAGGTCAATGTTCCTCCGGCATGCATGGATGAAATGGTTGCCGCCGATCGCAGCGAGGTCGCCGTCCCCGGTAATGACCACGACATGGAGGTCCGGGTTTGCCAGTTTCACCCCGGTTGCAAAGGCAATTGCCCGCCCGTGCGTTGTATGGAGGGAGTCGGTGACAATGTAACCGGGGGCTCTCGAAGAACACCCGATGCCGGAGACAAAGACCGTATCCTCTTTCTTCCATGCCATCTGCTCAACTGCGGCAAGCGTACAGTTGACGATGGTACCGTTGCCACACCCCGCACAGTAGATGTGCGGGAGACGGTCCTGGCGGTACCACTCCTCAAAACTCATCGGCATGCCTCCAGTGCAGCCAGCAGTTCAGAAGGTGTGTGCAGGTCGCCGCCGAGTTTCGGGAGACTGGTGACAGGGACCTTTGTATGGCGCTCGATCTCACGGGCGATCTGGCCAAGGTTCATTTCCGGTACCAGGAAGCGCCGTGCATGTTTGAATTCCCCAAGCGTATATTCAGGGAATGGCCAGACGGTCCTGATCCGCAGGAACCCGATGTTGTCGCCGGGATGGTCATGCAGGACCTGCTGCACGCTACGGACGGGAGCCCCGTACGCGATGAAGACACGTTCGGCATCAGGATTGATAATGTCATAATCCGCGATCTCGTGGCGGGCTGACTCGATCTTGTCCACAAGCCGCATGACAAGCGTCTCGTGCAGCTCCGGGTTTGTCGCACACGGGTATCCCCGTTCATCATGCGTAAGCCCGGTCACGTGGACCCCGTAACCCCTGCCGAACTGCGGGAACCCGGGGATGCCATCGCTTTCGGGTTTGAACGGAAGTGTTCCCCTGACCAGTGCCTTTCGCGGGACCTGTTCCACAGAATCCGGGATAATGATCTTCTCCCGCATATGCCCGACGACCTCATCTGCCATCAAAAATACCGGTACGCGGTACTTGTCTGCAAGGTTGAACGCCCGTGCAGTAAGCTCATACATCTCCTGGACACTTGAGGGACATAACGCGATGACCGAGTAGTCACCATGGGAGCCGAACCTGCACTGCATCATGTCTCCCTGCGCTCCCATCGTTGGCTGGCCCGTAGACGGGCCACCCCTCTGCACGTTCACGATCACGCAGGGGGTTTCGGTCATTGCTGCGTACCCGATATTCTCCATCATCAGGGAAAACCCGGGCCCGCTGGTCGCTGTCATCGCACGTGCACCGGTCCATGATGCCCCGATGATCGATGCCATCGAAGCGATCTCATCTTCCATCTGGATGAAGACGCCCTGCATTTTTGGGAGTTTTACTGCCATATGCTCTGCAATCTCTGTCGACGGGGTGATGGGATATCCCCCGAAAAACCGGCACCCTGCAGCAAGGGCTCCCTCGGCACAGGCAGTATTGCCCTGCCAGAACTCAAGTCTCGACGTCAATATTCAATCGCCACCTTATGAGGTTCATACGGAAGTTCCTCCACCCAGTGGATTGCCTGGTCAGGACAGGTGAGCTGGCAGACACCGCAGAGGGTGCGCCCATAGAGGTGCATCAGCCTGCAGTTCGCGCACCGTTCGGGACGATCGAGCTCGGGGATGATGATCCCCTTGCGGTTGGCTTTTTTCCCCTCTTTGAATATCTTATACGGACAGACCTTCGTACAGAGGTTGCAGCCCTTGCAGCGTGTCTCGTCAATGGCAAGTTTCATGAATTGCGTCCTGTCGTAGTATATATTCGGAGGCTTAACAAAAAACCTCTTCCTTTGGATCACTGCCTGTCCGTGCAGGGCGTGCCGGCGTATGACCTGAACGCCTTTTCGGCGTTGATCCGGGCGGCCTCGAAGATATCATTCCCGTGAGCATCGATCCCGACTACCAGCGGGAGACGGTCGAGTTCTATCACCCAGACCGCTTCGGCCATCCCGAGGTCTTCGTAGAAGACGCCTTTCAGGACCATGTGAGACGAGGCAAGGGCAGCGCACCCCCCGGTGAAAGCGAGATAGACCCCCTTCCCCCTGAGCTGCTGCCTCACTGTCCCACCCATGCCTCCTTTCCCGATGATTCCCCGCACACCCTTGTCGATGAGAAACCCGGAGAGCTCGTTCATCCGGGCGGACGTTGTTGGGCCGGCAGCGATTACCTTATTGTCCCGGATGACCGGTCCGCAGTGGTAGATGACCGCACCGTTCGGGTCGAACGGGATCCCCTTCTCCATCATCTGCAGGTGCGCCTCGTCACGGGCGGTATAGACAATACCGGAGAGTTCGACATGGTCCCCGGCATGGAGGGCAAGGACCTCCCCGCCGAGCGGGGTATGGAGCTGGAGCGGTTGTGTACTCATCGCGTCACCTCAACCGTTGCGTGACGGTTCGCCCAGCACTGGATGTTGACGGCGACCGGTAGCGACGCCGTGTGGCACCCGGCGGTCTTCACCTTCACGGCAAGGGCAGTGAAATCCCCGCCAAGCCCCATCGCCCCGATCCCGAGGCGGTTCACCGCACAGAGGATCTGCTCTTCGTAACCGCTCATGGTATCAACGGGTCCGATCAGGGCTTCCTTCGCAAGGGCCGCTGCGCCATCGAACGTCCCGCCAATCCCGACCCCGATAATAATAGGGGGGCAGGGAAGGGAACCGGCAAGGTACACCGTCTCGACAATAAACTTCTCAACCTGGTCTTTCTGTGAGGGCAGGAGCATCGCGATCCGCGAAACATTCTCCGCCCCTGCACCCTTGGGAAGCACCGTGACCGTAAATTTCTTCCCGGGCTTCACATGGATCGCCGGCATCCCGATACCGGTATTATCGCCGGTATTGTGGCGGCTCAGGGGGTCGACCACGTTTGGCCTCAGCGGTATTTCCCGTGTCGCACGGCGGATACCTTCAGCGACTGAGTCGTAGAGCTCCTTGGAGAGGGGGACATCCGGGGGAACCGTGAGGTACACGACCGGGACGCCGGTATCCTGGCACATCGGCACACCCAGCCGCTCTGCCTCCATGATATTTTTCACGATATTGGCAAACTCGCCGCGTGCCACGGGGTTTGTCTCGGCAGCGGCTGCCTTCCGGATCACACGCATCACATCCGGCGGGAGGCGGATGACAGCTTCCCGGTATGCCCGGAAGGTGGCATCAGCGAGCGAGGCGTGGACCGCGATATCGTCCGGAGTCTTCATTCATGTACACTGAGAAGAGCGGGATAATATAGGGATCGGGCGATGGTAAAAAGACCTTGCCCTCCCGTCGCGATGCGACTTCCTGAATGCCGGATCCCAATAACCGATTCGATGACAAAGCACGAAGATGCGTTATCGACAATGAAAAAGTCCGGATAAAAGCAAGATTCCTCCTATCCGGCGCAATCAAAGGGATCATCAAAGCCCCCTGGCCAAATCCAGAGTCCGTTTCAGGATCGGATCGCATTTCCAAATATGACTAAATATGACCTCATTCTTATCGCCGGAAAAAAAGTCAAAAGGAGGAAAACACAACCCCATTTTCCCGAATTATGACCTCTGGATCCGGAAAAAAGGGTAAACGGAGCCCGTAGAGGGCCCGGATTACTCTATCCCAGAATCCGGTCATTCCGGGACGGTGAACAGTTGGATCAGGGATTTCCCGTCAGACGAGAAAGGACCCTTTTTACTACTGGCAGTGGATTTGACAGGGACCACAAGCTCTTCAGGTGATCCCGGTTCCCAATCTGTCCGCAACACCGGAAACCGGAAATATTCCCGGGATATTTTTCAGGAATTTTTCCAGATTTTTTTTCTTCGCAGGTACCCATTCAAAAACCCACGGCCTTTTAAAGTTCATCCGGTACGGGGCTGGCCGTCCTGCCCCAGCTCGATGAGTCGATCCGTGAGGATCCGGAAGAAGCGTACGGTACCATGTTTGGAGCAGAGCCAGAGTTCATGCGAGATCGCGGAGTCGTACGGGATCGCCTGGAGCGCAAGGATGACTTCACGAAATTCCGCTGCAATCTCCGCGGGCGAGGCCAGGATCCGAGCTGCATATTTTACGCGGATGAATGCAACTGGAACGGTGGAAACTATCGCGAAATCGTACAGATTCTCCGGACCATTTCCGGCCACCTGGATCATACCCCTCTGCTTCGCAATGGGGATTGCCGCTTTAAGAGCGCGGCACGGCTTTGGCCCACGACCCACTCACCTTTCCCCCCGGTATTTTTACTGCTTTGACCATTCTCATCGCCTTCGTTGAGCGCGGTCCTGCCGATCCTGGTCGAGATCCTCGACACGGTACGCGAGATCGATGATCCTGCACAAGATCTCCTCGTTCATCCGGTCCTGCCGCTCCATGAGGGAGCAGACAATGTCCCGTGCAGCTGCCTCGAACTTCACGTACGGGATCTCGGCATCCTTGTCATAGATGTCCACCTGGGTCTGCCGACGGCGTGTACTCTTTGGTTCCTGAGGGCGTGCAATACTCTGTCCTCTCAGGGCTGTCGCCCGTTCGACCAGTCTAGGGGCGGTTCTTGTGCGTCCCTCAGCTCGGGTCGCCATTGTTTCCGTGGAATTCTCCCCGGTTTCCTGTTCACCAGGCTCGACTCCGGACAGCTCGTTGTTCTCTCCAATGGTTGTGATGTTTGCTTTCATAGTTCTCTCCTCTGTTTGTTCTCTTTTTGTTCATGTTCTCCAATTCTTCGTTGTCGCCGGGGCCCTTTGACATACCAGCATGACTCGCGAAAGGATATGGGCTTTTATTATGAAACCAAATATTACGGAAAAGGAAGGGAATACAGAGATTTTCAGGTTAACCGGACAATTTTGCTGGTTTTCTGGAAGGAACAAAAATGTTCCTTATGACAAGTGAGTATTATATAACTGCAAACAGACTGCGCAGTCCGGTGTGATGAACGATCAATTGAACTTGTTACTGAATTTTAGATATAAGAAAAACACGTCAATTAAACAATATACCGGGACTTCCAACCATTCCATAGCTGTGATCCAATAAGCAATATCCCAAAAAACCAGCCGAATGTGTATGTCATTCCCCAAAAGGGAATCATGTCAATTCACAGGATAATTCCGATAATTGAGAGAATATTGACAAGGAATTCAAGGGACGCATTACCGGATGATATCAGGAATGCTCTGGCGAAAAGGACCATTATAATTCCTGCCACTGCCTCAGAAATTGCTCTTACAACACCATCAGAAAACGACGGGATTGGATCATCACACACTGAACTGTCGGTAAATTTTAACGCTTAATCTCATTCCTATATTTATGAATCTTCCCTCCCATATCGCCTCTTCCTGTTCCTTTATACTCAATGCAGGTTAACGTACCTGAGAAATACAGGAGGCACCGTTTGGCATCTTACGATCCCATGAAAGGAATGATCACATCGTATCTTGCATCACCGATGGGACAGGAAATGATCCGGGATTATCTCTCATCACCGGAAGGCCAGAAAGCGATCTGTGAGTTTGTTGCCACCGAAAAAGGCAGACAGGCCATGAAACATGTTCTCCCGAGCATTCTCAGCTGTTTGCTCCTGCCACCGGAACTCCAGTCAATAGTCGCCCAGAAACTCAAAGAAATCCCTTAGAGAAAATCCATTTCATATTCCATCTTTTTTACCGTGCCACATCTTTCCGGGAGTGAGAAAACGCAGGCAACCGGATCCTAATAAATAGAGGAAATTTATTCATTCTAGTGCGGGATCTCAATCCAGACTACCGGTTCATTTCCAATAGTCCAGCCGTCATGCCCCGGAGAAATCGAGCCCACATCACCAGGGCCAAATACCTCTTCTTTCCCGTCATTCATACGAACACCCAGTCTGCCCGAAATGACATACAGGATATGGTCCTTCTGGCAGCTTTCGGTCTTCTGGACGGGTTTTAAGTGCTTTGACCACTGCCACCCGGGTTCGGTAGTGACCCGACGAACCGTAAGACCTCTGATGGTAATGGCCTCCATTTTCAACTTCTCGGGTTTATTCGTTTCTTCCGGCTGATTCAGGCTCTTTTTCTCAAATGTTGGCATGGTGTACTCTCCCAACTATGAACAAGATTCGAAATCTCTGGCTTGATTAGCCAGATGGTCGTGTCAACATGAATATATACATTGCGCCACGTTTCACAAACGTCTGGTGGCACACTGGAGAGTCGGAATTTGAAAATAATTTTACTTTTGAAAGAGAACGCATTTGATTTGGGAGAAGCATAAAATTCCCGGATGGATACCACTTCGTAAATTGTCGAAAAATTAATTGAAAAAATTTAATATTAAGAATTGTTTATTTTTTTTAATTTTTACTATAATGATACTAAGCAAAGTAATTTCATTAGCTGGATTGATTCATGTGCTTTCCAATAAAGCCACCTATCCCTCCGATTATTGCACCAAAAATAATGGCCGAGATTACACTTATAATTAGAACGTATGGATCTACACCATAAATTAAAAAAATCAATACAAATTCCAATACTCCATAGATAAATAATCCATAAAATGCCCCTGATAAAATTTTTCCAGATGATGCTCCAACAGCACCTATTATTGCTCCTACAATAAAGCCGATTGCGCCAGAGCTTATTCCAGAATAGTAAGTTACCATTCCTCCTAAAATTATACCCCCCACTAATGCAGCAATCTCGATAGCTTTATTGTTTTTGGTTGAAATTTTCGGGATATCCCCTCCGGATTCTTTATTCCCCAATAATTTATTTTGCCCTGATGATGTATCACGTGATAATAAATTTCCGCAATAGATACAATATCGAGTATCATCGTCATTGGTTTTTCCACATTTATTACAATACATATAAGGTAATAATAAAATCAATTATTTATTTTTTTATGAATTTTTGGTCCAGGAAGTTTTTCACTGCCATTTTTTCCCATAAACAGCCGTTGCGAGATTGTATTTTTGTTCAAACTGTTTTGCTTCATCATGTAATCCACGCGAATCTAATGTATCGATAATCTGTAACCACATTGTCTGATTGCTGGGATCCAGTGTAATCGCTTGTTGATATTCAATTATCGCCTGTGAATGTGCACCCATACCCATATGAATATTTGCCACGTCGAAGAAGTGTTCACTTTTAGATTTTTTAGTCCAAAATAACCTCATTTAAACGCTCCAATATTCCGAATATGGAAATTTTTGCAGTTAAAAATGCTGTTTTTACTTTAAGAACACTTCCTTCTCCTCGTGTGTAGAAATCTCAAAATTTCCGACTGATTGAAATAGAATTATAATAAGCATTTTTTTAAAAAAAATGACGTTCGCTCATTAAATAAGTGACCGAAATTGGTTCTCTACTGTGGAATAGACATCGTGAAAAAAAGGGGTGGATCAATTTCGGATCTTTGATGATATGAAATGTCTTTTTTGGATCCTGGTTGTTGCTGTTTATGTTGGGGTCAGGACGTTATCTATGACGTGAATCACCCCATTGCTGCACACGATATCGGCAGTAATAACTTTTGCATTCCCATTCACAAAAATCGTACCGTTGGAGACATCGATCAGGAGGGATTGTCCCTCGAGTGTATCTATGGATCCGATTCTCATGAAATCCGCGGCCATCAGTTCTTTATTCACTACATGGTAAAGCAGCATCTTCTTCAGATAATACTTCTTGGGGTCCTTAAGAAGGGAATCGATCGTTCCAGCCGGGAGCTTCTTGAAAGCATTATCCGTGGGGGCAAAGACCGTGAAGGGACCAGGACCACTCAGGTTGCCATCCAGCTGCGCCGCTTTCAATGCAGTTACCAGGGTGGTGAAACGCCCATCAGCTGCGGCAGTTTCAACGATATTCTTCATGCCAGCCTGGGTGGTGGGTGCGACTGTTATTACGGTCGTCGTTGGTGCAACTGTTATTACCGTTGTAGTGGGAGCAACTGTTGTTACGGTTGAAGTTGGTACAACGGTTATTCCGGTTGTTATGGGTGCAGCTGTTATTTCAGTTGTCACCGTTGGAACCTGGGTTGGTGTAACTGTGGCGGGGCTCTGGGTGGCACAACCCGCAAACACTACACTCGCCGTTATCAAAACCGCTAAAATAAGGAAAATACGTTTTCTCTCCATGACTGAATTCTCCACATCCTGCTTGTACAGGAACGTTTTAACCTTGATATAGAATTATAAAGGATTTTCTAAAGTTATTCAAAATCATTATGTTAACCTTGATTTCCTCAGTGTCAGATAAAAACAGGCACGTTCCGGTCTCTGCTAGTCTCACCTGAAAATTATCAGCTGACCGTATAGCAGGTAATGTTAACTTTTTTACAATTTTCAACGTGAAATGGGTATTATTTTAAAAAGAGAGAGAATATAACCGGAAAAGAATTACTTCTTGTCTTTGCCGCCCTTGCCATGGGACGGACCGTGAGCCGGGCCCTTCTTCTCTTCGGCCTTGGCGGGTTCTGCACCCTTGGCCGGTGCGGCTGCTGCTCCCTTCGCCGGTGCAACTGCCGGACCCTTGCCTGCTCCCTTGGCATGAGCTGCGCCCTTTGCCGGTGCTGCCTCGGCGGGTTCTGCTGCGACCTCCTCGACCTTGGGAGCTTCAACAACTCTCTCACCGACAAGCTTGGGTGCGGCGACGATCCTGCCGCTGACCTTGATCGTGCTCACTTTCAGGTGGGAAGGAGTCGGGAGCTTGTGACCGCCATGGTTCAGGGCATCCTTTACCTTCTCGAGATACTGCGGGGTGGAGTAGACGGTCAGGATCTTTTGGTTTGGATCTACGCGTGCGGCGGTACCGACAGCCTTGCCGAATGCAAGACGCATACCTTCCGAGACACGGTCAGCACCGGCGCCTGTCGCCTGCTTGTTCTCCCGCAGGACGTGGTGAGGGAAGACCCGGACCTTGAAATGGAAGTTTGACCGCCCGACTTCTTTCATCAGACGGCGGTTGACGGTGATACGTGCGGCCTCGAGTGCACTGTGCCGGATCTGGCATGCCTCTTCTACAATCAGGTCGACTTCTGTCGGGAATTCCTGGGACAGGTTTCCCATCTCGAACTGTACAATCTTGCTCCCCGGAACACCACCCATATATTCGCGTCGCGTATAGGCTTTCTTTGAAATGTTCCTGTACATCTTTGCCGGTTTTCTAACCATCGCGTTCTACTCCTGTGGAATATTGTAAAAAGCGGGCATTAATACCCGGATATACCCTGATATTCGTGCCGGTACGCTTCACAAACTGCTTTTATAAAATGGAGATGGGGCGTATTAAACCTTACTGGAGGGTACATTTCGGCTGGTTGATGAGATCGAGCACATAGCGGCGCACCTTGGCAAACTCCACGCTGGTTCGATCACGTGGATGCGGATGATCAATCTGAATAATCTCACAGATGTGACCCGGGCGGGGGGTGAGGACAACGATCCGGTCTGCGAGGAATACCGCTTCATCGACACTGTGGGTGACGAAGATGATGGTCTTTTTTGTCTTTTCCCAGATATCAAGCAGGTCAAGCTGGAGCCTGTTCCGTGTCTGGGCATCCAGCGCACCAAACGGTTCGTCCATCAGGAGCACCGAGGGATCAACGGCCAGTGCACGTACCACAGCGACCCGCTGCCGCATTCCTCCTGACAGTTCATACGGGTAACTGTTGCCAAAACCGGAGAGACCGGCAAGTGCAAGATAGTTCTGTGCCACAGCATCACGCTGTTCTTTCGCGATACCATGCAGCTCAAGCCCGAACGTGATATTTTCGTTGACAGTCCGCCACGGGTATAACGAGTAATCCTGGAAGATCATCCCCAGTTTCGGATTGGGGCGATCGATCACCGTCCCGTCAATCAGGACTTTCCCCGCAGTCGGGGTTTCAAGCCCGGCGATAAGACGGAGGAGTGTTGTCTTCCCGCAGCCACTGGGTCCCAGGATACAGACGAATTCCCCGTCGTGGATCTCCACGCTGATATCAGTTAACGAATCAACGGTCTCCTGGCCGTTTTTGGTAAACTGTTTTGAGATATGCTCAAGAGAAAGGGTCATCGCTCGAGCTCCCTCCACCTGAACGAACGCTGGTCCACAACCTTGAACAGGTAGTCAACGACGATTCCGATCAAACCGATGACGATGATACCGGCAATAATCACCTGTACCTGGCCCCAGTTGTAGGAGGATATAATCAGGTAGCCTATCCCTGAATTTGTCCCGGGCATCATCTCTGCAGCAACCACGCACATCCATGCGATACCGAATCCAACCCGCATACCGGTCCAGATGGTCGGTGCTGCTCCCGGAAGAATAACCTGGGCGAGGATCTGGCGCTCACGTGCCCCCAGGATCTCTGCTGCTTCAATCCACGTCTTTTTGACTCCCTTGACGCCATCGAGAGTGTTTAAAAGAATCGGGAAGAATGCACCCATCCCGATGATGAATACCATGGATACGAGGCCAATCTTGAACCAGGCGAGGGCCAGCGGAACCCAGGCAAGAGGGGGGATGGGGCGCAGCAGCTGCATAACTGAATCGAAGAGGTCATGGATCGTTTCGGATCTCGCCATGCCGATGCCCAGCGGTATGGCCAGCACCGCAGCAACGAAAAAACCCGCAACGACCCGCTCAAGGCTGATTACAGCATTATCAATAAGGTTCCCGTTGCCCAGGATATCCACGGTGGGATTGAGCAGTACCACGAGTACCGATTCAAGGCGGGGAAGGATGAACGGGTTGTTCAGGACGATTGCAATAATCTCCCAGCTGATGATAATTCCTGCGGGAAGGAGGACCTTTAAGACCGAATGCTTCTGGAGCGACCCTGCCCTGGAAAGAATACGTTGCATGGGGGATAATTCCTGTATAACTGTACCTATTCAGGATGAAAAAGGTGGGGGGTTTAAAGGGATCAGGATGTTTCCTTAAAGGTTATGTTGCTGTCCTTCAGGGCATACTGGAGCATGACGTCCTGGATGGATCCCTTCCCCGGGGCTGCAATCTTTAATGGTTTGCCGGCTTCTGACCGCTGCTGCGCCCAGGTCACAAAACTCTTCCAGTCGGAAACAGGGGCGTTCACATCCACAACAAGCCCGGATCCTTCGGTATTAACGGGATGGATAATCTTGACCGGTGTCCCCTTGTCGATTGCAGCTACCGTGGGCGGCACGCCGACATATCCCATCTGGACGACATCTGTTGATGCCAGCTGCATTACCTGGGGACCGGCATCCCCGCCAACCAGCTTGATCTCTGCTACGGTGACACCGTTGACGATCAGGTCTGCAATCTCGGGACGGGTCTGGGTCAGGTCACGCGGCTTGAGGGTCACGCCATAAGTGTCGTTGAAATACTGCCATTTCTTTAAGGCGATGTGGAGGGCTGCGGAGTGCATATCGCCATTCAGGTAGCCGATGGTAATCTGTCTGGCAGCCTTGGGGGGTGTCTTGATGTGTCCCTGTGCAAGCTGCTGTTTTGCATTCTCATACGGTCCGAATGCAAAGAGTTCGGCATCAAGCTGATCGGCGGTCGCATTCTTGAGTTTACTTGTTATGTAGCCAAGCTCGATTTCCGTTGCGACAAATTTCCTGGTCCCTGCAATCCATTCAGGAGACGGGTTGTTGGTGAATTTTACCGTGGGGAATGCGTCATTCAGCACATCCACTGAGGAGACCGTGACATTGCCATACGTGAAGTTCCCTTTGCCGACAAGGAAATCAGCTTCGATTTCAGCGGCTTCTACAGGGTGACTGTTAATATACGTGCTCGAAGCCTGCGTGAGAGCA
>Ga0326726_10004086_pt1 | contig 13362 bp, 15 predicted proteins | sample MHFenrmetagenome_2_FD_207603 | JGI IMG/M metagenome (GOLD analysis project Ga0326726, IMG submission 207603) | Lab enriched peat soil microbial communities from Michigan Hollow, Ithaca, NY, United States - MHF15MN | ecosystem: Environmental > Terrestrial > Soil > Wetlands > Peat | place: USA... | reverse complement strand
ATTTACCGCATGGCATGAATTTTCTGAAGATCCTTATTTTGAATTCTCCTTCTGTTACAGCCATTATTCCTCCTGTTGCTGAGCCCAGCGTGCCCTCGAAAGTTCCTGTAAGTATATCATCTGTTCTATCGTTTATGAATACACTGTTACCGTAAAAATCAGGAAGCCAATAGTGCCCGGGTGATGTAATATTCCAGGACTGGAACGGATAGAACTGGATCTCAGTATGCTTCCCGTATTCAACTGGGACAGGGAGGGTGGATGGCAGTGAATCCAGAGGATATCCATTGATATAGATGGCAAGCACAAAATCCAAGTCGCAGCGGATCAGATTTATCTGGTTCAGGTTGCTACCGTTGCAGGATCCGTAAAAGTAACAATTTGAGAAGCTGTCGACGGGAGCGATCCTTTCAATGTGCTGAGTAAATGTTCTGTATTCATCCCCGAAGTTACCTCTAATAGTACCGAGGGTGATCGGAGTGCGCGCTTTCCCGGCCCTGTGATGGACAGGCAGGGGAGGCCTGGGCTCAATTATGGTTACCTTGTCGCAGGCATTTAAAAGCATGAAGACAATGACCAGAAACAACCTGGTGAGTAGTAGTGATGATTTCATAGATCCTTTTTGCATGAACATAACATGATAAAAATGAATAACATCAATGTTATATTTCTCATGATGTTACTTTTAGGGTTAAACCAGTAACCACAAAAATCAAGCCAGTTATCAGGATCCACCACTACATTTATGTTGAATTCAAGGTATCGCGGCAGGCTTCTCATTCTTCCATCGCAAAATAAAAATGCCGGCTAATTCACCGGCATCACGGTTGCTCTGCCAAGACTTCCAGATAAGCTTTCGCTTCATTTAAGCTATCGGGATAAACTTCTCGCCCTGACATCGCAAATGCAAAAACCGGCTGAAGAAGCCGGTTCCGGGGTTGCTCTGTCAGGGCTCGAACCTGAACTTTTCTGATCCAGAGTCAGACGTGTTGCCAATTACACCACAGAGCAGTTTAGAGGCTGCAAATATAAATAAAAACTGAGAAATCAAATATAGACTTATTGCCAAAAAAGTCATGCGGTCAAGTAGTCATGCAATCATGCGGTCCACTTTACAATAGACCACAAGACTGCAAGACCGTGCCGTCACGCTTAGCGTGACGAGCATCCTCGTTCCGCAAGTGCGGAACGGGACAAGACCGCAAGACAAACAGCAGCGCGAAGCTATTAATTAATAGTATAATAAATCGTCAGTATCGGCCTCATCGTCGCAGTGGGAAAATCGCTTGATGCAAACCTGAAACCCGGAAATTTTTCCGTTGGCCAGAGCTTGAAAAGCATCCCGTAATTTGCAGTCGCAATGTCATTCACCGGTACAAAGAGGGTTGTCACATCAACTGTAATAAAATTGACATTCCGGATAAACGGCGATATAAGAACCTGGTTAGCCAGAATGCTCTTAGGCTGATTGTTCCAGGTTACCTTATTTTCATCCCATGGCTCAACGATCTGCTGTAAAACACCTCCGTACCAAACCGAGCTGGTAACAGGTCCTGTAATAAACGCGTTTACATCCCAGGGAACAGGAAGATCATAGAATAGCTGAAGGGTAACTTTTCTTATATTTGCCGACTTCGGAAGCGCATTCATATTGAACCATATCAGGCTCCTGTTGGAACGCATCACCGTTAAAACCGGTTCTGAAATGAATGTGGCCTCAAAGTATTTGTAGTCTCCGAAATTCTTATCACCGTCGAGATTTGAAATCATAGCATCTTTACCATCCTCTGGTCCCGGCTGAAGAACAAGTGTCTTCCACTGGTTGCTGTCCCATGGGATCCTGAGGACCAGGGGATTCTCCTTTGTTGTTGCCATCAGTTCGGCTGCCGTGAATTCCAGTTTCTGCGGCATGTAACCTTCCTTTTCAAGAAGGAAATAATAGACCCTTGAGCCGCCTCTTATTACAAGATGATTTATTCCAGCTTCCAGCTTAAAGGTGTAATGCCAGTTGTTGTCTGCATAGACAGTCAGTTTGGCTGTCGTAAGCTGGGTTGGTGATGCACACATCGGACAATCAAGAATGCAAATTGTCCAGAAATCAAGCGGTTTGATGATCTGCATTCCAAAGCTTGCATAACCAAAATCTGAAGGAGTCTGATCACCAACAACAAGCACTTCAGGGGTGACCTGTGTTACCCGGTCGGAGAAAATTGTGAAGCCGATCGGAAGCGGATCATTTACCAGATATGCCAGGGGCGAACCTTCAAGAGGCGCCGCATAAATTACCTCACCTGATGGAGCTATCACCAGAAATTTGGTGAGATTATAATCCCCGGTTTGTAATTCAAGGTTTTCGCTGGTAAATGCAGGACCAAATGCATATACCGGCAAAAGTGAATCTGTAATAACGACATTACCTTCCATATCCTCTATCGATACAAGAATGTGGTAGGAAGGAATTCCTTCGTCAAGAGAAGCTCCTGAAGACTTAGATGTCTCTTCAGGCATGTTAAGAGAAAACTCAGCCATTCCTTTACCGTTTTTGTCGTTCAAAGTCCTCTCACATGATGAGATAGCAAAAACAGTAAGGAAAGACATAAAACCAAAAAGGTATTTGATTAATGCTTTCATACTTTTGATATTTAATTCCACGAAAAAAAACAGGTTATAACTCATTCCGAGGCAAATACTGTGCCAAAAAAAGTCGTGCAGTCATGCAGTCGTGCAGTCATGCGGTCCACCCTTGTAAAGGACGGCAAGACGGCAAGACCAGAAGACGGCAAGATGTTATTTATTGATTTTGGCCCATGTGTCCTTCAGCGAAACTGTCCGGTTAAAAACAAGGTGATCTTCCGTGGAATCATAGTCGACACAGAAATATCCCAGACGCTGGAACTGGAATTTGTCGAGGTGTTTTGCTGATTTGAGTGATGGTTCTACTTTGCAGCCAGTGAGTATTTTAAGTGAATCGGGATTGAGAAACTTCCGGTAATCTTCATCTTTTTGCCCCGCAGGGTCTTCGTGATTGAAAAGACGGTCATATAATCTAACCTCAGCATTAAGAGCATGCTTTGCCGAAACCCAGTGCAATGTCCCTTTAACCTTTTTATCCGAGGCATGGCTACCGCTTCTGGTTGATGGATCATAGGTACAGTAAACCTCATTTATGTCACCGGTCTTTTCATCCTTTTTGAACCCTTCACATTTTACGATATAGGCTCCTTTTAAGCGCACTTCCATTCCGGGTGCAAGACGGAAAAACTTGTTTGGGGGAATCTCCGTGAAATCATCCTGTTCAATATAGAGCTCGCGGCAAAATGGAACGACCCTTTTTCCCATACCTTCATCCTCAGGATTATTAATTAATTCTACATCCTCGCATTTACCTTCGGGATAATTAGTAATTATGACCTTTAATGGATTCAAAACCCCGAATACTCTGGACGTCCTAAGGTTAAGGTCCTCGCGGACAGCATGTTCAAGTAATGAAATATCATTGATTGCCTCAAACTTGGTGTACCCGATAAGATCGATAAATTTTCTGATAGCATCCGGGGTATAGCCCCTGCGCCTCAGGCCGCACAGTGTGGGCATCCTGGGATCGTCCCAACCCGACACATTACCATCCTCAACAAGCTCCAGAAGTTTGCGCTTGCTCATCATAGTGTACGTCAGATTGAGCCGGTTGAATTCAATTTGCCTGGGCCGGTAATCCCCGGTCTTCAGCTGATCGACAAGCCAGTCGTATAAGGGACGGTGCACCTCGAATTCAAGAGTGCAGAGAGAATGGGTTATGCCTTCAAAATAATCGCATTGTCCATGAGCGAAATCGTACATCGGATATACCTTCCATTTATCTCCTGTCCGGTGATGATCGGCTTTTATGATCCGGTAGATTATCGGATCGCGCATCTGCATGTTAGGGGAGGAGAGATCAATTTTCGCCCTGAGAACCCTGCTTCCTTCCTCGAAATCACCGCTGTTCATCCTTTCAAAAAGATCCAGGTTTTCTGGAATAGCCCTGTTACGGTAAGGACTTTCCGTACCTGGTTGGGATGGTGTACCCTTTTGTGAGGAAATAATTTCTGCAGACTGGTCATCAACATAAGCAAGTCCGCTTTTTATCAAGTCGACCGCAAAATCGTAAAGCTTACCGAAATAATCGGAGGCGTAATATTCCCGGTCTTCCCAGTCGAATCCAAGCCAGCGGATGTCCTCTTTTATTGAGTCGATATATTCGACTTCTTCCTTAACAGGATTTGTATCGTCGAACCTGAGATTGCATTTGCCGCCATATTTCTGTGCCATGCCAAAGTCGAGGATAATTGCTTTAGCATGACCAATGTGAAGATAGCCGTTTGGTTCCGGAGGAAACCTGGTGTGTATCCTGCCCTCGTTTTTCCCTTCTTTAAGATCGTCAATAATAAATTGCTCAATAAAACTAACTGAAGGTTTAGATTCTACTTTTCCGGCAATGTTCTCTTCACTCATCCTTACTTTAATTAAGATTACAAAAATAGGATGAATTTGAGACTCACTTGCATAGAGTTATTGATTTTTTTCCGGATTCAGGTAATCTTTAAGATCCCTGACGTATTCTGCAAACTTCTGTTTCCCAAGAGGAGTAATATGGCACAAGGTCTGGGGATAGTTATTGTGAAACTTCTTTGTTACCTCAATATATCCTGCCTCTTTTAGTCTGGTCAACTGTATGCTGAGGTTGCCTGCTGAAGCTCCAGACTGCTCCTGTAACCAGGTAAACTCGGCTACCTCAGTGCCTACAAGAAGGGATATCACTGCAAGCCTCAGCTGCGAATGCAGGACCGGGTCGAGCTCATTAAAGCGTGTCATGGTCAACTTTTCTTTTTAAGAGATAGCCCGGGATCAGGTAACCTGTAAGCATTGCTACAGGGACAGCAAGATGTGCAATGTCAAACCCGCCGAAATGAGCTATCAGTGCAAAAATCCAGAAGGTAATTGCCCCGATTATCAACGGTCTGAACTTGATGATAAATCCGGAAATAAATGTCGGAACTGCAGCAAGAGTCAATATGAATGGGGGAACAGATCCCATATCTTTCGAAATTATTATAAATAGTACTATTGCTGAAAGCAGGAATCCCATCCAGGTCCAGACATAAATCATTTCAGCATAGGTATGAACCTTGGCTTTTCTTCCGTTAACATAACCGTATATCATTGAAACAAAGGCCCCTGGTATTACCAACAGCCAGACGATCCACGGATTAGGGATGTCGGTTAGCTTGGAGAGAAGGTATTCGGTGAGACTGCAAATAAATATGAGCCATCCCCAGAACAGGAGGTGAAAGCTGCCCTGCCGGATATTGACCTTAGTCTTATTTATCATTTCCGAAATGATCTTCAGGCTCTCTTCACCTGTCATGAAATTTTCGTTGTTTTCCATAATTATGCTTATTTTTAAGTTTGATTAAAAACGAATATAAACTTATTGCAAATATAAACTAATTTATAACATAAACCAAATATATTTGCAATTATTTTTGGATTTAGTTTTAATAGATTGATTGTTAATTAATTAACAACAGTGTTCAGGGGAAGCTAAAGAAAGGTCAAGGACTTAAGTCCTCTTATGTATAGATTCTTATAACCCCGGCATTAATGCCGGGGTTAATGGATGACCTGATAAGCAGGTTCTTATAACCACGGCCTTAAGGCCGTGGTTGGATGATAACCATAGAACAGGGCTTTAGCCCTTAAATTTAGTTGAGCAGATTATATAAAATTCACTTATGGGTCTTATACAGATTGAAAATATGGAGTTCTATGCTTTTCACGGTCATTTCAAGGAAGAGCAGATAGTCGGAAATAAATTCCTGGTAGACCTGACTATTGAAACGGATATGGAGAAGCCCATGAAAAGCGACAATCTCCGGGATGCTGTAAATTACCAGAAAGCATACCAGATTGTAAAGGAGGAGATGGAAAAGAAATCACATCTACTTGAACACATTGCAGGAAGGATCCTTGATGCACTATATTCAGAGATGTCGGGAATAACGAAAGCAACAATAAAAGTTTCGAAGATGAATCCTCCGATGGGAGGGAAGATAGGGTCTGTAAGCGTTGTAATGGAAAAATAATACCATGGACATCAATTTTCATCTTTTCTTCATAATTATTAGTTATATTGGAAATCGGAGAAAAAGAGATTTCATTAACCAGATACCCCGTTAATTAAAGGGATTTTGGTAAAAAGAACCGACTTTGAAGGAAAAAGACAATGAAGAATCTTGTGAAAATATTTATTGTTCTTGTTTTGTTAATGTTTGCCGGGCAAAATGGTTTTGCGCAGGTAAATATCCCACAGGAGGATACTCTGAAGTCACAGGTGAGAAAGAACCAGTCTTCCGTACAGGGAAATGAACAGAATGCAAAGGAGGAGGGGAACAGCCAGAAAAATAAAGGCAATGCAGTTCAGGCTGTTAAACGGATTAAAGCAGATCGTCCGGACATGACCAAAGCAAAAGGTGCTCGTCCGCCAATAATTGTAAGGCCGTCCGGATCGGGTGTGCCGAAAGGAGTCGGCAAGCCAGGTGGTGCAGGCAAGAAAGTGGGAAGATAAACAAAGAAGTGAACCGATGTTCCTGCTATCATCCATCGACCGCCCCAGGCTGTTTGGTATGTTATTCGTATTGCTGCCAGCTGGAATTCTTGCACAAACCCGTCCTGAAATATCCCTTGTAAGGGATGACACCTCAAAATCAGCTTCTGAAGTTTCGCACCATTCTTTCTATGCCGGGGCTGGTTACGGGAGCAACATGATCTATCTTGGATCGACGGTATCTCAGGATCAGCCTTATGGATACGGAACCCTGGCCTATGGTTTCAAAAACAAACTTTACGCATCTGCTTCTGCCGTTCATCTTTCAGGATACGATCCTTTCCTTGCATTTTATATAGGGGCAGTGAATTATAATCACGTTTTCAACTCATGGTTCGACATTTCTGCAGGAGCGTACAGGTATCAGGTTGCACGCTCACTTACTGACACTCTCTTCAACAGCTTTTCATACGGAGATCTCACGCTTGGTATCGACTGGAGGCTGATCTATTCAAAAATCTCGGTCGGCGGGCTGCTATCAAATGAAAATCAGGTCTATTTTCAATTTAAGAACTCAAGATATTTCCAGACACCCGAACTCTTTGATGGCAAAGCCAACATATCGTTTGATCCTTATGTAAATCTGCTATTCGGAACTCTTGTTGAAGTTAAGACCACAAATGAGACCACTGTAATTGTTTCTTCTCCCGGCCGGAGCTGGAAAAACAGAAAATACGGAACCACCACAATTACTTCATATTCAAAGAAGTTCGGATTGATGGAAGTTGACTTTGGCCTTCCTGTTGCCTGTAACACTGATTTTATGACTATTGAAGCTGAGGTTGACTATTTCCTTCCGGTTTTTAAAGATCCTGATATTCATGGCCCAAAGGGTTTTGTTTTCATGCTGAGCGGGATTCTCAGGATTTTCTAACTTTGAACCAATGAATGTGTTAATTGTTGAGGACGAGATAAGTCTTGCAAATGAAATTGCTTTGTTCCTGAAATCGGAGAATTTTCTTTGCGATCTTGCACATAATGGCAGGGAAGCATCAGAGAAGATCGCCGTTAACCTGTACGATTTTGTATTGCTCGATCTGGGCCTGCCCGATTACAATGGTCTCGATCTCATCAGGGAAGCAAAAGGGGCTGACAGCGATGCCTCATTTATTGTGATTACTGCAAGAGGAGCTGTTGAAGACAAGGTAAAGGGACTCGACCTGGGTGCAGATGATTATCTTGCAAAGCCTTTTGCACTAATTGAGCTCCTTTCACGGATAAATGCGGTTGCAAGGAGGAAGTTCAATATTGGCAACCAGGATATAAAGCTGGGCGACTTTGTCATGCAGGTGCAGTACCGGAAGCTGATATGCAATGAGGAGGAAGTTGATCTTACAAAAAAGGAATATGATCTGTTGCAGTATCTTGTTCTGAATCATGATAAGGTACTTACACGGCAGCAGCTTTATGAACATATCTGGGGGAATATTCTTGATGATCAGTATGACAGTAATTTCATTGACGTTCATATCAAGAATTTACGGAAGAAGCTTAATTACTATGCCCCTTCTCCATGGCTGGAAACGGTAAGAGGAGTTGGCTACAGGGTAGCTGTTAACGCATTGTCAAACAATACACCCGAATGATCCGTTTAAAAACAAGACTTGCATTATTCAACCTGCTTTCAAAGCTGGCTGTTACCTTGCTATTAATTGTTTTTCTACCATGGGTAATCGAAAGGATAAACCTGAGGCATGTCGATAATGACCTTGTCCAGAAACGTGAACAGGTCATCAGTCTGATAAGAAGGATAGGTATCTATCCATTCATATCATCGGATACCACAATAGCGTTCGGAAGTTATAATATACTCAAGGAAGAATTTATTAGTCTCGAAAGAACGATCTTGAATGAAGAACTGAATGATATTGAAGTCTCCGACAGGATGATTGAAGATGAAGAGATTAATTACCGTGTTTTGAATTATACAATAATGGTAGATGGACAGAAATATCTTCTGGAAATCGGCAGAAGTCTGAAAAGTATTCAGTCTTCCGAGAAAAATATTTACAGGGTAATTCTTGTATTTTTAATTCTAGTTATCCTGATCACTTTTATCATCGATCTCCAGTATAACCGGTTTTTGTTGAGACCCCTTGGAAAGATCACAGACAAATTAAAAGGTATATCAGATCCCTTATCTTTTGACCGAACTCCCGTCAAAACAACAACATCCGATTTTTACATTCTCGATAATGCCCTTACGGAGCTAATGAGAAATATAGGGGAATTGTTTGAGAAAGAAAAAGAGATAACTGATAATGTATCCCATGAACTATTAACACCTGTTTCAGTTCTGAGGAGCAAGCTTGAGAACCTCCTTATAAGGGACAATCTCGATCAGGATATCTCCGGCAAAATTGAGGAATCACTTAAAACCCTTTACAGGCTTCAGAGCCTCGTGAATTCATTACTGTTTATTGCCCGGATCGAAAGCAGGCAGTATCTGATGGAAGATACTTTTAATTTAAATGAAATACTTAAGGAGGTTGTCGGTGAAATCAAACCAATTGCTGAGGATAAGGGAGTAATAATAAATGAAGAAATGGATCAGGACTATCAGTTAAAGGCTGCTAACAAATCCCTTATCTTTTCGATGTTCTCGAATGTAATAAACAACGCGGTGAAAAATACCTCACCCGGAGGTGATATGACCGTAAAATCCTATATTTCAGGCCATTATTTCAATGTGACTATCTCCGATAATGGAAGGGGAATGTCGAAAGAGCAGATTGATAAACTCTTCTCCCGGTTCAAAGCCAAAGTGAGCTCACAGGAGGACGGAACGGGAATCGGCCTGGCGATAGCCAAAACGATTGCTGATTTTCATAAGATAGTTGTATCTGTTACTTCTGAAAAAGAAAAGGGAACATCATTTTCCTTCATCTTCCCTGAAAATTCATGAAAAATTCATCTCTGCAGTTTTACATTTGATCCTGTCCTATTAAAATAATTAAAACAGAATCTTATGAAAAAGCTATTATTTCCATTTTTGGCAGCAATGTTGGTCATTATGTTTTCAGGCTGTTCAAAATCTACAGATGGACTGGGACGATTGGTCGTTAAAGTAACGGATGCACCGTTTCCAATAAATATGGTGGAAACAGCTGCTGTGACAATAACAAAGGTTGAGTTGAGGAAAGAAGGGGATGGTGTAAGTGACGGAAGTCCGTTTTTAACTGTTTGGGAAGGAAGTGAAACGTTCAACCTGCTGGAACTCAGAAACGGTCTTGCTGAACAACTTTTGGAGGTTGAAATTCCACAGGGTAGCTTTGACCTGGTTCGGCTATATGTAGATCAAGCCAGCCTTAAAATCAAGGATGGTGGAGATTATGACGTCAAGATTCCAAGTGGTCCTCAGACTGGTATAAAAATATTTATTGATCCGGGATTGATTGTTGAAGGTGGTCTGACCTCAGAATTATTGCTGGATTTTGATCTTTCAAAGTCATTTGTGATGAGAGGTAATACGGACAGCCCTGCAGGGATAACTGGATTTATTTTTAAACCTGTCATCAGAGCAGTAAATAACAGTACAGCAGGTAGTCTTGCCGGATCAGTCACTGACAGTGAGAAAGCTGTTATTGCAGGAACTGCAATTTCAGTAAAACAGGGAGATAAAGAGGTTGGGACTGCTACAACCGATGACAACGGAACCTACGCAATAATTGGGTTGCCTTCGGGAACTTACACAGTAACTGCCACAAAAGAGAATTATAAAGTAGCTACAACAAATGATGTAAAGATTGTTGCCGGTAACCAGACAACCTTAGACTTTGTTTTGGCAAAAATATAACACTTGTTGATCAGTTTTTATTTGAAACCCGCTGATGAGGCGGGTTTTTTTGCAGGATTTTGTTATTTTTGCACTCGAAATTATGGCACGCCTTCTCCGTTAAGTGGCGGATTCGGTGTGTACGGTCGGTTAACCGAGTGGCTAGGTAGCGGTCTGCAAAACCGTTTACGGCGGTTCGAATCCGCCACCGACCTCCTAATCAAAACAAAAGTTCCTGTAAATCAGGGGCTTTTTATTTTGTGGTGGCATATTTGGTGGCAAAATTTAGACCCTTAGCGAGCCACGGAACGCCCTAACACCATAGTAAGATTCTGCACCATTGTGATACACAAAGACATGATCATAGCGACGATCACAAAAAAGTGCACCGCCGAGTTTTCTAATCTCAGCAGGTGTCTTCACCCAGCTTGACGTCTTAGTATCGAAATTTCCAATTTTCTGCAACTCTCGATATTGTTCTTCCGTTAAAAGTTCAATACCCATGGCAGCTGTCATATCTATAGCGTTATTTTCTGGTTTATGTTCTTTCCTTGATTCCAGCCCTTCGCGGTCGTAACATACACTTCTGCGGTCTTTAGGACTTTCCGCTGAACAATCAAAAAAAATGTATTCGCCCGTCTTTTTATCATGACCAACAACATCCGGTTCGCCGCCAGTTCTTTCCATTTCATTGAGTGACCACAGTTTTTCAGTATTAGCTTCCAGCTTTGCTTGTACTTTAGCCCATTCAAGACCTTTATGGCGGTTCATGTTTTTCTCAAAACGGGCTTTCAATGCTCTGAGTAGTTCTTCACATTGTTCTGGTGACAACTCCTTTTTTGTTTCAACGTTTGACATAGTTTTTATGTTAAGAAAACAGGTAGTTCATTTTTATTTAACAATTTTTTTGTATTAAGTCATTATTCAACTTAGCATTCATAGTACTTGTGGAATTTTATGTTATTTTATTTAACAATGAAGCTGGTTCTATGTTCAATCTTTAAAACTCTCAATGTGCTGGAAGCCCCTACTTAATGTTAACGTTCCGGCAATAGGGCCGAGCCTGCCTCCCGTCAGGCAGGAATTGCAAAAACCGTGACAAGACTTATTAATTATAGCACCGTCCGTGTTAGCGTTTCGTTGCGTTAAATTGTCTTGGATTGTCCGGAGGCTCAGGATTTTTACTTTTTCTTAATTATCTTGTTGTTTTCAAATTCTTCTTGATATTCAATTATATCATTCCTGTCATAACGAATCCAAGATCCATGTTTCTGATTGTTTTTGAAATTGGCGATCTGCCATAGTTGTCCGGTTTCCCGGTAAAAAATCCACTCACCCTCCATAAGGTTATTTATAAAGAGTCCTTGGGCTTTGACTTTACCATTCTTGTAATAATAGATGAGCTTATCGCCACTCATTTCATAGACTGACTGTCCGTTTGCATAAAGTTTCTTTTCAAGCATATGGTTAAATTAATTTTAGTTACGGATGTTGTTGACAATGAACGCTAACAGCCCGGCAATAGAGCCGAGCCTGCCTGCAGGAAGGAAAGCAAAAACCGTGATAAACCTATTAATTGTCCGTGCTAGGTACAGTTGTGTTTAATCTAGCAAGGATTTGATGTTAGATTTAAGAGCAGGAATTTTGCTTTTTATAATCTGCCAAACTTCTTCAGCGTCAATTCCGAAATAATCATGAGCAACAATGTTCCTAAATCCTTTGATTTTTGTCCATTCGATTTCGTGGTGTTTCTTTTTAAATTCGTTTGATAGCTTGTCAACCATTTCCCCAATAACAACAAAATTCATCATTGTCGCATCAAAGTTTCGATAATCATTGTTAAAGTCATCAGCAGATTTAATCCCGGATGTATATTCGATAATCCTGTCGGTTGCTAAGAATTGATTCTAAGCAGTGTTGATCCTTAGTCTGCATAGACAGTCTCTTTTAAGATGGAACTTTTAATTCTCGGTTTGATATATTTCTCACGGCAGATGTCGACATCAATTCCAAGTTGAATTCTGAAAAAATCTTTAAGCTGTAGTTTAAGGTCATAGAGATCCTGAGTGTTTTCTTCAAATTCAACAAGTAGATCAATATCACTATCCGGATTTTGTTCTCCACGAGCATAAGAGCCAAAGAATCCAATTCGGATAATATGATATTTGTCTCGGAATAACTTCTTATTCTGAGATAGAAATGTCAATATTTGGTCTCTAGTTTTCATTTGATCACAAATTTACAAAAATTGGGCAGATTTCTTATTGATCTCTGAATATGTTGCAGACCACCAATTGTACCTAACGACCCGGCAATAGGGCCGAGCGTTTAAAAACAGCCCTGTGGGCTATTTTAGCGAAGGAGCCTGCCTGTGCCGTCACTCAAGAGTGACGAGCATCCTCGTTCCGCTGGCGGAACGGGACCGCGAGGACGTGTTACCCGACGACAGCACCGGGCAGGGTCCCGGTACTTTAACCAGGAAACTATCACGGTGCAAGAAGGGTATGGCACGCCTGCCCTAGCCGAAGGCGGGGCGTTTTTGCAGTCCAGGTACAAATTTTATTGAGCATTAGGAGTGTCGCCTACAAGGTTGATCGGAGCCGCGAATTTATCCCCGGTTACAAAGTTAGAGGCGGGCACTGGCGCGGTCGCGATACAAGTTATTACAAATCTGTCTTGGGTGCAGGGGCGGTTTGCAAAAACCGTGACAAACCTATTAATTTTATTGTCCGTATTAGTGGCTGGTGTTATATTCATTTTATCAAGGTTATTACTACATTCCCTGTTTTTTGTCCGGTTTCGACATATTTATAGGCTTCAACAATTTGTTCTAAAAAGTACCGCCTGTCAATTACAGGCTTATATTTTCCCTTTTCCACCAGTTCTTTTAAGAAAACTACATCTTCTTTGCTGATTGTTGGAATTGGGAATAATACTTTCTTAC
>Ga0326726_10004085_pt1 | contig 13365 bp, 13 predicted proteins | sample MHFenrmetagenome_2_FD_207603 | JGI IMG/M metagenome (GOLD analysis project Ga0326726, IMG submission 207603) | Lab enriched peat soil microbial communities from Michigan Hollow, Ithaca, NY, United States - MHF15MN | ecosystem: Environmental > Terrestrial > Soil > Wetlands > Peat | place: USA... | reverse complement strand
AACGCCCGAAGACCTGTCGAACGCGCCATTGCTGACGCCGTCGGGATCCGTCGTGCGGCTGGGCGATCTGGTGCAGCTCTCGACCGAACTCGGGCCGCCGGCGATTCGACGCCTCAATCACCGGCGCACGGTGACGCTCACGGTGGATCCGCCGGCGGAGCTTTCGCTCGAAGAGGCGCTCAAGAAGATTGATGACAAGGTCCTGCCGCAACTGCGCAGCGACATGCCTGCGGACGGCTCGATCCGCATGGCCGGCAGCGCCGATAGTCTCAGTCAGACACTCTCGACGATGGGACGGGTGTTTGGGCTGGCGCTTGCGGTGCTGCTCCTTCTGATGACGGCGCTCTTCAAGTCTCTGCGCGACAGCATCATCGTGCTCCTCACCGTGCCGCTCGCGCTGATTGGCGGCGTGCTGGGGCTGCGCATGCTCGACCTCGTCAAATTCCAGGCGCTCGATCTGTTGTCGATGATCGGCTTCGTGATGATGATCGGCGTGATCATCAACCACGCGATTCTGCTCGTCGCGGCGGTGCGCAGCGCAGAGGCTGAGGGCAGCGACATCGAGGCAGCCATTCGCGCAGGCCTGAATCAGCGGTTGCGGGCGATTCTCGCGAGTACCTTGACCGGCGCGCTCGGCGCGTTGCCAATGGCGCTCAACCCAGGTCCGGGAAGCGTCATCTACCGTGGCCTCGCGGCCGTCAATATCGGCGGTGTGATCGTCAGCCTCGTCTTCAGTCTCGTGTTGATTCCGGCGTTGATGCGTTTGATGCATGCGCGCAGCCTGGCGCAGTCCGCGCGCCCGGCGCTGCCGGCATCGAGCTGATGCCTGGGAGTGTTGAAATGAGTCGTCACACGTCGCGCAGCTTCTCCACAATTCTCGCGTTGTTGTTGGCAGCGCTCGCCGTTCGTGCGGCGGACGGTCCGGCGGCGGATCCGATCCCCGTGCAGATCGGGGCCGTCACGATGCAGACCGTGACGCCGCACAGCTGGATTCCCGGTTCGATCGTGAGCCGCGCGGACGCGCGGATCGCGAGCGTGGTGGGTGGCCGCGTCGTGTGGGTCGCTGAAGTGGGTTCGCGCGTGAAATCCGGCGCACCCATTGCACGCCTCGACGACACGCAAGTTCGCTTGCGGGTGGTCGATCTTCAGGCGCAGGTCGAGCGTGCGCGTGCGCAGCGCTCCCTCGCGAAGTCTCAGGTGGAACGCTACGATCAGCTCGCATCGACGCATGTCCTGAGCGCCAGCCAGCTGGAAGAGGCGCGCGCGCAGCTCGATATGACCGACGCGGATGTGACGCGCGCGGACTCGCAGTTGCATCAGGCGCAGCAGGAACTCGCGGATTCGCAGATTCGCGCGCCGTTCGCGGGTGTCGTCACCGAGCGGTTCATTCAGCAGGGTGAGTATGTGCCGGTGGGCGCAGCGACCGTGCGACTCGTGAACACGGGCGCGATTGAGGCACGCGCGACTGCGGCACTTGAATTCGCGGCAAATATCCGCCCGGGCCAGATCGTGATGGTGCGTGAGCGGGACCGTGAGCGCGCCGGCAAGGTGCGGGCGGTGGTTCCGGTCGGCGATGACCGCTCGCGCCAGTTCGAGGTCCGCGTGGCTTTCGATAAAGCGGACTGGCTCGTCGGCACGCCGATCGAAGTGAGCTTGCCAACGGCGGCGGCGCGCACAGCAGTTACCGTGCCGCGCGATGCGCTGGTGATTCGCGCGAACCGTTCGTATGTATTGCGCGTGACTCGAGCGGGCACGGTCGAAGAACTCGACGTGCTGCCCGGGGTTGCGATCGCGGATCTCGTAGAAGTGCGCGGCGCGCTCGCAGCCGGAGATCGGCTGGTCGTGCGCGGCGCCGAGCGCCTGACCGCAGGCCAACCCGTCAAGATCGTGACCGAAGAGGCGCGAGCGCCTCACCCCGGCTAAGAGCCGATCCCCCGCCCGGTACCGGTGTTGAGTTCGGGGGACTTGATCGCAGGTGGGGCTCGGCAGGGAAGGTCCTTTCGGGATCGTGAAAAACAGGACGTTTTTCTCGAAGCCCCCAGGGATGGGTTTACGGTGGTCTTGAAAGGACCTTCCCTGTCGAGCCCCACCTTAAAGCCCCCGCATCCAACACCGGTACCGGGCGGGGGATTGGTGCGGCGTTAGGTGTGGCGCTCGGGCGTGTCGCTGTAGATGATGATGGAGAGCATGCGAATCGGGACCTTCACGAGCCTTTCGGGTCCGTGCGCGATGTCGCCGCGGAAAGTGAGGGAGTCGCCGGGCCGCAGGTGATAGCTGCGCCGGCCCAGGCGGTAGACGATCTCGCCGCTCAGTAGATGAATGAATTCGGTTCCCGGATGCTCGAAGCCCGGGAACACTTCGCTCTTGTCCGTGAGTGTCACCAGGAAGGGTTCAAATACCTTGCGGGGGCCGCGCTGCGCGGCGAGCAGGTGATAGGTGTGTCCGCGCCTGGTGCCCCGGCGCACGACTTCGAGGCCCTGGCCCGCGTGCACGACCTGGGCTCCCTCATCTTCGACACCAATCTCCTGCAGCAGCTGCGACGGCCGCACTCCAAGGGCGCTCGACAGCGACACGATGGTCTCGAGGCTCGGGCTGGTGCGGCCGGTTTCGAGCCGGCTCAACATGGCGGCGCTGATTCCGGCGCGCGCCGCGACCTCGGCAAGGGTCAGACCCTGGCTGTCGCGCAGGCGCCGCGCAACGCGGCCGAGCTCGGCTGGCGAATTGAGCTCGCGCGTGCTCGCTTTCGGTTGCGGGGCGGGCGCCTTGCGGGTTCCGCGCCGGGTCTTCTGGGCTGCCATATGCATGACACTCAATATTCTTGCATGTCATGTAACGCAATGTTACACATGCTTTCCTTAGTATTCTGCCCCTAGTGTTGCACTGCCATGCCCTGGCGTCTTGTTAAGTTCGCCCTGTCCAAACGGCACCCCGAACCGCGCATGTTCACGCGGCACGCGGCGCTCAAGCCTTCGTATGACGTTGTCATCATCGGCGCGGGCGGTCATGGGCTCGCCGCCGCTTATTATCTCGCGCGCGATCACGGCATTCGCAATGTCGCCGTCCTCGAGAGGGGCTACATCGGCGGCGGCAACACCGGCCGCAACACGACCATCATACGCTCGAACTATCTGACGCCCGAAGGCGTGCAGTTCTACGACGAATCGGTGCGCCTGTGGCAGGACCTCTCGCAGGACTTCGACCTCAACCTTTTTTACTCGACGCGTGGCCATTTCACGCTCGCGCACACCGATGCTTCCATGCGCACGATGCGCTGGCGCGCCGAGGTCAACAAGCATTTCGGTATCGCGAGCGAAGCGGTCGATGCCAAGAGTGTCGCCGAAGCGATTCCGATGATGGATCTCAGCTGCGGCGGGCACTCGCCGCCGGTTCTGGGCGCGCTCTATCACGCCCCGGGCGCGATCGCCCGGCACGATACCGTTGCCTGGGGCTATGGCCGCGGCGCCGACAAACGGGGCGTTGAAATCCATCAGGAAACGGAAGTCCTGGGGCTCGACCTGGAGGACAGGGGTTCAGGTCCCGCTGTCGTCGGTGTGCAAACGAGCCGTGGCCGCATCTCGACACGCAAGGTGTTGTGCGCTGTCGCCGGGTCGACGCCGCGGGTGCTCAAGATGGTGGGCCTGCGCTCGCCGATCTACATCCATCCGCTGCAGGCGATGGTGTCGGAACCGGTCAAGCCCTGGCTCGATCCGATCATCGTGTCGGGGTCGCTCCATGTCTATGTGAGCCAATCGGCGCGTGGCGAACTCGTGATGGGTGCATCGCTCGATCCGTACGAACTGCACTCGACGCGTTCGACACTCGATTTCGCGGAGTCGTTGAGCGCGCACATGCTGGAGCTTTTTCCGTTTCTGTCGGATGTGAAGGTGGTGCGGCAGTGGGCGGGCATGGCGGATATGACGCCGGACTTCGCGCCGATCATGGGCAAGACGCCGGTGCAGGGCTTTTATCTGGACTCCGGCTGGGGCACCTGGGGCTTCAAGGCAACGCCGGTGTGCGGCAAGACGATGAGCTACACGGTCGCCAAAGACGAGAACCACAGCCTCATCCGCGGTTTCGGACTCGATCGATTTGCGCGCTATGCCTTGACCGGCGAAAAGGGCGCGGCCTCGGTGGGGCACTAGCGCATGAAGATTCTCACCTGTCCGATCAATGGTCCGCGCCCCGTGAGCGAGTTCGCGTACGGTGGTGAGCTGCGTGAGATGCCGGATCCGGCGGCTGCGACGGACACCGAGTGGACCGACTATGTTTTCAATCGCGACAGCGTGCCCGGTGTCAAACGCGAGTGGTGGTGCCACACGTCGAGCGGCGTCTGGTTCATCGCGGAGCGCGACACGGGCACGGACACCGTGGTCCGCACCTTTCTCTACAACCGGCCGGGCGGTGGTGCCGCATGAAGCGCCTCGCGCAACGGCCCGGTGAATGGATCGATCGTGCGAAGCCGATCGCCTTCTCTTTCGAAGGCCGCCGTCACTCCGGATTCGCTGGCGACACGCTCACGAGCGCGCTCATGGCGAACGGGGTGCGCACGCTCGGGCGTTCGTTCAAATATCACCGCCGCCGGGGCACGTTGTCCGCGGCCAACCACGACGCGAATGCGATCGTGCAGATCGTGAGCGGCGGGCGCAGCATTCCCAATGCGCGCGCCGATGTGCTGCCGATTACCGAGGGTCTCGAGACGCGCGCGGTCAACACGCAAGGCGGTCTCGCGCATGACCGGCGAGCCGGCATCGATCGCCTCTCTGCTTTCCTGCCGGTCGGCTTCTACTACAAGGCGTTTCACAGCAAACGGCTGTTTCCTCGCTGGGAGCGGCTGTTCCGCAATCTAACCGGACTCGGCGAAGTCGATCTGCAGGCGCCTCGCCGGATGACAGCGAAGCGCTATGCCTTCGCGGATGTGGCGATCGTCGGCGCGGGTCCCTCCGGGCTTGCGGCAGCCCTCGCAGCGGCCGCGGCCGGCGTCGACGTCGCGCTGATCGATGAGAACCCACACATCGGTGGCAGCGGCACGTATGCGCTTCGCTCGGACGCCGCCGGGCAGCAACGTGTGGCCGATCTCATCGGCGCGGTGACTACTCACGCCCGCATACGCTGTTTCGTCTCGACGGTGGCGGCGGGTTACTACGCGGATCATTGGCTCGCGCTCGATACGCCGGATCGGATGATCAAGATGCGGGCGCGTTCAGTCGTTATCGCGCAGGGTGCATACGAGCAGCCGGCGGTATTTCGCAACAACGACCTGCCGGGCATCCTGCTCGCGTCCGGCGCGCAGCGACTGATGCAGCGCTATGGCGTTGCGCCCGCGTCCCGTGTCGGCATTCTGGGAGCGAACGCGCACGCCTATCGCGCGGCGCTTGATGCACTGGATGCGGGTCTCGAGGTGCCGCTGCTGCTCGATCTGCGCGAGCAAGTGGGCGCGCAGTCCGCGACCCTGGCACAGACCCTGAAATCTCGTGGCGTGCGCGTCGTGAACGGCGCGGCGGTGTACGCGGCTCGAGCGAATTCCGCCGGCGAACTCGAGGCCATCGAACCGGCGATGCTCAAGGATGGCGCGTGGACTCGGGCCGGCGCCGATCTCGTGCGCGTCGATGGCCTGTGGATGAGTGTGGGATTCGCGCCGGCCGATGCGTTGCTGAGGCAGGCGGGCGCGAAACTGCGGTATCAGGCGAACGCTTCGCAATTCGTGCCGGCGGAGCTGCCCGCGGGTTTGTTTGCGTGCGGCAAGGTCAACGGCCATTTCGATCTGGAAGCGCGAGTCGCCGATGGTGCGCGCGCGGGTAGCGCGGCAGCGAAACACTGCGGACTTGAGCCAGGAAGGGGTGCGGGCACGGTGCCAGCGGATGCAGAGTCCGCAACGCATCCGCTGCCGATTGTCGATCACGACAAGGGCAAGAACTTCGTCGACTTCGACGAAGACATCCAGGTCAAGGATCTGGCGAACGCCGTGCAGGAAGGCTTCGACAGCGCGGAACTCATGAAGCGCTATACGACGGTCGGCATGGGCCCGAGTCAGGGCAAACACTCCAATACGAACTCGCTCCGGGTGCTGGCGGGCCTGCGTCGCGTGTCGATGGAGGCGATGACGCCGACGACGGCACGGCCGATGTTTCATCCCGTCCCCCTGTCGCATCTCGCGGGGCGCGGTTTCATGCCCATGCGACGCACGCCGATCGATGACGCACACGCGGCGTCCGGCGCTGTCTGGATGCCGGCCGGAAACTGGCGACGTCCCGAGTATTACCGCCGCGCGGGACTCGATCGTGCGCAATGCATCGCAGCCGAGGTCGGCGCCGTACGCACCGGCGTCGGCCTCATCGACGTCGGCACGCTCGGCAAGATCGAAGCGCATGGCGCCGAGGCGGGGCGCTTCCTCGATCGCGTCTACAGCGGACGCTTCGAGACGCTGAAACCCGGTATGACACGCTACGGCCTGATGCTCGATGAAAGCGCGGTCATCATCGATGACGGGGTGATCGCGCGTCTCGCGCAGGATGTCTTCTACTTCACGACGACCACCGGCAACTCCGCCACGATCTTTCGCGAGCTTGGACGCCTCGCGACCTGGTGGGGCATGCCGGTGGGTCTCGTCAATCTCACGGGCCAGCTCGCAGCCTTCAACCTGGCGGGGCCGCGCTCGCGCGCCGTGCTCGCGCAGCTGACGACGATCGACCTCAATGAATCCGCGTTTCCCTATCTCGGTGTGCGCGAAGGCAAGGTCGCGGGCGTGCCGGCGCGGCTGCTGCGTGTGGGCTTCGTCGGCGAGCTCGGCTATGAAATTCACGTGCCGGCGAACGCGGGCCTGGAAGTATGGAACCGGCTGCAAGCCGCGGGCGCGTCCTTCGGCCTCGCGCCCTTCGGCGTCGAAGCGCAACGCATGCTGCGTCTCGAGAAGGCGCATATCATCGTTGGGCAGGATACGGACGGCCTGACGAATCCTTACGAGATCGGCGCCGATTGGGCGGTGAAGATGGAGAAGGCCTTCTTCACCGGCCAGCGGAGTCTCAAGATCATCGCGAAGCTCCCGCGGCGCCAGCAGCTCGTCGGCTTCGCGCTCGAGCCCGGCCAGCGTGCGGCCATCAAGGAGTGTCATCTCGTACTTTCGGGCGCGGACATTGCGGGCCGCGTGACCAGCGTTGGGCTTTCGCCCACGCTCGGGCGCGTCATCGGGCTGGCGCTCGTGACTCCCGCCGCGGCCAAGTGGCCGGCCTTGCGTATTCGCATCGACAGCGGTGCCGAGATTCATGCGCCCGTTGTGCCGGTGCCTTTCTACGATCCGACGGGCGCGCGGCAGAAATTGCCTGCGGCGGGGGCACTCCTGTGAGCGCAGCGCTGCAGAGCGTGGCGCTCTCGCTCCGGCTGGTGTCGGAGCGTTCGAGATTCGGCTGCAAGGGACCGGATGCCGAAAGCTGGCTGCGGGATCAGGGCCTCGAGGTGCCGCAACCCGCCAATGCCTGGAGCTGTGAGCGGGGCGACGTGCTGGTCGCGCGGCTCGCGACTTCGGAGTTTCTGGTGGAGGCGCTCGGGCCGGCGGGACGAATTGGCGAGATTGCCCTCGCGCTGCTCGATCCGGCGGAGCATCGCGCGGGTCTCGTGCCAGTGCTCCGTCAGGACATGGTCATCGAGCTCGGTGGGTCGCGCGCCAACGACCTTCTGCTCGAAACCTGCAATGTGAATTTTGCGCCTCACGCGAGCGCTGCAACTTCGAGCGCCGGTGCTCTGATACTGACTTCCATGATTGGCGTCGGGGTCACGGTAATACCGCGGCGTGTCGACGGGTACGTGTTTTACACGATTTGGTGCGATCCAAGCTTCGGCCACTATCTTTGGTCGACGCTGAACGGGATCGCGGCCGAGTTGAACGACAACAAGAGTTAATCGGGATCGCAAGCGAGGAGAACCGAGAATGACACCGCAACAGGCTAAGAAATGGTTTGCCGATAACGACATCCGATACGTGCTCGCGCAATTCGTGGACATCCACGGGGCTGCGAAGGCCAAGGCGGTGCCGGTCGAGCACTACAGCATGGTGCTCAACGAAGGCGCGGGATTCGCCGGATTCGCGCTCTGGGGCTTCGGCATGGGGCCGCACGGTCCCGACTACATGGGAGTCGGCGATCCGAAGACACTCTGCGCACTGCCGTGGATGCCGGGCTTTGCACGCGTCGCGTGCGACGGTCACGTCCGTGGCAAACCCTATCCCTATTGCTCGCGTGTGGCGCTCAAGAATCAGCTGACACGCCTCGAGTCGAAGGGTCTGACGATGTATGCGGGCATCGAGCCCGAATTCATGCTGCTCAAGCGCAAGGCCGACGGGGGCCTCGCTCCGTTCGACGATACGGATACGCTCGATAAGCCTTGTTACGACTACAAGGGTCTTTCGCGGGCGAGCGCGATGCTCGATGAAATGAGTGCGAGCATGCGGGCCGTCGGCGTCGACGTCTATCAGATCGATCACGAGGACGGCAACGGCCAGTTCGAAGTGAACTTCACCTACGCCGACGTTTTGAAGACCGCGGACAACATGATGCTCTTCAAGATGGCGGCGTCCGAAATCGCCCGCAAGCACGGTGTCATCGCCTCGTTCATGCCGAAGCCGTTCTCGAATCGCACCGGCACGGGCGCGCACTTTCACATCTCGATGGGCAACAAGAAGACCGCGAATCTCTTCTACGACAAGAGCGACAAGCGGGGCCTCGCGCTCTCGACGATGGGCTATCAGTTTCTGGCCGGCATTCTCACCCACGCGCGCGCGTTGACGGCCATCTGCGCACCCACCGTGAATTCGTACAAGCGGCTTGTGGTCGGGCGCTCTTTGTCGGGAGCCACCTGGGCGCCCGCGTACATCGCGTACGGCGACAACAATCGCACCGCCTGCGTGCGCATTCCCGGCGGCCGCATCGAGATGCGTTTGCCGGATGGCGCGGCGAATCCCTATCTCGCGGGCGCGGCGATCCTCGCCGCGGGTCTCGACGGCATCGAGCGCAAGCTCGATCCGGGTGAGCCGCTCAACGAGAACCTCTATGAGATGTCGGCGAAGGAACTGAAGCGCCGCAAGATCGGCTTGCTGCCGCAGCACCTGGCCGAAGCCATCGATGCGCTCGAGGCGGACGAGGTGGTGAAGGCGGGCATCGGCATGGACCTGGCGAAGGAATTCATCAGCGTGAAGCGCATGGAGTGGATCGAGTACTCGCGCCACGTGAGCGATTGGGAAACGGCGCGTTACGTCGAAATGTTCTAGGAGGCAGACATGTGTGGAATTGTCGGATTGCTCGTCAAGAAGCCCGAGTTGCGCGAGCGCCTGGGCGAGCTGATGGTGCCGATGCTGATCGGGATGACGGAGCGCGGTCCCGATTCCTCGGGTATGGCCGTGTTCACCGAGCCCGTGTCCGGCACGCGCCGCAAGCTCAGCCTGTATTGCGCGGATCCGCATTTCGGCTGGCAGCAATTCGAGGAGGCGGTGACGGAGCGGTTCGAAGCCCCGTCGCTCGTGGTCGACGCGAATCACGGTGTGCTCACGACGGCGTCGGCGCCAGGGCATGTGCGGCACTGGATCGGCGCCGAGTACCCGCAGGTGCATGTCCTGAGCGTCGGTCGCCAGATCGACCTCTACAAGGACGTGGGCCTGCCCATCGAAGTGGCCGAGCGCTATCACTTCAGCACGCTGCGCGGCACGCATCTCGTCGGGCACACCCGCATGGCCACGGAAAGCGCGGTGACTCCGGAGAATGCGCATCCGTACACGGCGGGCGAGGACTGGTGCCTCGTGCACAACGGCTCGCTCGCGAATCCAGGCAGCATCAAGCGCAATCTCGAGAAGCGCGGCGCGCGCTTCGAGAGCGACTGCGACACGGAAGGCGCGTGCCGTTACATCCATTGGCGGCTCGAGGAGGGGGACACGCTCGAGCAGGCGCTCGCCAAGGCGTTCGAGGACTTCGACGGCTTCTTCACCTTCCTCATGGGTACGCACGACAAGCTGGCGCTCGTGCGCGACCCGTTCGCCTGCAAGCCCGCGGTGATCGCGGAGACCGACGACTACGTGGCGATCGCGTCCGAGTTCCGCTCGCTCGCGCATCTGCCCGACGTGCGCCATGCAAAAGTCTTCGAGCCGAAGCCGGCGGAGGTGTACTCATGGTCCGTGTAATGGCCGCGGCTGCACCCGCGCCTGTCGTATACGACCTCGCGCGGCAATCGCTGCGCGAGCTCAATCAATTCCTGCACGGCGATCTCAGCAAGGTTGCGACGGTGCGCGTCGAGAATCCGGACGGCGCGCACAGCATCGCAGTCGCCGTGGATGCCCCCGTGCGCATCGAAATCGACGGGCACGCGGGCTACTACGCTGCGGGGCAGATCAAGCGCGCGACGGTCGTGATCAACGGCAACGCGGGCCCCGGACTCGCGGAAAACATGATGTCAGGACGCGTCGAGGTCAGCGGCTTCGCGAGCGGCGGCGCGGGCGCATCGGCTCACGGGGGGCTCCTCGTGATTCGCGGCGACGCGGGCTTGAGGTGCGGTATCTCGCTCAAGGGCGGGGACATCGTCGTGGGCGGCGATGTGGGCAGCTTCTCCGCATTCATGGCGCAGGAGGGACGTATCGTCATCTGCGGAAACGCGGGAGAGGGCCTTGGGGACTCGATCTACGAGGCCGTCCTCTATGTCCGCGGCGCCATTCGCTCGCTCGGCGCCGACGCCGAAGTGCAGCCGATGACCGCCGCGGACATCGACGCGGTGACCTCGCTCCTCGCCGCCGCGGGCATCAATCACCCGGCGAGCGAGTTCAAGCGCGTCGGCTCGGCACGCAAGCTCTATCACTGGAACGCGGACGCCAATCAGGAATACTGAAAGGTTTCGCATTGGAGACGCCATGGCTACCGAATCCCTGCATGAAATACCCACTGCGCCCGAGCGCCTGCAGCGCGAGGAAAGCGCGCTCTACGACCGGCACATCCTCGACTACATCGAGCGGGCCGCCGCGACCGGGCTCTACGAAATCCGCGGCCTCGGCGCCAAGCGCCGTCTGACGCATTTCGACGACCTGTCGTTTCTCGGGGCGTCGCTCTCGCGCTATCCGCTCGAGGGTTACCGCGAGAAGTGCACGACGCGCACGGTTCTCGGCACGCGCTTTGCGAAAAAGCCGATCGAGCTCGAGATCCCCATCACCATCGCGGGCATGAGTTTCGGCTCGCTGTCCGCGCACGTGAAGGAGGCGCTCGGTCGCGCTGCAACCGCCGTCGGAACCTCGACGACCACGGGCGACGGCGGCATGACGCAGGAAGAGCGCATGTCGTCGAAGACGCTCGTCTATCAATGCCTGCCGTCGCGCTACGGTTTCAATCCTGATGACCTGCGCAAGGCCGACGCGATCGAAGTGGTGATCGGGCAGGGCGCGAAGCCGGGCGGCGGCGGCATGCTGCTTGGCCAGAAGGTGAGTCCCCGCGTTGCGAAGATGCGCACGCTCCCCGCAGGCATCGATCAACGCTCGGCGAGCCGGCATCCGGATTGGACCGGCCCCGACGACCTCGCGATCAAGATCAAGGAGCTGCGCGAAGCGACCGACTGGGAGAAGCCGATCTACGTCAAGATCGGCGCGACGCGCGTCTTCAACGACGTGAAGCTCTGCGTGCACGCGGGCGCCGATGTCATCGTGGTCGACGGCATGCAGGGAGGCACTGCCGCCACGCAGCTGGTGTTCATCGAACACGTCGGCATTCCGACGCTCGCAGCGGTGCGTCAGGCGGTCGCGGCGCTCGAGGAATTGAACATGAAGGACAAGGTGCAGCTGATTGTCTCAGGCGGCGTGCGCACGGGAGCGGACGTCGCCAAGGCGATGGCGCTCGGTGCCGATGCGGTAGCGATCGGGCAGGGTATTCTCATGGCGCTCGGCTGCAATTCCGACACCTATATCCAGGGCGGCAAGCATCACTCGGCGCTAGCCGATTACCATCGCCTGAAGACCGCTCCGGGCTACTGCCATCACTGCCACACGGGCTTCTGTCCCGTGGGCGTGACCACACAGGACCCCGTGCTCGAGCAGCGGCTGGAGCCTGCGGTGGGCGCCCAACGCGTGAAGAACTACCTGAAGACGCTCACGATGGAGCTCACGACCATCGCCCGCGCCTGTGGTAAACAAAACGTGCATCATCTGGAGCGCGAGGACCTGGTGGCGCTCACGATTGAGGCGGCGGCGATGGCCGGAGTGCCATTGGCGGGCACGTCGTGGATTCCGGGAGCGAAGTGAGAGTCGGCACCGACTCTCGGAGTCTTGACTTTCGGAGGTGCGCGATGTTTCATGTCATGAAATAAAATTACCCCGCAGTAAAACAATTTGAAAGTCGGCAGGGGCAGGGAGAGCGCGCCGCGCGCAGGCTCCCGCAACTGAAACTCAAGGGGATCGCAATGTCTGACCTCAGCCAGCGTATTGAGACGATGTATCGACGCGATCGGTTTTTTGCATCGCTCCTCGTGGTTTGCCTCTGGGTCACCGTGCTCGCGGTGCTGATCCTCTCGTGGCCGTTCATTCCGGACAAAGGGGTGCGCATCGTCGTGCTGTTCGGCGCCGCTGCCGTGCTCATTTTCAACACCGCCTCCATAGCGGCAATGCTCAAGCACTATGCCGAGGACAAGGAATTCATCTACGGCCTGGATCTCAAGGGTCTCGATGCCATGAGGGCACGCAAGTCCCAGTCCAAGTAAGGCACGCTCGGTAGCACGGCTACTCAAGTACCGGAGATACAGCGATGGCGAAGTACACACCCCCTGAGCAGAGCAAGGCTCTGCAATTCGTCGATGTCATTTTCCTGCTGGCCGCGATCTTCATCGCCCTGTGGCTGCCGCTCAAGCTCGGCCTTGCCGGCGCCGCCAAGTCGATGGACAAGATCGACAATCCGACCTGGGAGACACTGCAGCAGACACCCGCTCAGGTCGTGCAGTGGGAGAAGCTTGGTTACGATCCGGCCAAGGCTCACGACGAAATCCAGAACCACTTTCACTACGTCATCGACTGGCGCGCGCTCATCGTGATGGCGTTCGTCATCATCGGTTACTTCGTATTCGTTTTCCGCGCCTCCGACAAGGAGTACCGCGACGTCATCGCCGAAAAATTCGGCGACGGCAAGTAGGAGCAGAACATGTCGCTCTGGACAATGATTTCGTACGCATGCTGGGGCATCTCGGGCCTGCTGGTCCTTTGGATGCTCTACGACTGGATCAAGACCGACAGCGCTCACTCGGAAGCGGAGCTCACGTCCTCACGCGAGGGCGAGATCGAAGCCTTGTCGGAAAAACATAAGATTTGATCGGGGAGTTCACACAATGAGCAATGGTAGTGCAGCCCTGGCTCCGAGCGAGCAC
>Ga0326726_10004084_pt1 | contig 13370 bp, 10 predicted proteins | sample MHFenrmetagenome_2_FD_207603 | JGI IMG/M metagenome (GOLD analysis project Ga0326726, IMG submission 207603) | Lab enriched peat soil microbial communities from Michigan Hollow, Ithaca, NY, United States - MHF15MN | ecosystem: Environmental > Terrestrial > Soil > Wetlands > Peat | place: USA... | reverse complement strand
AGGGCGCTGAGCGGGCGATGACGCGCTTCAACCGCCGCGTGCAGAAGGACGCGTGAATGATCCGGACCCGAAAGGACACCCGATGAGCTCCAAGCGTATCCTGTGGTCCTTCGCCGTCACGTTCGCCTGCGCCCTCGCGGTCTTCACGCTTCCCCGCTTCGTCTGGAACACGGTCAATGCGGCCGCGGCGCAGCAGCCGCCGGCCACGCAGGCCGCGCCGGCTCCGGCCCCGGCAGCGCCGCAGACTCCGGCTCCGGCCCCGGCCCCGGTCAGCCTGGCCATGCGGTTCTCCGGCCTCCTGGGGATGGCGCTGATCCTCGCGATCGGCTACGCGCTGAGCCGCAACCGCGGCGCCATCAACTGGCGCACGATCGGCTGGGGGCTCGGCCTCCAGATCGTCTTCGCGGTCTTCGTGCTTCGCGTGCCGTTCGGCATCGCGTTGTTCCGGAAGCTGGGGGAGATCGTCACCCGGATCCTGAGCTTCTCCTACGCCGGCTCGGAGTTCGTCTTCGGCGAGATCGGCAAGCAGCACTCGAGCATCGGCGTGGTGTTCGCGTTCCAGATCCTGCCGGCGATCATCTTCGTCTCCGCGCTGTTCGCCATCCTCTACTACCTCGGGGTCATGCAGGTCGTGGTGAAGGCGATGGCGATCGCGATGAACAAGCTGCTCAAGGCCAGCGGCGCCGAGAGCCTCAACGTCGCGGCTTCGATCTTCATGGGGCAGACGGAGGCGCCGCTCACCATCCGGCCGTTCCTGAACAAGATGACGCGCTCCGAGCTGATGACCGTGATGACGGCGGGCATGGCGCACGTCTCCGGCTCGATCATGGCGGCGTACATCGCCTTCGGCATCGAGGCGCGCCACCTGCTCACGGCCGTCATCATGACGGCGCCGGGCACGATCATGATGGCCAAGCTGCTCGAGCCCGAGACCGAGCAGCCGGAGACCCTCGGCTCGGTCAAGCTGGACATCCCGAAGACCGACGTGAACGTGGTGGACGCCGCGTCGCGGGGCACCGGCGAGGGACTGCACCTGATGCTGAACGTGATCGCGATGCTCATCTCGTTCATCGCGCTCGTCGCCCTCATCAACGGCGGCTTCGGCGTGGTGCACGGCTTTGTGGGGTGGTTCCCCGCCGATCTCCAGACGGTGCTCGGCTGGATCGGGCGGCCGATCGCCTGGGCGATGGGCGTTTCCTGGCACGACAGCGCCACCGTCGGCGGCCTGCTCGGCACGCGGGCCGTGCTGAACGAGTTCATCGCCTTCGCGCAGCTCGGCCCGATGAAGGCCACGCTCGACCCGCGGTCCTTCACGATCGCGTCGTTCGCGCTGTGCGGGTTCGCGAACTTCAGCTCCGTCGGCATCCAGATCGGCGGGATCGGGGCGCTCGCACCCGAGCGCAAGCACGATCTCGCGCGGCTCGGCTTCCGCGCGATGCTCGCCGGGACGCTGGCGAACTTCATGTCGGCGACGATCGCCGGGTTGCTCCTATAGAAGACGTGATGGGTGATAGGTGATGGGTGATTAGGTGATGGGGAGAAGCACCGCTCAGCGCCGAGATGCGACGGAATTCGAGAGACCGCGGATCATGGCGCGGATGCGGCGGGTGCGGGCGATGAGCGGCGTGACTCGCGCTGGAGGCACGCGTCCGGTCACTTCAGCCACGCGCAGGTGGCTCTCAAGTTCCGCAGCCGAGGCCGCAGCAACGCGCAGGAACCGCACGAAGTCCTTTCCCAGGCCCCTCCCATAGCCCTCCGCGATATTCGCCGGGACGGATTCCGCAGCACGAATGATCTGCTCGGCTGCGCTCCACGACGCCGCGCCACGCAACACGCGCGCCAACCGCGCCATGTCACCGGCGAGGGCCACGGCCTCCTGCCAGACCAGTAGGTCGGTGAAATCCCGTGCCACGCCACGACGCTAGTCTCTCTGAGCGACAACCCATCATCGTTCCGCTGCCGGCGTTGCCTTTCTTCCTCATTACCTAATCACCTATCACTCATCACCCATCACTCATCACTTTCGTAAGCTCAGTTTCCAGGGTATCTTAGCTCCCACATACCACCTGCTCCCGCTAACACCTGGCGGGGGCCGCTCAGACCAAAGGGAGGTGTTCGTCGTGACCCATCGTTACGAGGTTGTCTTCATCTTCGACAGCGCGCTGGAAGAGCCAGCCGTCAGCGAGAAGCTGGCGAAGTTCTATGCGCTGCTGGGCGAAGGCGTGCAGGCGCAGACCAATCACTGGGGCAAGCGCACCCTCGTCTACAAGCTCAAGCGGCACGACACGGGCTACTACGTCGTGTCGCAGTTCGAGGTGGAGGCGGCGGTGCTGCCCGAGTTCGAGCGCGCCATCAGGCTGGACGAAGGCGTGCTCCGCTTCCTGCTGGTCAGGGCCGAGGGCGAGGCGCCGGCGCCGTTGCCGGCCGAGGCCGCGGTGGCGGTTGGCGTCGAGGAGGAGGAGGAATGAGGTCGCGCAGCAAGACGTGCCCGGTGTGCGAAGCGGGCGTCCGCGTGGTGGACTACAAGGATGACCGGACGCTGGGTCGGTTCCTGACCGACCGAGGCAAGATCCTGCCGAGCCGCCTGTCGGGGATGTGCGCGCGGCACCAGCGCCAGCTTTCGACCGCCATCAAGCGGGCACGGCAGCTGATGCTGTTGCCCTACATCAAAGGGTACGGCCAGTAGCCGACGGCTCGCCCCGCTGATCCTCGGCGGGCTGAGCTACCTGACGATCGCGCTCGTCGCGCCGGTCGCACTCGTGGTCGCGCCGCTGGCCGCTCTGCTCGGCGTGCAGCGGGCGACGCGTCGGGACGCGATGACGGCGGCAGGACTCGCGGTGCTGGTGGTCGTCCTGTGCGCGGGCCCCGCCGACAGCTTCGACCAGCTGGAGCGGGCCTGGCTGGTGCTGCTCACGGCGAGCCTGGCGATCGTGCTGGCGTCGGGCAGGGCCGGCGGCTTCGTGACCGCCTCCCTCGCCGCCATGGGCGGAGCCGCGGGCGCCGCGGTGTTCCTCGCCTCCCTCACCCAGCTGTCGTGGGGCAAGGTCGTCTGGCTCGCCGAGAAGCACTACGGGCTGCAGGTATCGTGGCTGCTCGCCCGGCTCTCCCAGGCGCCGGGAGGGGCGGACCTCCTGCGGTCGCTGGAGAGCTCACTGGCGCTCGGAGTGCGGATCGTCAGTAACCTCTTCCCCGGACTGGTGCTGCTGCAGTCGTTCGCGGCGCTGGCCCTGGCGTGGGCGCTGTACCACCGCGTTGCCCAGCGCCCGCAGGGCGAGCCGCTGGGCGCCCTGGCGGCATTCCGCTTCAACGATCATCTCATATGGGGGGTCGCCGGCTCGCTGCTGGTGCTGGTGGTGCCCCGCCTGGGGTGGGTCAACGCCGTGGGCGGCAACATGCTGGTGTTCTTCAGCGGCCTGTACATGGTGCGCGGCGTCGCCGTCCTGTCGGCCGCCGCGGCGGCGGGGATCATCGGCGGGCCGATCGCCATCCTGGCCGCGACCATCGTGACCCTGTTCCTGATGCCGGTCGCCGCGCTGGCCGCGCTGGCGCTGGGCCTGACCGATACTCTGATGGATTGGCGGCGGCGCCTCGCGCGCGCCCTCCACAAACCCTGAGGAAGCCCCATGGACGTGATCCTGCGTGAAGACGTGGAGAAGCTCGGAGCCGCCGGCGAGGTCGTGACGGTGAAGGACGGCTATGCGCGCAACTACCTGCTCCCGCGCGGGCTGGCCTATCCGGCGACCGACGGGAACAAGCGGCGCCTGGAGGCGGAGCACAAGTCGCGGGTGCGGAAGGCGGATGCCGAGGTCGCACGGGCCGGCGAGGTGGCGGCGCGGCTCGAGGCCGTGTCGCTCTCCTTCACGATGAAGGCCGGCGAGGGCGACAAGCTCTTCGGCTCCGTGACCTCTCACGACGTCGCGGAGCGGCTCAAGAGCGAGGGCTTCGACGTGGACAAGAAGGCCGTCGAGCTGCCCGAGCCGATCAAGGCTCTGGGCGTCTACAAGGTTCCGGTCCGCCTGCACCCCGATGTCAGGCCCGAAGTCCGGGTGTGGGTGGTCAAGGAGTAGGAACATGGGCACGTCGATCGGCTACCTGGACGGGCCGCGGCTGCGCCGCTCGATCCTGGCTGCTGCCGCGTGGGTCGGCGCAAGTCGCGACGAGCTGAATCGCATCAACGTCTTCCCGGTCCCCGACGGCGACACCGGCACGAACTTCACGCTGACGCTGAAGTCCATCGTGGATGCGCTGCACCGCCTGGGCGACGCGCCCCTGCCCGAGGTGACGCGGACGGTCGCCCAGGCATCCGTCGAGGGCGCCCGCGGCAACTCCGGGATGATGCTCTCCCACTTCCTGCTCGGGTTCAGCGAGGGCATCGGCGGAAAGGTGCGGGTACGCGCCCACGAGCTCGCCGCGGCGTTCCGGCGCGGGTTCGAGCGGCTGGAAGCGGCCCTGGAAGACCCGGTCGAGGGCACCATCCTCTCGGTCTGCCGCGAGGCGGCGGTGGGCGCCGAGCAGGCGGCGACGGAGCACGTCGACATCCTGCCGGTCATCAAGTCCACCCTCGCGCACGCGGACCAGGCGCTGCAGCGCACCCCCGACCAGCTCGCCGTGCTCAAGGAGGCCGGCGTCGTGGACGCGGGCGGCAAGGGGTTCGTCCGCCTGCTCGAGGGGATCATCCGCCTGATCGAGAAGGGGATGATCGCGGCCGATCCCGTGCAGACGTCGGCCGGCGTGGCCCCCGCGGCTCTGGCCGAGGTGGCGCTGTCGCAGGACTACCGGTTCTGCACCGAGGTGCTGGTGCGCGGGGAGCAGCTGCCCTCCTCCGCGGAGGCCCGTGCGGCCATTGGGCCGCTCGGCGGCTCGCTCCTGGTCCTGCGCGCCGGCGACCTGCTGCGCGTGCACGTCCACACCGACGACGCCGAGGCGGTGTTCCGGATCGCTGAGCACTGGGGCGAGATCGTGACGCGCAAGGCCGACGACATGCGCGAACAGCACCGGCTCCTCACGACCGCGTCGCGCCAGGTGGCCGTGGTGTGCGATTCCTCCTGCGACCTTCCCGACGCGGTGCTCGACCGGTACGGCATCGCGATGGTGCCGCTCCAGCTGCTGTTCGGGAACGAGGTGTTCCTCGATCGCGTCGAGATGGACGCGGCCGAGTTCTACCGGCGCCTGCGTGGCGGCGCGACGAACGCCACGACCAGCCAGCCCACGCCGGCGCAGTTCACGGCCGCCTTCGAGCACGCGCGGGCGGGCGCCGACGAGGTGGTCGTCGTCCTGCTCTCCTCAGGGCTTTCGGGGACGTACGCGAACGCCGAGGCCGCGCGCCGGTCGTTCGCCGCCGGGGGGATCCACCTGGTGGACAGCCGCAGCGTCTCCCTCGGCCTGGGAATGCTCGCGCTCCGGGCCGCCGAACTGGCCGAGGCCGGCTGGGGCGGTGCCGCGATCGCCCGCGAGCTGGAGCGCCTGCGCGACCAGTGCGGGTCGTACATCACGGTGGACAAGCTGGACCAGTTGCTCCGCTCGGGGCGCGTCTCGCGGATGCAGGCCTGGCTGGGTTCGCTGCTCGATATGAAGCCGATCCTCTCGCTCGATCACGCGGGCCTCGTCGTCGCCGCCGCCCGCGTGCGCCACCGGGCCGCGCTGCTGCCGCGCGTCTTCCGGCTCCTGGACAGGGCCCTGCCGCGCCAGCGGGAGCGGCTCCGGCTGGGGGTCGCGCACGCCGATGCGCCCGAGGTCGCCGAGCAGTTGCGGCGAGCGCTGCGCGAGCGCTACCAGCCGCTCGACCTGGTGGTCTCGTCGGTGACCGGCGTGCTGGCGGCGCACACCGGCCCCGGCGCGTGGGCTGTCTTCTATCAGGTGGAAGACGGCGCCCCCCGGGGTGCTCCCGCGGCCCTCGGAGCGTCATGACCGATCGGAGGCCCGTGCGCCCGCGGCCCAGGCGGGCGCCGCGGCCGGCGGCGAGCGAGGCGCTGGCATGGGCGGTGGAGGCGTGCGTCGCCCGGAAGGCCGTCGACGGGCTGGTGCTGGACCTGCGGACGCTCAGCGACGCGACAGACTTCTTCGTGGTCGTCTCCGGGACCTCGGACACGCACGTCCGCGCCATCGCCGAGCACGTGCTCGAGTCGCTGAAGCTGCGCGGGATGAAAGCGCACCATGTCGAGGGGCTGGCGAGCGGCCGCTGGGTGCTGCTGGACTTCTTCGATTTCGTGGTCCACGTCTTTCATCCGTCGCTCCGCGAGTTCTACCAGCTGGAGGGGTTGTGGAGCGACGCTCCGCAACAGCGCGTGGAGGTCGGCCCCGAGCCCCGCTCACCCTCACGTCCACCTCCTCCCGAGCCCTAGCAGCGGCAACCACTTCTTCCTTGCCCGCTGGCGACTTTCGGGCTTCCCGAACTCTTTGAACTGCCGCCGTTCCTTCGTATCTTGTTGGTGTTGAAGCGCCTCCTCCCCCTCCTCGTCCTGCTCGCGGGGTGCCCCGGCTCGCGGTCCGGCGCACCCGATGCCACCGCCACCTCTGGAACGCGGCGCACCGTTCAGCCGGCGCTGGGTGCCGGCGCCATCCCCATCGTGGCGCTGCGCATCCCGTCCGGCGGCGGTGCGCTGCGCGTCTATCTGCTCCCGTCCCTGACGCCTGCGGATTGGGCGCTGGGGGGCCGCACGTCCCCCGCGGCGAACGTGATCGGGATGGACGACGCCGGTCGCCGCTTGATCTATCGCGACAGCATGGGCACCGTGAAGGCCTTTGACCTGGTGGCCTATCGTGAGCGGCCGATCGAAGCCAACAGCATCTATGTCGGGCGCGGCGCGATCACGACCCTTTCTTCCGACGGAACGCTGTACGGGATCACGCCGGACGGGACGGTCATCGAATCCGCGCCGTGGGGCGCGATCGAGTGGCCCAACCGCCTCGGCCGCGGGGTCCGCGACGCCTTCGCCGGGGTCGCAGCCAGGCTCATCGCGATCCGCCACACCGCCGAGGACACGCTCGCCCTGGCGTCCCGCGAGGCGGGGGTTTCCCTCAAGAAGGCCGTCCCCCGCGCGATCGCTCGCACCGCGAGCCGCGACGGCGACGCGGTGGCGTTCGTGACCGACTCGGGGCTCGTGGTCGTCGAGGAACGAGAGCCGGAGGCGCCGTGGTACGTGCGACTCCCGGGCTCACCGGCAGCGGCGGTGTTCACGCCGTCGGGACACCGCATCTACGTCGCCTTGAAGGCCCGCGGCGAGGTCGCCGTCGTGGATCGGTTCACGCGCCGCGCCCTGGCGACGATCCAGCTCCCGGGCCCCGCAGACGCGCTGCGCACGGACCCGTGGGGCCGCGTCGTCTTCGTGCATCCGGGCGACGCCGCGGGCGACGAAACCTGGATCGTCTCCGTCGTCAGCAACCGCCTCTCCGGCCGCGTGAACACGCGCTGGGCGAACGATTTGCCCACCGTGTCGGAGGACGGCGTCCTGCTGCTCAGGGAGGGGGCCAACGTCGTAGCGCGTGACATCCACTCGCTCGACTCGCTGGGGACCGTGGTCGCCGGGGCGGCCGATCTCTGGTTCGTCGGGCGGTGGAAACCCACCACGACTCCGAATGTGCTGCGCGAAGGCGCCCGCGAGCCCGCACCCCGGCGCGCGCGCCCGGCGCCCCCGGCGACTGTGGCCGCCCCGCGCAGAAGTGCGCCCCCCGCTGCAGCCCCAGCGCCGGCTCCGACCGCGGAGCGTGTCTGGGTTCAGGTCTCGGTATCGCAGAACGAGAAGGCCTCGCGCGACCTGGCTGCCGAGCTCGGCAGAAGCGGCCACGCCGCCCAGGTGATCACGCCGCGGTCACCCGGCGAGGGGTGGCGCGTCGTGGTGGGGCCGTACTCCTCGCGCAGCGCCGCCGACTCCGCCGGACGCCTGCTGGGACGCCCATACTTCATCCTCGAACCCGGGCTCGAGGGACCGATCAGGAAATGAGCGGGACGGACGACCCGGCTGCGCCGCCCGCTCGCTCCATCGGGGAGGTACTCAGCGGGGCGGCGCTGGTCGCGCTCGTCCCCGCCACTGCCGACATCGAGGCGGCGGCCGTGATGGCGTGGAATCTGGCCCGGACCACCGCCGCCGCCGGACGCCGCGTCGCCCTGGTGGACGGCCACGTGGACGAACCCCGGTTGCACGCCACGGCGGGGGACGACAATCGCGACGGCATCGTGGACGTGTTCGAGTACGGCGCCTCGCTGTCCCGCATCGCGCGCCAGCAGGCTGAGCCCAACCTGTACTTCGTCCCGGCCGGGACCTTCGCCCCCGATCCCGCGGTGATGGCCGCGAACCCACGCTGGCGCCGTCTGTCCGCCGGGTTCCGCCACGAAGACGCGGTGATGCTCCTCTTCCTGCCGGCCGACTGCCTGGGCTCCCTCGCTTCGGTCCTGGACGGGATCGTGGCGCTCGCGCCCGACGGCGCGGAGGCCGGCCTGGCGAGCACACCGGAGATCGAGGCGGCGGCCGAGGCCGGTGTGCCCCTGCTGGCGACGCTGACGGATACGGACCTCTTCGTGGCCGCCCCCGAGCCGGTCCCGGACGAGCCCGATCGCCCGCCCGCCGTGCCGGAACCGGTCGCCGCGGCGGCTGAGCCCCCGCCCGAGCCCGCAGCTCCCGAGCCCGAGCCCACAGCTCCCGAGCCCGAGCCCGCAGCTCCGGAACCGGAGGCCACAGCTCCCGAGCCCGAGCCCGCAGCCATGGAGCTCGAGCCAGTGGCCGCCGAAGCGCGGCCGCAACTCGGTGCCCCGCGTGCCGCGTGGCGCGTCCGCGCGGCCGTGTACGGCACTGTGACGCTGGTGGCGGCGGCCGTGCTCGCCGTGTCCTACCGGCGTGAGCTGGGGCTCGGCGATCTCGGCCTGAAGGCGCTGCCGACGGGCTCGCCGGACAGCGCGCCTCCAATGTCCATCGTGCCGCTTTTCCGGGGGCTCACGCCCCGCGCCGTGGATACCCTGCCCTTCGGCGTGCAGGTGTCGGCGTGGACCAGTCTGGTGTTCGCCCTCGACGCGGGCGACGCCCTCGAGGGCCACGGATTCGCCCCGATGATCGCCCCGATCCGGCTGGGCCGCCGGCTCTGGTACCGGGTGTTCGCCGGTCCGGTAGCGACGCAGGACGCCGCCGACTCCCTGCTCGGCGCCGTGCGGGACGCCGGGCTCGACCGCCCGCGCACGGCGGTGCCGGTCCTGGTCCCCCTGTCCGTCGCCCTGAGGCGCGTCGCCACACTCGTGGCCGCGCGCTCGGAGCGCGGGCGCCTGCGGGCCGCCGGCATCGCGGCCTTCGTGCTCGGCCAGGCCGACGGCACATACCGACTGTTCGCCGGCGCGTACGCAGCGCCGGAGCAGGCCGCCTATCTCGACAGCCTCGTCACCTCAACCGGGAGCGCCGGGCAGCTGGGCCCGCGCGTCGGATTCCACCCATGAAGCTGCGCCGTCTCGAACTTGCGGGATTCAAGTCGTTCGCCGACAACGTGGAGCTCTTCGTGGACCCGGGCGTCACCGCCGTCATCGGCCCGAACGGCTGCGGCAAGTCCAACGTCTCGGACGCAGTGCGCTGGGTGCTGGGGGAACACAACCCGCGGGTGCTGCGCGGCGCGCGGATGGAAGAAGTGATCTTCCAGGGATCGGCGGGCCGCAGGCCGCAGAACGTTGCCGAAGTCTCGATGTACTTCGACAACACGGATCGCGCCCTTGACCTCGACTTCGCGGAAGTGGTGCTCGGCCGCAGGGTGTCCCGCTCCGGGGAATCGGAATACTTCATCAACCAGGCGCCGGTGACGCGGCGCGAGCTGCTGGCCAAGCTGGCGGGCACGGGTCTGGGGACGAACCAGGCCGTGGTGATCGAGGCGCGGATGGTGGACGCGCTGCTCTCCGACCGGCCGGACGACCGGCGCGCGCTCTTCGAGGAGGCGGCAGGGCTCGGTCTCTACCGCGACCGCAAGCGGAGCACGGAGCGCCGGCTCGAGGAGACGACGGCGGACCTGGCCCAGCTCGAGCAGGTCATCACCGAGGTGGAGTCGCGGGTCCGGAGTCTCTCCCGGCAGCGGCGGCGCGCCGAGCGCCACTCCGAGATCGCGGACCGGCGCTACCAGCTGGTCGCGGCAGTCGCACGCCTGGATGTGGCCGAGGTGGACCGTGCCTTGGGCGTCCTCGCCGAGCGCCGCACCGGGCTCGACGTCGAGCTGCCGGAGGCGCGGTCCTCCCAGATGGAGGAAGATCGGCAGCGCCAGGCCTCGGTCGAGGCGCGCGCGGGGGCGGAGGCGCAGCGCAGCGAAGTCGAACGGCGCGTGGGAGAGGCGCGACTCGCCGTGGGCACGCTGGAGGGCGACCTGGCGCTCGCGACCGAGCGCATCGGCAACGCCTCGGCGCGGCGCGAGCGCGCGCTTTCGGAGCGCGCGGACACCCAGGCGTCCGCCGCGCGGGTCTCGCGCGAGCGTGAGGCGGCGTCGGCTGAGCGGCAGGCGGCCGAGCGCGACCGGGCGGCAGTGCAGGTCGAGCTGGAGGGGCGTCTGGCCGCCGAGGAGCGCACGCGTGAGCACCTGGCGGAACAGCGGGCCGAGCTGCGGGAGATCGAGGAGGCGTTGCAGCGGCAGGCCGAGAGCGTGCGCCGGCTCGACGGCGAGCGCCAGGCGCTCGACCGCGAGTTGGCCGACCTGCGCGAGGAGCTGAGTGCCGCCGAGGCGCGGCGCGCCGCTCTGACGCGGGACCGCGACGTCGCGGCAGGCGAGGCGGGGGAGACGGACGCGCAGCGCGCGGCGCTGGCAGAACGTCTGGTGTCCCTGGGCCTCGAGGCCGACCGGGCACGCCATGCCCTCGCCGAGGCGCGCGAGCACGAGGCCCGGCTGCGCGCCGATCGGCGCGCGACCGAGGAGACGCTGGCCCAGACGACGGCGCGCCACGGCGCCCTCGAGCAACTGGAGCGCGATCACGTGGGGCTCGCGCCCGCGGCAGCCGCCCTGCTGGCCGCGCGCGACCGCTTCGGAGGCGCGATCCTGGGGCCGCTCGCGGATTTCGTCCGGGCGCGGCGCGACGACGCGGCGCAGGCCGAGCACGTGCTGGGGGACTGGATGCACGCGGTCGTGGTGTCGGACCTGGCCGCGTGCGACGCGATCTACGGCTGGCACCGCGACGAGGGCACCGGGCCCCTGCTCCTCCTCCCGCTGGATCCCGGCCCCGCCGGGGAGACCCAGGGAGGGGAGCTGGCGGCGCGCGTCGAGGGGAGCGGCCCCGCCACGCGCTGGGTCCGCGCCCTGCTGGCCGGTGCGCGCCCCTTCGCACCCTCCGGCGACGCGATCATCCGGGCCAACGGCGCGGTCTTCCTGCCGGGCCCCGGTTCCCCGGGCGGCCCGCTGCGCCGGCGCGCGGACCTGGAAGCGCTCGGCGACGACGCCGCCCGCCTGGCCGGTGCGCTCAAGGAACAGGATCACGCGCTCACCGTCACGGCCGGGCAGCTGGAGCAGCGGGATCGGGAGGGCGCCGAGGCAGACGCCGCGGTCGAAATGGCGCGCGGCGAGGAGCGACGCGCTGTCGCCGAGGCGGATGACGCCCGGCGCCGGCTGGCCCACCTCGACCGCGACCTCGGAATCGCCACGGGGCAGGTCGAGCGCCTGTCGGCGCGACTCCGCACCGTTCAGCAGCGCCTCGTGGAAGTGGACACCGGTCTTTCGGCTGCGGAGCTCGAGCGCGTCAAGCTCGGCGCCCGGCTCGCGGCCGAGCGTGCGCGCCTGACGGAGCTGGAGGCCGAGCACGAGGCGGCGCGCGAGCGGCGCGTGCACTGGCAGGTGGAAGACGCGCAGGTCGGGGCCCGCCTGGCGGCCGCGCTCGAGCGCGAAGGCCGCGCCACCGCCGGCACCCGGGATCTCACCGAGCGCGGCGAGGCGTTGGTGCAGGAGGCGGGGTCGCTCGACACGGAACTCTTGACCCTCGAGCGGCAGCGCGCGCTGTGGCAGGAAGAGCTCGTCGAGCGGCGCGCGGCCCTGGCGGAGCTGGAACGGGCGGCGATCGGCGCGGCGCAGGGACTGGCCGCGGCCGAGCAGGCGCTGCAGGACGTCGAGGCCCGCCTGGGAGCGGCGCGCCAGCGCGTGGAGCTTCTCACCGCCGAATCGCATCGGGTGGAGCTCGAGGCCGCCGAGCTCGCGAGCACCCGTCGAGTGATGGGCGAGCGGCTCTCCGCCGAGTGGAGCAGGAGTTTCGAGGAGATCCTCGCGTCCCCCGCTGACGTGGCCGGCGACGCGACCACGCTGCGAGCCGAAGCGGACGAGCTGAAGGCGCAGCTCGACGCCCTGGGACCCATCAACCCCCTGGCCGTCGAAGAGCACGCGGACGAGAAGCGCCGCCTCGAGCACCTCGTGACCCAGCGGGACGACATCCTCGCGGCCAGGAACTCGCTGCAGCAGAGCGTACGCGAGCTGGACACGGTCGCGCGGGAGCGGTTCATCACGACGTTCGCATCGGCGCGCGCCAATTTCCAGCGCGTGTTCGAGACGTTATTCGGGGGCGGCTCGTGTGATGTCTTCCTGCTCGACGAGACCGACCCGCTCGAGTCCGAAATCGAGATCACGGCCAAGCCGCGCGGGAAGCGGACCGAGCGTATCCATCTCCTCTCGCAGGGCGAGCGCTCGCTGGTCGCCCTGTCGCTGCTGTTCGGTATCTACCTCACCAAGCCGAGTCCGTTCTGCGTGCTGGACGAGGTGGACGCGCCGCTGGATGACGCCAATATCGGCCGCTTCACGCGGCTGCTTGACGAGTTCAAGGACAACACGCAGTTCATCGTGATCACGCACAACCCGCGGACCATGGCGGTGGCCGACGCCGTGTACGGGATCACGATGCAGGAGCCCGGCGTCTCAAGCGTGGTGTCGGTGCGGCTGGGCAGCGAGACTCAAGCCGCGTAAGATGCGCGGCCCCCTGGCGCTGCTCCTGGCCACCCTCGCTGCGGGCGCGGCCCCGGCTCAGGTGCCGCGCACGGTGTCGCCGCGGCTGGCGCGGGTGTGGGCGCGTCCCGACACCGCGGCGCTCGTCTGGGTGATCGGGGAGCCCGGCGCAGACCTCGACGGCATCGCCGCCCTGGTCCGGCGCTCGGGCGGGCAGGTCCGGCACCAGAGCCAGTTCGTGCACGCCGTCTCCGCGCGGGTCCCGGGAAGCGCGCTTCCCTCGCTCGCTGCGGCACCGGGCATCCGCCGCATCCAGCTCGTCGGGACCTACATCCGTCCGCGCGATGAGACGCACGGCCGCACCGACGCACCGACGCACGGAAATGCGATTGCCTGTGCGGTGCCTCCGTGCGTCCGTGCGTCCGTGCGTGCGACCGCCCTGGATACCACGTTCGGCCCGGGCGCCTGGGCGACACTGCAGCTCGACGTGCCGGCGGTGCAGC
>Ga0326726_10004083_pt1 | contig 13373 bp, 18 predicted proteins | sample MHFenrmetagenome_2_FD_207603 | JGI IMG/M metagenome (GOLD analysis project Ga0326726, IMG submission 207603) | Lab enriched peat soil microbial communities from Michigan Hollow, Ithaca, NY, United States - MHF15MN | ecosystem: Environmental > Terrestrial > Soil > Wetlands > Peat | place: USA... | reverse complement strand
TCATTGCGTTGACCCGTGTCAGATAGTCTCTGACGTCGTGGCTGCCGCATCGCTGGTGGGGGCTCAGCCGGAAGCCGCGTGTCACATAGGCGCGGCCGGCTGTGGTGCCGCAGAGGTGGATCACGGCGGCCAGATTCTGCTTCTGTTGGAGCGTGATCCTGTCGCTCCGTCTCAATGCGATGGCACTCGAGACATGTCGATCCAGCAGAGCCGAGGTCAATTGGATGGCATGGCTCGGCAGGACGCGAGTGTAGAGACTATTGAACCAGCAGGAGTCCGGGTCGTTCCAGGGGCCGTCCTCAACCACCCGATGGTCATGGATGCAGTAACGCCTGGCTTGCTGAAATGTCCCGTCCGTAATCTGGTACATGCCGACGGCGCTCGATGCTGGTCGATATAGCTCCAATGGGTTCCATGTCGTTTGCCACTGCCAGTATGTCCGCGCCACCGGATTCCCCCCGCCCTCGGCCTGCGCCAGGGCAGCCAGCAACTCAGGTGTCATGACCGATGTCGCATGTTTGCGGAAGAGTGAGCTGTACTGCTTCCACGTCTCGGCTGGGTTCTTGTTGAGTGAGCGGTCCAAGGGAAAGAGAATCTCGGCGGGCTTGTTGAATGCGTGGTAGGTCCAGTTGATGCCGAGCAAGAACAGGAAGGTCGTTGCCAGTATCACGACGGTACGAACGGTCGGTGGCCAGGCGAGCATGGCTTTTCTGACTATATGGAACGTACGCCAACGGGCGCGCACGAAACGCCGGAGGGTCTTGAGGGTGAGCCGGTACCTGCGCCGCTTGCGGCGGCGGGGATGGGTGAGGGTGCGGTGATTGGGGCGAGAAGGCATATAACACTATACACCTGATGGACGGGGATACAGTGCCACGGAGTGGGAGGGGTGCCTTCGGCCTGCGCGCACGTACCTCCCTGAGCGATCCGCACGGGTTTCACCGGGCGGAAGCCTTCTGGAATTCCCGCAGCCACGGTCTTGCGACCGTGATTCTTCGGTCAGTTCCAGCTTTCCTTCCCGGTGAACCCTCGGCGGATGCTTCGCTCCTCCGGTAAAGTGCGCGTAGCCCGAAGGCATCCTCTTGGTGAATAGAGGAGCAGGCGCTTGGGAAAGACCGCGTCTTGGTAAGATACGGGGTGGGGGGTGAGAAAGCTGTGCGTAGGTAAACATGGACCGGGCCAGCCCTGAAAAAGTAGAATGTCTTTGTTTTACCGATTCTCAAGAGGACAAAGAGGTAGGCGCGGGAAAGAAGCATCATCAGGACGTGGTCCTCAATGCGTGCAGTAAAGATTGTGAGCATCAGAATACAGAGGAGGACAGGCCATGGCGTGGGGATCAGATGTGCATACAGACGAAGAACTGGAAAAGCTGGCGGCAGTGCGTGGGTATTTTCAGGAACATTTCCCCGGCGCATCGATTCGTGATTCGTACGATGCCGGTAGAATGGCGCAGGTGTTTCGGGTCGAAACCGACGACGTCGGTGAGCGACGTAATGCAGTGGTCTCGATCGATTTTCTCGAAGAATATGTGCCTGAAAAAATGGGGAAGGCATTGATCAGCTTGCGGGTCGCGGAACAGCTCCAATCAGCGAAGAGCAAGGAGGTGCTGCTCACAAGTTGGGGGGTGGAAGAAAAAGAAGATTGAAAGAGTAGGGTAGCCCGTTAGTCTCCTGTGCTCGCGCAACGCGCGCAATCAGAATGTGCTCGTTGGACGCGCGCAGTGGGAGACCAATCAGGCCACCCGCCAGGAGAGAGAAACGAGCGAGCTTGGAAGGATCATTTATATCGTTCGACGGCCGCACGTCGACCAACATGGGTGCCCTTCCAGGAGAGGAAAAGCAAGCAAGCTTGGAAGGTAGGAATTGACAGCATCACAACCAAAAAGTAGCCTGTCCTTAGTTTTCTACGTGGTTTGAACAGGGAGGTCATGATGCATATGATGGGGCATATCGGGGTCATAGGATTGGGGATCGCGTTAGTGGGCTGTCTCAGTGGAGCACCAGTCTTCGCAGCGGATATACCAATAGAGGACGGGTCGAAGATTATGATTGTTTCTCCCAAGGACGGGGACAAGGTCAGCGACAGCTTTGAGCTGAAGTACGAATTGACCAAGGGCTCCCAATCTGGGCATGTCCACGTGTACGTGGACAATGAGTATCAGAGGGGTTTTCAAGGGACGTTTAAGGGCCTGAGCAGGGGGGTACACCAGATTACGGTGAAAGCTGCCAACAAGGACCACGACCTTGTTACGGCCACCCATACCATCACCGTCGATGTGCAATAGGGCTAGGAGTCTGTCCGAGTAATCCTTCGTTGCGAGGCAAAGGGAGCTGCTGGTCCAACCCTTCCCAAGTAGCCGTCCCGTTCCAGCAACAGAATGCTCTTTTCCGCCGGCGCCAGCAGAGGCGGGATGGAGCCTGATGATCTTCTGTGCTCGCGCAACGCGCGGTCGTTCCACAGGTTAAGGTTGAGGCAACCTCAACCTAAGCCTTGGCCTGCCAATGAGACGCGCGCAGCGGAAAATCAATCTAGTCCCCCTCAAGGGAGAACGTAGAAGGACTGTGGTCGCTCGACACGTGCAATGAAGAACAGTCTGGCCGCTTCCCTTTCGTCCTGACGGTTGATTATCAGTGGGTTGTTGATTATCTAACTCCCCCTAAATACCGGTATTGTTTCTGAAGAAGTCGGCACGATCGCTAGCAATAAGTAGCCTATCCCCGCTTCACTCCAATCGTGGAGCTTGAGGTGCCGAATGTATTATTCGGCCATGCTGATGCCCGAGCCACCCATTTCCTTCGGGATGTCTCTCATCTTTGGTAACCCGTCCTTCATTCGCAGCTTCGTCTCTTCATAGTTGACATGGATGCCGGCGTGGTACGGAAAGTCCGGAATGACTGCCGCATAGACGTCGGTGAGTCCCCAGCTGGGATGCTCGGTGAAGATGTGGCCTCCACAGGTCTTACACCATTTGCGATAACTGAGAGGCGTCTTGTTGTACGTGCCGATGTTGTCTGCTCCCTGCGTAAGCTGTACCGATTCGGGTTTCCATAACGTGAAGGCGTTGACTGGTGCCGCCGACCAGCTTCGACAGGATTCACAATGGCAATACCCCATTGCGGCTGGCTCACCGCTGACCGTGAACTGAACTGCGCCGCAAAAGCAGCTGCCTCTGTACACTTTTCCGTTACTCATGATGCACCTCCTTGGTGGCTTGCACTCATATTAACGTATCTTGGGATACCGTCTCTCCTTTTTTAAGCTGAATATCGGAGCTACTTGTGCGGGCTGCTTACAATCGTGTTCGCGTCATGAAGGTAGGGCTTGTATCTTTCCGGGAAGTCGCCACCGGACCCTTCGAGCCCATCGAGACTCAATGGAACTTTTCGATTCACGAGCCCGATGGGGCGCACACCAAGGGAGGAGGGGACGGAGCCTGATGATCTCATGTGCTCGCGCAACGCTCGGTCTCGGAAGGCCCTCGCCCGGGTTAATGGCACGTCTTGGCGTGCCAGTGGGTGGGCGGGTGAGAAAGTCGCGCGCAGTGGGAGACCAATCTAGTCCGACATCAAGGGAGAAGGTAGAAGGACTGTGGCCGCTCGATGCGCGCAATGGAGACCACACCCGCCGCCTCGCTAAATGTCTGACGCACCACGTTCTGAACTTCGCCTATCGCAGGCATCTAGAATGGTTCCTGACACCATTTTCTGTCTCAAACTAAAAAGTTGAGTAGGGGACTGGGCGAACATCCCGCCGGGAGACGGTGATCCGTCTGAACTCGCTCGCACATTCTTTTCGACGCGGAGCCGGGAGCATTTTTGCTCGACAGGCTGAGGTGTGGGCCTGATAGGATGCGTCGGCTATGAACGACCGACCTACTGCCTCCACCCCGCGGCGAGCCGCGGTGCTGTTCATACTCATCACGGTTCTGCTCGACATGCTGTCCTTCGGCATCATCATTCCTGTGCTGCCGAAACTCGTCGAGGAATTTCTCTCCGGCGATACGGCCCAGGCGGCCATGATCTATGGGTTGATGGGCACGGCCTGGGCAGTCATGCAGTTCTTTGGCTCGCCGATTCAGGGAGCCCTGTCCGACCGGTTCGGCCGGCGGCCGATCGTGCTGCTGTCCAACCTGGGATTGGGACTCGACTATATCGTCATGGCGCTGGCGCCGACCGTCGCCTGGCTGTTCCTGGGTCGCGCCATCTCCGGCCTCGCCTCATCCAGCTTCAGCACCGCCGGTGCGTACATTACCGACGTGACGGCTCCGGAACACCGGGCGGCGGCGTTCGGCAAGATCGGCATGGTGTTCGGCCTCGGTTTCATTCTCGGTCCTGCCATGGGCGGGTGGCTCGGTTCGATCGATCCGCGGCTCCCATTTTGGGGCGCAGCGGCGCTCAGCCTGGTGAACGCATGCTACGGGTTCTTTGTGTTGCCTGAATCCCTGGCGCGTGACAAGCGGATGGCCTTCTCGTGGAAGCGGGCGAATCCGGTCGGCTCGCTGGTGCTGCTGCGCTCGCACCATGAACTCTTCGGGCTCGCAGCCGTCGCGTTCTTCGGATATCTAGCCCATGCAGTGCTGCCGAGCGTGTCGGTGCTGTATATGGGCTACCGGTACGGATGGGGGACCGCCGCAATCGGTCTGATGCTCGCAAGTGTCGGCGTGGCGGCGATGATTGTCCAGGGGGGACTGATTCGTCCGATCACGAAGCGGTTAGGCGAGCGCACGACATTGTTGGTGGGGTTGCTCTGCGGGGGGATCGGGTTTTCAGTCTACAGCATTGCGTCTGAAGGATGGATCTTTTGCCTGGGCATTCCCGTCATGGCCTTTTGGGGTCTCGCGGGTCCGGCGACGCAGGCATTGATGACCCGCCGTGTCAGCAGCTCCGAGCAGGGCCAGCTCCAGGGGGCCATTGCGAGCATCAACGGCTTAACCGGCTTGATAGGACCGGCGCTCTTCACGCAAAGCTTTGCACATTTCATCGGACCGAATGCTGTGTGGGATTTGCCCGGCGCGCCGTTCCTGCTGGCCGCGCTCATGTTGCTCAGCGCCGCAGCCATCGCCTGGCGGGCGACGCATCCCGGACGATCGGCCATCCAGAACCTTGAATCAGAAACGGAATGACACCCGTGCCGATCCCTTGCTCCCGGAACAGGGGAGGGGATGGAGCCTGATGATCTTCTGTGCTCGCGCAACGCGCGGTCGCGGAAGGCCCTCGCCCGGGTTAATGGCACGTCTTGGCGTGCCAGTGGGTGGGCGGGTGAGAAAGTCGCGCGCACTGGGAGACCAATCAGGCCACCTTCCTGCATCCTACCTCATAGTCCTATTTTGGAATTTCTTGAGTTGACACCCGCTGAGGCTGAGTCGTAGCCTGACACTAACCTCCAAACCGGAACCGCAAAAAAATAGCATGACAGCAATGCATTTCTCCATGGCATACCGTAGTCTCTAACTACAAGGAGGCACCATGCAACGCAAAGGATCGGCCATCTGGCAGGGCGACTTGAAGACCGGGAAAGGGACCGTCTCCACTGACAGCGGTGTTCTATCGCAAACGCAATATTCGTTTTCCACGAGATTCGAAAGCGGGAAGGGCACCAACCCGGAGGAATTGATTGCAGCCGCGCATGCCGGCTGCTTCACCATGGCGCTGTCGGCCCAATTGGGAAGTGCCGGCCTGACTCCGGAAAAACTGGAAACGACGGCTACGGTCACATTCGACAAGCTCGAAGCCGGATGGACCGTGACGAGTATTCTGTTGGACGTCAAAGGCAAGGTCCCCAAGGCGGATCAGGCCGCATGGGACAAGGCGACGCAGGAAGCCAAAGCCGGATGCCCGATCTCGCGCCTTCTGAACACGACGATCAACATGCAAACCAAGCTGGAACGCTAGGGCAGCGATGGCGAAAACACGGAATTCCGACTCGCTGGCCTTTCTCTTCGATCTGGACGGTACCTTGATCGACAGTGTCTACCAGCATGTGCTGGCATGGCGAGAAGCGACGCAAGCGGCCGGCATCGAGCTGCCGGTCTGGCGCATTCACCGCCAGATCGGCATGAGCGGGGGCCTGATGCTCAATGCCTTGTCACGGGAAACCGGGCGGAAGGTCTCCCGGAAGGATGCGGACCGGATTCAACAGGTACATACCGAAGCTTTTGCCAATCAAGCTTCATCGCTGCGCGTGCTTCCCGGTGCGCAAGCACTGCTGGATACGTTGGCGGCCCATCGCGTGCCTCATGCCATTGCCACGAGCGGACGAAAGCGCAACGCACGACATGCGCTCACCTTGCTGAAACTCCATCGGGATGTGCCGGTCATCACGCGCGACGACGTCCGCTTTGCGAAGCCAGATCCCGATTTGTTTGTTGCGGCAGGGAAACGGCTCAAAGTTCCCATGAGCCGTTGCGTCATCGTCGGAGACAGCGTGTGGGATTTGTTGGCCGCGCGCCGTGCATTCGCACTCTCGGTAGGACTGCTTTCCGGAGGCTATGGCCGGGAGGAATTGGAGCGAGCAGGAGCCTATCGGGTCTATCAAGACCCGGCCGATCTGCTCCAGCACTTGGATGAAGTCGGCGTCAGATTATAACCAGCGCACATCCGGCAGCGTTTAGACAATTTCTCTATCTGATCCTCCACCCGCTCTTGCGCGATTTCTTTGCGACCCATACAATCGGCGTGCGTGAGAGGGCCCAGCATTGAGAGCTCTTGAGCGAATGCCAGGTCCCGCTGGTACAAGGAAAGCCATGGCAAGTCTCCTGCTCGGAGGACTCTTGACCGTCCTCTCCGCTGTACCTTGGCTAGCAAGGAGTACAGAGGGGGGATGGAGCCTGATGATCTTCTGTGCTCGCGCAACGCGCGGTCGCGAAAGACCCTCGCTCGGGCTGATGGTACGTCCCGGGAGATCGATTGCGAAGCAATCGGAGGGTAGGGCGGGTGAAAAATATCTGCCAGCGGGTGGGCGGGTGAGAAAGTTGCGCGCAGTGGAAGATCAATCAGGCCCCATCCCTGAGAGATCACGAGCGAGCTTGGAAGGAAAGGATGGGTAACCTGATTGGTCCCTGTGCTCGCGGAACGCGCGCCCTCTGAAGGGCCTCGTCCGACGCGCGCACGTTGGGACCGATCCAGGCTACCCTTTGAAGAGTGTAACGAGCAAGCTTGGAAGGAGCATATAGATCTGTGCTCGTGCAACGCGCGGTCGCCGACTCCCCTCGTTGGACACGCGCAGTGGGAGACCAATCTAGTCCGGCCTCAAGGGGAACGGTAGACGGACTGTGGTCGCTCGATGCGCGCAATGGAGACCACACCAGCCGCCTCACTGAATATCTGATGCTCCTGTTATGAACTAAGCCTATGCGCAGGTACCTAGAATGGTTCCTCACACCATTTTATGTCCCCTGCCATACGTTCTTCTCCGCATCTGGTGTTGCTAGGAACGGTGGAGCGCTGGTTAGATTCTAGGGAGGTGAAGCTACGAGGGACATTTGAGGGGAGACTTTTTGCGATGATACCTAACCTGGCGCGTATTTGTTACGATGGACTAAGTCAGCGCGCGAAATTACAATATGTCTATTCCTTCACTCTATCGGTTGATTTATCAACAGGAAAAGCGTATCCCTCTTGCCCAAGTTACTAGAAGATTTTGAGGCCTATCAATTCCGCCATGTAAAGTAATCCCAATGGACTGGCGATATGGCACGTGGTGAGTTGCTCAGGAAGCTGTTTGCTAGCTATGCGCGCCATGATGATCATGATTTTCGAGCGGTGGCACTTCAAATCATTGCAGAAGAGCAGCAGAAGCAAAATCATTCCTTAGCCAGAGACCTCTTGAACATCCTCGACAATACAGTTCCGACGAATCCAATGGTTCCTTTGAAGCCAACCACTGACATTCTGCCAAGGGACAAGGAGCGTGAGCTACCTCTAGTCGACATCCGCAAACCATTGCGGAGTCTATCGGATATTCTTTTGAAGAAAAAGCCAAGGGAGCAGCTCCAGAGAATTTTGGAAGAATACCGTAAAGCTGAACTTTTGAGAGTTCACGGCCTTAGGCCTAAGACTAAGCTCCTTTTCTGCGGTCCTCCTGGATGCGGGAAGAGCCTTTGTGCCGAAATAATCTCCTCTGAAGTCCAAGCGCCGCTGCTCTACATAAGGTTTGATGCAATTATTTCATCATACTTGGGTGAGACGGCCGCAAACCTTCGGAAGGTTTTCGACTATGCCAACACGGGAAGATGGGTTGTCGTATTTGATGAGTTTGATGCAATTGGGAAAAGTCGTACAGACGCTACGGAACATGGGGAACTTAAGAGAGTTGTGAACAGTTTTTTGCAATTATTGGATGGCTTTGAAGGGGAGAGTCTCATCATCGCGGCCACAAACCATGAAAAGTTGCTCGACAAGGCCCTGTGGAGGCGCTTTGATGAGGTGCTCCTTTTCTCGCGCCCTACTTGTTCTGAAGCCCGCGTCCTTCTGAATATGAAGCTAAAAAACTTCCCGCAGCAAGGGTTAAATCTGAACAAGGCATCCAAGCAACTTGCAGGGTTTTCACACGCGGATATCGAGTGGGTGTGTCTGGACGCAGTGAAGAGTGCGATAGTCCAAGATCGTGATGCTGTCACACAGGACCTGTTAGATACAGCAATTTCTCGCCAGAAAGATCGAATCCAACTAGGCAATTCCGGGCGATAAAGTCAAAGTGAGGCTCCGGAATCATGCCTGACCTTCCACATCTTCCTCTTCGCAGGGTTCAGTACGAGGCTCCACGTAAGAAAAGACCTGGTTTCGGATCTGTTCCTAAGAGGGACTACCGAAGACATGGGAATGATCTTCAAGAGCAGTTGGAAGGAGCCTTGCAGGAGTTTAATCGGAGGCCATCGCCGCAAGGCATAAATCCCGAGTTGATCCTTCGCGTGAAGCTCGCAGGGAAAATTGACGAGGAATACTGGAAACGTTCTGGCTTGACTCTTGTTGGACAGGCTGATGAGAAAACGCTGATTCTGTTTTCTACAGATACGGAGTTGCGCGCTTTTCGTGAAAGGCTCAGTGCATATCAATCTGGCCCGCAAGAGGGAAGAAAGAATGCTCCTCACGCTCAGATTTTTGCAAACATAGAGGAAGTTGGGAAAGTTCAGCCAGTGGATCGTATCGGACGCCTATTTTTGGCGGAGAGGATAACTCTTCCTGATGACTTTTCTGAAACCACCGAGTACACCGTTGATGTGGAGCTTTGGCACACAGGAAATCAGCCAGAATGTAGGCGGCAGGTCGCGGGGATTCGTGAATATGTGGCCAGTCTGGGAGGCCGAGCCACCGATGATTATGTTGATTCGGCATTAGTTCTAGTTCGGCTAAAGGCTTCAGGACGGGTAATCAAGGCAATACTATCAATTGATGCAATTTCAACAATCGATCTCCCGCCTCGGGTTTCTTTGACGGTCTCTCAGCAGCTCGATATCAGCCTCCAGGATCTTGGGCAGGTTCCTGCTCCCCCTGACAATGCAACAGGAATTTGCATCCTGGACTCAGGTGTAACAGGCGGGCATCCGTTACTAGGTCCTGCTTTAGGGGAGGCGACTGTAGTCCCTCCTCGGTTGGGAAGCTCGGCTGATGAAAACGGTCACGGCACTATGGTCGCAGGCCTTGCTTTATATGGTGACGTTCAAGATTGCATCCATCGTAGGCAGTTTGTCCCGCAGTTGAGACTGTACAGTGCACGCGTTCTCAATCGAGACAATAAATTTGACGATGACACCCTAATCACCACTCAGATGAGACAGTCGATTGAGTATTTCAGAAACACGTATGGCTGCAGAGTGTTCAGTGCATCACTCGGTGACGATAGTTTGCCTTTCAATGGTGGAAAAGTTTCCGCGTGGGCTTCCATTCTAGACCACCTATCAAGAGAGCTCGACGTGCTAGTTGTGGTGTCCGTTGGCAACTACGATCATGAGCCGTCTCAAGATAGGGATAGCGATCATCATGTGCAGGGATATCCGCACTATTTGATGGACCCTCCAGCCCGAATAATTGAACCGGCTACGGGTTGTATCGTCCTCACTGTTGGATCGCTTGCAAATAGTGCAAATGTTCCAATTGGGCAGAGTGGAAATGTGGCCTATAGACCTATTGCTCAGCCTGGACAGCCTTCTCCTTTCACGCGGTCTGGACCCGGGATTGGAGGTGCGATTAAGCCTGAGCTTTGTGAGTACGGAGGCAACCTCGTTTATGACGGCTACACGCATAGAACACGAAGCTCGTCAGAATCGTCAATTGTGTCACTCAATCGTGACTATGTTCAGCGGTTATTTCAGACGGATGCTGGTACATCATATGCCGCTCCAAAGGTTGCCCATATCGCTGCACGTGTCTGGTCCGGTTTTCCTCAAGGGGGGACAAACCTAATTCGTTCTCTGCTGGCAGCTTCAGCCACCGTTCCGGAGGAAGCCCTCCAAATCTTGAATCCGGTAGGCGAGAGCGCTGTCCGTCAACTGTGCGGTTACGGAGTTCCGTCGCATGACAGAGCGCTCCACTCTGACGCGAACCGAGTAGTACTCTATGCACAAGGGGAACTTCCATTTGACATGTTCCATATCTATGAAGTTCCTATACCGGACGAGATTTACAATGTGGGCGGACAGCGACGAATCTCTGTGACATTGGCATTTGATCCGCCCGTTCGACACAGTCGGCTGGACTACCTCGGAACTAAGATGTCCTTCAGACTAATTCGCGGGAAGTCCATTGGTGAAGTTGAAGCTGCCTTTAAGAAACGGAACGAAGAGGATCAGCAAGTCGATAGGATTGGCCCTCCTTACGATTGTCCGTTGGATCCCAAGCCCACCGAGAGGGAAGGAGGTACACTCCAGAAGGCCTCCTTCACGATGAAAAGAACTCCAGAACCATATGGCGACATGTATTTTCTTGTGGTCAGATGCGAGCGGGCATGGGCGTTAGATGAACATGCGCCGCAACGATATGCGACGGTAGTTACTGTTGAGCACCAAGCGCAAGTAAACCTCTATGCTCGAATTCAATCTCGACTTCAGATTCCGGTCAGACTACGGACGCGTAGAGCTTAAGAACGCAATACGTACCTGGCAGGGGATGTGCCTGGATGAAACCATTATCGTGGGGGCAAAGAAAAGGGGTCGTGAGTCTTTGTTGATCGTCTCGTTCGCCTCGGTCGCACATCACTCTCACTGAAACAACGCTGGTAGCGTGCTGCCACGACTAATAAGATTCATGGCAATACGAACGCAGTGGTGTGTCTGTGGCTAATGCCATTCATGTCATCGTGCCGTACCGGCACGCTTCAACCTGGGTCTTTGACGATCCACGAGTGGGACTCTCTCAAGAACCGTTCGTGTCCGGCATTCCCGAGATGATTGACACCATGGTCGAAAATATACCCAACGCAGAACAGGGGTTTCGGCTCTTGTTTGCCTCAGGAAACAAAAACGGGGTCATTCTACTTTTCGGATCGCCTCGTTCGCGGACGATGCGGGAATAGAGTGTCAGGAACCATATTTCCACCAGCCGCCTACCGCTGGTTGCTAATTCGACCACTCCCCGTTGAACGGCCCTTGCGCCTTTGTCGGATTCTCGTCTAACATACGCGTCCCTGCGAGCCTTCCATTTGTTCTCGGTCCGAAGTATTTTGTCCGAGCAAGACGAAGTGACCTTATCGAACCTGAACCAGGAGATCGGCATGCAAAGATGGAAGCTCTTGTGGACCGCTGTATTGATTGTCGTCGCTGTTGGTGCAAATTCTGGCTGCATCATGTATCGGGAGGGAGATCTTCCTCCCATCACACAGTGGCCACCCATCGTAAAGCAGACTAAGCGGACTATTAGCTTGATCGTCACCGGCCAAGCCATCCTCAACGGGTCTGTGAAGGAAGGTTCAGGCGATTATTATCTTGAAGAATGGCGCCGCGACACAGTTCGTGCCTATCAGGATTCGGGATTGTTTTCAGAGGTGAGGCAGACCGCTGTTGAGAGTGACTTACGAGCAGAGATCAGGATCCTTGATAAAACGGAATCTAGCCCCGTCATGGGTTTTATTACGGGCTTTACCCTGTTCCTTGTCCCTTCGTCGGTCACCGAAACCATGACCGTGACGACTGCCTTGAAAGACAGGAATGGAGCTACTCTGGGGAGCTTTGAGAAGTCTGAGCGTCTCACGACATGGGTGGAGTTGTTTCTCGCTTTTGCCATGCCCTTTCGGTCCATGGATCACCTTTCGATTTATGACCTGAATCGGGCAACTATCGTAGATGCGCGCTCTTCGAAGGGGGTTCTATAAGGAGGGGGGTAGCTGCTGGTCACTCCTGCTTGGCAGAGGCTACAAAACGGTGCTAGAGCAGAAGTGGAATGATCGTTTTCGCTATCGATTTGTTGCCTCGCCTTGCCAGAGCAAGTTATATCCCAATTCTTTGGTGTCGGAACACATGGCCGCCAGTGCGGTGAACTTATTGGCGAAGATCTCATCTGCATGGGACCGTTCGTGATCTTCGAACGAACGCCAATTGGTGACGATGACATAATGGTTGTTGGCAGTTTTGGATTCTGTCAGAGAGCCCTGGTCCGAAATGAAGCCCGAGAATTTGAACACCTGTCCGGCGATGAATCCACCCTTGTCGCCTCCGTACGTTCCCTTGACGATGCTGCATAACCCGCCGACGGCCATCTCGACGTCTTCGAACGTGAAGGAAAAGGGGGTCGGGAGTTTTTGTGATCGTCTCGTTCGCCTTGGGCGCACATCACCCTCACCGAAGCGGCGCTGATAGCGTGCTGTCACGAATGATAAGACTCATGGCAAAACAAACGCAGTGGTGTGTCTGTGGCTAATGCTATTCATGTCATCGTGCCGTACCGGCACGCTTCGACTTGGGTCTTTGACGATCCACGGGTGGGACTCTCTCAAGAGCCGTTCGTGTCCGGCATTCCCGAGATGATTGACACCATGGTCGGAAATATACCCAACGCAGAAAAGGGGTTTCGGCTCTTGTTTGCCTCAGAACCGTTCCCTGGCTATCAGGTCAAGCTGGAGAAGGTCCGGGAAGAATACGAGGGCGTGTGGTACCGGTGGGATGACAACGGGGAGGGCTGGCTCTGTCCGGCACTCTTTCTGTATTTTCCAGAAGCGCCGACTCGCCTCTACGCCAAAGCGGAGGCTCTGTAGTGTACTCGCCGCTGGCCCATCTTTAAGTAGACCGCCAGAAGCTGCAATTCTGTTCCTGAAATTGGATTTTACCGATTGCATTTCGTCCGGACTTTCGCCTAGGCTATACCTAGTTAACTTCACCCCAGCATTGAGCTTGTCCCCACGCTGGGAGGATGAGCATGTCCAGAAAGACCTTTCTCATTTTAGAG
>Ga0326726_10004082_pt1 | contig 13374 bp, 9 predicted proteins | sample MHFenrmetagenome_2_FD_207603 | JGI IMG/M metagenome (GOLD analysis project Ga0326726, IMG submission 207603) | Lab enriched peat soil microbial communities from Michigan Hollow, Ithaca, NY, United States - MHF15MN | ecosystem: Environmental > Terrestrial > Soil > Wetlands > Peat | place: USA... | reverse complement strand
TGGTTCTTGAGTGTCCCGGAAGCGCCCGAAGGGCGAGGGGGGATGTGCGTTGACCAAATGGCTCTTTTTTGGTAACGTTAGCATCTCCATTCGATTCCGTCAGTCTGGCCTTAGGAACGGAGAGGTGTCCGAGCGGTTTAAGGAGCACGCTTGGAAAGCGTGTGTGCGCCGTAAGGTGTACCGCGGGTTCGAATCCCGCCCTCTCCGCCATCGAACGTCGGCCTAAAAGGAGCGTCTCATGGACAGCAAAGACCTGATCCTCGTTGAAGATCTCTACGGCGCCCATAATTACCATCCCCTCGATGTCGTCGTCTGCAAGGCCCAGGGCATCTGGATGGTCGACGTCGAGGGCCGGAAGTATCTCGATTTCCTGAGCGCCTATTCGGCGGTCAATCAGGGCCATCGGCATCCCCGCATCGTCAAGGCCCTGATCGATCAGGCCCGCAAGCTGACCTTGACCTCGCGGGCCTTCCGCAACGACCAGTGGCCCCTGCTCGCCAAGGAGATCTGCGACCTGACCGGCTACTCCATGGTCCTGCCGATGAACTCCGGCGCCGAGGCCGTGGAAACGGCCGTCAAGACGGCCCGCAAGTGGGCCTATCAGAAGAAGGGCGTGCCCCAGGACAAGGCCGAGATCATCTGCTGTGCCAACAACTTCCACGGCCGCACGGTCACGGTCATCAGCTTCTCGACCGAGCCCCTCTACCGGCAGGATTTCGGTCCCTTCACCCCCGGCTTCCCGATCATCCCCTTCGGCGACGCGGACGCGCTCGAGAAGGCGATCACCCCGAATACCGCGGCCTTCCTGGTCGAGCCCATTCAGGCCGAGGCCGGCATCCTCATTCCGTCCGACGGCTTCCTGAAGCGGGCCGCCGAGATCTGCAAGAAGAACAACGTCCTGCTCATCGCCGACGAGATCCAGACCGGCCTGGGCCGGACCGGCAAGCTCTTCGCCTCCGAACATGAGGGCGTTCGTCCGGACATGGTCATCGTCGGGAAGTCCCTGGGCGGCGGCTGTTATCCCATTTCGGCGGTCCTCGCGGACCGGGAGATCCTGGGCGTCTTCAAGCCCGGCGAACACGGCTCGACCTTCGGGGGCAACCCGCTGGCCTGCGCCGTGGCCCGGGAGAGCCTGCGGGTCACTCAGGAAGAGGGCCTCGTGGCCAACGCCGCCGCCCGCGGCGCCTATTTCATGGACAAGCTGCGCAAGGTCCGCAGCCGTCACATCAAGGAAGTCCGGGGCCGGGGCCTTCTCATCGGCATCGAGCTTTATCCGGCCGCCGGGGGGGCGCGCCGTTTCTGCGAAGAGATGATGAAGGAAGGGCTGCTGTGCAAGGAGACGCACGAGAACGTCATCCGCTTCGCGCCGCCCCTCATCATCCGGGACAAGGACCTCAACTGGGCCGTCAAGCGCATCAAGACCGTCTTTAAGCGGCTGGCCTGAGCGTGACGGCCCGGTGACGGATGTCCCTTTTTCAGGACGGGCATCCGCCCGGCAGGCCTGGCCCTGCGACTAAAGCTTGCCTGGCATGCTATTTGCATTTCCGAGGTTCAGGAGGATGAAGATGAAGAAACCCGTCGCCTTCGCGTTCCTGGCTATCCTGCTGGTCCTGGCGGGCAGTTCCTGCATCCGATACTACGGCCCCTACGGCGAACCCGGGGCCGCCGTCGAGCCGCCCCCGCCCCCCCCGAACGAGCCGGCCTACCACAACGGCAATAACGACCTCGATAACACGTATTTTTATAACGAACTCGAGCCGTATGGGATCTGGGTCTCGTACCGGCCCTACGGTTATGTTTGGGTCCCCCGGAATGTGGGATACAGCTGGCGCCCTTACGCAAGCGGCCACTGGGCTTGGACAGATTATGGCTGGACCTGGGTCTCGCTCGAGCGCTGGGGCTGGATCGCTTTCCATTACGGCCGCTGGGGATTCGACCAGGCCTTGGGCTGGTTCTGGGTGCCTGACATCGTCTGGGGCCCGGCCTGGGTGGCCTGGCGCTGGGGCGACGCCCATATCGGCTGGGCCCCTCTGCCGCCCGGCATCGATTACGTCCCCGGTCGCGGCTTCGGCCGCCGCGACTGGCAGATCCCCGGCCATTTCTGGAATTTCGTCCGCGGCCGGGATTTCATGGACCATCAGATCGACCGCTGGATCCTGCCGTCCGAGCGGAACATCACGATCATCAACATGACCAGGTTCGAGGTCAATATCGATGAGCGCGACCGGCACGTCTTCAACGGCGGCGTCGACACCAATACGATCGAGCGCTGGGCCGGCCAGCCCGTCCACAGGTACAGTCTCAAGGATGCCGGTCGTCCGGGCCCGGCCCGCGAGGAAGGGTCCGATCTGGTCATGTCCCGGCCGGTCATCAAGCGCAATGAAGCGGCCCGGCCTAAGCAGGTCGTCGATCAGAACGCGGCCGAGCGCGAGCTCAACACCGAGACCGGGAACCGCATCTATCGACCGGCCGCCGGGAACGAGGCGGAGGTCGTCCGCCGGGCCCACGCGCAGGAACTGACCCTGATGAAGGAGAGTCAGCAGACCGAGATCAACGAGGTCCAGCGGAAGGCCAAAGAAGACACGGCCCGGGTCCAGAATCCGGTCGATAAGAGGAAGTTCGCCGATCAGGCCGCCGCCCGGGTCGAAGAGCTGAAGAAGAAGCACGCCCAGGAAAAGGCCGATCTCGAGAAGAGACAAAAGGCCGAGCAGGACAAGGCCAAGCAGGCCCCGGTCCGACGCAAGGTCCAACCCGATAAGGAAAAAAGCTAGGCCGTCCGCACGGCCCGGGCCGTGGCGGCCAGCGCGGCGGCCAGGACGATGACCCCTCCGGCCACCGTTCTCCAGGAGGGTATCTCGCCGAGTATTACCAGGGCCAGAAGAATGCCATAGACCGGCTCGAGCGAGCTCAGGACGCTCGCCGTCCGGGCGCCGGCCCCCTTCAAGCCGTCAATGAACAAGGCGTGGGCGGCCGCTGTACAAAAGACCCCCAGGGCGGCGACGAGGGCCCAGTCCCGGCCGGAGGAGGGGAGGCCCAGCTTCAAGGCGGCGGGGAAGAGGCAAAGACAGGCGACGAGATCCTGGTAAAAGGCCACGGTCAGGGTCGCTTGCCGCGAGGCCAGCCCCCTGTTGAGGACCGACAGGACGGCGAAAGACAGGCCCGCGCCGAGTCCCCACAAGACGCCCCGGACGACGGCATTCGAGAGATCGAAGCTCGGCACGATCAGGCCGATGCCGGCGACGCAAGCCAGAGCGAATCCCAGGCTCTCGGGCTCCCAGCGGGCCCGCGTGAGAAGCGGTTCGAGGAACGCGGTGAACACCGGGAAGCTGGCGTAGGACAGCAGCCCGACCGCTACGGACGAGACCTGGATGGACTTGAAGAACATGGTCCAATGGGCGGCCAAGATGAGGCCGCAGAGGGCGAGCAGAACGGCGTCGCGCTTCGACGCGACGCGGAACAGGCCCCGCCGTCCCGGGGCCATGACCAAGGCCAGGGCCAAGCTGGCGAACAGGACGCGGCCGAAAACGATCAGGACCGGAGGCCAGGGCAGCCACTTGGCGAACAGCCCGGGAAAGCCGAACAGGAAAACGGCCAGGTGGATCTCGGCCAAGCTCCGTGTCCGCGAAAGCACCGGCCCATTATATTACTTTTCTTTCTTCCCGGTCCGGATTGTGCTAAGATAAATCTTACTTTTCTTCCGTCCCCGGACGGCAACAACCCATGTCTTACGAGATATTCGCGCGGAAATACAGGCCGCAGACCTTTGAGGAGGTCATCGGCCAGAAGTCCGTGGTCCAGACGATCCAGAACGCCATCGCGTCGGGCCGCGTCGCCCAAGCCTACCTGTTCTCGGGCGTCCGGGGGACCGGCAAAACGACCGTGGCCCGCATCCTGGCCAAGGCCCTCAACTGTACCCGGGGCGCCGGGCCGACCCCGCATCCCTGCCGCGTTTGGGAGGCCGAGGACCCGCGGGCCAAGACCGAGCCCCCATGCGACGTCTGCCGCTCGATCTACGAGGACCGGGCCATCGACGTCCTCGAGATCGACGGCGCTTCCAACCGCCAGGTCGACGACATCGAGCCCATCCGAGAGATGGTCAAGTACAAGCCCGCTTACACGCGGACCAAGGTCCTGATCATCGACGAAGTCCATATGCTCTCGACGCACGCCTTCAACGCTCTCCTGAAGACGCTCGAGGAGCCGCCGCCGAACACGGTCTTCATTTTCGCCACGACCGAGTTCCAGAAGGTCCCGGCGACCATCGTCTCGCGCTGCCAGCATTTCGAGTTCCGCAAGATCTCGCACAAGGACATCATCAACCACCTCATGGAGATCACCCGGAAGGAGGGCATCACCATCACGCCGGCCGGCCTGGCCCTCATCGCCGAGGCCGCCGACGGGAGCATGCGCGATGCCCAGAGCCTGCTCGACCAGGCCGTGGCCTTCAGCGGCGTGAACATCGGCGACGAGGACCTCAAGACGATCCTGGGCACGATCGGGCAGGACCTGCTGACGCGCTTCTCGTCGGCCGTCCTGGACGAGAAGCCCGATGAGGTCTTTGGCCTCGTCGAGAGCGTTGTCGCCGCCGGCTATGACCTGCGCTTCGTCTTCGGCAAGCTCATCGAGCACTTCCGGGCCCTGCTCCTGGTCCGTTCCGTCGAGCGGCCGGAGGACCTTCTGGCTGTCAGCCCCGAAGGCCTGGCGGCCCTGCGCCGCGAGGCGGGCAAGGCAGGTCCCGAGGATCTGCTTCGTTATCTGCTGGCCCTTCAGCAGGCAGAGTCCGGGCTGAAGTTCTCGGCCCTGCCGCGGATCTACCTCGAGGCCTTTCTGGTCAAGCTCTGCCATTTCCGCAAGATCGTGCCGATCCGGGAGCTGATCAAGGACGTCGAATCGCTCCGGGAGGCTCCCGCCCGGACGTCGGCCGCCCGGCCCGCAGGACCGGCGCCCCGGGGAGTTTCGCCGGCCGCGCCGCCGAGATCCGCACCGCTGGCCGGACCTCCCGCGGCCGCCCCCGAGCCGGCCGCGCCGGCCAAGCCCGCCCCGGCGCCGACCGGGAAGGACATCTTTCTGAGGGTCCTGGAAAAGCTGGCCGTCGAGCGGGCGCCCCTGGCCGCGCTTCTCGGGCAGTTCTCGTCGGCCTTGGTCAAGGACAACCTCCTCGAGGTCTTCTTCGGGAGCGGCCGCGGCTTCTTCGTCGCCGGCATCCAGGACAGGGACCTGCGGGCGGTCGAGAAGGCCGCCTCGGACGTCCTGGGCCGGGAGACCAAGGTCCGCTTCGCCGAGGAGAACGCGAGCGATGGCGGCCCGATCCGGCCCGGCCGGGAGCTCGAGTCGGCCATGAAGGACCCGGCCGTTCAGTTCTTCATGAACACGTTCAAGGCCCAGGTCCTGTCCGCCGATCCCATGCCGACCGCGCGCGAGACCGCCCCCAAGGACCGCGGACCGACAGAGAAGGACTCATGAAGAACGTCATGGACCTCCAGAAGATGCTCAAGTCGGCCAAGGAGATGCAGGACCGTCTCCAGAAGGAGATGGCGGACCTGCGGATCGAGGGCTCGAGCGGCGGCGGCATGGTCACGGTCGTGCTCGACGGGCACAAGTCGCTCCAGTCCATCCGCATCGATCCGGAGGTCGTCAACCGCGACGAGGTCGAGATGCTCCAGGACCTCATCGTGGCCGCCTTCAACGACGCGGCGGCCAAGGTCGATGACACCCTGGCCCAGAAGCTCGGCGGCCTGGGCGCCGGCCTGAAGATCCCGGGGCTCGGCTGATGTTCGAGTACGCCCAGCCTCTTCACGACCTCATCGAGGAGCTCCGCCATATCCCCGGCATCGGGGCCAAGACGGCCCAGCGCATCGCCTTTTATTTCCTTGGCCTGCCGGCCGAGGACACCGACCGCCTGGCCGAGGCCATCCGGGAGGCCAAGCGCAGGATCTTCTATTGCTCCCGCTGCAACAGCATCACCCACGTCGACCCCTGCCAGTACTGCACCGACCCGCAGCGGTCCGACGAGTCGCTCTGCATCGTCGAGGAGCCATTCAACATCGCCTCGATCGAGCGAACGGGCGCCTTCAACGGCCGCTACCACGTCCTCCTGGGGGCCCTGTCGCCGCTCAAGGGCCGGGGGCCGGACGAGCTCCGGCTGGGCAAGCTGACCAAGCGGATCGAGGAGGGAGCGTTCAAGGAGATCATCATCGCCACGAACCCGACGGTGGAAGGGGAGGCCACGGCCCTGTATCTCCTCCGGGAGCTCAAGGAGTACGGCCTCCGCATCACCCGGCTGGCCATGGGGCTGCCGGTCGGATCGGACCTCGACTTCGCCGACCAGGTGACCATCAAGAAGGCCCTGGAAGGGCGGACCGAGCTCAAGGAATAGCCCGACACGTCGCCCGCGGACGTTCGACCATATCGCACAAAGGAGTTGTCCATGGACGGAAAGACCAAGAACATGCAGACGATCGACGGGAACCAGGCGGCGACCCATGTCGCCTATGCGTACTCCGAGGTCGCGGCCATCTATCCCATCACGCCCTCGTCCACGATGGGCGAGCTGGCGGACGAGTGGTCGGCCCACGACCGCAAGAACATCTTCGGCCAGCGGGTGGACGTCATCGAGATGCAGTCCGAGGGCGGCGCCTCCGGCGCGGTCCACGGCTCGCTCTCGGCCGGCGCCCTGACGACGACCTTCACGGCCTCCCAGGGCCTGATGCTCATGCTGCCGAACATGCACAAGATCGCCGGCGAGATGCTGCCGACCGTGTTCCTGGTCTCGGCCCGCTCGCTGGCCTGCCAGTCCCTGTCGATCTTCGGCGACCACAGCGACGTCATGGCCGCCCGGAACACCGGCTTCGCCCTGACCTGCGCCGGATCGGTCCAGGAGGCCCAGGACCTGGCCATCGTCGCCCACCTGGCGACGCTGCGGACCAAGATCCCGTTCCTGCACTTCTTCGACGGCTTCCGGACCTCGAACGTCCTGGAGAAGATCGATGTCGTGTCCCTCGACACGCTGCGCGACCTCTTCGAGCCCCAATACCTCGAGGAGTTCCGGATGCGCTCGCTCAATCCCGAGCGGCCGATGCAGAAGGTCGGCCAGCAGAACCCCGACGTCTACTTCCAGGGCCGCGAGACGGTCAACAGGTTCTACGCGGAGTGCCCGGCCATCGTCCAGCACTACATGGACAAGGTGGCCGCCGCGATCGGCCGCCAGTACCACCTCTTCGACTATTTCGGCGCCCCCGACGCGGACAAGGTCATCGTCATGATGGGTTCCGGATCCGAAACGGCCGAGGAGACCATCAACTACCTCAACTCCCACGGCGCCAAGCTCGGCCTGGTCAAGGTCCGGCTCTACCGGCCGTTCGACGCCAAGGCCCTGGCCGCGGCCCTGCCCGCCTCGGCCAAGAAGGTGGCCGTCCTCGACCGGACGAAGGAGCCCGGCTCGATCGGCGAGCCGCTGTACCTCGATATCGCCCTGGCCCTGTCGGGCCGGCCGGTCAAGGTCATCGGCGGCCGCTACGGCCTGTCGTCCAAGGAATTCACCCCGGCCATGGTCAAGGCCGTCTACGACCACCTCGACGGCCCGGCCTTCCACGGCTTCACCGTCGGCATCAACGACGACGTCACCCACACCTCGATCCCCGTCGGCCCGATCCTGGACACCGAGCTCGCCGGGACGGTCCGCTGCAAGTTCTTCGGCTACGGCTCCGACGGCACGGTCGGCGCCAACAAGAACTCCATCAAGATCATCTCCGACCACACCGAAATGTACGGCCAGGGCTACTTCCAGTACGACTCCAAGAAGTCGGGCGGCGTCACGATCTCCCACCTGCGCTTCGGCAAGCACCCGATCCAGTCCGAATACTTCCTGAACACCGTCGATTTCGTGGCCCTGCACAAGCCGTCTTACATCGGGCGCCTCGATATCCTCGAGGGCATCCGCGAGGGCGGCACGTTCCTCGTCAACTGCGATTGGAAGGCCGCCGAGGTCTTCGAGCACCTGACCGAGGACATGCAGCGGACGATCATCGACAAGAAGGTCAAGGTCTACGCCATCGACGCCCTCAAGATCGCCGGCGAGCTGGGCCTCGGCGTTCGCATCAACTCGATCATGCAGGCCTGCTTCTTCAAGCTCTCCGGGGTCCTGCCCGAGGCGGAAGCCATCACCTTGATGAAGAAGGCCGTCGAGAAGACCTACGGCCGCAAGGGCCAGGAAGTCGTCCAAATGAACTGGGACGCCATCGACCGGTCCGCGGCGGCGCTCGAGGCCGTGCTCATCCCGGCCAAGATCACCAAGTCCGCCCCGGTCACCAAGATCGTCCCCGACGATGCCAGCGCCTACGCCAAGGAGGTCATCGACCCGGTGACCCGGTTCAAGGGCGACCTGCTGCCGGTCTCCAAGATGCCGATCGACGGGGCCACTCCGACGGCCACGGCCCGCCTGGAGAAGAGGGGCATCGCCACCGAGTGCCCGAAGTGGCTCCCCGAGAACTGCATCCAGTGCAATCAGTGCAATTTCGTCTGCCCCCACGCCACGATCAGGGCCAAGCAGGTCGCTCCGGCGGACCTGACCGGCGCGCCCGAGGGCTTCGTCACCATCAAGTCCAACACCAAGAACGACCGCGGCCTCCTGTACCGGGAGCAGTGCTACATCGAGGACTGCGTCGGCTGCGGCTCCTGCGCCCAGGTTTGCCCGGCCAAGAACAAGGCCTTGGTCATGACCCCGATCGCCGAGCTCCGGGCCGCCGGCGAGGCCCAGAAGGCCGAATTCTTCGACCGCCTGCCCGATAACGTCCTGGATGGCGTCAAGGCCGACACCCTCAAGGGCAGCCAGTTCCTCCGGCCGCTCTTCGAGTTCAGCGGCGCCTGCGCCGGCTGCGGCGAGACGCCCTACGTCAAGCTGGCCACCCAGCTGTTCGGCGAGCGGATGATCATCGCCAACGCGACGGGCTGCTCCTCGATCTACGGCGGCACCTTCCCGACCTGCCCCTATTGCGTCACCACGGAAGGCAAGGGCCCGGCCTGGGGCAACTCGCTGTTCGAGGACAACGCCGAGTACGGCTTCGGCATGCGCTTGGCTGTCGACGCCAACCGGCGGCTCCTGGCGGCCTCGATCGACGGCGCGCTGGCGGCCGGGACGACCCCGGCGCTGGCACAGGCCCTGGGCCAGATGAAGGCCGCCTGGACGGACGCCGGCGAGGCGGCCAAGGCCGCGGCCAAGGCCGTGCGGGCCGCTCTGCCGGAAGCCGTCAAGAGGGCCAACGGCGCCAAGCCTTATCTCTCCAAGATCGACGAGCTCAAGGACTTTTTGGTCGAGAAGAGCGTGTGGGCCATCGGCGGGGACGGCTGGGCCTACGACATCGGCTACGGCGGCCTGGACCACGTCCTGGCCATGAACCGCAACGTCAACGTCCTCGTTCTCGACACCGAGGTCTATTCGAACACGGGCGGCCAGGCCTCCAAGTCGACCCCGACGGGGTCCGTGGCCAAGTTCGCCTCGTCCGGCAAGCGGACCTCCAAGAAGGACCTCGGCCGGATGGCCATGACCTACGGCTACGTCTACGTCGCCTCGGTGGCCATGGGCGCCAACATGAACCAGTGCCTTAGGGCCTTCCTCGAGGCCGAGTCCTTCCCCGGGCCGGCGATCATCATCGCCTATTCGCCCTGCATCAACCACGGCATCGACATGAGCAAATCCCAGGCCGAGGAGAAGCTGGCGGTCGACACCGGATATTGGACCCTGTACCGATTCAACCCCCGGCTGGCCCAGGAAGGCAAGAACCCGTTCCAGCTCGATTCCAAGGAGCCCAAGCTCGAGTACGAGGCCTTCCTCAGGAACGAGGTCCGCTACAAGACGCTGGTCCAGCAGTTCCCCGAGATCGCCAAGGAGCTGTTCGCCAGGGCGGCCGTGGAATCCCGGAAGCGCTTCGAGACCTACAAGAAGATGGCGGAATAATCGGATCGGCTCGTTCGTTCAAAGGCCCCAGAGGGACGATCTTCCGGGGCCTTTTTTTTTCGATCGCCCCGGCGCGGGCGTTTGACAGGGCCCCGGACACGGGCGTATAAGCCGTCTCAAATGGGTCCTAAGGAGCCGCGCATGCGTTTTCACAAGTCTCATACCCTCGGGGCGGCCATGATCGCGGGCTGTCTGCTCTCCGCGAGCTGCGCCACGCTCAACAACATGGCCGCGGCCCTGGCGAACCTGCAGCGGTTGAAATTCAAGATCGGCAGCGTCAGGGAATTCCGTCTGCTGGGGCTCGATATCAGCGCCAAGTCGAAACTCAGCGACTTCGGCGCCACGGACATCTTAAGGGTCGTTCAGTCCTACACCGCCAAGACGCTCCCGGTCTCGTTCGTCCTGGACGTGCTGGCCGTCAATCCCAACGATGGCACCGGCGGGACCACAAAGACCGTCAGCACGCTGACGTCCCTCGAATGCCGCCTGCTCATCGACGGTCAGCCCACGGTCATGGGGAATATCGACAACCCCGTGGAGATCCCCGGGACCGGACAGGAATCCATCATCCCGATGCGCCTGTCCCTCGACCTTTTCGAGTTCTTTGCCGGTAAGCGCTACGAGGACCTGGTCGCTCTGGCCCTGACCCTCGGCGGCCGGAGCGGCTCGCCGGCCCGTTTGTCGTTGGACGCCCAGCCGACCGTGTCCACGCCGATCGGGCCCATCACATACCCGGGCCGGGTGACCATCGTCAGCACGGATTTCCGGTAGCCTCAGCGCAGAGTCGGGGCCTGCGGGGCGGGGCCGACCGTGACCTTCAGGGCCCGGGCGGGATCGAGGACCTCCCGCATGAAGGCCTCGAGATCCTCCCGCGTGATCGCGACTGCGGCCGCTATAAGATCGGCCGCGGCGCCCGGCTCCAAGCCCAACGACTGGTAGAGCCCCAGGGTCCGGAGCCGCGAGCTCTTCATTTCGGTGGCCCGCAGGAGCCGGGTCCTGGCCATGGTCCGGGCCGCCTCCAGCTCGCCCGGGATCAGTCCCTTCTCGCGCAGGCTGTCGATCACCCGTCCGAGCCCGGCCGCCGCCTCCGCGACGCGAGCCTGGCCGGTCTCGAGATGCGCGATCAGGACCGCGCCGCCCCGGGTCCAAGTCAGGTCGGCATCGACGTCATAGGCCAGCCTCTCGTCGACCCTCAAGGACCAGAGCCGCGAGCCGGGACCCTTGCCGAGCACGGTCTCGAGCAGGAAGGCCTTGGCCATGTCGGCCAGGCCCCTGCGCGGCAAGATATAGGCCTGTCCGACCGAGCTCTGCTTGGTGTCCCTGGGGACCGCGAGCTCCCGGTCGTCAGGCAAGGCGGCATTCTGGACGGTCGTCCCGGGCGCCGCGCCGTCGGGGATCCCGTCAAAATATCTTTCCAGCAGGCTCCGGACCGCCTTGGGATCAAGGTCCGACTGGACGCCGAAAAAGACATTCGGCTTGACCACGAGCCGGCGAACGAAGGCGACGACATCCTTGCGCTCGATCGCCGCCAGGCTGGGCTCGGACCCGTAGAGGAGCGAGCCGCAGCCGCGGCCGCCGAAGAGCGCGGAGAACACGGCGTTGCGGCCGGCCGCGACCGGGTCGTCCTCGTCCATCCGCCCGTAGGCCGTCATGAGGTCCTTGGCCCGGCCGACGCGGAGACCCGAGATGAGGGGGTCCTGGACGATCTTGGAGGCCACCCGCAAGGCCTCCTCGAGGTGCTCGCTCAGGCATTCGATGACCACGATCGAGACATCCTCGAGGCACACATAATAAAGCCGCGTGGCCTGGGCCATGAGGGCCTGGACCTTGCCCTCGTCGGGGATCTCGAGCAGGATCCGGGTCGAGATGGCGGCCAAGCCGTCAAGTCCGGGCGGTACCGCGGATTTGCCGCCGGCGATGAAAAGCCCGATCACGGTCGTCGGCGACGAGGCGTCCTTCTGGTAGGTGCAGGGAATGCCGGTGGCCAGGACGAACCGCTCGGGGGCGTTCTGCCAGAGCCCGGTCTGTCCCGCGGCCAGATTGCTGACGCTCAAGACGTAGAGGATCCCTGCCGCGGCCCAGACCGGCAGATCCCGGGTCATCGCCCCGGGCGTCCGTCTCATTTGGCCTTCCCCTTGATCGGGACCACGGAAACCGCGGCGCATTCGCCACGCGCCAGGTAGCGGCCGGCCGCCTTTCGCAGGTCGGTCGAATCGACCCGCCCGATGCGGTCGAGATAGCGGCCCGGGTCCGCCCGGGTGCTGAGCAGCATGTGACGGACGAGCGACGCGGCCAGCTGCAGGCCGGATTCCTCGGCCTGACCCGAAGCGAACCGGATCTGGTTCTTGGCCATCTCCAGGTAGTCAAAGGCCGCGTTCTGCTCCTCGGGCGCGGCGAAATCGTTCTTCGAGTACGATTCGTTGCGGGCCCGGTTGAGGAACGAGACGGCGGCGCGCTCGACGGCGGCCAGGTCCTTGGGATCGGCCCGGACCGAGACGATGGCCGCCCCGCCGAATCGCAGAGGTAGGGCGACCATCGTGACGTTCTGGACGGAGTCGCGAAAGCCCCGCAGGTATCCGCCGAGCAGGGGATTGACGCCGCGTCCCAGGGCCTCGACCAGGACGTTCATGGTGTACATGTCCGGGCTATTGTAGTCCGGGGCGGCGAAGGCGATATACAAGTAACCTTCGCGAACGTCGCGCTCGAGACGCCGAGAGCTCGATCGCTTGGGGGGGGCCGCCATCGGGAAGGCGGTCGCCTGAAAGCCGGTCCTGGGCAGGGAGCCAAAGATCTCGCGGACGCGCGCCTCCACGTCGGCCGTGCTGAAATCGCCGACCACGGCCATGGCGCAGTTGTCGGCCACGAAGTATTTGCGGTAGAACGCGCCCAGCGTCTCGCTCGTGGCCGCCTCGACCACCTCGCGCCGGCCGTAGACCGAGCGGCCGTAAGGATGCCCGGGGAAGAGGGTCTGGAGGACGAGATCGACGGCGCTGCGCTCCGGGTCGTCCTCCATTTGCGCGAGTTCCTCGAGGATGATGGACTTCTCGGCGTCGATATCCGCCTGGCTGAGGGCCAGCCCGAACAGGATATCCTTCTGGTTGCGGAGCCCGAAGTCGGCCTGGTCCGACGCGAGCGAGATCTCGAAGGCGGCCAGGTCCTGGCTGGTGTTGCCGTTGACATAGGCCCCGTGGCGCCGGATGTCGGACATCACCTGGCCGCCCGTCCGGGTCTGGCTGCCCCGGAAGAGCACACAGTGCTCGAGGAGATGGACGAGGCCGTTCGTGGCCTCGGTCTCATCCTTCGAGCCGACGTCGAAGCCGCAGACGATATTGACCAGAGGGACGTCGTGTTTCTCGTAGAGGAAGACCCGAAGTCCGTTATCAAGGATGAAGCTGCGCTCCGGGCCGGCCGCCGCCAGAGGG
>Ga0326726_10004081_pt1 | contig 13375 bp, 11 predicted proteins | sample MHFenrmetagenome_2_FD_207603 | JGI IMG/M metagenome (GOLD analysis project Ga0326726, IMG submission 207603) | Lab enriched peat soil microbial communities from Michigan Hollow, Ithaca, NY, United States - MHF15MN | ecosystem: Environmental > Terrestrial > Soil > Wetlands > Peat | place: USA... | reverse complement strand
TCAGGCGCTCAAGCACCGGCACGCTCCCGAGGTACGCGCGCTCACGAAAGCCGCGACGGGGCGGGACATCGACCTCAAGTTCGTGCCGCACTCGGGGCCGTTCGCACGCGGCATCCACGCGACGATCTTCGCGCGTGCGAAGGAGCGCGTGACGAGCGCACAGGTAACGGAGGCGCTCGCCGAGTACTACCGCGGCTCGCGCTTCGTGCGCGTCGAGGCCGCGCCACCGCGCATGAAGGACATTGCGGCGACGAACTATTCGGTGCTGCACGCGGTCGCGGACGGCGAGACGATCGTCGTCTGCTCGGTGCTCGACAATCTGCTCAAGGGTGCGGCGGGCGGCAGCATCCAGTGGGCCAATCGCTTGCTCGGGCTGCCCGAAGACTTAGGCTTGACCGCGCCAGCGGCAGGATGGCTCTGATGGACGTCGCGACGAACGAAGTAGCCGCGGTGCACGCGCATCTCAACGAGGTCTACACGATGCTGCCGTTCGCGCCGGTGAGGGGCGCCGGCGTGTGGCTCGAGGACGCGATGGGCCGGCGCGTGCTCGACCTCTACGGCGGGCATGCGGTCGCGGCGCTCGGCTACGGCCATCCGCGCCTGTCCGACACGATCGCGCGAGCGGCGCGCGATCTCGTGTTCCAGACGAACGCGTTGCCGCTCAAGGTCCGTGACGAGGCGGCCGACGCGCTCGCGGCCTTCGCGCCACAGGGCGTCGGGCGCGTGTTCTTCGTGAACAGCGGCGCCGAGGCGAACGAGAACGCGCTGCGGATCGCGCTCAAGGTGACCGGCCGCTCGAAGATCGTCGCTATCGAGCAGAGCTTCCACGGCCGCACCGCGGCCGCGGCGGCCGTGACCTGGGGCGCCGACAAGACCTGGTACGGATTCCCGCGCACGCCGTTCGACGTGCAGTTCGTGCCGCGCGAGGACATCGCGGCGCTGCAAGCTGCCGTGGACTCGTCGACCGCGGCCGTGATCGTCGAGCCCGTGCAAGGCCTCGCGGGCGCGTTCGACTTCACGACCGAGTTCCTGCGCGCCGCGCGCGACGCGTGCGACCGCGCACGCGCGCTGCTGATCCTCGACGAGGTGCAAACCGGTATTGGGCGGCTCGGCGAGCCGTTCGGCGCGCAGCTGCATCGCGTGCGGCCCGATCTCCTCACCACCGCGAAGGGTCTCGGCGGCGGCTTCCCGTGCGGCGCGCTGCTGCTGCCTCACGAGATCGCGCGCGATCTCAAGCCCGGCTCGCTCGGCACCACGTTCGGCGGCGGCCCGGTCGCGTGCGCGGCGATCAAGACCGTGCTCGACGTGATCCGCGACGAAAAGCTGCTGGCGAACGTGCGCGAGGTGAGCGCCGCGATCCGCTCGACCTGCGTGGTCGGACCCGTCGTCGGCGTGCAGGGTCGCGGCTTTTTGCTCGGCTTGAAGACCAAGCCGAAGGCGGCCGCGGTGCGCGACGCCTTGCTCGCGCGCGACATCCTGGCCGGCACGAGCGCCGACCCGCACGTGCTGCGACTCTTGCCGCCCTTGATCTTGAACGCCGAGCACGTGCAGCGCTTGGCCGCCGTCCTGGAGGACTTGAACGATGCGACGCTTTAACGATCTCGCCGACTTCTCGCGCGAGGAGATCCAAGACCTGATCGCGCTCGCGGACCGGCTCGACCGGAACCCCGAGCCGCGCGCGCTCGCCGGCAAGGTGCTGTCGCTCCTGTTCCTGAGCCCGTCGCTGCGGACGCTGTCGTCGTTCCAGGCCGCGATGATCAGGCTCGGCGGCGGCGCGTTCGTGATCTCGCCCGAGATGTCGATCCACGGGCTCGAGTCGCGGCAGGGCGTCGTGATGGACGGCGAGGCGGCCGAGCACGTGCGCGAAGCGATCCCGGTGATCGCCTCGTACGGCGACGCGATGGGCGTGCGCGCGTTCGCGGGCCAGCGCGACCTCGCGCGCGACATCGCGGACACCGACTTCAAAGCGCTGACCGACTTGATCGACAAGCCCTGGATCAACATGGAGTCTGCGATCGATCACCCGTGCCAGAGCCTCGCGGATTGGAAGACGATGGACGAGCTCGGCATCCCCGCGAACGGCGGCAAGTTCGTGCTCACGTGGGCGTATCACCCGAAGCCGCTGCCGCTCGCGGTGCCGTCCGCGACGCTGCACATGGCCGCGATGCGCGGGATGAACGTCGTGCACCTCAGGCCGCCGGGCTTCGAGCTGCCGCCCGCGATCCTCGAGAGGTCGCGCCGCGCCGCCGAGAAGTCGGGCGGCAGCGTCACCGAGACGAGCGACCGGCGCGAGGCGATGCGCGGCGCGCACGTCGTCTATGCGAAGTCGTATTCCTCGACACGGTTCTACGGCGACAAGCTCGGCGACCAATCGCTACGCGAAGAGCTCGTCGGCACCTGGTGCGTCGACGAGCCGTGGTTCGCCGACGCGCGCCCGGACTGCCGGTTCATGCACTGTCTACCGGTGCGTCGCGGCGTCGTGGTCGCGGACCGGATTCTCGACGGTCCGCGCAGCGTCGTGATCCAAGAGGCGCGCAACCGGATGGTCGTGCAGATGGCCGTCGTCTATCGAATGCTGAAGGGCTAAAAGGATGAGCGCGATGACCCGACTCACGACCAACGAGCGCGCAATCGTCGTCACGGCACTGCGTCACGCGGTGCCTTATCTGCGTGTGTACAAGCACAAGGTATTCGTGCTGAAGGCCGGCGGCGACGCGTTCGTCTCGGACGAGACCACGCGCGCGCTGATGGAGCAGATCGGCATCCTGCACCAGGTCGGCATCCGCGTCGTGCTCGTGCACGGCGGCGGCCCGCAGTCGACCGCACTGTCGAAACGGCTCGGGCTCGAGACGAGGATGGTCGAGGGCCGGCGCGTAACCGACGCGCAGACGCTCGAGGTCTCGACGATGGTGCTGAACGGCGAGATCAACACGCGGATCGTCGCGATGTGCCGCGCATTGGGCGTGCCCGCGATCGGGGTCAGCGGCGTCGACGGCGGCCTGATCAAGGCGACCAAGCGGCCGCCCGTGAAACAGCCGTCCGGCGAGACGGTGGACTACGGCTTCGTCGGCGACATCTTGGGGATAGACTCGAGCATCATCTCGAAGCAGCTCGAGAACGACCTCGTGCCGATCGTGAGCCCGCTGTCGTCGGACGATCACGGCGTGCTGCTCAACATCAATGCGGACACGGTCGCGGCCGCGATCGCGACCGAGCTCAAGGCCGAGAAGTTCATCCTCGCGACCGGTGCGCCGGGCATCCTCGAGTCGCTCGAAGACCCGCGCTCGCTGATCTCGTACCTCGACCGCCAAGGCCTAAAGCGCCTGCGCGACGAAGGCAAGATCTCGGGCGGCATGCTGCCGAAGGTCGCCGCGATCGAGCGCGCGCTCGCGGGCGGAGTACCGCGAGTCCACGTGATCTCGTTCTCGCAGCCGGATAGCCTCTTGCTCGAGGTGTTCACGAACGAGGGCACGGGCACGCTCGTCGTGAACGATACCGAGCGGCTGCGACCCGAAGAAAAGACGAGCTAGCGCGATGCCGCGACTCTGGGACAAGGGCCTGCCGCTCGACGAGCGGATCCTGCGCTTCACCGCGGGCGAGGACCACGTGCTCGACGAGCGCCTCGTCGCGTACGACGTGCGCGGATCGATCGCGCACGCGCGCATGCTCGCGGCGCAGGGCTTGCTCGCGGCGGACGACTGCAATGCGATCTGCGCGGGGCTCGAAGCGCTCGGTGCCGCGCACGCAGCCGGCGAATGGTCGATCGAGCTCGCCGACGAGGACGCGCACGGCGCGCTCGAGCGCCGGCTGATCGAGCGGATCGGCGCGGCCGGAGGGCGCGTGCATCTCGGCCGCTCGCGCAACGATCAGGTGCTCGTCGCGCTGCGGCTCTATCTGCTCGACGCCATCGGCGAGCTCGCGTCCGCGACGGACGGCGTGGTGGTGGCGCTCGAGCGGCTCGCGGCAAGCCAAGGATCGATCGCGTTACCCGGCTACACGCACATGCAGCCCGCGATGCCGAGCACGGTCGCGCTCTGGGCGCGCGGCTTCGCGGCCGAGCTCGTGGACGACCGCTTAGGGCTAGAGCGCGTGCGCGCGCGAGCGGATCAAAACCCGCTCGGCTCGGCCGCGGGTTACGGCGTGCCGAATCTGCCCATCGACCGTGGTGCGACGAGCGCGGCGCTCGGCTTCGCGCGAACGCACGAGCCCGTGACCGCGGTGCAGCTATCGCGCGGCAAGGCGGAAGCCTCGCTGATCTTCGAGATCGCGCTCACGCTCGGCGACGTCGGCAGGCTCGCGTCGGATCTGCTCCTCTTCTATACGAGCGAGTTCGCATACGTGTCGCTGCCGGCAGAGATGACGACCGGCTCGTCGATCATGCCGCAGAAGCGCAACCCCGACGTGTTCGAGCTCGTGCGCGGATCCCAAGCGACCGCGCTCGGCGCGCTCCAAGAAACGCTCGCGCTGACCGCGAAGCTCACGTCGGGCTATCACCGTGACCTGCAGCGCCTCAAGAGCCCGCTGTTCCGCAGCATCGATCTCGCAAGCGCCGTGCTCGCGATCATGGCGCACGCGCTGCCGGGCGTGCGCTTCCGCGCCGACCGGATCGTTCTCGGACCCGAGCTTTATGCCGCCGCGCGCGCGAACGACCTCGTCGTGAAGGAAGGCCTGCCGTTCCGCGAGGCGTATCGGCGCGTCGCGGCCGAGCTCGCGGCGGCGAAAAAGAAATGAGTCGCCGCACGCGCACTTCGTTCAGCGTCGCGGCCGCGCTCGCGGCGTTCGCGTTGCTCGCGGGCTGCGGCCAGCGCGGGCCGCTGACGCTGCCCGAATCCGAGCGTCCGATCCAGCGCCTCGGCAAGGGCGCCGCTGCGCCGCCGACGTCGCCGCCGGCGGCGGGGGTACCCGGGTCCGGCGCGCCGGCCGAAACGGCGCCGCAGGGCGCCACGCCGCGTCCGGAGGACGACGAGCGCCCCAAAAGATGAGCGCCCAGAAATGAGCGCCAAACCGCTCGTTCTCGTCGACGGCTCCTCCTATCTCTATCGCGCGTTCCATGCGCTGCCACCGCTCTCGACCGCCGCGGGCCAACCGACGAACGCCGTGCTCGGCGTCGTGAACATGCTCTACAAGCTGCTCGACGACTACGCGCCGAGCGAGATGGCCGTCGTGTTCGACGCGCCGGGCAAGACGTTCCGCAGCGACCTCTACGCCGAGTACAAGGCACATCGCCCGCCGATGCCCGACGAGCTGCGCGCGCAGGTGCCGCCGCTGCTCGAGTCGATCGAGGCGATGGGCATCCCGCTGCTCCGGATCGAGGGCGTCGAGGCCGACGACGTGATCGGCACGCTCGCGCGCGCCGCGTCGCGCGCGGGCCGCGACACCGTGATCTCGACCGGCGACAAGGACCTCGCGCAGCTCGTCGACGAGCATGTGACGCTCGTCAACACGATGGACAACGCGAAGCTCGATCGCGCGGGCGTGGTCGCGAAGTTCGGCGTGACGCCGGAGCAGATCGCGGACTACCTCGCGTTGATCGGCGATCCGATCGATAACATCCCGGGCATCGAGGGCGTCGGCCCAAAGACCGCGGCGAAGTGGCTTGAGCAATATCCCGACGTCGCGACGCTCAAGGCGAACGCCGCGCAGGTGACCGGGAAGATCGGCGATCGGTTACGAGGAGCGCTGGACACGCTCGATCTGTCGAAGGAGCTCGCGACGATCCGTTGCGACGTCGAGCTGCCGCTCACGCTCGACGAGCTGCATCTGCGCGCGCCCGACGTTGCGCGGCTTACGAGCGTCTTCGAGCGCCTCGAGTTCGGGCGCTTGCTGCGCCGCGTCAGAGGCGACAGCGGCGCGACGGCGCCGCAGAGCGCCCGCCCCGCGGCGGCGGAGCCGGCCGCGGCCGCCGCGACTGGCGAGGCGGTCGCAGGGCGCTATGTGACCGTGACCAGCGTCGTCGAGCTCGATCACTGGATCGCGAAGCTCGAGTCCGCGCCGCTCGCATCGCTCGGCGTCGAGACCACGGGCGACGGGTACGTGCGCGCCGAGCTTTGCGGGCTCGCGCTAGCCGTCGCGCCCGGCGAAGCGGCGTACGTGCCGCTCGCGCACCGTTATCCCGGCGCGCCGGAGCAGCTCGGGCGCGACGCGGCGCTCGCACGGTTGCGGGCTTGGCTCTCCGGCGGCGCGCCGAAAGTCGGGCACGACCTCAAGTACGCCGCGCACGTGCTCGCGAACCACGGTCTAACTCTCGGCGGCATCGCGCACGACACCATGCTCGAGTCGTACGTGCTGAACTCGACCGCGATCAATCACGAGCTCGCCGCGTGCGCGGCGCACTACGTCGCGCTGGCCGCGCCGAAGTACGAGGACATCGCGGGCAAGGGCGCGAAGCAGCTCGCGTTCGATCAAATCGACGTCGCGGCCGCGACGACGTTCGCGGGGGCGAAGGCCGACCTCGTGCTGCGGCTCCACCGGGAGCTCTCGGCGCGACTCGGCGCGCTGCCGGATCTCGCGCGTGTCTACACCGACATCGAGATGCCGCTACTGCTCGTGCTCGAGCGGATGGAACGCGCGGGCGTGATGGTCGACGCGCAGCGGCTGCGTCAGCAGAGCCAGGAGCTCGCGACGAGCATCGCCTCGACCGAGCGCGCCGCTTACGACGCGGGCGGAGGCCCGTTCAACCTCGGCTCGCCGAAGCAGCTGCAAGAGATCCTGTACGACCGTTTGCATCTGCCCGTGCTCGGAAAGACTCCAAAAGGGCAGCCGTCGACGGCCGAGAACGTGCTCGAGCAGCTCGCGGAATCCTTCGACCTGCCGCGGCTCGTGCTCGAGTATCGAGCGCTCACGAAATTGAAGTCGACGTACACCGACAAGTTGCCGGCCGAGATCGACGGTCGCACCGGCCGCATCCATACCTCGTATCGGCAAGCCGTGGCCGCGACCGGCCGCTTGTCGTCTTCGGATCCGAATCTGCAGAACATTCCGATCCGCACTCCCGAAGGGCGGCGGATTCGACAAGCATTCGTCGCGGCGCCCGGCACGCAGCTCATCGCGGCCGACTATTCGCAGATCGAGCTGCGGATCATGGCCCACTTGTCGGGCGACGCGGGCTTGCTCGCCGCGTTCGCAACCGAGACCGACATCCACCGCGCGACGGCCGCGGAGGTGTTCGCGACGCCGCTCGAGTCCGTCTCGGTGGATCAGCGCCGCTCGGCGAAGGCGATCAACTTCGGCCTGATCTACGGCATGTCCGCGTTCGGGCTCGCGAAACAACTCGGGATCGAGCGCGGCCAGGCGCAGACCTACGTCGACCTCTACTTCGAGCGCTACCCGGGCGTGAAGCGCTACATGGACGCGACGCGACAAAGCGCGCGCGAGGTCGGGTACGTGAGCACGGTGTTCGGCCGTCGTCTGTATTTGCCCGACATCAATGCGCGCAACGCGGCGCTACGGCAGTACGCGGAACGCAGCGCGATCAACGCGCCGATGCAAGGCACCGCGGCGGACATCATCAAGCGCGCGATGCTCGCGCTCGACACGTGGCTCGCGCGCGAAGGTAACGGCGCGCGTCTGTTGCTCCAAGTGCACGACGAGCTCGTCGTCGAAGCGCCGCTCGCGCGCGTCGACGAGATCCGCGCGGCAATCATAAGAATTATGGAGTCCGCCGCGGAGCTCGCCGTGCCGCTGCGTGTCGACAGCGGCGTCGGCGCGAACTGGGACGAAGCACACTAGGGAACTTCTCAGTGCAGCACGCGGACTAACGTCCCGACACTCAGGAAGAGTGTTCCCGCTATCCTCCCTAAGCGGGTCTCTCGTCCCGGCCCACCCCGCCGGGATTCCCACCCCGGGTGCGTCCCCTGAATCCCGCACCCGGGGTGTTTTATTTCTAGAGCACGCGATCCGGTCGCTTCGGACTTCTACGGCGCGGCGCTCGCCGCGTCGCGTTGCATCCAACGGTCGATCCAACCGCGGCCCACGTCGACGCCCGTGCGGTTCAGAGCCGAGAAGCGAGTGAGCTCGACGCCGCGTCCGACACGCTCCGCGATCTCGCGCTCGCGAGCGACTGCTGCTCCATGCGCGAGCTTGTCGGCCTTCGTGAGCAGCAGGCCCACGCTCAAGCCCAGCGGCTCGAGCCAGTGCAGCAGCGCGTCGTCGAGGTCCGTGATCCCGCGCCGGATGTCGATCGTCACGATCACTCCGACGAGCGAGCGACGTGTCGTGAGATACGCCTCGATCAGCACTCGCCAGTGGTCCTTCGTCTCGTCGGGCACGCGCGCAAATCCATAGCCCGGCAAGTCGACGAGGCGTCGCTGCTCGCCGATCGCAAAGAAGTTCACGAGCTGCGTGCGTCCCGGCGTCTTGCTCACGCGCGCGAGCTTGCGCACGCCCGCGAGCAGATTCAACGCGGTGGACTTGCCGGAGTTCGAGCGGCCGACGAACGCCACCTCGCGCCCGTCATCCGACGGAAAATCGGCGGGCGCTGCGGCGCTCTTAATGAAGATCGGTGTGGACACGTAGGGAGCTCGACTCGCGTTCGGAGCCGGGTCTTAGTGTACAATCGGCCGCCGGTTTTCGAGTCAAATCAATAGGAATCGTCCAGCGTGAACGGGCATCCGACGAGAGCGAGATCTGCCTTTCGAGTGTTCGCCGCCGCACTCGCGACGACGGCTTTCGGCGCCGCATACGTGTCGACCGCGTGCGCCCAAGACGCGGCGCCCGCCCAGCGAGCGGCGCCGGCGGAAGTCGCAGCGAAACCGTCGGCGCAAGGCTCGGTCGACGCGGGCCGCGCGAAGTCGGCTACGTGCGCCGCGTGCCACGGCGTCGACGGCAACAGCGTGACGCCCGATTGGCCGAGCCTCGCGGGCCAGCATCCCGAGTACATCGCGAAACAGCTCAAGGCGTTCAAAAGCGGCGACCGCAAGAACGTCACGATGCTGCCGTTCGCGCAGATGCTTTCCGACGCGGACGTGCTCGACGTCGCAGCGTACTTCGCGGCGCAGAAGCCGACGCCGAAGGGCGCAGACCCCGCACTGATGAATCTCGGCCAGCAGATCTATCGCGGCGGGATCCCAGCGCGCGGCATTCCGGCGTGCATCGCGTGTCACGGGCCCACCGGGCACGGCAATCCGTTCGCGGCGTTTCCGCGGATCAGCTGGCAGCACGCGGCCTACGTCACGAAGACGCTGCAAGAGTACAAGTCGGGCGAGCGCGCCTCCGACGGCGCGAACCAATTGATGCGCAACGTCGCGTCGCTGCTGAAGGACGACGAGATCCGCGCGCTCGCGAGCTACGTCCAAGGGCTCGACTAGGCTCGATCGCGGCGAGGAGCACCGCGATGGGCCTGCGCAGCTTCTTGATCTTGACGGCGCTCGCGCTCGCGAGCTGCGGCGGCGGCAATCCACCCGCGACGAAGTCCGAGCCGCCCGCGCCCGAGGACATCGCGGCCGGCAACACGGTTCCCGACGAAGCCGAGCCGCCGTCCGCCGAGCCGGCGGCGGCTCCGGCGCCCGCGCCGGCCGCCTCCAACGAGGTGATCGCGGCCCCGACCTCGGCGCGCTTCCAGCTCGGCAAGCACTACACCCGCTTGTCGCCGACGCAGCCGACGAGCTCGCCGCCCGACAAGGTCGAGGTCGCCGAGATCTTCTGGTACGGCTGCCCACACTGCTACGCGCTCGAACCGACTCTGAAGGGCTGGGTCGCGAGCAAGCCCGAGTACGTGAGCTTCGTGCGCGTGCCGGTCGTTTGGAGCGACGTCGCGAAGACGCACGCGCGTGCTTTCTACACGGCGGAAGCGCTCGGCAAGATCGGCGCGATGCACGACGCGATCTTCCGCGAGATCCACGAGAAACACGACTTGCTCGACAGCGAGGACAAGCTGCGCGTGTACTTCGGCACGTTCGGCGTCGACGCCGCGACGTTCGAGGACACGTATAACTCGGCCGGTGTGCGCACGAAGCTACAACGCGCCGACGAGCTCGACCGCCGCTACCGCGTCGCGAGCGTCCCGACGATCATCGTCAACGGCAAATACGCGACGGACGTGGATCTCGCGGGCGGAGCCGAGCAACTCCTCGCGCTGATCGGCGAGCTCGCGGCTTCGGAGCACTCCGGCAAATAGCGCGCTCGCGCTTCGCTCTCGTTCGTCACCGGCTCGCCCACGCGTCACAGAGCGCGCAGCCGCCGCGCCGCTTCGTCGAGAGTCGCGTCCTCCTTCGCGAAGCAGAAGCGCACGAGCTTCGCGGCCGGCGGCTCGCGATAGAACACCGAGATCGGAATCGTCGCGACGCCGTGCTCGATCGTGAGCCAGCGCGCGAAGTCGACGTCGGGCAGGTCGGAGATCTCGCCGTAGTCGGCGAGCTGGAAATACGTGCCCGCGGCCGGACGCAGGTTGAGCTTCGTGCCGGCGAGCAAGCGGTTGAAGTAGTCTCGCCGCTCCTCGTAAAAAGCGGGCAGCCCGAGATGGTGCTCGGGGTGCTCGCGCATGTAGTCCGCGAGCGCGAGCTGCAGCGGCGATGTCGACGAGAACTGCACGTACTGATGCACGCGCCGGAGCTCGGCCGTGAGCTCCGGCGGTGCGACGCAGTAGCCGAGCTTCCAGCCCGTCGCGTGATACGTCTTGCCGAACGAGAACACCGCGAAGCAGCGCGGGCGGAGCTCGGGCTGCGCGAGCGCGGTCGCGTGCCGGCGTCCGTCGAACACGACGTGCTCGTAGACCTCGTCGCTCAAGAGATAGCAGTCGTACGGGCGCATGAGCTCGGCGAGCCGATCGAGATCCGCGCGCGAGATCACCGTACCGGCCGGATTGTGCGGCGTGTTCACGATCACGAGCCGCGTGCGCTTCGAGAACGCGGCCGCAAGGCGCTCCCAGTCGATCGCGAACGTCGGCGGCGGCAACGAGACGTGCACGGCGCGGCCGCCCGCGAGGGTGACCGACGGCTCGTACGAGTCGTAGCACGGATCGAGCACGATCACCTCGTCGTCGCGGCGCACGATGGCCTGGATCGCGCAGAAGATCGCTTCGGTCGCGCCGCTCGTGACCGTGATCTCGGTGTCCGGATTCGCCGTCACGCCGTAGAGCTCTTGGAGCTTTGCGGCGATCGCGGCGCGCAGCACAACGGTCCCTGGCATCGGCGCGTACTGGTGACAGCGCGTGCCGAGGTAGTGCTCGACGCGCTCGATGAGCCCCGGCGGCGGCTCGAAGTTCGGGAAGCCCTGCGACAGATTCACGGCACCGTGCTCGTTCGCTAGTTGCGTCATCACGGTGAAGATCGTCGTGCCGACGGCCGGCAGCTTGCTTTCGAGCCGCTTCATCGGTCGTCTTGCTCGGGTCGGCGCGAGCGGGCGGCGCGATAGAGCAGCGCGGCGATCCCGGCGAGCATCGCGAGACCGAGCCATTGCCCCCAAGCACCGGGCTGCATGCGCTCCGGGAGCGCGAGCACGTCCGCGCGGCCGGACGCGACGATCGGGATCGCGATCACGATGCCCATCAGCGCCTCGCCGGTGATCAGGCCCGCCGCGAACAAGACGCCGCGACGGTGCAGGCGCTCGAGCGCATCGGGGTCGTGACCGACGGCACCCCTTCGCTCGACCAAATGCGCGATGAGCCCGCCGAGGAAGATCGGAACGGTGAACTCGAGCGGCAGATAGATGCCGAACGAAGCCGCGAGCACGGGCGTGCGGAAGCGCGCGCGGCGCGCCTTGAGGATCTCGTCGAGAACGATGATCGCGGCCCCGATCCCCACGCCGGTCCAGACCATGCCCCACGGCAGCGCGCCGCCGAACATGCCCTTCGAAACCGATGCCATGAGAGTCGCCTGCGGAGCGAGCAGCGGGTTCGGGTGCGCCGCCGTCGGCACGCCGATCCCATAGGCCTTCTCGAGTAGGTTGAGCACGGGCGCCATCACGAACGCGCACGAGACGGCGCCGATCGCGAGCATCACCTGTTGGCGCCACGGCGTCGCGCCGACGATCCGTCCGGCCTTGAGATCCTGGAGATTGTCGCCCGCGACCGCCGCCGCGCAGCAGACGACCGCGCCGATCATGATTGCCGCTATCGGGCCGAGCGGCGCGCCGCGGCCCATGAGTGCAATCAGCACGAGCGACGCGAAGATGATCGTCGCGATCGTGATGCCGGACACCGGGTTGTTCGACGAGCCGATCAGGCCCGCCATGTACGCCGACACCGAGCAGAACAGGAAACCCGCGACGATCATGATCACGGTCATCGGCACGCTGACCGTGAAGTCCGCGACGATCGCCTGATACAGCACGAGCAGCGGCAGCGCGAAGATCACGACGGCGATCAGCACCGGCTTCATCGGCAAGTCCTGCTCGGTGTGAGCGACGACTTGCGTCGCGCCGGCGCGCGTCGCGGCGAGACCGCTGCGGATCCCGGACAGTATCGACTTGCGCAGCGAGACGAGTGTCCACAACCCGCCGATCAGCATTGCGCCGACGCCGAGGTAGCGAATCTGCGTCGACCAGATCGCCGCGGCGGCAGCGTCCGCGCTCATGCCTTGGATCCGGGCGGCGAGCTCCGGGTTGCCGTCGAGCAAGAACGTCGAGTACACGGGTATCGCGACGTTCCAAGACAGGATGCCGCCGGCCACCACGACGATGCCGACGTTGAGCCCGACGATGTAGCCGACGCCGAGCAGGGCCGGCGAGAGGTTGGTCGCGACGTAGGCGATGCCCTTGCCCAGGTAGCCTGAAGCAGCGGCCGTGTCCGGAACCAATCGCGCACCACTGCCCGCGAGCAGCTTCATGAGCCCGCCGAGGACGGCGGAGCTTGCGAGCAGCTTCACGCCGTGGGCCGGATTCTCCCCGGTCTTGAGCACCTCGGCGGCACACCTCCCTTCAGGGAACGGGAGGTTCTGCTCGATGATCAGAGAGCGCCGCAACGGCACGGAGAACAGCACCCCGAGGATGCCGCCGAGCCCCGCGATCGCGAGCACCCACGAATAGCGGAAGTCCGTCCAGTAGCCGAGGATCACCAGGGCCGGGATCGTGAAGATCACGCCCGCGGAGATCGACGCCGCCGCCGACGCGCCCGTTTGCACGATGTTGTTCTCGAGGATGTGTCCGCCGCCGAGAAGCCTGAGCACGGCCATCGAGACCACGGCCGCAGGAATGGACGACGAGATCGTCTGACCGGCGAACAAACCGAGGTACGTGTTCGCCGCCGCGAGAACCACCGCGAGCACGATCGACAGCACGATGGCGCGCAGCGTGAGCTGCGGAGGCGGCGCGACCGCGCTCATTGCGCGCCCGCCATGAGCCGCTTGATGAACGGCGTGAGGGCCAACATGACGGCGCCCCCGATCACGCCCCACCAGAAGAGATAAAGGAACTGACCCGGCATCGTCGCGACGTTCTCCGG
>Ga0326726_10004080_pt1 | contig 13376 bp, 14 predicted proteins | sample MHFenrmetagenome_2_FD_207603 | JGI IMG/M metagenome (GOLD analysis project Ga0326726, IMG submission 207603) | Lab enriched peat soil microbial communities from Michigan Hollow, Ithaca, NY, United States - MHF15MN | ecosystem: Environmental > Terrestrial > Soil > Wetlands > Peat | place: USA... | reverse complement strand
GGGGATCGGCAAGACCCGGCTCATCGAGCAGTTCGCCGGGCTGGCACGCGCGCGCGGCGCGCGCGTGCTCTTCGCGCGGAACCGCGCCGAGGCAGGCGTTCCGCCGTTCTGGCTCTGGGTGCAGATCCTCCGCCAGCTGCTCGATGCGGAGGACACGCGGCCCCTCGTGCGCGAGGTCGCGGCGCGCTCGGCCGAGCTGGCGGAGCTCTTGCCCGAGCTGGCGGATGCGACGGCCGCGGAGCGCGCACCGCGTGCGAGTGACTCGGAGCGCAGCCGCTTCCTGGTGTTCGATGCCGTCTCGCGGGTGCTGGGGCGGGCCAGCCGCAGCTTCCCGCTCCTGCTCGTGCTCGAGGACCTGCACTCGGCCGACCCGCCGTCTCTGCGGCTGCTCGAGCACTTTGCGTTCGAGATCGCGAGTGAGTCGATTCTCGTCCTGGCGTCGGTGCGCGAGGAGTTTCGCGAGCGCGGGCATCCGCTCGACCGCACCCTCGGCGTCCTGCGCCAACAGGGTCGGGCGAGCGAGATTCCGCTGGTCGGATTTTCGCGGCGCGAGGTTGCCGCCCTGCTCGCCCGGGTGCTCGGCCGCCCTGCGCCCACGGACCTCACTTCTGAAATGTTCGCGCGCACGGAGGGAGTACCGCTCTTCCTGCGGGAGGCGATCCGGATGCTCGCGGAGCGCGGCGTCCTGAACGAACCGGAGCGGCTCCCGCGCGTGAGCATCGTCTTGCCCGGGCGCGCGCTCGATCTGATCCGGCGCGCGCTCGACGGACTGTCGGATCCCGCGCGCGCGCTGGTTGCGTCCGCCGGCGTGCTCGGACGCGAGTTCACACTGGCTGCGGCCGCCGAGGTTGCCGACCTCTCTCGCGAGAGCGCCCTCGATCTGGCAGACGAAGCCACGCGCGCAGGCGTGCTCGAAGTGTCGCTCGGAGAGGCGGCGAGTTGGCGCTTCACTCACTCTCTGTTCCGCGAAGCCGCCTACGCCGGCATCGCCGCCGGCGAGCGCGTGCGCCTGCATCTGCGCGCGGCGGAGAGACTCGAGCGCGAGCACGTGGCGGCGCTCGACACCGTGATCGCCGAGCTCGCGCACCATCTTTCCCGGGCGCTCGCGCTCGGCGATCCCGAGCGCGCCTTCGAAGTCGCATTGCGCGCTGCGGAGAATGCCGCGCAGCTCGGGGCGTGGGAGCAAGCGGCTCAACACTACGAGCAGGCGGCCGCGGCGGTCGGACACATCCGTCCAGTGGAGCCCGCACGACGACTGGGTGTTCTCTTGGCGCTCGGTGAGGCGTGTCGCCTCTCCGGTGAGCGCACGCGCCGATGCGAGGTCCTCTCCGAGGCGATGGCGCTTGCGCGCGCGCTCGGTCGACCCGAGGACTTGGCACGCGCGGCGATCGCGTTCTCGGACCTCCAGGACTGGGGCGTGCGCGACGATGCGGCGAGCAGCGCCGTGAGCGAGGCTTTGGCGGCAATCGGTGACTCACCCGACGTCGCGCGGGCGCGCCTCCTGACTCGCCTCGCGTATTTCGAAGTGCGCGGCGCGCACGAGGCCGCGCAGAAGATTGGGCGCGAAGCCGTCGGCCGCGCGCGCATGGCAGGCGACCCGGAAGCGCTGCAGGATGCGCTCTACGTGCTGCACTTCGCGCTCGGGGGGCCCGACCACACTGCGGAGCGCGAACGGCTCGCCGAGGAGATGTTGCGCATCGCACCCGCCTCGCGCAGCGGCGACCGCGCGCTGATCTCGCTGCTGGACGTGGCGAGCGACCGCTTGATGCTCGGCGACGCCGCCGGCGCGCGCGCGTTCCGTGGCCGCGCCGACGCAATCGTCGGCGCGCATCCGCAGCCGGCGAGTCACTGGCACCGAGGCGTGTACGATACCGGGACCGCGCTGCTCGAGGGCCGTTTCGACGACGCGAGCGTTCTCGCGCGCGACACCTACGTGGTCGGCCGGCGCATCGAGCACCCCTATGCACCGTTGGTGCTCAACGGCCACCGCGCCGCACTCGCACACGAGCGGGGTGACTTCGCGGACCTGCTCTCGATCTTCGAGCCTGCAATGCGTGCGCGCGAAGGTCCCCTGCAATGGGTTGCGGCGATCGTGGCGCGCGCGCAGCTCGCCCTCGGACGCGAGCACGAGGGGCGTGCGTCGTTCGAGTCGCTTGCCCGCGATGCCTTCTCGGACGTACCGCGGAACCTGCGCTGGACGGCGACGATCGCGGAGCTGGCGGTGTTGTGCGCGGAGCTCGAGGACGTGGAGCGGGCGAAGCCGCTCTACGAGCTGCTCGCGCCCGTCGAGAACCAGCACGCCGTCCTGCCGCTCGCGATCTGCTACGGCGGGCCGGTACGCTTCGCGCTCGCGCGCCTGTGCGAGACACTCGGTCGGCGCGACGACGCCCTCGCGTTATACGCAGAGGCGCGCACTGGCGCCGAGGCGCTCGGCGCGCGGCCGATGCAGGCGCGCGTCAGCCTTCACCTCGGCCGCTGCCTGGCTGCGCGCGATCGCCGGGGCGCGAAGCGCGCGCTCGAGGACAGCCTGCGGCTGGCGAGCGAACTCGGCATGAGCGCGGTCGCCGAGGCGGCACGGCGCACCCTCGAGTGACTCGCTAGCGCGGGAACGGCTGCTCGACCCCCGGCATGGGCACGTCGAAGGTGTTCAGGGTCATCGACACGAACGTGTAGAAACCGATCGCACCGACGAGCTCGACGAGACCCTGCTCGCCGAAGCGCGCGACGGCCTTCTGGTAGAGCTCGAGCGGCAGGTCGCGCGTCTGGTGCAGCGCGCGAGTCACGTCGTAGACCAGGCGCTCGTCTTCGGGTGCGCCCTCCGGGCGGCGCTCCGCGAAGATGTCGTCGATCGTCTCTCGAGTCACTCCGAACTCGAGCGCGAGCCGCACGTGCGCCACCCACTCGACGTTGCTGCGCCAGGCGCGTCCGGTGACCAGGATCGCGAGCTCGATCAGGCGGCGATCGAGCGTGGTGCGCTGCCAGATGAAGTCGCCCAGACCCATCGCGCGGCGCGACAGCTCGGGGCTGCGGATCCAGGGATCGAAGGGCCCGCCGATCTGGCCGTCGGGGCGCGCGGGACGGAACTTCGCGACCTCGGCATGGCGCTCGCGCTGCTCGGGAGTCAGCTCTTCGGGGCGCTTCGGGATGAGTCGGCTCATACGCACCACTCTACTCCCGCCGGCGCGCGCCGTGCAGCTTGGCCTGGGCGAAGCACCGAGGCGAGCTAGGACTCCGGCAAGCCCGCCTTGCGCAGGTTCTCGACGAGAAACTCGCGACCGGTGGGCAGGCGCGGCACGCTGGCCATCGTGAAGTCCGGGCGCACGCGCTTGAGGTCGGCGAGCGATGCGCGCGCTTGGTTCATCTCGCCGAGCGAAGCGTAGATCGCCGCCAGGTTCATGTGCGGGCCGAGGAAGTCCGGCCGCAGCTGCAAACACTCGCGGTGCTTCGCGATCGCCTCGTCAATGCGCCCCTGCCGGCGATAGCAGACCGCGAGCTGAAAGAGGTGCATGTAGCGCTGCGCTGGGTCGAGCCGGGTCAGGTTCTTCAGCAGCGGGATCGCTTCCTCCGTTCGGTTCATGAGGATCAGCAGCGTGGCGAACCCGAGTCGGACGTTCGCGTCTCCGGGCGCCAGCTCGAGCGCGCGTCGCCCGGACGCGACCGCCGCCTCTCGGTCGCCACTCATCGAGAGCAGATGTCCGAGCTGCAAGTGCGCCATCGGCTCGTCGGGATCGAGCTCCAGCGCGTGCCGGACATGCTCGAGGCCCGCTTCGAGATAGGCGCCGCCCTCCACACCGAGAAGAGTCAGCTGGGTCTCGGCGCGGGCGAGCTCGGACCATCCGAGAGCGAACTCGGGGTCGAGCGCGACACAGCGCAGGAACAACTCGCGAGCCGCGAGCGCAGTCGCGGGCGTGCTGAGCTCGACCTGGGTGCGTCCTTGAACAAACAGCTCCCACGCCTCCGGCCGAACCGGCCGCTCGCGCGGAGTGTGCTCGATGCTCGCGCCGAGCGCGCGACGCAGCTGAGTCACGACGCCGCCGACGACCTCGTCCTGGAGCGCGAACACGTCGCCGAGCTCGCGATCGTAGCGCTCCGACCAGATCTCGCGCGCGGAGCTGGCTTCCGTGAGTCGCGCGCTGATGCGCACCCGCGATCCGGCGCGGCGCACGCTGCCCTCGACGACGTGCTTCACGCCGAGCTCGCGGCCCAGCTCGCGCGCCGCGACGCTCTTGCCCTTGTACGCGAACGAGGTGCCCCGGCCGATCACGAACAGCCCCGGCACGCGCGCGAGCTCGCTGATCAGATCCTCGCTCATGCCGTCGGCGAAATACTCCTGCTCCGCGTCGCCGCTCACGTTGGCGAACGGCAGCACGACGAGCGACGGGCGATCCGGGGGCTCGAGCCGTGGCGCCTCCGCGCCGGTCGCGGGTCCGCCGATCCGGAAGGCGCGCACGGGCCGGGGGAAGTTCTTGAGTGACTGCTCGCCGAGATCGTGGAACGAGAAATCGAGCCGGCTGCGCACGTTCTCGTGGATCGCCGCCGAGAGACAGATCCCACCGGGTCCAGCGAGCGCTTGAAGCCGCGCCGCGACGTTCACGCCATCGCCGTAGATGCGCGCGCCGTCCACCGCAATGTCGCCGAGGTGGAGCCCGATGCGGAACAGCAGGCGGCGCGACGCGGGGAGCCCCGCGGCGCGGTCGGCGAGCGCGCGCTGCACCTCGACGCTGCAGCGCACGGCGTCGAGCGCGGACGGAAACTCGGCGAGCAAGTTGTCGCCCACCGCGTCGACCACGCGCCCGTGGTGTCGCGAGACGCTGTTCGAGATCGCGTCGCGCGCCTCGCTGAGCGCCCTGACCGTCGCCGGCTCGTCCTCGGCGAGCAGCCGTGTGTAGCCCTCGCCCTCCGCGGAGAGAATCGCGGCGAGTCGGTGCGCGAGCTCCGTTTGGCCGTCCTGGCTCACGACCGGATGAACTCGCGGATGACGTCGAACACGAGTGGGTCGTCGCGGTCCGCGAGGTGCCCCGCGTTGGCAATGCGCTCGAAGCGAGCATGAGTCGCGGGGATTGCAGCCGCGATGTCCTCCTGGTCCGCGATCGGACAGGCCGGGTAGACCCGCACGCCGTTCACCTCGACTCTCATGTCAGGCATGACTCCGCGCGCAGTAGTAGATCAGACCTCCGAGGGGAGAGCGGCGCTGCTCCGTCTCGGCGGCGTCGGCGAAGCCCGCTGCGCGCATCAGCGCGGTGAGCGCGTCGTCGGTGTTCGCGTGCAAGCTCTCCTCGCGGTGCACGAGCCGCGCGAGGAAGGCGCCGGGGCCGTGACCCGCGCCGCCAAAGTCGAGCAGGTGAAACGAGCCGCCCGGCCGGAGCACGCGCAGCACCTCCCGCAGCACCGGCGGCTTCTGGGCGCTCTCGAGATGATGGAACATGAACGAGGAGAGCACCCGATCGAAGCTCGCATCGGCGAACGGCAGCTCGTCGCCGAAGCCCTGCTCGAAGGCGAGCGCGAGCCCGGCGCGCTCTGCCTTGCGCCGCGCGCGAGCGAGCGCCTTCGGATCGGGATCGAGCCCGACGATCTCGACCCCCGGCTGAGCTCGCTTCGCGAGCAGGCTGAGCGCGCCCGTTCCGCAGCCCAGGTCGAGCACGCGCTGACCCGCGGAGAGCCGTGCCTGCCCGATGAGTCTCTGGAGCGCGCTCGCGGTGCCGAGCAGGCGCGTGAACGGGTCGTAGAGAGGCAGCAGCCAGTCACTGCCGGCGGCGGGAACGAACCTGCGTTGCGCGGCTGACATGACTCATTCCTTCGCGCTGCCCGGCGCGATCGGCATGAGCCGATTCTAGCGCCGCGGGGCCGGCCGTGTTGACTCCGCTCTCCGCCGGCCCGTAGCATGCAAACGACGCGTCACGCCGGCGCGCGCGGGGGTGCGCATGTGCACATTTCGAGGGCGGCGCAGGAGCAGGCGATGATCGAGAAGGCGATGCCCGGGAGCGCGTCGACTCTGAGCGCACCGTGACTCGCAGCACGCGCGCGGTGCTCGTCTGTGGCGGCCGCTTCCACGACTTCGACTACGCGCGCCTCGAGCTCCTGCGCCACTTGGGCGCGGATCCGCGAGTGCGAACGCGCGTGCTCGACGACTGGAGCCGTACAGACGCCTGGGCAGGCGCCGACCTTCTGCTCACGTACACCTGCGACCTCCGCCCGACGCGTGCGCAGGCCGAGGCGCTCGCGCGGTTCGTCGAGGAGGGCGGTCGCTGGTTCGCACTGCACGGCACGAACTCGATCCTCGAGTTCGAGGGCAAGAAGGTCGCGTGCCCGCGCCTCGCGCCGCGCTTCATGCAGACCCTGGGCTCGCAGTTTCTCGCGCACCCGCCGATCGCGCCGTATCGCGTGACCGTCAGCGATCCCGCGCATCCGCTGGTGAAAGGAATCGAGCCGTTCGAGACCTCGGACGAGCTCTACCTGTCCGAGTTCCACGGCCCCGTGAAGGTCCTGCTCGAGACGCGCTTCGGAGGAAGGACCCCCGGCTTCGAGCCCCTCGAATGGCCGGACGAGTCACGACCCGTCTTCTATCTGCACGAGGTGGGCCGAGGCGCGGTGCTCTATCTCACGCTGGGTCACTGCCGTGGTCACTACGACATGCAGCCGCTGATCGAGTACTACCCGGTGATCGAGCGCGGCTCTTGGGAGCTGCCGGTCTTTCACGAGCTCGTGCGGCGCGGTCTCGCCTGGGCCAAACGCGAGGCGTAGCGCTGCATGCGTCGCGTCGAGAACAAGGTGGTGATCGTCACCGGCGCCGCGAGCGGATTGGGCGCCGCCGATGCACGGCTCCTGGCAGAACACGGCGCCAAGGTCGTGATGACGGACCTCAACGAGGCGGCGGGGCGAGCCATCGCCGATCAGATCGGCGCGCAGTTCGTGCGCCAAGACGTGGCGGACGAGACGGGCTGGCGCGACTTGATTGCCGGTGTGTTGCGCGACCACGGCCGTCTCGACGGTCTGGTGAACAACGCGGGCGTTGCCCACATCGCGAACATCGAGACGACCTCCACGGAGATCTGGCGCAGAACGCTGGCGGTCCACCTCGATGGCACGTTCTTCGGCTGCAGGTATGCGGTGGACGCCATGAAGGCCACGGGCGGCGGCTCCATCGTGAACATGTCGTCGACGGCCGCGCTGGTCGGCATTGCCGAGTATCTCGCCTACTCCGCCGCGAAGGGCGGCATCCGCTCGATGACGAAGTCGATCGCGATCCACTGCCGCGCGCAGAAGAACGGCATCCGCTGCAACTCCGTCCATCCGGGGAGCATCAGCACCCCGATGGTGCACGCCGCCATCGAGGGCCTCACGGGAATGAAGCTGATGGAGCAGCCGGACCCGGAGGCGCTGCGCCTGAAGCTGGGCATCGGTGAGCCGAACGACGTCGCCTACATGGTGCTGTATCTCATCTCGGATGAATCGAAACACGTCACCGGCGCGGAGCTCGTGATCGACAACGGAGATACCGTGATCTAGGGGGCGGCGATCTCCACGAGCTCCAGCACCGTCCCGTCGGGGTCTTTGAAGCACACGAAGCGCGCCCTCGACCCCGAGCTCGCGGGCATCTGAGCGGGTTCGGAGATGAAACGGGCGCCGGCCGCCTTCAGCCTGGCGACGTCCCCATCGAGATCGGACGAGGCGAGCGCCACCCGCGCGATCCCGTAGTGGTAGAGGTGCGGGTACGGTGGGCTCTCGTCGCGCGGCTCGAGCCACTCGAGCAAGTCGATGATCAAAGGTGGGGTCGCGCCCTCGTGCGCGAGAAGGCCGCCCTTCACGCGGTACGGCGGCATGCCTACGGCCGCCGCCACCTCGGGTGTATTGCGCTCCGGCACGCGCCAGATCTCCTTGAATCCGAGCGCGGCGTAGAAGCGAAGCGATCGATCGTAGTCACTGCAGTTGACGTTGAAGTGCACCATGCCGGTGATCGCCACGGTCCTGCCTCCCCTAGCGCAGCCTGCGCCGCTCGAGCTCGCGTGCCAGTCGGACCGTGTCACTGCTCTTCGGAACGCCGCGCGCCTCGGGCGGCAGCTTGCCGGCGCCGTCGAGAAACATCTTCGCGCCGTCGTACGTGATCCACTTGACCGGCTCGAGCTCTAGAATCACGCGCAGCGGCGAGTCGAGGAACTTCGCGAACTCGGCCGCGGCCTTCGGCTCTCGCATCAGATGCAGTGCGAACTCAGGGTAGAACCATTTCTTGCTCTCGGTGTCTTCGCGCACCGTGACTCGGCCCTTGGCGGTGACGCTCTTTCCCGCGCCGAGCTTCGTGCCGGTGCTCGTGACCACGATCGAGACGCGCGGGTCGCGCCGGATCGCCTCGATGCGGTGGCGGTGCGCGCCCGCGGTCAGCCAGAAGCGACCGTCCTTCCAGAGATACGACATGATCACGCCGACGGGCCAACCGTCGCGCGTGGACCAGAGGAACGTGCACTCGTTGTTGGTGCGCAGCAGCTCCTCGCGCTTCGCTTCGTCGAGCGGATAGACCGAGACTTGCTCGTAGCTCTCGAGGGACTCGGTCATGGCGCAGCGTCAAGCTCGAGGTCGAGCCGGTCCAGGCCCCAGAGCAGGACGTTCGGCTTGTGCGCAGGCGCCGGTGCGCCGGATGCGGCGCGGAAGTCGGAGAAGCGCTCGAGCAGCACTTGGAACGCCACGAGGAGTTCCCTGCGCGCGAGCGACGCGCCGATGCAGTGGTGGATCCCCAGGCCGAACGCGAGGTGCTCGCGCGCGTTCGCGCGCGCGATGTCGAAGCGATCGGGATCGGGGAACTGACTCGGGTCCCGGTTTGCCGCCGCAAAGCGCAGCATGCACAGCGACCCTGCGGAGATCTCGGTGCCCTCGACCACCGTCGCCTGCTTGCACACGCGCCACATGTTCGCGGTCGGCGTCGCGAGGCGGAGCACTTCCTCGACCAGATTCTCGATGCGCTCGGGCTCGCGCCGGGCGAGCGCGAGCTGATCGGGATTGCGCAGAAGGAGCCAGAGTCCCTCGACGATCGCCGACGCCGTGGTCTCGTTCCCGGCGACGAGGAGCTGTTGCAGGATCGAAAGCATCTCGGCCACGTCGAGCGGCCGCTCGCCTTCGACGCGCGCGTGAACGATGTCGCTGATGATGTCGCTCTCGGGACTCACTCGCCGTTCCTCGATGCGCGCGGCGAAATACTTCTGGAATTCGACGATCAGCTTCGCCGCTTCGACGCGGCTTGCGAGGTCCGCCACGCCGGAGAGCTGCGCCACGAACCCGTCGGTCCAACGCCGGAACAGACGCAGATCGCGGCGCGGCGCACCGAGCTGCTCAGCGATCACCGTGAGCGGCAGCGGCTGCGCGAACTCGGCGAGCATGTCCGCGCGGCCGCGCGCCGCGATGTCGTCGGCCAGCTCGCCGGCGATCTCGCGGATGCGCGGCTCGAGTGACTCGACCCGTCGCGCGCTGAACGCCTTGTTGACCAGGCTGCGAAAGCGCTTTTGTTCGGGCGGATCCGCGGTCAGCATCGTGTCGACGGGCGGGTAGCCCTCGCGCGCGGCGGCCTTCACCTCGTCCGGCACCTCGCCGGCGCCCATGAACTGACCGAAGCGATTCGAGAACGCCTCCCAGTTCTTCACGACCTCGCTGACCGCTCGGTAGCTCGAGATCAGAAAGATCCCGAGCTGCGGGTGGCGATACACGGGCGCGGTCTCGCGCACTCGGCGGTAGTAGTCCCACGGATCGACGAGCACGGCGGGATCGAACGGGTTCTGCTTCTCGAGCGGGATCTTCGCTGTGGCCATCTTTGCGCAATCTTGCCAGGTTCGAACGCGAGATTTCGCCGGGGCTCGACTAGCGCCCGCTGAGCCGCGCGACGACGGGCGCGAACGCCTCGAGCGCTTGATCGCCGACCGTCACGTAGCTGATGCCGTACACCTCGCGGCGCCGCTCGAGCTCCTCGCACACGGCGTCGACGCTGCCGAAGAGGCCGTGCGGATGGCGCAGCATCTCGTCGCGAGTGAGGCCGAGTGACTGGCCCATGCCTGCGGCGATCGTCTCGGCGCCGGGCTGCACGAACGTGAAGTAGGCGCCGATCTCGAGCTCGAGCTCGGCAAAGCGCGCGCCGGCGGCGCTCTTGATCCAGCCGATCTTCTCCGCGGTGGCGTCGGCGGTGCTCGATTTCACGCCGTCGGCGCCGATCACGCCGCTGCGGTTGTTGAAGTTCAAACTCACGATGCCCGCTTCACGCGCCGCGAGTGACAGCACGCGCCGCCCGCCACCGCCGATCATGAGCGACGGAAGCGGGCGCGCTGGCGCGCCTGCGAAGCCCGCGAGCTTCACGTGCTCGCCGGTGAGCGCGACCTGTTCGCCGGCGAACAGCGCGCGTACGGCGCGCACCGTCTCCGCCAGCCGGGCGATGCGCACCGGCGCTGGGTCGAAGCGGATCCCGAGCGCCTCGTACTCGGCGCGCAGCCAGCCCGCGCCGAGTCCGAGCTCGAGGCGACCGTCGGAGAGCAGGTCGATGGTCGCCGCCTGCTTGGCCAACACCGCTGGGTGTTGGTAGTCGATGCAGAACACCCGACAGCCGACCTTGAGCGTGCGCGTCGCCTCCGCGGCGCTCATCATCGCCGGCACCGCCGCCAGGCTCTGGACCGGATGGTTCGTCTTCGCGATGGCGGGGCCCGGCCCGAGCACGTGATCCGCCAAGTGCAAGGCGCTGTAGCCGAGCGCCTCCGCGTGCCGCGCGCGCTCGCGCCACTCCTTGCCCGACGGGGCGCTGAAGCTCTGCACGGCGAAGCGGAATGCACGGGACATGTGTTCCGCCCTTCTATCCGCAGCCGCGCGCGAAGTCTAGGGAGCGCCCTCCGAGAGCTCCTTCAAGTTGAGGAGCTGGCGCCGCATCATGATCCAGTCCAGGGCCGGGAAAACGAGGCTGCCGACGCGATCGCGCAGGCCCGGGCGCTCGCGAACCACGAGCTTGACCACCAGACGCGACTCACTCGCCGAGATCGGCGAGACCAGATACGAGACCGCGAGCGGTGGAAACAATCCGGGCTTCCGCAATCTGAGCGTGAGGTGCCGATCGCGCTCGAAGGCGACGAGATCGAAGATCGCCATCACGCGCTGCCCGAGCTCGAGGCGTTCGGCGCCGGGCGTGAGCTCCCGCGGGCTGCGCCGGCCTCCGTTGTCGAGCCAATCGTAGCTATAGGGAGCGACGCGCAGCTGACAGAGCCAGCGAAACACCGTCGGCGCGCGCGCGGAGATCGTGACCGCGCGGAACAAGGCGACGTCGTGATCGAGGAGAACCTCGTCGCAGGGGAACGACCGCTGCCGCTCTTCGAGCGTCGCTCCCCAGCTCCAAAATACCTCCCACCAACGACTCACTCTCGGTCACGCAGGTTCGCGCCCGAATCTCACCGCCGCCCGCTGGCGAGCGCGTTCGGCCTCGACCTCGCGGTCGCGCGGCGGCGACGTCGTCACGAGCGCGTGCAACAGCTCGCGCGCGATTTCGGCCGTGCGATCGACCGCGCGCTCGAACGCGAGCTCGTTCGCCTTCGACGGCCGGTTGTAGCCCGAGAGCTTGCGCACGAACTGCAGCGACGCCGCGCGGATCTCGTCGTCCGTCACCGGTGGCTCGAAGTTGAACAGTGTCTTGATGTTGCGGCACATGCGGCCTCCCTCCAGGCTAGACGTGATTCCGGAGCATGAGCTCCTTGGGATGCGGGTCGAGGTAGATCTGCCCGCGAAGATACTCCACGTCGAGCCTGCGCACGTGGTGGCGCAGCAGAGCGAGGGGCACGACGAGCGGGACGAGCGCGCGCCGGTAGTCCTCGATCTGCGCCGCGAGCTCCGCGCGATCGGCGGCGTCGAGGCCCTGGCGCAGGTGACCCACCATGTGCTGCAACACATTGGTGTGGCGGCGCGGAGTGGCGATGCGCGCGAGCGCCGTCATGAAGCCCGCCTCGTAGCGCGCGCGCAGCTCCGCGCGCCCGAGAGCCTTCGCGCCCGCGACGAGCCTGCCGAGCTGCCGGTACTCGGGCTCGGAGTGCGCGAGCAGCAGCAGCTTGTGGGCGGTGTGGAACTCGACGAGCTCACCCGCGGTCCAGTGACCGCGGAACAGCGCCCGCAGACGCCGGTATGCGAAGATCCGCTCCACGAAGTTCTCGCGCAGCGCGGCGTCGCTGAGTCGGCCCTCCTCCTCCACGGGCAGAAGCGGCAGGCGCGCGCAGAGCGCTGCGGCGAAGAGTCCCCGCCCGCTGCGCGTCGCCTGTCTGCCGCGCCAGATGCGCACGCGCTCCATGCCGCAGCTGGGAGAGTCCTTCTTCAGCACGTAGCCGCAGAGCTCGAGCTTCTCGAGCTCGCGCGCGCGGCGCTCAGCGAAACGCTCCATCGCGCGCGTGTGGTCGGCACCGCTCTTGGGGTCGACGAGACGGAGTGAGTCGCCGTGCTGCTCGAGTCGAATCGACGGGCGCGGAACGCCCATCCCGACCTCGACCTCCGGGCACACCGGCACCCACTCGACGTGCGCTCCGAGCACGTCCGTGAGGAAGCGGTCGCGCTTGTGCCCGCCGTCGTGACGCACTTCGCGGCCCAATAGACATGCGGACACGCCGATGCGCAGCGGTGAGTCATCGGCGAGCCAGCGCACCTTCACGGCGCATACTTTACGCCTGGTTCCGGCGCCGTTGGTTTGCGACCTTCCGGCGCGATGGACTCCTTCGCGATCAAGGTCCTGTACGACGGCGAGTGTCCGCTGTGCGCGCGCGAAATTGCCTTCCTGCGCCGCCGGGACCGCCGTGGCCTGATCGCGTTCGAGGACATCGCCGCGCCGGACTTCGATCCCAGCCGCTACGGCCTGGAGCATGCCGCGGTGATGAGCCGGATCCATGGGGTGTTGCCCGACGGCGCGCTCGTCGAAGGCGTCGAGGTCTTCCGGCGCCTGTATATAGCCGTCGGCCTGGGCTGGCTCGTCGCCCCGACCCGCTGGCCGCTGCTGCGCGGACTGTTCGACCGCGCGTATCGCCTGTTCGCGCGCAACCGCCTGCGCTGGACTGGCCGCGCCGAGGTCGCCTGCACGAGCGCGAGCTGCGCGCGCGCCCACTCCTGAGTCACTCTGCGGGTGCGGGCCGCAGCTCCGCGAAGCGCGCGCGCGCCGCGTCGAGCTGACCCAGGTCGTACTGGTCCATCTCGCGGAAGCGCCCGCTCGCGTCGAGCTTGCTGACCACGACCTTCTGATCCTCGAACCCTCCCCCCTCGCGCGGTCCCACCCAGGTCGAGACCATGAGGGCCACGCGGCCCGCGCGGCTGAAGTGGTCGATTCGCAGGCGCACGTCGGGCGCGAGCTCGACCAGGGCTCGCAAAGCGTCCACCCAAGCCTGCGGGCCGCG
>Ga0326726_10004079_pt1 | contig 13377 bp, 16 predicted proteins | sample MHFenrmetagenome_2_FD_207603 | JGI IMG/M metagenome (GOLD analysis project Ga0326726, IMG submission 207603) | Lab enriched peat soil microbial communities from Michigan Hollow, Ithaca, NY, United States - MHF15MN | ecosystem: Environmental > Terrestrial > Soil > Wetlands > Peat | place: USA... | reverse complement strand
GCGCGCCGTCTGGATGTCCACCACCGGCGACTCGCCGGTCACGGTGACAGATTCGGCGACGCTCCCCACGCGCATGTCCGCATTAATGGTCATGACGCCGGCGCCCGTCAACTCGACGCCTTCGCGGACGACGGTGGCGAAGCTGGGCAGCGTGAAACTGATTTTGTAGGTTCCGGGCGGCAGATCCGGAATGCGATACTGCCCCGTTTCGTCGGTGACGCCCGTGCGAACCTTGGTGATGAGCGCCGGGCTCGACGCTTCAATCGTCACGCCTGGGAGCACGGCGCCGGATGTGTCGCGCACGGTTCCGGCAAGGCTTTGCGCGGACGCCATGCTCGCTCCTGCACCGAGGAGGGCCATCGCCACCAACGATCGAATCAACACTCGCTTCATGATGGAAAACCTCCATACTGCTCGCGTCGCGAGTCCCGGTGTGTCTGCCAGGACACGAAGAAGCGTGGACTATGAGCTTAGGGATTATTTATGTCAAGGGTGGCGTGTCCTTGAGAACCATCCCTAGAGCATTCTGTCGGGTCACCACTATCGCACCGGCGTCGCCGGACGAGATCGTCTCATCAGTCTGAAGCACATCGCCGGTCTCCGCGCCAGGGCCACCAGCGTGGAGGCAGACCGGCCGATTCAAGCGGGACCAGCAAGGCAGAGATCGAGCGTCCGGACACGTGGACCGTCATGAGTTGCAAAATCCTTTCTGGCTTCTTTGCAACTGTTAGCAGCGCAGCGCGAGTCTCTTCCTACACCCCAAGGTTCGACGACGCGGCGAATCGCGGGTCCCTCCTAGGCGGATCGCGGAACGTGAGAAGGTGTCAGGAAATCACGGCGATCGGTGTTTCCTGACACGCGAGCATCCGGGTGTATTTGAGCCCCAGCCAGAAACCCGCATGAAATGGGCTCGAAAAAGGGCAACGTGAAGATCCGACGAAAGATCGGTTGGCCGCAAGTTGTTTTGGGTCCCAACGGCTTCGCGAACGCACGTCCGGAACCGGATTGAGGTCTTCTCGAAAGCAGCTGCAACTCGCTCAATCGAGCAGGATCGGCTACCTGACGCGGGCGCTCTCAAACGGATGGCGCCGAACCTCACGGATACAGCCAGCGGCCGACACCCCTCACGGACGTTCTGATGCTGGGTGCGATCATCATGGCGGGCAACACGCACATCGTTGCCGCAGCGGCGAACGCGATGATCCAGACGTGCTGACCGGCAGCGGCGAGCCAACCGTCGATGAGAGACGCGTTCAGGACCGCGAGCAGCCCCAGCACTGCCGCGACACCGATCGTTTGTGCTATTTGTCGCTTGAACCGTGCCTGCTCGAGCCGTACGAGTACCTTCACACGAAACATCACGTCACGCGCCGGAGGTCCGTCAGCGTGCAGCGCGGCAGTGAGCCGCGCCTCGAGGTCAGTCATGCGCTCCTCCGATCTCCCTCACCAATCGCTCGCGCCCCCGCAGCACATGTGACTTCACCGTGCCGAGCGGCGCTCCAAGAATCTCCGCTGCCTCCGAATGGGAGAAACCGCAGACCAGGCAGAGCGTCACCGCGGCACGTTGTTCGAGCGGCAGCGCCTGGAGCGCCCGCTTGACCGCGAGACGGTCTTCCATGGTGGGCGGCGCGGCGTTGTCCGGCGACCGTCCCTCGTGGTACGTGGTGTCGCGCGATCGTTGTTGAGCCCACGATCGCTGGGCGCCCTTGGCCTTGCGCCAGGCGATGCCGCATAGCCAGCCGCGCACGCCGGCCTCGCCGCGAAAGGACCGCGCGTGAGTCCATGCCGCGAGGAAAGTCTCCTGCGCCATGTCATCGGCGTCGGCCTCGTTTCCGAGGAGTCGCCAGAGGAACGTCCGGACTGCCTGCTGGTGTCGATCGAGGAGCCTGTTGAAAGCCAGTTCCGATCCGTCGCGAACCGCAATGATGAGCGCGACGTCGTCATCGCTCATCGATCGGGCGCATAGTACGCGCCGACCAGCTGGGCGGCCGCGCTTGCCGCGAAAAACAGCGCGGCGAGGATGGCGACAATCACACCCGCGCCTGCCTCACCCGTCGCGGAGAGGCGCCACCAGGCGAGGCCTGCGAGGCCGACCGCGAAGACGGTGTTCGGCGCCACGAACGTGAGGTAGTAGCCACGCGTTCGGGGCCGAGGCGGAGCGTCTGCCTTGCGAGGCCACAACTCCGACACCGATGTCAGCGCCTGGATCACGGACGCAGGAGGTTCCTCTCCCCGTTCAGCGTAAGCACGCAGGACGTCGAGTGCTCTCGTACGCGTGCGGTGCTCGAACCAGAATAATGATATGGGAATGGCGACCCCCGCCCCGAAGAGGATGCCGAGCAGGATCATCAACTGGACATTGTGACTTGTCATTCGCGAGTCGTCTTTCCTTCCGACGGCCTGATCCGGACGCCAGTGTACGGCGCCTCCGCACCCCCCCCAAGATTCACCGTGCCGGTGAACGTGTCGCCGGACACGACGCCTGAGTAGGTGACCACGAGCGTGCCGTCCGGCGTTGTCACCGATCGCTTGTACGAAAACTTGTCTCCGTCCAGCACGATATCTGTGCCTGGGCCGGCCTCGGGCCCGTCCGGCCTGGCCCCGACACGGTTCGCCGTGATCGCGAAGCCGTTGTCGACCTTCACGACACGAAGCGTTTCGGAGACGTCACCACCGGGCGTTCTCGCCGTCGCGGTCCATTCGCCGAGGAATGATGGCTCCTGGGCAGGCGTCGCAAACATCGGCGCCACGAGCGCGAGAAAACAGACCATCGCTGACGCTACCGTGATTCTCATCGTGCACCTCCACTCGACCGCCTTCGAACGGCGTTCTCACCTATGTCGCCGCCGGGAGGCCGAATGGATGCGAGGCGATCCAGAATCCCTTCGGCTCGAGAGTGTTACCTGTGTCTCTGGAATGAACTGTCACCCATGTGTCCGGAATACCCCCATGGGTCCGAAGTGCCGCTTCGCGAACGCACGTCCGGAACCGGACTTGAGATAACGCTCGAATTTCAAGGCATCGCGCTCACTCGCAAACTGCATTGCGACGACAACTGACCATGGCCGGTTATCAGTTGTGAAGCCGCACGGGCCGGCATTGTGCCATTCGAGCCGGGCGTGCAGGTCGTTGGTGACGCCGACGTAGTGACACGGACGGATCGGTATCACTACGGAGGATATAGACAGTCCGTTTTTCGAGTCCGTGCATCCGCGCCGCGGCACGCATAGATCGCGCCAGGGTGAAACTCGAATGATTCTTGTAATGTCGCCGGAGAACGAAAACTGCTGTTGCGGGAGGTCCGACTCCGCCCGCTGCGCGGCCTCCGTCGAGACAGCCTTCGCGTGCAGGTGTCGGAGAGCTCGATGTGGACGGTGCAGGCCTGACGGTGTGATGCGAGCGGCGCAGCCTGCCTAGCCGAAGCTCGCATGTGATCCCACGCGAGCTGTCCTTCCTGAGAGATAGGTAACACCGTATTCCGGACACATGGGTGACACTTTGCCTCCTTCAGAGGAGGGGGGCATGCCTTGGAAGGAGTGTCACGTCATGGACGAGCGGCTCCGGTTTGTCGCCCGCCTGCTCGAGGGCGAGAAGATGGCGCCGCTGTGCGCCGAGTTCGGGATCTCCCGGAAGACGGGCTACAAGATTTTCGATCGCTACAAGGATTGCGGGCTCGAGGCCCTGACGGATCGGAGTCGACGGCCGTATCGCCAGGCGAATCGGTTGCCCGCGCCGATCGAGGCGATGATCGTCCGCTTGAAGCGCGAGTATCCCGGCTGGGGTGCGCCGAAGATTCGCGAGAAGTTGCGGCAGCAGACCAGCGCCCCGCATCTGCCCGCCATCAGCACGGTGCACGCGGTGCTCGATCGCCACGGCCTGGTGAAACGGCGCCGCCGGCGCCATCATAGCGCCGCCGCTACGTTTCTCTCGCGGCCCACCGACCCGAATGCGCTCTGGTGCGCCGACTACAAGGGAGAATTCCGGCTCGGCAACCGGCAGTACTGCTATCCGCTGACCATCACAGATTTCGCCAGCCGGTATCTCCTCGCCTGTGACGCCCTCTCGACAACCAAGGCGACCTTTGCCTTTGCCGTCTTCGATCGCGCCTTCAAGGAATTTGGGCTCCCGCTGGCCATTCGTACGGACAACGGCGTCCCGTTCGCCGCCCCCACGGCCCTCTACCGGCTCAGCAAGCTCGCCGTCTGGTGGCTGCGGCTGGGGATCCATATCGAGCGCATTGCTCCCGGCCATCCGCAGCAGAACGGCCGGCACGAGCGGATGCACCTGACGCTCAAGAAGGCCGCGACCAAGCCCGCCGGCGCAAATGTGCTCCAGCAGCAGGCCCGCTTCGACGCCTTCATCGAGGAGTACAACCACGACCGCCCGCACCAAGCCTTAGCCATGAAAGTCCCTGCGGACGTCTACAGCCGCTCGCCGCGCGTCTATCGCGGGCTCGAGGAGCTCTCCTATCCGTTCCACGACACGACGATCACCGTCACGCACTGCGGTCGGATTTGCTTCAAGGGACAGAAGGTCAATCTCAGTCACGCCTTCGCCGGCCAGAACGTCGGCGTGACCCAGGTCGGCGAGCGGATCTGGCTCGTCAGTTTTATGCAGTACGATTTGGGCTACTTCGACGACGAGACGTGCCGGCTGGAGCCGATCGAGAATCCGTTTGGTCCGAAAGTGTTACCCATGTCTCCGGAATAAACCGTTACCCATGTGTCCGGAATGGACCAGCGAAGGCTGGCTCCTCAGGCTGGATTCGAACCAGCAACCCTCCGGTTAACAGCCGGATGCTCTGCCGTTGAGCTACTGAGGAACAAGGAGTGCGCGACGCGGGCTTGAACCGACCTTAAATAGTAGTCGACTCCGACTTCGCTCGTCCAGCGGGCCCGACCCGAGACGTTCCCGCGCGGCCGCGATACCGCAGCGTCAGCGCAATCTGGCATGACGCGAGCACCAGCGTCGCGACGTTCGCGGCCACAACCGGCGCGGCGTGCGTGGCCACGCCGAACACGATCCACAGCAGAATCCCGGCGACGAACGCCAGGAGCATGCCGAGCGACAGGTCGCCGCTCGACCTCGTCTGCCACGTCTTGACGAGCTGCGGCACGAACGACAGCGTCGTCAGCGTCGCTGCGGCAAAGCCGATCGCATCAATCATCATCGGATCATAGACCACGGCGCTGACAGGGCTGGGACCGCGCAGCCGTTGGGCGTAGAATGCGCGCCGAGGTGCCGCGATGAGAAAACACCCGAGCCGCCGCGAGTTGCTGCGAATGGCTGCCGTTGCCGGAGGCGGCATCGTCGCGGTCCGCAAGGCAGGGGCCGCGGAGGCCGACGCGCGGAAGCTCGGCATCCCGCTCGGCCCGTACGGAGAACGGTCGCCGTTCGAAAAGGCGACGCGCTGGACGCGCGAATCGAAAACGCCGGAAACGGGATCGAGCTTCACGCCGATCCAGAACTCCGTCGGCACGCTGACACCGTCGTCGCTGCACTACGAGCGCCATCACTCGGGCATCCCCGCGATCGATCCCGGACGCCATCGTCTCGTGATTCACGGGATGGTGGATCGGCCGCTCTCCCTCTCGATCGACGAGATCAGGCGGCTGCCGTCCGTCACGCGCACGCTCGTCCTCGAGTGCGGCGGCAACAGCGGCGGCGAATGGACGGCGCCGGGCGCCGCGGATGTCCAGCGCAGCTACGGCCTCGTCAGCTGCAGCGAGTGGACGGGCGTCCCGCTCGCGGCGCTGCTCGCCGCAGCCGGCGTGCGGCCGGGCGCGACGTGGGTGATTGCCGAAGGCGCGGACGCGTGCCGGATGATGCGCAGCATCCCGATCGCGAAAGCGACGGACAACAGCCTGCTGGCGTACGGACAGAACGGCGAAGCGATCCGGCCGTCGCAGGGCTATCCGCTGCGCCTCATCAACCCGGGATGGGAAGGCAACACGAACGTTAAATGGCTCCACAGCCTGCGGCTCGCCGATCAGCCGTACATGGCCCGCGACGAAACGGCGAAGTACTCCGACCTGATGCCGGACGGCAAAGCCCGCATCTTCACGTACGCCATGGAAGCCAAGTCGGTGATCACGTTTCCTTCCGGCGGGCAGACGCTGCCTGGCCGCGGCACGTACGAGCTGACGGGGCTGGCGTGGTCGGGTCGCGGTCGAATCGATCGCGTCGAGGTCACAATCGACGGAGGCGCGACCTGGGCCACCGCGAAGCTGCAGGAACCGCGGCTGCCGATCGCGCTCACGCGTTTCAGGCTGCCCTGGCGCTTCGAGGGCCGCGAGGCGATCATCGCGTCGCGCGCGATCGACGAAACCGGCTACGTCCAGCCGACACGCGAAGCGCTTGTCGCCGTGCGCGGAACGAACTCCATTTACCACTACAACGGCATCAAGTTCTGGAAGGTCAGCGCGGACGGAGCGGTTTCCAGTGCGAACGCTTAGTGCAGCGCTTCTGATTGCCTGGGCGGCTGCCGTCGTGCTGGCGGCGCAGTCGCCGGCGCTCGGCGTCGGGCGTCCCCCGACGCCCGAAGAGATCCGCGAGCTGGGATCGGCCATCGCGCCGGACGGCACCGGCCTGCCGCCGGGATCGGGATCGGTCGCGGCCGGCCGCGAGCTGTTTGCCGCCCGGTGCGCGCGATGCCACGGACCGGCCGGCGAAGGCGATGTCGGCCCGCGCCTCGTTGGCGGACGAGGCACGCTGCGCACGCCGCGTCCGCTCAAGACGGTCGGCAGCTTCTGGCCGTACGCGACGACGCTGTGGGATTACGTCAACCGGGCGATGCCGTTCGATCAGCCCGGACGTCTGACGGCGCCCGAAGTGTACGCGGCCGTCGCGTACGTGCTGAATCTGAACGGCATCGTCGCCGCCGACGGCATCATGGACGCGACGAGCCTGCCAAAGGTGAGGATGCCGAATCGCGACGGCTTCGTCGCGGATCCACGTCCGGACGTCGGAACCTCGCCGCCAAGAAAACCTGCCTCGCCGTAGCCTTCGGGCGGAGGCGGACCGTAGCCCTATTGCAAACGCTCGGCGTGACACACGGCGCTGTGCTCGGCGCACACAGCGGCCCACACGTCAGAGTGTCGTTCAGGACCAAGGAGTCGTGCCGGGTAACTGCAGGCGGTGAAATACGGCAGTGTGTGCGTGAGCTCGCTCCAGAGCTGCTCCATCCGGATTCCGGCTTCGAAATTACCAGCCTGCATCAGCAGTCCGCTCATCTCGCCGAAGATCGTCACGCGATTCCGCCCGCCCGGCGCGCGTGCCAGACGCCGCCGCTCGAGGCTGTCGACCATCTTCGCGACCTCGCCCCGGTCGGGGAGACCGTTCCGCATTGTCTGAGAGCTCGCATCCGCCGCATCGAACTCGACGTAGGTGCCCTTTGCTCGCACGGCGGAGAGATCGCACCCGGCGGCCTCCAGCCCGCGCGCGATGCCCTCACGAAGGGCGCCGCTCGCGATGACGACGGTCAGCTCGCCGCGTGCGATCGCCGCCAGCAGCATCTCGACGACGCCGTCGTGACACGATCCGTCGTTCGCGCGACAGTGGAGCGTGTGCCTTCCGGCGTCTCCGGCCAGCGTCGACAGCGCGGTCAGCGACGGCAGGAAATACCGTCCGGCGAGCGCGTGCCGCAAGGCGCCTGGCAGGTCCGCTTCCATCCTCGACTTCAGGACGTAGCCGTTCGCCCCCGATCGAAGGGCGGCTTCGACGTACTCGTCCGCATCATGCAGCGTGAGAAAGACGACCTTGGCTCGAGCGCCGGCTTTCCGCAGCGCCTGCGCCGTTCGAAAGCCGTCGAGCTCCGGCATGGTGATGTCCAGCACCGCGACGTCCGGATCAAGACGGCTCACCGCATCGACCGCCTGCCGGCCATCGGTCACCGCCGCGACGAGCTCGAACTCGTCCGAGAGCAGCCTCGACACCGTGTCGAGCATGCGCCGATGGTCGTCGGCGACGACCACCGTCGGACGTGATTGCCCACAGGCGAGATCGGACGGATGCAGTCCAGGGGTCTTCACGATTGGATTGGCTGTGTTACGAGTTTTCGTCGGACAACGGCAGGCGAAGCTCGACCTGCGTCCCGCGTGAGGACGATCTGATCTCGACGTCGGCGCCGAGCATGCGGGCGCGCTCATGAATGCTGACGAGGCCGAGCCCGGGACTCGAGTGAACCCGCGACAGGTCGAATCCCACTCCGTTGTCGATGATCGTCAAGCGAATCTCAGCCGGCCGTTTGATCAGGAACACATTTGCCGTGCGGCTCTGGCTGTGTCTGGCGACGTTCGCCAGACATTCCTGTCCGACACGGAAGAGCGCCAGCGCCGTTTCCTCGGGCATGTCTGCGCAGTCGCCGACGGCGACGAATTCCACGGCGATATTCATCTGATCGGAGAACTCAGTGCAGAGCCGCCGCAACGCCGGAATCAGCCCGAGATGGGCCACCGTCGAGGGATGAAGATTGTGAGAGAGTCGATGGAGATCGGTCGCGATCCGGGCGACTTCGTCTTCCACGAGCCGGAGCTTCTCCTGCAGCGCGGGTGACGCCGCGGGCACCAGGCCTTCAACTTCTCTCAGCGCCATCGTCAGCAGCGCGATCCGCTGTCCGACGCCGTCGTGCAGCTCGCGCGCGACGCGTTTGCGCTCGGCCTCCTGGCCGAGCATGAGATTGTCCTGGACCCGGTAACCGGTCGTCTCGCGATTCTTGTGCGCCGTGATGTCGACGCACGTGCCGATGTGACCCGCGTACGTGCCGTCGGCGTGGAAGAAGGGCACGCCGTGATCGGACAGCCACCCGTACTGGCGGTCTGCGCGCTTGACGCGATACTCGCCGCGGTACGGTTTTTCCGTCCTGCTGGCTTCCACGAAGTCGCGTAACACCCGATCGCGATCGTCCGGGTGAATGGCTTCGACCCACTGATACCCGAGGTCCTTCTGCGGGTCGCGTCCCGTGAACTCACGCCAGTACCCGCTGATATAGGTGCAGCTGCTGTTCTGGTCGGTCATCCAGACGACGACGGGAACGCATTCGGCGAGCGTGCGGAAGCGGGATTCACTTTCACGCAGCGCATCCAGTGTGCGTTGACCCTCGGATGTCTGCGTGGTCGCCGTGGTTTTCGACAAATGATCCTCTGTGGATCCGGCCGGGGAAGGAGTGTCGTCCACGCTCTCGGGCGTATTGTATGCGCCTGAACCGGGGCCGGGCGATCTTTCTTTGCCATCGCGTGCAATTCAAGCACGCCTGTCACAATGGTTCAGCGAGGCACGCCGCTGCTCGTGCCGATATAAACGCCGCATGGACGATCAGCAGGTCTGGACGTTCGAGCGTGGGTCCGAGCGCCTCATCGTGCGGCGCCGGATCGAGCCGCATGCCTTCGCCCTCGAGATCGAGTCGAGCGACGGCGTGCCGCGATTGCACCGCTTCGAAGAAGAAGACCAGTTCCTCGTGTTTCAGAGCGACCTTCAGTACATGCTCGTGCACAGCGGGTGGACGCTGGTGGAATTCGAGCCTGATCGCCGAAGGGGGCGGGACCGTAGGGGCTTTCCCCGAAAGCACAACGATCGCCGGCGCTGGTGGACCGACGGCGCGCAGACGGTGAAGACCCCGTCCCGGCGCGGCCGCCGGAAGACGACCCCATCGCGCTAGGGTCGCGCCGCGCCTTTAGAACTTCTTCCGGCCGGTGACGCCGAACTGCACGGCGGCGCCGAACAGACCCAGCACAAACCACGCAATCGGCACCCACCGCTGCCCCGGCGCGGGCGTGAAGGGATACAGAATCCAGACGTTGTTCGCGGCCGCCGCACGCTCGGCGACGCGGTGCCCCGCCATCGCCATGGCGCCGACGATCGTCGTCCACGCGCCGCTGAACGCCGTCGAGACGATGATCACGTAACGCTGCAGCACCATCGCGACGATGGCGCCGGCAATCGAGGAAACAATGACGGCCACGGCCGGAGGATCGGCGTGCTTCGAGTAGTCGAAGAACACGTGCACGAAGAACACGGCCATCGACGCGCCGAGAATGCCGATGCCCACGTAGTACGCGAACGTGAACAGCAGCGCGCCGACGAGGCCGCCGACGAGCCCGGCGGCGATCATGCCGGTGGTGTTCGTGATGCCCATGACCGAACTCGCGAGCATCGCGCCCAGGATGAATCCGTAGATCGCGAGAACGAGCCGGAAGAGCCGGTAGCCGGCGAAGCAGGCCACGGCCCCCGAGAGCACGAGGACAATCGCGGCCGGAAGCTGGAAGGTCTGTGGAAGCATCGTGTTGTGTCGTGTCGCGTCTCGTCAGACTTCGCGCCGGCCCTCGAGCGCTTTGTGCATCGTCACTTCATCGGCGTATTCGAGGTCGCTGCCGACCGGCACGCCCATCGCAATGCGTGTCACTTTGACGCCAAGCGGCTTGAGCAGCCGCGCGAGATAGATCGCGGTCGCCTCGCCGTCGACGTTCGGGTTCGTCGCGAGAATCACCTCGCTCACGCCGTCCTGCAGGCGCGTCAGCAGTCCTTTGATCTTCAGGTCGTCCGGGCCGATTCCCTGGAGCGGCGACAGCGCGCCCATGAGCACGTGGTACACGCCCTTGAACTCGCGCGTCCGCTCGATCGCCGTCACGTTCTGCGGCTCCTCCACCACGCAGATCATGTGATGGTTGCGTGAGCCGTTGCTGCAGAACGTGCACGGATCGGCGTCGGTGATGTTGTTGCACACCGAGCAGTAGGTGACGCGTTCCTTCACGTCGCGCACGGCGGCCACGAGCCGATCGGTCTGCTCGCGCGGGGTGCGGAGAAGGTGGAACGCGAGACGCTGCGCGCCCTTCGGCCCGATGCCTGGCAGCCGCTGCAGTTCTTCGATGAGTCGAACCAGTGGGTCTGGGAGCGACATCAGATCGGCATCACTGCCTGGGGACGGCGAGGCCCAGCAGTTTCGTCGCCGTGCCTCCAAGAATCGCCTCGCGATCGGCGTCGGCAAGCCCCGGTGTCGTCAGCACATGTTCCACCGGCTCGGAGACCCACGGGTATGGATAGTCGGTGCCGATCATGATCTGGCTCGCGCCGACCTCCGCTACGAGGTGCCGCAGCGCTTCGGGGGTAAACACGAGCGAATCGTAATACATCCGCTTCACGTACTCAGTCGGATGAAGCCGGGGCACACCCTGCTTGCACTGCGCCGGAAACGTCACGCAGCCGTGGTCGGATCGGTTCATGTACGACGGAAGAAAGCCGCCGCCGTGCGCGGCGCAGATTTTGAGCGCGGGAAACTGGTCGAGCGTCCCCTCGAAAATCAGATGCGAAAGCGCGATCGTGGTTTCGAGAGGGTTCCAGATGACGTTGGTCAGCAGGCCGTTGCCCTTCAGCCGCGGCGTAAGGTCCGCTGTCGGCTGAGGATGGATGAACACCGTCGCGCCGAGTTCTTCGGCCTTGGCCCAGAAGGGATGGAATTTCGGATCGGAGAGCTCCTGCCCCGCGACGCTCCCGCCGATGGCAGCACCTCGCAGCCCGAACTTCTTCACGCCCTGCTCGAGCTGTTCGGCGGCGAGGTCCGGAAACTGGAGCGCCACTGATGCAAAGGCTGCGAACCGATCCGCGTGAGCGGCGCACAGCTCGGCCATCGTCTCGTTCTGCACGTCGATGACTTGAGCGGCGAGATCACGCGGGACGTCGTACCAGTTCGGGTTGATGCTCAGCACCGAGATGTCGATGCCTTTGCCGTCCATGTCCGCAAGCCGGTCCGAGAGCGACTGCCCTTCGATGCCCAGAAGTCCCGGATTCGCGGGCGCCACTGCGGGCCCGCGTCTCATCAGCTCGTTCGCCTTCGGCACCGTGCAGTGCGCGTGCACGTCCACCGTTCGGATCCGGCGGCCTTTGATCATCACAGGCGCGTGTTTTCGCGCGCGTCCGGGCGGCAGCGCTTGCGCGGCAACGCCGTCATGCCCTGCCAGCCCGCATCCGACAAACGCCAGGCCCGCCGCCACGTCTTTCAGAAAGCGCCGTCGCGTGGCCATGTCAGAGCTTGAGTCCGGGCGGCAGCATCCCGCCCATCGTCTGCGCCATCGCCTCGTCGGCTTTCCGGTGCGCATCGTTGATGGCCGCCAGAATCAGATCCTGAAGCATCTCGACGTCGTCCTTCGAGACGACGTCGGGATCGATCCTGATCGACTGCAGCTGCTTCGCGCCGTTGACGACCACGGTCACCATGCCGCCGCCGGCCGTGGCCTCGACGCGCATCTCGGCCATCTGCTTCTGCAGGCGCTCCTGCATCTGCTGCGCCTGCTTCATCATGTTTTGCAGATTCATGGGAATGAGATCCTAGAGGTTCCGGGTTCCAAGTTCCAGGTTCCAGGTTCAAGGTTCAAGGTTCAGGTTCTCAGTTCCGGGCTCAGGTTCAGGTCGCGCGCATTGTGAACCGGAACCTTGAACGTTGGAACCTGGAACTCTGGAACCTCCCCGCTACATTTCCTCGACATCTCTTATCTCAGCGGGGAATACCTCGAGCATCGCCTGTACGGCGCTGTCGGCCAGTGCCTGCTGTTTCAGCGCCGCCTTCTTCTCGGACTCGGAGCTCGGGACTCGGGGCTCGGAGCTCGCCGCGCGCGGCTCGGGGCCCGGGGCCCGGGACTCGGAGCTCGTGGCGGTTGACGAGTCCTGCGTGGCGACGACGGTGAACTTCCGCCCACCGGCCGAGAGCGCCAGCGACTCGAGCCAGGCTTTGTTCTGCTCCACCTGCTCGCGCAGCGCCCGTTGATTCGCCGAGAACGTGAACTCGATGCGATCGGCTCCCACGTCGATCGTCCGCGCCTGCGCGACCACCATGTTGTAGAACGCGACCTTGTTCTTGCGGATCTCCGCGAGAAACGCGTCCTTGAACGGGCCGGGCGAGGACGTGGGCGGCTTGGGCGGCTCTGCGGGCGCGGGGGCTGTCGCCAGCTTCGCGACGGCGGGCGCCGGCCTCGACGCCGGCACCGGCGCAGACCGCGCCGTGGAGGACGGACCCGGTGACGGCGCCGGCGCGATCCGCGGCGCTACCGGAGCGGGCGCTGTTTTCACTGACGGCGCACCGGCGATCAGGTCCTCGATGGCGACGAGCTTGCGCAGGTGAATCCACCGCAGCAGCGCCATCTCGAAGTTGTACCGCGGCTGCGCCGCCGAACGGATTTCCTGCTCGGCGCGCGCGAGCAGGTCGAACGCGCGCAGCAGGTCTTCGCGCGAAAATCGCGCGACCAGGCCGAGCAGCCGATCGCGCTCGCCTTCGCCGGCGATCTCAGGATCGTCGATGCGCGACGGATCGACCGACAGCACGAGCAGGTCGCGCACCATCCTCGACAGCTCGCGGCACACCGCCCGAAGGTCGTACCCCAGCTCCACGGC
>Ga0326726_10004078_pt1 | contig 13377 bp, 13 predicted proteins | sample MHFenrmetagenome_2_FD_207603 | JGI IMG/M metagenome (GOLD analysis project Ga0326726, IMG submission 207603) | Lab enriched peat soil microbial communities from Michigan Hollow, Ithaca, NY, United States - MHF15MN | ecosystem: Environmental > Terrestrial > Soil > Wetlands > Peat | place: USA... | reverse complement strand
GGAAGTCCTGCGCATCCGACGCGCGCTCGAGCATGTAGCCCGTCGCGCCCGGCACCGGCATCCACGCCAGCGTGACCGCGCGATCGCTCGAGCCGAACGCCAGGAACGCCGAAGGATCCTGGAACGTGCCGTCGCCGTAGGGGTTGTCCATGCTGCCGCCGCAACCGGCGAGCAACGCGACCAGGATCATCACGTTGCGCATGCATTCGAAGTAAGTCATGCCAACAGGAGCGACAGTGCGCGAATCGTCGCAGGTAATTCGCAGATCGGCGGAACCTCACCGTTAGTTACGAGCGCCGCGCCGAGACCCGCGAAGCTCGACGTGAAGGCCTGTTCGCGCAGTCGATTCCACGAATGATCGCGCGAGCCGCAAGCCGTGCGCGGTCTCGCGCGTCCGAGGGGCACAGGTCGTGTGGTTCCGCCCTCACCGACGGAGTGACGGCACGCGCGCTGCATCGCTCGACCGCATGACGCCTGCCCCCGACCGGTCGAGCCTCCGTGACGATCTCATGCGAGATCACGAAGCGATCGACATCCTGCTCGACCGCCTCGTCGACGCCTTCGAGACGGGGGATCGCGACGTCGCCCGCGACGCGTTTCGGGAGTTCGACACGAGGTTGTCGACTCACCTGACGCTCGAAGAGGAGGTCCTGTTGCCGAAGTTCGCCGAGCTCGATCCCGGCGAGGCGGCGCTGCTCCTCGGCGAGCACGGCGTCATCCGGGCCATGATCGACGAGCTCGGAGTCGGCACCGACCTGCACCTCACGCGCGTGTCGGCGATCCGCAAGCTCGCCGAGACGTTGCGTGCCCACGCGCGCCGCGAGGACGCGCTGTTCTACCGCTGGGTCGACGCGCATCCGTGGCCGCGAGACAGCGAGCGATCGCCGACCGCGCCCGCGGCCACCCCCACGACGACGTGACACGAGGAGAAGACCATGAGCTCGAACAGATTCGCCTCGCTCGTAGAGATGGCCGAGGACAGCTTCCAGCGGTTCGCCTCCCGACCGAGGTTCGGAAATCGGCGCGACGGCGTGTGGTCGTGGACGTCGTTCGCCGACCTCGCCACCCTCGTCGACGAGATCCGGGGCGGCCTCGCCGCGCTCGGAATTCGCGCCGGCGATCGCGTCGCGATCGTCTCGCGCAACAGCACCGAATGGGCGGCGGCGGCATACGCCACCTACGGCCTGGGCGCGACGTTCGTGCCGACCTACGAGGCCCAGCGTCCCGCCGACTGGGAGTTCATCCTGCGCGACTGCGGGGCCTCGGTCGTGTTAGGTCGGTCGCCCGAGATCGTCGCGGCGCTCGACGAGATGCAGCCTCGCCTGCCCGCGCTGCGTCACGTGATCGCGGTAGCCGGCGCGCCCGACGACGAGCGGTCGCTCGACGCCGTGCGTCGGATCGGTCGCGCCAAGCCCGTCGCATCGGTCCATCCCGAGTCCGACACCGTGGCGGGCCTGATCTACACGTCGGGGACCACCGGGAAGCCGAAGGGCGTGATGCTGACGCACGGCAACCTCGTGTCCAACATCGTCGCGTCGACCGCGGTGTTTCCGTTCTATCCCGATGACATCACGGTCTCGTTCCTGCCGTGGGCGCACATCTACGGCCAGATCGCCGAGCTCCACATCTTGCTCGCCGCCGGCGGGTCGACGGCATTCAACGACGACAAGGATCGGCTGCTCGAAGACCTCGCCGAGGTTCGCCCGACGATGCTGGTCGCGGTGCCGCGGATCTTCAACAAGATCCACGCCGGCGTGCGTGCGCAGATCGCCGGTCGTGCGCGTTTGATCCGCTCGCTCTTCGACGCCGGCCTCGCGGCGTCGATCAAGAGGCGACGGGGCGTCCGGCTCACCCTTCGCGAGCGGATCGTGCGCTGGCTCGCCGATCGGCTCGTGTTCGCGAAGGTGCGGGCGAAGTTCGGCGGGCGCCTGAAGTACGCGCTCAGTGCGAGCGCGACCCTGTCCCTCGACGTCGCCGAGTTCATCGACGGCCTCGGGATCGAGGTCTACGAGGGCTACGGCCTCACCGAGACGTCGCCGGTCGTATCGGCGAATCGTCCGGGCGCGCGCAAGCTCGGCAGCATCGGTCGCGCGATCCCCGGCGTCACGATCCGGATCGACGAGACGCGCGGTGCCGAGCCCGGTCAGGGCGAGATCATCATCTACGGCCCCAACGTGATGAAGGGCTACCACGCCCGGCCCGAAGAGAACGCGAAGGCCTTCACCGCCGACGGCGGCCTGCGCACTGGCGATATCGGCTTTCTCGACGCGGACGGCTACCTGTTCATCACCGGCAGGATCAAGGAGCAGTACAAGCTCGAGAACGGAAAGTACGTGATGCCGACGCCGCTCGAGGAGCAGCTCGCGTTGTCGCCGTACGTCACCCAGGTGATGCTGTACGGCCAGGATCGTCCGTATAACGTCGCGCTCGTCGCGCTCGACGCCGCCAAGATCCGCGCGTGGGCGGCCGAGCAGAACGTCCCGATCAACGGCGATCTCGCGCACCTCCCCGCGGTGCACGACCTCATCGCGAGCGAGCTCGCCCGGCGCTCGGGGGGATTTCGCGGGTACGAGCGCCCGCGCGCGTTCGTGCTCACTACCGACGAGCTCACGAGCGAGAACGGCATGCTCACACCGACGCTGAAGATCAAGCGACGCGAGTTGCTGCAGCGCTACGGCGCCGCCCTCGACGCGCTCTACGAGCCCGGTCCCGAGCCGCCGATCCCGGGACCCGAGCGCCGGCCCGAGGTCGCCGCGACGCACTCCTCGCCTCATTGAGGCCGCAGATCGAACGCCGCTAGAAACAGCAGGAGTCGCGGTAGCCGCAGAGCGGGCACTTGTAGTGCGCGTGTTCCGGCTGCATCTCGATCATGCAGGTCGGGCACGTGGTCGTGAGATCGCACGACTGCACCGGCTCGGCCGTGACCGTCGGCGCGACGGTGACGGGCGGGCGAGCGATGGCATTCGGCGCGACGGTCGCGACGGCCCGGAACGCGGAGGGTGGCAGGGTGCCGCGGGGAAAACGCTCCATGTCCGAGCCCGATACCACAGCGGTCTGACAGCTACGGTTTCGGTGCCTTGGAGCCAGCGCCCTGAGCGGGAGGAGGCGGCGTCGGGTCGACCTCGACGGCATCACCGTCGAGGAGCGTGGGCACGGCGATCTTGAGGATCCGCTCGTCGCCGGTGAGCCCGGTGGCGATGCGGAGCGTGGAGCCGGTATCGGCCTCGATCGTGATCGGCGCGAAGTGGATCTTGTTGTGAGCGTCGACGACGGCGACGCGCAGGCCGGAGGCGTCGCTGTAGAGCGAGGTCGACGGGATCTCGAGCACCTTGTGCGGGACCGGGAGCGTGAGCGCGGCCTGGACGTACATGCCCGGGAGGAGCGCACCGTCGGTGTTCGGGACCTGGATCTCGGTCGACATGGTGTGGAGCTCGGGATCGAGCGCGCCGGCGGAGCGCGTGACCTTTCCGGGGAACGTGCGGTCGGCGAAGCCGCGCACGGTGACGGCGACGTCGGTTCCGACCTTGACGCTCGGCGCGACGTTCTGCGGAATGTCGACGAAGATGCGGATCGGATCGGAGGCGACGAGGACGAACATCGGCGTGGTCCCGTTGTCGGATAGCAGCGAGCCGCGATCGATCGTGCGCGTGGTGATCTTGCCCGCGAACGGTGCGGTGACCTTCGAGAACCCTTGCAGCTCGGTGAGGCGGCGGACGTTGGCCTCCTGCGCGTTGACGTTGGCCTCGGCGGCGGCGACCGTGGCCTCGTCGGTGGCGCTCTGGGCCTGCGCCTGCTCGACCTGCGACTTCGACACGAGCTTCTGATCGGCGAGCGTCTCGTAGCGCGCGGAGTTCTGCTTCGCGAAGTCGCGCTGCGCGATCGCCTGCTTGACGGCGGCGCGGGCGGACGCGAGCTGGGCGCGGGCTTGCGACAGCTGGGCGTCGAGATCGGGCGTCTCGATCTCGGCGAGCAGCTGGCCCTCCTTGACGGAGTCGCCGATGTCGACGAGCCAGCGCTTCACGTAGCCGGTGGTGCGCGGGAAGATCTTGGTCTCCTCGAGCGGCTTCGCGACGCCGGGGAGTACGAGCGCGCGATCGCTCGACAGCGTGGCGGGCTTGATGACCTGGACGTGGACGGGGCCGTTGTCCCTGGGGAGCGCGGTGTCGCCGTGCGCCTTCCGGTGCTGGATCCAGCCGAACGCGAAGCCGCCGCCCACGATCACCGCGAGCACGATCAGGATCCCGGTCCGCGATTGCTTCGCCGCGGCGGGCAGCTCGAAGCCGAGGTCGTCTGGTTGGTCACTCATGCAAGCTCCTCGGTCCGTGGAGGCTTGCGCCGGAGCAGGCTGTACATCACGGGGACAAAGAATAGCGTGGTCACGGTCGCGAGGCCGAGGCCCCCGATCACGGCACGCCCGAGGGGGGCGTTCTGCTCGCCGCCCTCGCCCAGGCCGGTCGCCATCGGCAGCATGCCGAGGATCATCGCGAGGGCGGTCATCAATACGGGGCGCAGGCGCGTCATGCCCGCCGCGAGCGCCGCGTTCAGCGCGTCGCGGCCGTGGCGTCGCTGATCGTTCGCGAACGAGACCACGAGGATCGAGTTCGCGGTCGCCACGCCGACGCACATGATCGAGCCGATCAGCGCCGGCACCGACAGCGTGGTGCCGGTGAGGAACAGGATCCACACGATGCCGGCGAGCGCGCCCGGCAACGCCATCAGGATGATGAACGGGTCGAGCCACGACTGGAAGTTGACGACCATCAGCATGTAGACGAGCAGGATCGCGAAGATGAGGCCTGCCCTGAGGCCACCGAACGAGCTGTCCATGCTCTCGGCCTGCCCCTTCGTGATGATGCGCGTGCCCGGCGGCGGCGACCGCATCATGTCGTCGACGATCACGCGCACGCCGTCGGCGACCGAGCCGAGGTCGGTGTTGTCGACGTTCGCGAGCACGTCCCAGGTTCGCGCGACGTTGTAGTGGGTGATGTTCGCCGCGCTCGTGCCGCGCTTCATCTGCGCCAGGTTCCCGAGCGTCTGCGGCTTGCCACCAGCGGTCGAGATCGGCGTCGCCTTCAGATCGTCGAGGTTCGAGATCTCGTACTGCGGCGTCTGCACGCTGACGAGGTACTGCACGCCGCGCTTGTCGATCCAGAAGCTCGGCGCGACCTGACCGCTCGACGACAGCGACACCAGCACGTCGCTCGCCACGTCTCGCTCGCTGAGCCCCGCTTGCTGCGCCTCGGTGCGATCGATCGACACCTTGATGTTCGGCACCTTCGAGACCTGCGCGAGGTGCACGTCGACCGCGCCGGAGACCTTCGCCACGCGCGCGGCGAGGCGATCCGCGAACGCCGCGGTCTTGTCCTCGCTGCCGATCGGCCCGATTACTTGAAGATCGATCGGCGCGGCAAGGCCGAAGTTCAGCACCTGCGTCGAGATATCCGGGGCGAGGAAGAAGAACGTGGTCTCCGGGTACGTCTGGTTCAGGAGCTCGCGCATGCCGCGCACGTACTCCGCGGTCGCGCGATGCCCGGGCTTGAGCGCGATCAAGATCTGCGCATCGGCCGGCGAGATCAGCGCACCCTCGGAGAGCGACAGGTTGATGGCCGAGTACGGCTGGCCGATGATGTCGAGCATCGTATCGATCTCGTCGTCGGGGACGACCTTGTGGATCGAACGTTCGATCGCCTGCAGGCGCTTCTCGGTCTCCTCGATGCGCGTGCCCGGGGCGCCACGCACGTGCAGCTTGATGAGCCCGGCGTCGACGCTCGGGAAGAAATCGCGACCGAGCGCGAGGGTCAGCAGGAACGATCCGGCCACGAAGACCCCGAAGGTCCCGACCATGAACGCGCGGTGCTGCAGGAACCACGCGAGCATCCGCCCGTAGGCGGTGCGGAAGCGCGCGAACGAGCGATCGAACGCGATCGAGTACGCGGCCTTCTTGTGGCCGTGCATCGTCTCCTTCTCGAGCAGATACCGGATCATCACCGGCACCACGGTGCGCGACAGGATGTACGACATCAGCATCGCGAACACGACCGACAGCCCGAGCGGCACGAACAGCGACTTCGACGCCCCCGACAGGAACGCGATCGGCGCGAACACGATACAGATGCACAGCGTCGAGATCAGCGCCGGCACGGCGATCTGCTGCGCGCCGTCGAGCAGGGCCTGGACGAACTTCTTGTTGTGACTGAGGTTGCGGTGGATGTTCTCGATCTCGACGGTCGCGTCGTCGACGAGGACGCCGACCGCCAGCGCGAGCCCGCCCAGCGTCATCACGTTGAGCGTCTGACCGAAGATGTGCAGCATCACGATCGCGAACAGGATCGCGAGCGGGATGCTCGTGATGACCACGATCGTCGATCGCCAGCTACCGAGGAAGATCAGGATCAGGAGCGCGGTGAGGCCGGCCGCGATGAGGCCCTCCTGGAGCACGTTGCGGATCGACGACCGCACGAACACCGACTGGTCGAACAGGACCTTCACGCTCAGGTGCCCGCGCGCCTCCTGCGGCAAGCGGTCGAGCGCGCGTGGGAGTGCGTCCTTGACCCCCTGGGTGACGTCGAGCGTCGACGCGTCGCCGTTCTTCAGGATCGGCATCAGCACCGAGCGATGGGAGCCGACATGGACCATGTTCGTCTGCGGCATGTTGCCGTCGCGGACCGTGGCGACGTCGCGGATGTACAGCGTGTGACCGTTCTCGGTCTTGATCGGCAGCGCCGCGATGTCGTCGAGGGTCTCCGGCGTCGCCGACAGGATCACCGGCAGCTCGTTGACGCCCAGCTTCACCGTGCCCGACGGCAGGATCACGTTCTGCACCGCGAGGGCCGCCTGGACGTCGCGCGGCGAGATGCCAGCGGCGTGGAGCTGCGCGGGATTGATATCGACCATCACCGTGCGCTGCTTGCCGCCGTACGGATACGGGATCTGCGCGCCGGGGACGGTCGCGATCTCGGCGCGCACGAAGTTGATGCCGTAGTCGAACAGCTGTTGCTCCGACAGCGTGTCGGTCTCGAGCGCGAGCATCATGATCGGCACGCTCGTGGCGCTGTAGCGAAGGATCAGCGGTGGGATCGCGCCCGGCGGCATCTGCCGCACCGCCGTCTGCGCGATCGCCGTGGTCTGCGCGATCGCCTCCTCGACGCTCGCATCCGGCTGCAGGAAGATCTTGATGATCGAGTTCCCGGTGAGCGTCTGGCTCTCGACGTGGTCGATGTCGCTGACGATCGTGGTCAGGAAGCGCTCGAAGCCGTTCGTGACGCGCTTCTCCATCTCCTCCGGCGGCAGGCCGCCGTAGTTCCAGATCACGGTGACCACCGGGATGTCGATCGACGGGAAGATGTCGGTCGGCGTTCGCTTGATCGAGAACACACCACCGAGCGCGATCAGGATCGCCATCACGACGAACGTGTACGGTCGTCGCAACGCGAGCCGGACGATCCACATCGCACTCAGTGTGCCCTGAACCCGGCCCGGGGGAAGTCCCCGAACCGCACAGAACTGTTCGGTTAACAGTTCTTCAGGCGCCTGCCCCAGAGCCGCTGGACTTCAATAACCAGCCGTCACGGCTTGGTGTGACAGCGCTTCGCCACGAACGCGCCAGCGACCATCGACTTCGCCGGGTCCTCGAACCACGCGAACACGCGCCCGCGAACCTCGTCGCCGCGCACCGTGTCGATCGTCACGGTGGCCCGACCGCGCCCTTCCATGCCGACGACGTTCCCGGTGTCCTGCCATTCGACATCGGCCCACGGGTTGCCGGTCTGCGTCACCGTGGTGACCGCGGTGCTGAAGCCTTGCCCCACCACGATGGCATTCGGGAATCCAACCTTGAAACCGGTGCCGAGCGCATCCATCGCGCACGGGACCTTCGGCGGTGTCATGAAGATGTGGAGCTCGTGCTGGCCGAACGTGCCGTCCTGCCAGTCCACGACCTCGACCACGACCGGCGAGGCGCGCTTACCCAGATAGGTCGCCGTGATCGGCTTCGACGGAAGCGTCGCGACGGAGGCCGCGGTGTCGCCCCATTTCATGCCGAGGATCGGTTCGGGCTCGGCGACATCGTGCTGCACGCTCGCGCACATCGTCGCGTCGATACTGCCGGTCGCGATCGAGCCGTCTTCCGCGGTGAACCACAGCCTCGCGGTGACGTGCTTCGGCGTGACCTCGTCGAGCTCGAGCGCGAAGTCATCGTGCACGTGGTGCTCGATGTCGATCTCGTGCTTGTACGTGGCCGAGGTGCTGGGATCGCCGCCGCGGATCCGCGAGCCTGCGGTCGCCGCGCCGCGCGGGAACTGGATGCTGATGTAGAGCTGATCCGGATCGGGCGCGAATTGCGGCTCGCAATCGCCGCCGGACTTCCAGCTGTAGAGCACGAGCTCGTCGACGCCCGCCGATTCGCGCACCATCGCCTTCGCGACCTTGAACGGCTTGTCGACGAGCTTGCCGGCGACGGGTGGCGCGCCCTTGGCGGGAAATCCGGTCGGCCACCTGGGTCCGGCGTCGGCCGGCGCCGGTGTCGGCGCGGGATGCGGTGCCGGTGTCGGTGGTGGGGTTGGCGCGTCGCCGGACTTCGATCCGCACGCGACGACGATCAGGATCAACGCGCGCTTCATTTCTTGGCGTGACGCGTGAGGGCCTTGGCCTCGAGGAGCTCCGAGTAGCGATTCCACTCGGCCGCCTCGGCGTCGGTCGCGTTCCACAGCGTGAAGTGGCAGGTCGGCGCGCCGGCCGGGATCGTGGAGTCGAAGCGGACCTGCCAGCCGCGGCCGAGCGTGTGCTCGCGCGCGGCGTCGATCATGCCGCGCACGAAGTAGCGCTGGATGCGGCAGTCGAATGCCTTGTAGTGATCCTGGTGCGGGCACCACAGGATGTCGAACGACACCTGGCCGGCGTTGTCGATCTTCGGCGCCTCGAGCGAGGCGTACGCGATGCGGTTGATCACCGTGGCGTAGAACGAGAAGAACTCGGCCTCGGTCATCTCCGGCGGCAACACCACGCCGGCGAGGATCTGGCGGCCGACATCGAGCCCGATCGCCGCGATCGAATCGCCGACCATCTGCTGGCCCTCGGCGCCGAATTTTGCCTCGGCGGCCTCGAGCACGCCGACGAGTGCCATCGCCTGCATCGTGCCCCACTGCCACAGCGTCGCCGGATCGAAGTCGGTCTTCGCGAGCACCTCGTCCTTGAGGCGCGCGAGGCCCTTCGCGTAGGGCTGGTTGAACTTGAAGTCGCGCCAGCGCGGCTCGTCGCGATGTTCCCAGTGGGCCATGACCTCGTTGTATCACTTCGCGAGCATGCGACCGCTGACGCGGGTGCGACGCGCGGGCGCGGCTCGTCAGCGATGGTCAGTGCCGCCGCGGACGCGTTCGCGCATGATGGAGGTGTGAGAGTCACGCCGATCCTCGGCTCGATCGCGGTCAATGCCGCGGTGCTGGCGTTGCTCGGCGTGCTCGGGCATCACGATCGTGCGGTCCCGCCCACGCCACCACCGATGGAGATCACGGTCGTCGACGTCGCGCCGCCCGTCACGCCCGTTCCGATGACGCCGTCGCCGAGCGGCGGCGGTGGCATGGCCGCCAAGCGCGCGGTCGCCACACGCTCGGCGCGCGCGCACGCGAGCTCGGCGTGGTCCGAAGTCGTCGTGCGCGAGGAGGCCGGCACGAGCGACCACGGCGGTGATGGTGGCCAGGGCGCCGGCGGCACCGGTGGAGGCCTCGGCGGCGGGCACGGGCGCGGCATCGGACTCGGCGACGGCGGCGGCATCGGCGGCATGACCGACCTGCCCGCACCACCAGCTCCACCTCCACCCTCGCTCGCGCGCTCCGCGCGCCTCTTGCATCCGTCGCGGCAGACCGACACCGACGACGCCGAGCTGTTCGTCGCGCGCGTCACGGTCGACACCGACGGCGATGTCGTCGGCGCCCACATGGTCCGCAGCCACCCCGGCTCGCGCGGCGACACCGCGTCGAGCATGATCTGGCAGTTTCGCTACGACCCCGCGCGCGACGATGCCGGTAATCCGGTGCGCTCGACCTTCGAGCAGAAGTTCGCCGTCCGCTAAGCTGCGGGCATGGAGATCGACAAGGCGACCCGCAAGGAGCTCGCGCGGTTCGGGTTCGACGACGCGCAGCTCGCGAAGTTTGCCGAGCGCGCGGCGAAGCACGAATCGACGACGGTGACCGGCACGATCGCGCAGCTCGAGCCGGGCGACACGACGAAGCTGCCGCCGCAAGGCACGCCGGCGCACGACCTCCTGGCCAAGCGCGGCCGCCAGGCGCTCGCGCGCCGCGAGGTCGGCGTCGTGATCCTCGCCGGGGGCATGGCGACGCGGTTCGGCGGCGTGGTGAAGGCAGGGGTGCCGGTCGCGCCGGGCAAGTCGTTCCTGTACGTGAAGGTCGCGGACGTGCGCGACGTCGGGCCGACGGTGCCGATCTACGTCATGACGAGCTCGGCGACGCACGATCGCATCGTCGAGCAGGTGAAGACCGAGAAGCTCGCCGGCGTGGAGTGCTTCCCGCAGCTGGTCTCGGTGCGGCTGACGCCGAAGGGCGAGCTGTTTCTCGAGAACGACAAGCCGTCGCCGTACGCGACCGGCCACGGCGATCTCACGTTCGCGTTGCGTGCCTCGGGCGTGCTCGAGCGGTTTCGCGCCGGCGGCGGCAAGCTGCTGTACATGTCGAACGTCGATAACGTCGCGGCCACGCTCGATCCGGCGGTGATCGGCGCGCACCTCGCGAGTCGCGCCGCGATCACGGCCGAGGTCGTGCGCAAGGTCCCCGGCGATCGCGGCGGCGCCCCGGCGCGGCTCGACGGCAAGGCCCAGATCATCGAGGGGTTCAGGTTCCCGAAGGCGTTCGATCAGGACTCGCTGCCGCTGTTCAACACCAACTCGTTCGTGTTCGACGCCGCGGCGATCGATCGCGACTTCGACCTGACGTTCTTCCGCGTCGAGAAGCAGGTGGAGGCCGCGAAGGTGATCCAGTTCGAGCGCCTCGTCGGCGAGCTGACGGCGTTCCTGCCGAGTCACTTCCTCGAGGTGCCGCGGTCGCGCTTCCTGCCGGTGAAGGATCCCGAGGAGCTCGAGGCGCGCCGCGACGAGATCATCGAGCTCCTGCGCGCGCGCCGGATCTGACGCGCACCACGCCGTCGACGATCGGCGCGTCGAGTGCATACGCGGTCGCGTCGCGCGCGAGCTCGAGCGCGCGGTGGCCGGCGTCGAGCTTGAACGGGCCCGAGCGCGGCAGGTCGTCGATCACGAGCGTGACCATGTTCGGGCGGCGCGGCAGCGCGGGCTCGCGGGTTCGCCACGGCGACCGCGATGCGATGTGGTGATACAGCACGCGGTCGCCGTCGGGTACGCCGGCGAGGCCGGGGCGATCGAGGATGCCGCCGTCCCAGTACGCGCGGCGCTCGATCCACACCGGATGAAACAGGCCAGGCACCGCGCACGACGCGCGGATCGCCGGTGACAGCTCGCCGTCGTCGAGCACCACGGTGCGCCGGCGGACGATGTCGAACACGCTGATCTTCACCGCGACCTCGCACTCGCGCATCGTGGCGACCGGCAGCATGTCGCGCAGCAGCTGATCGAACTTCTTGCCGGCGAGGAGCCCGGCACCGGGCGCGGGATCCCAGAAGTCCGCGCGCGACAGCCCGACGAACTGCTCGGCGACCGCGCTCGCATCGAGGCACGACGCCCACGCCCCGCCGACGAGCGCACCGGCGCTCGACCCCGCGACGAGCCTGGGCACGAAGCCCCGCTGCGTCACCGCCTCCATCATCCCGGCGTGCGCGAAGAACGCGAAGAACCCGCTCGACATCGCGAGCCCGAACGGCTGGTCGGCAAGCCAGTCCCCGAGGCGTGCGCCCTTCATCCGTGAAACACGCGACTCGCGATGATCTTCCCGCCCACGACGTCGAGCACCTCGGCGACCGGCAGGTCGGCCTCGCCATCGACGTGGCGGACGTACTCCATGACCACGCGCTCGTCATCTGCCGTCAGCGCGGTCTTCACGTAGCGCATGGTCGGCAGGCGGTCGAACGCGTCCTGCCACCACGCGCGCATCGCGGCCGGGCCGCGGAGCACGCCGCCGGTCTCCGGATGGCGGACCCGGATTTTCGGGGAGGTGTGGACCGCGTCGTGCGCGTAAAGCCCCAGAAGTCCATCGAGGTCCCGCCGCGCGAAACAGTCTAACCAACGCTCGGCGATCGCGCGGTTGTGGTCTGCAGCCATGGTAGGAGTGTAACGTCACGCGGGTTCGCAGGCTCCAATTGGCATGCTCGACAATCTCGACGATCTCGCGCTCGACGACCTGCCGTTCGGCGTGGTCGCGCTCGATGAAGGCGGCAAGGTCGTCCGCTTCAATCGCACGGAGCAGGAGCGCTCGGGGATCCAGCGCTGGCGTGCCCTCGGCCGCAGCTTCTTCAAGGACATCGCGCCCGGCGACAAGAACAGCCCGCTGGCCGCGCACATCGACGCGTTCCTCGCCGGCCGCGCCGCCGGCACGATCGACCACACCTTCGAGCGCCGCACCGGCGCCGACACGACGCGGATCGAGCTCGAGCGCGGCGACCACCGCGTCTATCTGAAGATCTGTCGCTAGTGCGCCAGCAGCTTGTCGGCGAGCTTGTGCTCGTCGGCGAGGCTGCCGATCTCCCAGCCGTGCTGGGAGTAGTAGCGCTTGACGCCGTGGTCCGCGCCCTTGATCTCGAGACAGAAGTCCATGCCCTGGTCGTCGCACTCGCGCGCGCTGACCTTGAACTTGTCCTTCGCGCCACTCTGCGGGAACACGGCGCGGAACTCGTTGCCGCGCGCCTCGTAGCGGAACGCCTCGAACTCGCCGGCCCACGCCGAGGTGGCCTGGAACACGCCGACCGGCTGCTCCGACAGGATCGCGAACACCTGGATCGTGTCGCGATCGTTCTTCGGGATGTGATCGATCCACAGGCGATCGAGCGCGAGGTGCGTCTCGCTGTCCATCGTAAGGGCCTTCGAGCCGCGCGTGAGCCGCCAACCCGCGAACCCGATCACCGCGATCGCCGCCACCAGCAGGAGTTTCTTCATGCCGCGGTTATAGCAAACCCTACGGCCGATCGACGGCCGTGAACGAGGCCGCGGTGGTTCGACTCCCGGGCTTCGCCACGAACGCGCGCACGTCGTCGGGCAGGAACGTACGGCCCTCGTGCGGCTTGTCGTCGACGCTCGACACGTAGCTGCCGAGCAGCTCCGACTCGAGCGCGCCGTAGAGCTCGGGCGTCGCGAAGCGCTCGATCGAGACCACGTGGCCGTCGATGACCTCCGCCAGCCCGACGAGCTTGTCGCGATCGGGCAGCGCGGCGAGCTGGTGCGCGAGGCGATCGCGGCGCGCCACG
>Ga0326726_10004076_pt1 | contig 13379 bp, 25 predicted proteins | sample MHFenrmetagenome_2_FD_207603 | JGI IMG/M metagenome (GOLD analysis project Ga0326726, IMG submission 207603) | Lab enriched peat soil microbial communities from Michigan Hollow, Ithaca, NY, United States - MHF15MN | ecosystem: Environmental > Terrestrial > Soil > Wetlands > Peat | place: USA... | reverse complement strand
TTGGGTTTGGCGTCACTCTTGGAGCGATCTTCCCTCGATTCAGGAATTCCTTGCTCGCCGCAAGCGGCGCAGCGGCCGTGTTGGAAATGTGGGCATTCGGCGCGTTGCTGACGGCGCCGTTGGGGGTCCCGACTCCGCTTCAGATCTGGTCGTTGGTCGTGGCCGTTGCGTTCGAGATTGCCGTCATTGCGGTTGTTGTCGGACAGTTCCGGACCCGAGGAGAACGGACCTTGAGACTCGGCATCCTCCTGGCGGTCGGGACGCACTTTCTGCTCATGGCTCCGGCCTTCGGCCCGTTGATTGTTCTGCTGGGTCTGCTCGTAATTCTCAACGCTCTTCTCGGACTGCGGTCTCCCAGCCTCTCGGTTCGGACTCTCTGGCTCTTAGACGGTAGCCTGAAGCTCGCCATAGGTGCCGTGCTGTGGCTGATTGTTCCGCGCTGGGCGTAGGCGGCCGGCGTGCACCATGGAGTTTGACGTGTTTGGCCGTCGCATCATTGTCGAGCGCGAGCCGGGAGGCTGGGTTGCCTACCTCCCTGGGTCGGACGGGAAGCGCAGCAGCACTCCTGGCATCCTGTTTCCACCAGACCTCGCTGAGGCCGATCTCGCGACGTATCTCGCCGACTGGTGCCACGAAGGCGCCTCTCCGGCCCACCCCGACGTTCGGCGTATCCGCTGAAGCGCCAGCCGCGTACCATGCGCTTGAAACTGTCGGCCTGCGGCCGCAGCTTAGGGGCAATCCGTAGGCAGCGACTGGCAAGTCTATGCTTCACTCGGAGGCGCAATGGCGGCCACGTATCAGTTCTCGACGACCAAGATCCTGGTCTTTTGGATCTCGTCGCTCGTCCTCGGGATGGCGGTTGGCCTTGCCGTTACCGGCAATGAATCCGCGCTTGTTGCGCTCCTTCTCGTCCTCTCTCAACTCCTGCTCAGCGGCTTTCTCCTGCACACCAGCCGCCGGGAATCCAGTTCAGCTGCGCCACCTGCATAGACTGACTACCGGTGAGCCGCTGCCTCCCCTGCGGTGGATAGCGTGTTATTCGATCGACAGCCGTCTCTCATTGGAGAGCTCCTCGAGCTGCGCCCACTGCGTGCAAGTGACTTCGAGGCGCTATTCCGGGTCGCAGCGGATCCCCTCATCTGGGAGCAGCATCCCGACCGAGATCGCTATCAGGAGGCAACGTTCCGAGCCTCCTTCGAGGAGGCTCTGGCTTCAGACGGCGCACTTGTGGCGCTGGATCGGGCCAACGGCCAAATCGAGGTGTCGCCTGCCTGCTGAGGTCACGGCCGGTCTTCTGGCAATGGTCGAAGCGCGCGAAGGAAGGGAGCGCAATCCTTAGGTGGCGGCCGCCAAGATGCCACGTCGATTCGATACCACGAGCCATTCGCCGCGGGGAATGCGAGTCGCGGACGCGCGCCGATGCTTGCTCGCGCTCCCCGATATCGCCCCAGGGCGCTCGTATGGCATGCCATCCTTCCTCCTCAGTGGTCGATTCTTCGCGCGCTTTCGGGACGACGATACCGTCCTGGTCCTCCAACTCGGGACCATTGCCGAGCGCGACGTCCTCATGCAGCTCGATTCCCGTGCCTTCTTTTTCACCGAGCACTACCGCAACTACCCCGCGGTGCTCATTCACTTGGCAGAAGTGCCCCAGGCGCTCTTTGCCGACGTGGTGCGGGAAGCATGGCATCAGGTGTCCGCCGCCCGAGCCGGCCGGCCCCCCAAGACGGCCCCGGTTGGTGCGCCACGCCCGACCCCTCGAACCAAGAAACGACCGCCACCGAACAAGCGCTCGAAACCACCGGGGCGCGGTAGTCGCCGGAAACGGAAGAGTCTCTCTTGATTGCGGCCGCCGCACCTCCTCGACTGAAAGGGACGCCTAACTAGCGCTTGAAGCTGGCGGGGTGCGGTGGCCGCCTGGTAGGGAAGGGGTCTGTCTTGCTTGCGGCAGCCGCACCCCGCACCTTAAGAGCAATCCGTTAGGCATCGCAAGCGAGTCTCAGACCTTACCGAGAAGGCGACATGCACCCTGCGGTGTTTCTGATGGCACTCCTGATATTCGTGGGGATCCCTGCTGTCACGGTGTTCAAGATCGCTCGTCTGCGCGCCACTCGTCCAGAATCACTATCGGCCGATGTCGCTGCGCGGCTCGAGGAACTTGAACGTGGCGTCCATGGCCTCCAACAGGAGCTGGCCGAAACACAGGAGCGCCTCGATTTCGCGGAGCGCTTACTCAGCAAGGCACGGGAAGAGCGGCGCATTGGCAGCTAGTGACCGACTGCGCCTGCATGAGCACTTCGTATGGGAGACGCGGCTTGGTCATGGAACGAATGTCTTTGACCAAGTGACGGGGTGAAGAGCCTGATGCGCAGTGCCAGGTTGGCATCTCTCCGATACTCGCATAGGTTCGAGCAGTCAATGCGATTCCCGAACCTCGCGCTCCTGTCGCTTGCCCTGGGGTGCTCCTCGCCCACCGCACCTGCCGCGCTCGGCTCTTGGGGTGGCCCGGAGGCCAGTCTCCTTCTCACGACTTCTGGCGGCACTCTATCCTACGCGTGTGGAGCTGGAACCATCGACTCGGCCTGGACGCTCACTGATGCCGGACAGTTCGTCGCCTCCGGGCAGCACTTTTTCGGAGGCGGGCCCGTGCCGCCGCAAGGCCATCCACCTCATCCCGCGCGCTACAGCGGTCAGGTGCTCGGTGACGTACTCACCTTGACTGTCACGTTGAGTGATCTGCACCAGAGCCTGGGACCATTCCATTTAGTTCGCGGCGGGCCGGCGGTCGTGGAGCAATGCGTCTGAACGACCGGGATGCTGCAATGGCCGCCGGCTAACCAACGTTGGAGGCGGCACCCCTGTCACACATTGCTCTCGCGACACTTTGTGGAGCCGTCTTTGGGGCCATCTCGGAATCGCCGATCTCCCGTGGCCGGGATGCGCCACTGGCCTGTTCTTCGATCTGCTCTTGAGCGCGCCGTCAGCGGTCATCACCAAGGCGTGGGCGCGAATCCTCGGCCTGGGCGCCGTAGGCGGTGTAATCATCGGGTTGGTGGTCGCCCACTTTGCTCCGACGAGCCATCTGCCGTGAGCGCTACTCCCCAAGCCTCCGTATCTGTTTCGGCTATCATCCACGCACCGGCGGCGCGCGTCTATGACATTCTTGCCGATTACCGCCAGCATCACCCGCGCATCGTACCACCAGAAAACTACCGCAAGATAGAGGTGGTGGAAGGCGGTGTCGGGAGGACGCGCCAGTGAAAGCATCGGTCTTTGTTGGCACCAGCCTCGACGGCTTCATCGCCCGAACGGACGACTCCTACTTTGCTGCACAGCACTACGAGCGCCAGGGACACCTGGAATTCGTGCACAGCGTGACCGGTGTGCGGACCCTGAAAGACGAATTCCGATAAGGTCGCTTCTCACAATACGCACCATTCTGGGCCAGATCAGGGCCGCACTCTCTGGCGCCCCCTGGCCAGCCGCCTAACCAGCGCCTGAGGCTGTCGGGCCGCGGCGCGCGCCTGAAAGGGGGGTGGCCTCTCTTGATTGCGGCCGCCGCACGCCGCAGCTTTCACTCGGTCCGTTAGTGAGCTGCCACAGGAGGTGTCGATGACCAGGCCCTCGCTCGTTTCCGCACTTCTCCTCAGCCTCACAACTCTGACCCTGCCCAGCGCAGCTTCCGCGCAGCAACCGGAGCGCGCTCAACTCAGCGTCACAGGCGGAGCGTATCTGCTCGCACCAGGAGTCTTTGCTCAGGCTTTCAACCAGGGCCCGAGTCTCGGCCTGATGACGACCGTGCACCTGGTAGGCCGACTCTCAGTGCGCGCCACGGTCGACCATGATTGGCTCCCCTACGACCGCGCGCGGTTCTTTCAAACTCTCAGCCTTACCCCGGTGGACCTCGATGGCCAACTGGGGGCCGATGCCCAGCTCACCTCGTGGTCGGTAGGCCCCGAGCTCACGCTCAGGCGAACTCCCTCCCTCCACCTCTACTCATTCGGTGCCCTTGGGCGAGTCTCGCGATCGACGACCACGGGGCCATTGCTATCGCTCTACTGCGAACCACCGAGCGTGGTCATCGATCCCAACGGGACTATTCACGCTCCGTCAGGCTGGGTTGCCCCTTCCGCTTGTAACCAGGCCGTGGCCGAGACGCAGGTCGAGGGAAGCGGCGGTTCCCTTGCAATCGGAGTTGGCGTCCGCTGGCGGTACCGTGTACGCACGTTCTTCTCGCTCGAGGCCGGCTACATTCGCTCGCTTCTCTCGCCCGCCAGCAGCGCGTTCCCGGTCCGGCTCGGCTATGGCTTCATCTTCTAGCATGGGACGTTCGCCGCGTGGCCACCGCGGCGACACTATTTGAGAGGGGCTATGCCTACCATCACGCGGACCCTATCGGTGCTGAGCCTCGTCGTGCTGGCCGCCGCGCCGCTCCGGTCGCAGCGTCGCAGCGACCTCATCACGGCTGAGGAACTCGCTCGCGTGAGCGGGAAAGGCGGTACGGCGTTCGACGCCGTGCAGGCGCTGCGGCCTCGGTGGCTGAAAGTCCACGAGACGTTCATGGAAGGAGAGCCCACCGACCTGGTCAAGTCGCAGGGGGCGCACGTGTACCTCAATGACGTCGACCAGGGAGACGTGGACTATCTGAAGACGATTCCAGCTGAACTCGTCGCGGAGTTGCGCTGGCTCAGCGCCAACCAGGCGGCCAGTCGGTATGGGCCAACCAACGGACCTGCGATCGTGGTGACGCTGAAGCACTAGCGGCGTGCCCGCCGCCCAACAGGTGTCGGCCCGCTAAGCGGCCCACCGCGCGCCCATCACATCCTCCCGGACAAGCCAGAGAGAAACGTCGTGTCGAGACTGCGTGTCCATACCTTTTCCATCTCAATCGACGGATACGGTGCCGGGCCGAGTCAGGATCTTCAGAATCCGCTCGGAGTCGGCGGGCCGGCGTTGTTTGACTGGTTCTTCCACACGCGCACCTGGCAGCGGATGCACGGCAATGAAGATGGCGAAACGGGCATCGACGACGATATGGCGGCGCAAGGGTTCGCCGGGATCGGCGCCTGGATTCTCGGGCGTAACATGTTCGGTCCCGTGCGGGGACCGTGGCCCGACGACACCTGGAAAGGTTGGTGGGGTGACGAGCCCCCCTATCACACGCCCGTCCTCGTACTGACCCATCACCCGCGAGCACCGCTCAGGATGGCGGGCGGCACGGAGTTCCGGTTCGTCACCGACGGTATTCACGCTGCGCTGCAGCAGGCGAAGGACGCGGCGGGCGGGCGCGACATCCGATTGGGAGGCGGCGTGTCCACCATTCGGCAGTATCTGCGCGCGGCGCTCATTGACGAGCTGCATCTGGCCATCGCGCCCGTCGTGCTCGGTACTGGGGAGCATCTGTTGAACGGCATCGATCTGCGCTCCTTGGGCTACGAATGCGTCGAGCACGGCGCAGGCGGCCGGGCCGCTGCGCACATCATTCTCCGCAAGATCGCGTGACAACTCGGGACAACCATCAGGCGGACCGGCGATGGCATCACGCATTCACTCGCTTCTCCCGCAACTCGCTATGGCGTTGGTCCCGCTCGCCCTGGTCGCGATTTCTTGGGCAGGATATCGCCGTCTCGTTCGCACCTACGACGTACCGAACGACACCAACATTTTCCAGGCCGTCGAAGGAAAGTGGACCCTGTCTGGCGCGTCCGGCAATTGCGACACAAACTGGATGACCGTGCATTTCACTCCCGATCACGCCGACATGCTCCTCCTCCGCCCCCAGTCGACGTCCCAAAGCGGGGGGAGGCGCGATTCACTCTCACGGTATCCACTATTGGGCCACACCCGGCACTCCATCCAGGTTGTCCGCCGTGGCGAAACCAGTCTCAATACCGACAGTACTCCGGTCGTCTGGGATCTCATACTCCGATCTCCGAACACCTACGCGTGGCATCGCTCCGATTGGCTCCCGATTACGTTCACTCACGACCTGAGGCGCTGCCCTACCTGAGAAGGGCCCGCGCCGCTCCGCCCAATGCGTGCGGCGCCGGCACCAGACGCGCGAGCATCTCGGAGGCCCCATGATTCGTCACCGCCTGCTTGGACGACTGGTCGCCCTCGCATTTGCAGCCTGCGCATGCACGCGGACCACACGTCCCACACTCGCCGGCCAATGGGTGCCGCTCAGCGCCGAACTCGGCGGCCAAGCCTTCGAGTGCATTGAACGCATCGCCTCCCTGCCGCGACGATCCAGCGCCTAACCCCTCGGGCCCCGACTATGCCATCGGAACTCATTCGAGACGCCATTCGGTACTGGGAGATCGGCCGGCTCTGGTACAACCTCGCACTGACGGCCCTCGCCGGCGCATGGCTTTGGCTGACCTGGCCTCATTTCCGTGCGGCGCTCACGCTCGACTCACTCGGGAAGCTCCTCATTCTCGCGGTACTGGCGAACGTGTGCTACTCCGCCGCGTACCTCGTCGATATTCCGATGCAGCAGTCCTCGGCTCGAGCTACCTGGCGCCAACGGCGGTGGGCCTTGTGGCTGGTCGGTACGTTGTTCGCCCTCGCCCTTGCATACTATTGGATCGCGGACGAGATCTATCCTTATGTCGGTGCCGCCTAACCAAGGGGTGAAACGCCCGCAAACCGTACCTGCGGCAGCCCGCCCTACACGATGAGGATTGCTTTGACGCGCCACCCAACCATCGGTATCCCCCTCGCGCTCTCCCTCCTGGCAGCGGGTTGCGGTCCAGAGGCCCAAGTCAGTGCCTCCGCTTACCTTGCCCCACCGCTTACCGTCGACATGCTGACGGTCACGATCCAGGACGGCCAACGGGCCTGGGAGTGGCATGGGCCGGTAGCGACTCTATCTGGATCGTTTGGGGCGGGAACTCCATCAGCCACCCCGTCATCTACTGAAAATCATGACCTTCAAGGCATACCGTCGCACCGATGGCAACTCAGGCTGACGTGCGTCGCATTGCGCTAACGTTGCCCGAGACCGAGAAGGCCCGAGAGCTCAAGCCGATCATCACGGAGGCGTGGCGCTGTCAGGCCACGAAGCCTCGCCGGTGAAGCCGCCGGCCTCCTGGCGCTGGATCCTCGTCGTCACTGCCGCCACAGGGCTCGACCTGCTCGCCCGGTTCGGCGCATCATTCAACCTTGACCGAGTCATGCACATCGAGGCAGTCCTCTTTCCGGCCACGGGGGCCGTTCTCGCGACGCTCTTCCGGTATGAGCCCAGGACGCAGGGTTGGCCGCACGCAGTCCGAGTCGGCCTTGTTTGGCTCTTTGGCCTGGGAGGCCTCCGTCCCGTGCTCTGGACGCTCGGCCTGTCATTGATGGCGGCGAACGTTGCCACAGTCGTTGTTGCGCTGGCTGGTATCCTGATTTGGGTGTTGCGGCGGCGTCAGGGCTGAAACGCAACGTCCATGCGCCTTCGCTACTTCGTCATAGCGCTGCTGATTCTCACCGGCGCCGCATCCGCCGCGGCTCTCACGCACATGGACAACGTCCCTGCGTTCATCGTGATAGCCCCCGGATACCTGGTCCAGGCATGGCTCTTCGAGACCCACCGGGCACTGGGCGGATTCGGCTATCAGGCGACGATGGTCGGTGTGTCGGCGCTTGTGTGGACACTGCTCATCCTCTGCCCAGTCGTGGCGACTCGGCTCGTTCGACACCTGCTGCGACGCCGGCGTGCTGTGTAGCCTGCGCGTGAAGCTGTCGGGGTGCGGCCGCCGCTTGGTAGGGAACTGGCCTGTCTTGTCTGCGACCGCCGCACCCGGCAGCTTAAGCGCAACCCGTTAGGCGTCCCCGCGTCGGTCCCGTGGGGGGCTGGCGACACCAGGAGGATTCCATGAGGTTCAAGCACCCAGCTTGGATACCTGTCGCATGGCTCCTCTCGTTCGCCAACCTTGTCGGCGCCTGGTTCGCCGCTCAGCCGGGTGAGCAAGCGCATGCGACGGTCCATGCGCTCCTGGCGGTGCTGTTTGGTCTCGGGGCACAACACCTTTCGCTCCGGAAGAGAGCCACCGCTGACGCAGACGTGGTGGAGCGGTTGGAGGAGCTCGAAGCACGACTTGCCAGTCTGGACAAGTTGCCGGACGTGGAAGGTCGATTGGCGGAGCTCGAGGAGCGCCTCGACTTCACTGAGCGCGTATTGGTGGAGGTCCGGACTCGCGCTCAACTCCCGCCCAAGGGGTAAAGGTATGAGCCTCTGGCGTAGCGTGCCTACGCCCGCTCTCGCGGCGTTGCTCGTGCTCGAGGCCTGCGGCGCCGGATGGCATCAGCCTCGACACCTTGCCCCGGAGCCGCTCCCACCTCGTCAGCAGGTTCAGGTCTGGCGCGAAGGCAAAGAGACACGCTGGCACGCGGTCACGCTCACCGACGACTCAATAACCGGGGTGCCGTTCCTCCAGCCTGTGAGCTGTGACAGCTGCCGTCGAGCGTTTCCCCGAACCGCTGTGGACTCCATCCGGTTGGGCAACCCAGTTGCCGGCTTCTGGAAGACGTTCGGGTTGGTTGTCGCCGTGCCGGCAGTGGCGCTGGGGATTCTCTGTGGTACGCATGGTGGTTGTTACCCTGACTGACTGGGACCGCTGCAGGGCAATCCATTCGGCTGCCCGGCACGTAACGCTGCTCACGACTAGCGCCCGCTCTTGATTGCGGCAGCCCCACCCCCCAGCTTATCGCAATCCGTTTGGCACCCGGGCTCTCGACACCGGAGGTCACAGTGGCAGCCTCCTCATCGTCAGCTCCCGACACAAGACGGGCTGCGGCACAGGTGCGTGCCTACTTCGCGTCCCTGCCACCCGCTGCACGGCGCGCCCTCCGGCAACTCCGCAAGACCATTCGGTCCGCGGCCCCCGACGCCGTCGATGGTTTCAGCTACCGGATCCCTGCCTTCCGCCTCGGGGGACGGCCGCTCGTGTGGTATGCCGCCTTCAAGCATCACTGCAGCCTCTACCCCATCACCGATGCGATCAAGCGGGCTCACGCAGCCGCCCTGAAGGGCTATGAGACGTCGAAAGGGACCGTCCGCTTTCCGCTCACGAAACCTCCACCAGCCGCGCTCGTGAGGCGACTCGTCAAAGCACGTATCCTGGAATTGCGCAACGAAGGACGGAGGTGAGATGGTGCCATGACACCCGATCGCAAGGCCCTGATCCAGCAGTACAAGCAAACGCCTCGGTCCATGGGCATCGGCGCTGTTCGCAATACGGCGAACGGGCGAACGCTCGTCGTGGCCGGCCGCGACCTTCCGGCACTGCTGAACCGTCATCGCGCGCAGCTGCGACTCAACGCTCATGCGAATCGCGCGCTCCAGGCCGATTGGAACAGCCTCGGCCCCGACGCATTCGAGTTCGTCGTGCTGGACACCCTGGCACCACAGGACGCCCCGGACTACGACCCGACGGAGGATCTTCGTACGCTTGAAGAGCTCTGGCTCGAGAAGCTCAGCCCATTTGAGCCCGCTGGCTACCATCGCCAGAAGCGATGAGGGCGTCGCGCCGGACGAAGATGCGCCGTCGGTAGGTTCAACTGTGCTCACACTGGAGACCGAGCACCTCCTGCTTCGTCAGTTTCGCGCCAGCGACTTCGAGCCTTACGCCGCCATGTGCGCCGACCCCGAGGTCATGCGTTATGTGGGGGAGCGAGGAGTGCTGAGCCGCGAAGACGCCTGGCGGCAGATGGCGATGCTCGCCGGCCACTGGCAGCTCCGCGGCTACGGGATGTGGGCGGTCGAGGAGCGAGCGACGGGTGGCTTCATTGGTCGCGTCGGCCTCCATTTCCCCGAGGGTTGGCCCGACCAGGAAGTCGCCTGGGCGTTCGCCCGCGCCCATTGGGGCAGGGGCTTTGCCTTTGAGGCGGCGAGCGCTGCGCTGACTTATGCGTTCGATTCGCTTCACTGGCCGCGCGTCATCAGTCTGATCGACCCGGACAACAGCCGTTCGATTCGTCTGGCCGAGCGCCTCGGAGAACAGTTCGAGCGGGAGGTCGTCGTACGGGGCCATCGGGTGTCGTTGTATTCACTTAGGCGTGAGGGCGGACACTAACGTCTCGAATGTCCTCACCTACGCTGCGTGCCCTCTTGTCGGGCGGCGACCGCCGCTCCGTCGGCCGCGTGCCCCAGGTCCTTCGCATCGTCCGTCGACAACCGCGGTTGGCCGCCCAGCTCGTGCGCGCGCTCCACGACGCCGATCCCATCGTTCGGATGCGCGCCGCCGACGCCCTGGAAAAGGTCTCCGTCACCCACCCGGAGCTGGTCCGCCCACACAAGCGAATGCTGTTGTCGCTGGCGCGTCGCGCCACACAGCAGGAGCTGCGCTGGCACCTCGCGCAGCTCATCCCTCGACTGCCGCTCACCGCGCGCCAGCGTCATGGTGCGGCGGCGGTTCTCCAGGCGTACGTACGGGATCGGAGTGCTATCGTCCGCACCTTCGCGATGCAGGCACTGGCCGATCTTGCTTCGGTTGACGCGGGCCTGCGGCCCGGGATCGCCGCTCAGCTCCGGCGCCTGACCTCCACCGGCACACCGGCCATGCGAGCTCGGGGACGCCGGCTCCTGGCGGCACTCCATGAAGCACCGCTGGAGATATAATCGGGCCTTACTTTACGGTAAATCGCAAGCTGTTTACACTAACCGACCTGCGATTTATATTAAATACCCCTACTGGTAGTTCATTCACCATTGTCGCGAGGAGCTGGAATGACCGCCGCCTTACGTGACTTTCTGGAAATCCCCTACGACGAGCTTGAAGAGAGAAACCTCGCGGCGAAGAAGCAGCGTTTGGACCGCGTCTCCCCACAGCAGATCCAAGAAGAGCGCCTCAAGTATCTGACCGACGAAAAACGCATCAAGGCCGTCACGGTCTGTTTCACTGACCTCGAGGGCCGGTTTCACATGCTGGACTACGACAAGAAATTCCTGCTCAGCTCGGTGGACAACCTGACGTTCGACGGCTCCTCCATCCGCGGTTTCTCCCGCCAGCAGGAATCCGATCTGCGCCTCCGGGTGGACTGGCCCGCCTTCTATTGGCTGCCCTCAGACGTGTTCGGCCCCGGTAAGGTGCTGGTCTTTGCCGATGTCCTGGAGCGCGACGGCACGCCGTACGCCGCCGACATGCGGGGATTGCTCAAGCAGTACGGCGAGCGGCTGTTCGCCAAGGACGGTACGGTGTGTTTCGCCGCCAATGAGATCGAAGGCTTCCTGTTCAACGGTCGGGACGCCGAGCGCCGCTATCACGAGACCGGCCGGTTCGACTTCATTTCGACCGGTGGCTACTACCATTCGCTCCCGGGCGACGCGCTGCGCCTGTTCATCGACACGGCGGCCGAGGTGCAGCGGGCCATGGGGTTCGCCAACGAGAAAGATCACCCCGAAGTGGCGCCGTCACAGTTCGAGATGAACTACGGCTACGCCGAGGCGTGCGTCGCCGCGGACCAGGTGCAGCTGTACAAGCTGCTCTCCCGCCAGGTGGCGGCGCGGATGGACATGACCGCCTGCTTCCTGCCCAAGCCGCTCACCGGCGTCAACGGCAACGGCATGCACACGAACGTCTCGGTGGCCCGCAAGGGGAAGAACCTGTTCTGGGACGAGAAGGGCCAGGATCAGCTGTCCAAGGCCGGATGGGAGTTCATTCAGCGGATCCTTTCCAACGGCGCCGAGATCTGCCTGCTCATGAACTCGAGCGTCAACGCCTACCGCCGCCTGGACCCGCACTTCGAGGCGCCGAATCAGATCAAAGCGTCCCCCATCGACCGCGGCTCGATGATCCGGATTCCGCTAGGCAACGAACGGTCCAAGCGGGTGGAGGTGCGCTCGATCGCACCCGATGCCAACCCGTACCTGGCGATCTACACGATCTTCCGTACGGGCCTGGAGGGGACGATGGAAGAGGGCGACGAGAACAAGCGGAGCCGCACGCGGTTCCTGTCGGACAACATCTACGACGCCATTCGCCTCTACAAGGCCAGCCCCTTCCTCAAGGAGATGCTCGGCGAGGAGGTCCACGCCAAGTTCGCCGACCTGAAGCAGGTCCAGGCGGACCGGTGCCCCAAGGCGCTCGGCGTGGAGGTGAAGGCCGCCGAGATCCAGTTCCACCATGAGGTCACGAACCAGTACCTGTGGTCCAAATTCTAGCCCGAGGTACGTCGTTGTGACCATCAGCCGGGCGTGCCAGGTTCGAGTCCATGAAATGTCTCGACCTAGTCCTCGCCTGGCTGATTCTCCTCCTCGCCGGACCGCATGTGTGCCTGCAAGACAGCACCGGACGCACCACTTGGTGGCGGCTTGCACCGGTCGACGTCTGGGGCGGGCCCTGACGGCCAAAGCCATTCTTGATCGCAGTTGCCGCACCGGACAGTTTCCATGACCAGGCCCATCTCAAGACGGCCGCCGAAGGGGAGGTTCGCGCATGAAGGCATATGTCATGACCACCGGTGCCGTTTTCGGTCTGCTCGCCGTGGTCCATTTCTGGCGCGCCATCGCGGAGTGGCCGCACCTCGCGACGGACCCCACGTTCCTTCTCATCACCGTCGCCGCCGCGGGCATCTGCGGTTGGGCGTGTCGGCTGCTCTGGCTCGCACGCCGGACAACGCAATGAGGCGATAGGAGGCATGATGTGCCCCTGTCGCAGTGCTGCAGCGATGGTACTTCTGCTCCTGTGCACCCAGGGCACGCGCCTCTCCGCCCAGGTCACGGCCGGCGGCTCGACACCCGAGGACTCCGTGCGCGCCGTCGAGATGTCGCGAGCCCAGGCGCTGTTGCGGGCCGACACGGCGGCGCTGTCGCGCATGGTCGCCGACGAGTTCATCGAGATCTCACGCCTGGGCCAGATTCGAACCAAGGCGGACAACATCCGCGACATCGGGAGCGGTGATCTCCGGCTGCAGTCCGTGCGATACGACAGCCTGGTGGTGCGGATCTATGGCGAGGTGGCCGTGCTCCGAGGCATCGCCGACAATACCGGTGCGCTTCGGGGCTTCCCGTTCAGCGGCAAGATCAGGTACATGCGCGTCTTCGTGCGCCGCGACGGCCGGTGGCAGGCCGTCGCCATGCAACAGACCTCTCTCCCGTGAGAGTGCTCCCGCACCGTAGTGGGAGGCACTGATGAGGCTGGCAGGAACCCTCTGGCTCGCCCTGCGGAGCATCGCCTGGACTATCCTCTTCCCGGGTCTTGTCGCCGGATACCTCCCGTGGCGGTTCTTCGGGCTTGCGCAGGTGGCGGTCAGCGTCCGGAATCCGATCCAGCTACTGGGCCTCCTCTGTATCGGACTTGGCGCAACGCTCCTCGGAGTGTGCATCTGGGAGTTCGCTCGCAGCGGTCGCGGGACCTTGTCCCCGGCCGATCCACCCCGGGAGCTGGTGGTCC
>Ga0326726_10004075_pt1 | contig 13381 bp, 12 predicted proteins | sample MHFenrmetagenome_2_FD_207603 | JGI IMG/M metagenome (GOLD analysis project Ga0326726, IMG submission 207603) | Lab enriched peat soil microbial communities from Michigan Hollow, Ithaca, NY, United States - MHF15MN | ecosystem: Environmental > Terrestrial > Soil > Wetlands > Peat | place: USA... | reverse complement strand
ATAGACCTCGGCCTCGGCCGAGATGTTGGTCCAGAGCTCGGTGCAGCCGCCGAACATGTAGAGCAGGCGCTTGACGGTGGAGCGGCTGTGGAGCATCGAGAGGCTGCCGGTGCGCGAGCAGTCCAGGATGGCGGCCGGGCCGTGCGTGTCGCGGATGCGCCGCATCTGCCGCGCCACCTCGTCGAGCGCCTCGTCCCAGCCGATGCGCTCGAACTGTCCCGCGCCGCGCGGGCCCACGCGCCGCAGCGGGTGGACGACGCGGTCGGGATGGTTCAGGCGCTCGAGCTGGCCGAATCCGCGCACGCAGGCGTGGAGCGGCGCCACCTCCGGGGTCCACTTGCGCGGATCCGTGCTGATGCGCACGATGCGCCCGTCGCGCACGTGGGCGTTGACCACGCAGCGGCCGCCGCAGTTGTGGCCGCAGGTGCTGGTCACCACGGTCTCGCCGGGGGCGGCCGGAGGACGGGGGGCTTCGTAGACGATGGGGCGGGCCATGGGTCTGGCGGAAACTCTACCACCTCGGCCGGGTTCCCGGTAGGCCGCCCGGTGCTAGACTGCGGCGTCATGGCGCGGCGGATCGTGATCGTCGGTGGCGGGCTGATGGGGCTGAGCGCGGCGTTTCACCTGCGCCGCGCGGAGCCGGGCGCACGGATCACGGTGCTCGAGCGCCAGCGCGTGGGCGCGGCGGCCTCGGGGGCGAGCGCGGCGGGCGTGCGGGTGATGGGCCGCGATCCCGCCGAGCGCGCGCTGGCGCTCGCGAGCCTCGCGCGCTGGCCCGATCTGGACCGCGAGCTGGAGGCGCCCACCGGCTACCGGCGCGGAGGCGGGCTGCGGCTCGCGCTCGACGACGCAGCGTGGCAGGCCGCGCCGGCCTGGGTGGCCGAGCAGCGGGCCGACGGGGTGCCGGTCGAGCTGGTGGACGCGGACGCGGCGCGGCGCCTCGCGCCCGGCATCGCGCTCGCCTGCCGGGGCGGCGTGCACTGCGCGATGGACGGGCAGGCGGACGCGATGGCCACCGTGCGCGCCTTCGCGACCGCGGCGCGGCGCCTGGGCGCGCGCGTGGAGGAAGGCGTGGGGGCGCGCGGGCTCGTGGTGGAGCGCGGGCGCGTGGCCGCGGTGGAGCGCGACGACGGCGAGCGCCTCTCGTGCGATGCTGCCATCGTGGCCGCGGGCGTGTGGACCGCCGCGCTGCTCGCGACGGTGGGCGTGCGCCTGCCGATCGACACGCGGCCGCTCCAGATGCTGCTCACCGAGCCCGCGCCCGTCCTCCTCGGCCCGGTGATCGGCGCGTTCGACCACCGGCTGAGCCTGAAGCAGCTCGACGACGGGGCGTACCTGATCGGCGGGGGTTGGCCCGCGCGCGTGACCGACCACGCGGCCAACCGCTACGAGCTGCTGGACGAGAGCGTGAAGGGGAGCCTCGAGACCGCGCGGACCGTCTATCCGCCGCTCACCGGGCGTGCACTGGCGCGGGGCTGGGCCGGTCTCGAAGCCTTCACGCCGGACGACCTGCCGATGATCGGCCCGGTCCCCGGCATCGAGGGCCTCGTCGTCGCCGCCGGCTTCAGCGGCCACGGTTTCGCCCTGAGCCCGGTGATCGGCGATCTCCTCTCGCGGCTGGTCCTCGGCCGCGAGACGAAGCTGGGGTCAGGTCTTACATTGCGACAAATGTCGCAATGTAAGACCTGACCCCAGAACTAACGGGCGGCGCGGGCGGTGTGGCCGGCGCGGCGCTCGGCGTTGATGCGGGCGCGCTGGCGGTCCTCCGCCTTGCGGGCGCGGATGGAGGCGATGCGCTCGGCCAGCGGGATCTCGAGTCGATCGGCCGGCCGCTTCGTGTAGTCGAAGCTGGGCAGGCGCACCCGCGGGAACCGGGCGCCGACCGCGCGCTCGATGCCCTTGATATCGCCCTCCTCGTCCGGCGAGACCAGCGTGAAGGCGTCGCCGACTGCCTCGGCCCGGGCGGTGCGACCCACCCGGTGGATGTAGTCTTCCGACATGCCGGGCACGTCGAAGTTGATCACGTGGCTCAGCGCATCGATGTCGATGCCCCGCGCCGCGATGTCGGTCGCCACCAGCACCTGGAAGCGGCCTTCCTTGAACCCGGCGAGTGCGGCGGTGCGCTGCGCCTGGCTGCGGTTGCCGTGGATGCGGTCGGCCTTGACTCCGTGTTTCGCCAGGTACTCGGCGAGCCGGTTGGCCCGGTGCTTGGTGCGGGTGAAGGCGAGCACGCTCCGGGTGCCGGGCTGCTTGAGCAGCTCGACGAACAGGGCCGACTTCAGCTCCTGGGGCACCGGGTACACGGTGTGGGTGACGCCCACCGCGGGTGCGGCCGGCCGCTCGATCTGCAGCGCCACCGGATCGCGCAGGATGTCTCTCGCGAGCGCCACGATCGGCTGCGGCATGGTCGCGGAGAAGAGCAGGGTCTGCCGGCGGGCCGGCAGCTGCTTCAGGATGCGCCGGATGTCCGGCAGGAAGCCCATGTCGAGCATCCGGTCGGCTTCGTCGAGCACCAGGACCTCGAGGCCGTCCAGGCGAGCGTAGGGCATGCGCATGTGGTCGAGCAGGCGCCCGGGGGTGGCCACCAGGATGTCGACTTTCTTCCGGAAGGCGTGCTCCTGCGGGCCCATGCCGACGCCGCCGAACACGGCCGCGCCGTCGATCCGCGTGAAGCGGCCGAGCTCGCGCCGGTGCTCGTCGATCTGCGCGGCCAGCTCGCGGGTCGGCGCCACCACCAGGGCGCGCGTGGTGCCGCGCGGCAGGGCGCTCAGGCGCTGGAGGATCGGCAGCAGGAACGCGGCGGTCTTGCCGCTGCCGGTCATGGCGCACGCGAGTACGTCGCGGCCGGCCAGCCCGGGGGGAATCGCGTCGCGCTGGATGGGGGTCGGCGCCTGGAAGCCCAGCGACGCGATGCCGCGGAGCAGGTCGGGGTGAAGTCCGAAATCAGAGAACGACATGGAGCAGGTAACCTCGTGCGGGCAGGGAGCCGGGCCCGTGGCCAGTCTTCCGCGGATGATCTTGACGCGCCCCACGGTGCGGAAGCGGACGGGAAACGCGGTCTGCAGATGCAGGTAAGTTGCTGACTGTTGCTTACAGCATACACGCCCTCCCCACGGAAACGGAGAACTTTCCGCGGGGGCGGGCGGCCCCGCTCACTCGGCGCGCTGGGCCATCCGCTCCGCGATCTCGGCCTCGAACAGGGCCAGGGTCAGCGGGCAGGGCGGCTCGTTGGTGTCGATGTGCTGGCACTCGAGCTCGCTGCAGCGGACGAACAGCTTGCCATTGCCGCCCAGTGACTGCCGGCGACGGAGCGAGATGGAGACGGTCTCGGAGACGACGTTGCACTGGAACGACTTCGTGGGAGTCCGGGGCACGGTGATCCTTTTCTCCCGGCCGTTGCGACCGAGGATCACAGTATACGTCATTTTTCGACTGTGGCGCGCTCGATGGCGAGGAGCCTCTCGAGCTCGATGACGCCGAGCATGTCCTTCTCGAGCGGGGCCCAGTCGCGGCGGGGCCGGCCCGCGCCGAAGCCGTCGACCAGGTCTGCGTAGATCGTCTTCCACGCCTCGTACGCGGCGAGCAGGGGCGTCGAGGGATCGGCCACGATCCGGTAGCCGAGCCCGGCCAGGTCCGCGAGCGTCATGCCGAGCCCGGCGAGGCCGCCACGGCCGGTGAGGTACATGAGGGGCCCCCCCAGCCGCAGGCCGATGGCGCGCAGCTGCTCCGGCGTGTGCGCCATCGAGAGCAGGAGCACGTCGGCTCCCGCCTTCCGGTAGAGCTCCCCGCGCCGCAGGGCGTCATCCATGGCGCTGGCGCGCACTGCGTTGGTGCGGGCGATGATCAGGAAGTCGGGACTGCGCCGGGCCGCCACCGCGGCCTCCACCTTGGCCGCCATCAGCTCGGCCGGGATCATGTGTTCGAGCCCGACGTGGTGGTGTGCCCGCTTCGGCACCAGCTGGTCCTCGATCTCGATGGCCGCGAAGCCGGCGGCCTCGCTCATGCCGATGGTGCGGCGCATGTGCATCGGGTCGCCGTAGCCGCACGCCCCGTCGAGGATGAGCGGCAGCGGGGACACCGCGCCGATGTCGAGCGCGGCCTGGCACATCTCGGTCAGGTTCAGGTTGGCCTCGAGCGCGACCTTCTGGTAGCCGGTGGAGCCGCCGCCCAGGTAGCCGGCCGGGAAGCCGGCGACCTCCACCATCCGGGCCATGAGCGGGTTGAGCACGAGGGGCGCGGTGACCGGCAGCGGACCCTTGAGCAGCGCGCGGATGGACGGGCTCATGGCGCGCGCCTCACACCGCCAGGAAGCCGCCGTCGACCACCAGCTCGGTCCCGGTGATGTAGGAGGCCTCGTCGGAGGCGAGGAACAGCACCGCGTGGGCGACCTCTTCCACCCGCCCCTCGCGCTTCATCGGCACCGTGTCCAGGAAGGGCTTGCGCCACGCCGGGTCCGCCGAGACCTTCGACGTGCGCATCGGCGGCATGAAGCCCGGGTGCACCGAGTTCACCCGGATGCCGTCGCGCGCGTACTGGACCGCGCCCGACTTCGTCATGATGCGCACCGCGCCCTTCGAGGCGTTGTAGGCCATGTGCAGCCGGTCCTGGCCCACGAAGCCCGAGATCGAGGAGATGTTGACGATGGCCCCGCCCCCCGACTGGCGCATGGCGGGGACGGCGTGCTTCATCCCGAGGAAGACGCCCTTGGCGTTGACGTTCATGATGGTGTCCCACGACTGGGTGCTGGTGGTGTCCGGGTCCGACGAGCCGCTGATCCCCGCGTTGTTCACCAGGATGTCGAGCCGCCCGTAGGCGCCGGTGGTGGACCGGATCACGTCCTGCCAATCGGCCTCGCTGGTGACGTCGAGCTTGGCGAAGCGCGCCTTGCCCCCGCCGCCGGTGATCTTGGCGACGACCTGCTGGCCGCCCGCCTGGTCCACGTCGGCCACCACCACGGTGGCTCCCTCCCGGGCGAAGATCAGCGCCTCGCTCTCCCCCATGCCGTGCGCTCCGCCGGTGATGATCGCGACCTTTCCGCCGAGTCTCATGATGTCTCCTCCCGGATGTTGGCCGGTTGTCTGCCCTGCTCACACTCCCAAGTAGGCGCGCTGCACGCGCGGATCGCCCAGCAGGGCATCGTGCGAGCCGGCCAGCGCCACCCGTCCCGTCTCCAGCACGTACCCGCGGTCGCACAGCTCGAGGGCCTCGACCACCCGCTGCTCCACCAGGAGGATGGTCAGGTGCCGCTCGCGCCGGATGCGGTCGATGGTCTCGAAGATCTGCTCCACGATGCGCGGCGCGAGCCCCTGCGACGGCTCGTCGAGCAGCAGGAGGTCCGGCGCGGCCATGAGCCCGCGGCCGAGCGCCAGCATCTGCTGCTCGCCGCCCGAGAGTGAGCCGGCCATCTGCCCCCGCCGCTCGCCCAGCACCGGGAACAGCGCGAGCACCGCCTCGAGCCCGGCCGCGCGCTGGCCCCGCGCCGCCTTGCGGTAGGAGCCCAGCTCGAGGTTCTCCAGCACCGTGAGCGACGGGAAGACCCGGCGCCCCTCCGGCACGTGCGCGATGCCGAGCGCGGCCCGCTGGTGCGACGGCAGCCGCGTCACGTCGCGGCCGCGAAAGTCGAGGTGCCCGGCCGCCGCGCGCACCGAGCCCGAGATGGCCTTGAGCAGGGTCGTCTTGCCGGCCCCGTTCGGACCCACGATGGTGACGAACTCGCCCTCGTTCACCTCGAGCGAGACGTCCTCGAGGGCGCGGAGGCCCGCGTAGGAGACGCTAAGCCCGGAGATCCGCAGCATGGGAGGTCCCGTGCCGGGCCAGCCAGCGCTTGCCCAGGTACGCCTCGATGACGGCGGGATTGCGGGTCACCTCGCCGGGCAGGCCCTCGGCGAGGCGCCGGCCCTGGTCCAGCACCACCAGGCGGTCGGCGATCTTCACCAGTGCCTGGATGGTGTGCTCGATGATGACGACGGTGACGCCGGCGGTGCGGAGGCGGCGGATCATCGCCGAGACGACCTCCACTCCGTCGGAGGAGAGCCCGGCGAGCGGCTCGTCGAGCAGAGCGAGGCGCGGGCGCGTGGCCAGGCAGCGCGCCAGCTCCATGAGCCGCAGGTCGAGGGTGGTGAGCCCGGCGGGCCGGACGCCCGCGCGCTCGCCCAGGCCCACGCGCTCGAGGGCCTCGCGGGCGTGCTTCTCCGCGGCGGCGGGCGTGCCACCGTGGGCGAAGGCGCCGACCATCACGTTCTCCAGCACGGTGAGGTGCGGGAAGAAGCGCACCACCTGAAAGGTGCGGCCGATGCCCCGCCGGCAGACCAGGTGCGGGCGCAGGCCGGTGACGAGCTCGCCGAGCCAGCGGATCTTCCCGCGATCAGGCAGGAGGAAGCCGTTCAGCACGTTGAAGAGCGTGGTCTTGCCGGCGCCGTTCGGGCCGATGATGCCGAGGATCTCGCCCTCCCGCACCTCGAAGCTCACGTCGGAAAGCGCCTGCAAGCCCAGGAATGCGCGGCTCACGCCGCGCGCGTCGAGGACGACCGGGCCCGGTGCGGCGATGGCGACCGCCGCGGCCTCGGCGGCGGCCGCGAGCTCGCTCGGGGTCGGCGCGGCGCTCGCCGTGGGCGCCGCCGCATCGCGTCCTCGGCGCAGGCGCCACACGAGACCCTCGGGGGCGAACATCATGATCGCCATCAGCGCGGCGCCGTACACCACGCCCTGGATGCCGGGCAGGCGATCGCCGAGCGTGCTGTCGAGGATCTCGCTCACCGGGATCATGATGGCCGCGCCGATGATCGGGCCCCAGAGGGTGCCGACACCCCCGACCAGGCACACCACCAGGGTCTGCACGATCACGAGCACGCCGAACACCGCCTCCGGGGTGACCACGAAGAGGATCGCGTGCGCGTAGATGGCGCCGGCCAGGGCCGCGGGCGCCGCGCTCAGCGCGTAGGCCGCCATCTTGGAGCGGAAGGCGTCGACCCCCATCGCCTCCGCGGCCTGCTCGTTCTCCTTGATCGCGCGCAGCGAGTAGCCGAGGCGCGAGCCCTCGATGAGGCGCGCCAGCACCAGGGTGGCCGCGAGGAGACCCAGGGCGAGCAGGTCGAAGGTGCGCGGCTCCGCGAACTGCATGAAGAGCGCGGGCTGGTCGCGCACCATCGGGATCGCCACCTCCTGGTAGCCCAGGTAGTCCATGACGATCCGGAAGATGAGCGGGTACGCGAGCGTGGCGAGACCGAAGTAGATGCCGGCCAGCCGGAAGGTCGGCGTGCCGATGAGCAGCGCGGCCAGCACCGCGACTCCCGCCCCCGCGAACATGCCGAGCCACGGGGTGAGGTGGAGCTTGGCGGCCAGCAGCACCGTCACGTAGGCCCCGATGCCGAAGAAGGCCTGGTGGCCGAACGAGATCTGGCCCGCGTAGCCGCTGATGATGTTCCAGGCCAGGCCCATGGCCGCCCACAGGAATACCAGGGTCAGGATCCGGTGGTGGTAGCGCTCGGTGAGCCCGAAGGAGAGTGCGAGACCGATCGCGATCACCCCCGCGATGCCGAGCCAGTGGCGGGCGCGCGCGGTCATGGCCGGGATCACGCTAGACCGCCCGCGCCCGGCGGCCGAAGAGGCCCTGCGGCCGCACGTAGAGCACGAGCAGGAACGCCACGAACACCCCCACGTTCTGCAGCTGCAGCGGCAGGAGCAGCAGGGTGAGCGACTGCACGAGGCCGATCATGATGCCGCCCACGAAGGCCCCCGGGATGCTCCCGAGGCCACCCAGCACCACCGCCACGAACATCAGCACGATGAAGTTCACCGCCACGTTCGGCTCGATGGGGTGGTAGGTCGCGAGCAGGCCACCCGCCGCGGCCACCAGGGCGATGCCGATGCCGAAGGCCATGCCGTGCATGGACCGCACGTCGATGCCCTGGTAGCCCGCCGCCTCCGGGTCGTCCGCGGCCGCGCGCAGGGCGCGGCCGAGATCGGTGCGGCTCAAGAGCAGGTAGGTCGCCCCGGCCAGCAGCAGGGCCATCAGGAACGCGTACGCGCGCGCCTGGTTCAGCAGCAGCGGGCCCACCGCGAAGGCCCGGCTGGCGTAGGGCGCGTTGATGCCGCGGGGCATGGGGGAGAGGATCATGGTGGTCGCGTTGGTGATGACCAGCGAAAGCCCGAGGGTGAGGATGAGCTGGGCGTCCATCTCGCGGTTCGGATCACCGCCGCCCGTGACCCGCGCCAGGAAGGCCCGGTGCACCAGCAGGCCCAGCACGAAGAACGGAGGCAGCGTCGCGAGCGCGCCCAGCAGCGGGTCCACGTGGAGGGCCACCGCGTAGTAGTAGGTGAGGTACATGCCCAGCATCATGAAGTCGCCCTGCGCGAAGTTGACGACCCTCATGACGCCGAAGATAAGCGCGAGCCCGATGCTCATGAGGGCGTAGACGCCTCCCACGAGCAGGCCCGTCGCCACGTACTGGGCGAGCTCGCTCGCGACCACGGCGAGCCTGGCGGCCCGGGGCTACTTGTGCAACGCGATCGGGCGCGTCGCCACCGCGGTCGGCACCACCGTGTAGGGCTCGCCGTCCTGCCACTGCACGATGACCGGGCTCGCCCCGACGCGCCGCCCGCGCTCGTCGAACTTGATGCGGTTCGGGTAGAGCGAGGTGGCGGCCGGCCCGCTCGTGAGGTCGATCTTGGCCAGCGCGTCGCGGATCGCCTTGGGGTCGGCCGACTTGGCCTGCTCGGCGGCTTCCTTGATGAGCCACACGTGGGCGTAGGTGCAGAGCGGATCCTGGGTCATGAAGGGCTCGCCGGTGCGCTGCTTGAACTTCTTCACCAGCTCCTCCTGCCCCTTCATGGGATGGGCGGCCACCACGCTCTGGATGCCGTCCATCGTCTCCTTGCCGATGGTCTTCACGTACTCGGGGGTGACGAGCCACGCGCCCACGCCCTGGATGGCGGTCTTGATCCCGAACTCCTTCACTTTCTGCAGCATCTGGATGGAGTCGGGGAAGTTGGTGGCCCCGTAGAAGACGATGTCGGGCTGGGTCGCCCGGAGCTTCTGCACGATGGAGGTCGCGTCGGCCAGCGGCGGGGTCCACACCTCGTCGGCCACCAGCTCGATGCCCTTGGCCGCGAGCAGCTTCTCGCGCAGCGGCTTGAAGAAGAACACGGTGGCCGCGGTGTTGTCGCCGACCAGCGCCGCCTTCTTGATCGGGTGGTTGTTCTTCTTGCCGATGTCGACCACCAGGTCCAGGGCCTGCTCGGCCTGCACCGAGGAGACCGGCGAGGTCTGGAAGGTGTACTTGAAGCCGCGCTCGGTGATGTTGTCGGCGTAGGAGAGCGAGAGCCACGGCACCTGCAGCCGCTCCGCCACCTCGGTCACGCCCAGGGTGAACGAGCTGAGCCAGGACCCGATGCCCGCGCTGATCTTCTCGCGGGTGAGCACGCGCTGCGCCGCGCTCACCGCCTTCTCGACGCTGTCACCCGCGTCGGCCTCGCGCAGGACGATCTTGGCCCCGCCCAAGGCCTTGATGCCGCCCTGGCTGTTGATCTCCTCGATCGCCATCTCCGCGCCCATCTTCTTGAGCTGGCCCTGGCGCGCCCAGCGGCCGGAGAGCGGCACCACGAGCGCGATCTTGAAATCTTCCGCGGCCAGCGCGGCGGTCGGGACCACCGCCATCGGCGACAGCATCAGGAGGGCGAGCACGAGACTGAGGAGACGGGAGAGACGGGTCATCGACGGATCCTCCGGCGTTGGAGTGCGCGAGATTCGCGGAACGGAAGCGGCGCCTACTATAGCCTGCCCACGCGGCGCGGGCAATCGGCGGGCCGGCCCGATTCGAGGCGCCCCGGGCCCGGTCCGTCGAAAGCCGTGCGCCCGCTCCCGCGGCCGGCACGGTATACTCCTGCGCCGTGAGGAGGACGTCATGCGCGCGGTGATCTGTCACGCCTGGGGAGCGGTCGAGAGTCTGAAGGTCGAGGAGGTCGCCGCGCCGGCACCCGCCGCGGACGAGGTGCTGATCGACGTGCGGGCCACGTCCGTCAACTACGCCGACTCGATCATGGTGGCCGGCAAGTACCAGACGCGGCCCCCGTTCCCGTTCAGCCCGGGGCTCGAGACCGCGGGCGTGGTCGCGGCCTGTGGGGCGCAGGTGACGCGCTTCCGGCCGGGCGATCGGGTGATGGCGACGCTCGGCTGGGGCGGCCTCGCCGAGCGGGCGGTGGCGAAGGAGCGCGAGACCTTCGCGATCCCGGAGGGCATGTCGTTCGAGGAGGCCGGCGCGTTCCCGATCGCCTACATCTCGAGCCACGTCGCGATCCGCTGGCAGGGGCGACTGGAGGCGGGCGAGACGCTCCTGGTGCTGGGCGCGGCCGGGGGCGTGGGACTCACCGCGGTGGAGATCGGCCGAGCGATGGGCGCGCGGGTGATCGCGGGCGCCAGCACCGCGGAGAAGCTCGCGGCGGCGAAGGCGCACGGCGCCGACGACCTCGTGAACTACGCGACCGAGAACCTCACCGAGCGGGTCATGGCGCTGACCGGCGACCGGGGCGCCGACGTCTGCTTCGATCCCGTGGGAGGCGAGCTGGCGGACGCCGCGCTCTCCGCGCTCGGCTGGGGCGGACGCATGCTGCTGGTCGGCTTCGTGGGTGGAGTCCAGCAGATCCCGGCCAACCGGCTCCTCGTCAAGAATCGCTCGGCGCTCGGCTGCTCGCTGCGCTACTACCGCAACCAGGCCCCGGACAAGCTTCGTCGCTCGGTCGAGGCGCTGGTCGCCTGGTACCGCGAGGGCCGGCTGAAACCGCTGGTCAGCCATCGCCTGCCGCTCGAGCGGACCGTGGAGGCGATCAAGCTCCTGACGGATCGCAAGGCGCTCGGCAAGGTCGTGGTGGTGCCCGGGCAGGGCTGAGCCATGGAGATCCGCACCGAGGACCACGGCCGGCACGTGGTGGTGGTCACCATCGACAACCTGCCCCGCCTCAACGCGATGACGCGAGCCATGATGGCCGACCTGGCCCGCCTGTGGGACGAGCTCGAGCGCGGGCCCTGTCGCGCCATCGTGCTCACCGGCGCCGGGACCCGGGCCTTCTGCGCGGGCGCCGACATCAGCGGCGACCTGAGCGCTTCCCCCGAGGCCGCGCGGACGATCAGCCACGCGCTGCTGAAGTACGACCCCTACGGCAAGCCGATCGTGGCCGCGGTCAACGGGGACTGCGTGGGCGGGGGCGTGGAGCTGCTGCTCTCCACCGACATCCGCGCCGCGGTCCCCACCGCCCGCTTCGGGCTGCCCGAGGTGAAATGGTCGATCTATCCGTTCGGCGGCGCCACCGTCAAGCTGACCCAGCAGATCGGCCACGTGCACGCCATGGATCTCCTGCTGACCGGCCGCCTGATCGACGCGGCCGAGGCGGCGCGGCTCGGGCTGATCAACCGGGTGGTCCCCGCCGAGGGCCTGATGGCCTGGGCCCTCGAGACCGCGGAGACGATCGCGGCCAACAGCCCGTCCGCGGTGCAGGCGGTCAAGCGGCAGATCAGCACGACCATCGCGGAGCACGCGGCGGCCCGCGAGCCCCTGGAGCAGGAGTTGGGCGACCGGGTGCGGGCGACTGCCGACTTCAAGGAGGGCGTGGCCGCGTTCCGCGAGAAGCGCCGGCCGCGCTACGAGTGAGGCGTCCATGACCACCCCCGTCCGCGTCCACATCCGCGTCCCCGGTACCGCGCCCATGCCGGACCTGATGCGCCTGATCCAGGGGATCGAGGCCGCCGGCTTCGACGGGGCCGGCATCCTGGACAGCCAGATGCTCTCGCGCGACACCTTCGTCACGCTGGGGCAGGCGGCCACCCACACGAAGCGCCTCGCCCTCTTCCCCGCGGTCACCAACCCGTTCACCCGCCATCCCTCGGTGCTCGCCTCCGCGATCCAGACCGTGGAGGAGCTGGCGCCGGGGCGCGTGAAGTTCGTGATCGGCACCGGCTACACCTCGGCCAGCACCATCGGGCGCAAGGCCGCCACGCTCGGTGAGATGCGCGAGTGCATCGCCACCGTGAAGACGCTGCTGGCCGGGGAGAGCGCGCGCTTCGGGGAGACCGCGGGGCGCCTCGGCTACGCCTCCGGCCGGCGGATCCCGGTGCTGATGGCCGCCTCCGGGCCCAAGGCGATCGAGCTGGCCGGCGAGGTGGCCGACGGCGCGCTGCTGCTGGTCGGGGCCAACCGCGGCATCGTGACCCGCGCGCTCGAGCACCTCGAGCGCGGCGCGAAGCGGGCCGGGCGCCGGGTGGAGGACCTCGAGGTGATCTGGGCGGTGCGCACCGCGACGCTGCCCACCACCGCGGCGGCGCTCCGCGAGGCCCGCCCCACCGCGGTGCACTGGGGCATCCTGCGCTGGGGCGGCTACTGGCTCGAGCCGGCCGGCCTGCGGCTGCCGCCGCTCACCGTCCCGGACGCGGTGTGGAAGGTCTATCCCGATCTCTCCCACGCCCACGACTGGGAGGCCGCGATCGCGGCGACTTCGTTCGTGCCGGACGAGGTGGTGGCCCAGCTCTGCGAGGCGATGGGGCTGGTCGGCACACCCGCGGACTGCGCGGCCCGCATCGCGGACCTCACCGCGCTCGGCGTGCGCAACCTCTACCTCATGCCGCTGCTCACCTTCGCCCCGCCCGAGCGCGAGATCGCCGCGTTCCGCGACACCGTCTTCCCGACCCTCACCCGCGCCGGCCTCCGCTAGGCTGGGGTCAGGTCTTACATTCCGACATCTGGGTCGGGCCCACCTCGCGGAATGTCGGAATGTAAGACCTGACCCCGAGCGAGGTTCTCGGCGAGGCGGAACTTCTGGACCTTGCCGGTGGACGTCACCGGCAGGTCGTCACGCGCCATCACGTGGATCGCCTGCGGCACCTTGTAGGCTGCGAGCGCGTCCCTGCAGAGGGCGCGCAGCGCGTCGGGGTCGACCTCCCGGCCCACCTTCGGCACCACCGCTGCGACCAGGATCTCCTCCTTGCGCGGATCGGGCAGCCCGACCACGTAGGCCTGCTCGACATCCGGGTGGCCGAGGAGCACCTCCTCCACCTCGACCGGGGCCACGTTGATCCCACCGGTCTTGACCATCTCCTTGATGCGACCGCGGAAGCGCAGGCGCCCGTCGTCACCCACGAAGCCCAGATCTCCGGTGAGCAGGAAGCCATCCGCGTCGAAGGACGCCGCGTTGCGCTCCGGGTCCTCGTAGTAGCCGGGGGTGAGGCGGCCGCGTACCAGGATCTCGCCCACCTGGCCGTCGGACAGCGGGCGTCGGCTGTCGCGGTCCACCACGCGGATCTCCATCCCGGGCAGGGGGTGGCCGACCGTGGTCCGCCGCACCTCCGGCGGGTCGTGGGCGTCGGTGACCGAGCAGTTGCCGTAGCACTCGGTGA
>Ga0326726_10004074_pt1 | contig 13382 bp, 12 predicted proteins | sample MHFenrmetagenome_2_FD_207603 | JGI IMG/M metagenome (GOLD analysis project Ga0326726, IMG submission 207603) | Lab enriched peat soil microbial communities from Michigan Hollow, Ithaca, NY, United States - MHF15MN | ecosystem: Environmental > Terrestrial > Soil > Wetlands > Peat | place: USA... | reverse complement strand
ATGGTTGAACGCCTGCTGCCGAATCTCTTTGAGCTGTTTCATGCTTATCCAAGGCGTTTCAAAAATGGGCGTCGCGGTATCATATTTGTCAAAATCGGTTACTTTCAGCCAGCCCTTCTCTACAACCTGGTCATACATAGGCGTCCCCGGAAACGGCGTAGCAATATTATAGAATGGCACATCTTTAGGACTTAGTTTCTCTGCGTACCTTATGGTTTTCCAAGCGGTCTTCTTTGTTTCACTAGGGAACCCTAAGATTACGTTGGGAACCGGTTTTAACCCGACTTCTCTAACCCAGCCCAACACTTCTATAGTTTGTTCAGTGGTTATGCCTTTCTTCATTTCATCAAGGACTTGCTGAGAACCCGACTCGACGCCGAACCAAACCGAGATGCAACCCGCCTCCTTCATTTTAACAAGCAACTGTCTAGTTAGCATGTCAACACGGGTGCCGCAGTTCCATTTTATCTGTAATTTGCGGTCAAGAATTTCCTTACACAACTTCTCGGTCCTTGCTTGGTCCACGGTGAATGCGTCGTCGCAGAAAGTAAATGTGACTACACCATAGTTTTTATGCAGAAACTCCAGTTCATCCGCCACATTTTCGGGGCTTCTCCATCGATATTTTCTGCCATGCATTCGAACGGTTGCACAGAAGTTGCACCAATACACACAGCCTCTGCTTGTGGTTAAGTAAAGAACATCCTCATACTTGCGCAGCTGCTCCATAGGCCAAAGATGGCGTGCCGGAAAGGGCAGTTCATCGAGGTCTTCTATGTAGGGTCGGTCTTCATTTTTAACGATTTTGCCATTGCTACGGTACGTTATGCCGAGAACATCTTGGAAGCCTTGTTTTGCCTCCACCTTCTGCACTAACTCTAATACTGTGTACTCGCCTTCTCTTCTTACTACAACGTCGAGTTGTGGGCATTCTTCTAGGGCTTGCTGGTCCCAGAAGGTGACGTGTGGTCCACCCATCATGGTTAAGATGTTTGGATTAACTTCTTTTGCCAATTGGACAATTTTTAATCCTGATTTGTACGAGAGCGTGCTTGCTGTTAAGCCGACTACGTCGGGCTGGCGCTTTTTGATCTCCTCTTTAGTCTGTTCAAATGAGAGTTTGAGCGCCTGACAGTCGATAACGTCAACTCTAAAGTTGTTTTTCTCCAAAACCGCGCCTAAATAGCCTAAACCTAAAACTGCGAATGGCAAATGCCCCATGGATCCCTGCGGGGTAGGTGGATTTACAAGAGTTACGTGAGGCTTCATTCCGTTTCACTAAGTACCCTATTTCCTGAAAATACAAGATGGCGGATGCTTAAACATTTCGTAGGTTTAGCTAAAAACAGCAAAATTGAGTTTGCTTGATGAAACACACGAAGCTTCCACTTTATTCGACCTTAAACTGCGGAAAAACCAAGATTGTGCTTTTTTAAGAAATCTTTATCTACAAACTTCCATAGTAAATATTTCCACTCGCAACAAAAAGGATGTATATCGATTGATTTTGTTAATGACGCCTGCGCCCCCGACAAAGGGACCTTGGATTCATGGCAGAAGATTCATCCCAATCGGCTTAGCTTACGTTGCTGCCGCCCTAGAAAAAAGCGGTTTTCAAGTTCAGATGATAGATAACTACATGCTGGAGAAACCCATTGAAGAAATAAAGGCTGAATTAGCGAAACTCAAACCTGAAATAGTCGGTATAACCTGCAGCTCAGTAACTTACAGTCGCGTTATCGAAACCGCTAAGGCAGTTAAAGAAACCGTTCCCGCCTGCAAAGTTGTGGTCGGCGGCTGGCATGCCTCATATGAACCTGAAACCTTGTTGCAGAACCCCGAAGTTGACTACGTTGTTATGGGCGAGGGCGAATGCGCCATGGTGCAGCTTACCAACTTCATCGTCAAAGGCGACAAAGCCAGCGACCCCTCCAAGATTTCTGGACTTGCATACAGAGATGAGGGTAAAATAGTCAAAAACCAACGGCAATTCATTACTAATATGGATGAGATTCCTTTTCCCGCTTGGCATCTGTTGCCGATGGACCGTTATGTCAGAGAAATAGAATACCTAAACGTTAAACCCGTAGACAACATGAGTATCGCAAGAGGATGCCCGTTTAGCTGTGCTTTCTGTGAAACCACCGGATTGATGGGACGAACCTGCCGCACCTTCAGCCCTCAAAGGGTTGTGGACGAAATCAAATATTTAATGACCAACTTCGGCACACAAGGCGTCTACTTCATAAACGATAACTTTACCATAAAAAAGAAAGAAACCATTGAGCTCTGTAGATTAATCCGCGAAAATAAGCTTAACCTCCCATGGGTCTGCGACACCCGAGCCGACCTTCTCTCAAAAGAGCTCGTGCAAGAAATGAAATCTGCAGGCTGCAAAACTATATGGTTCGGTGTCGAATCCGGCTCTCCCCGAATTCTTGAGAAAATTAACAAGAGTGTCACCGTCGAGCAGACTGAACGTGCGTTTGAGCTGTGTAGAGATGAGGGAATTCAGACTGCCTGTTCTTTTCTGCTAGGCATCCCCGGCGAAACAGTCGAGGACATGAAAACTTCATTCAAATTCGCTAGAAAACTTGACCCTGACTTCTGCCGTTGGAACATCTACATTGCTGTTCCAGGCAGCCCACTCTATGATGAAGTCGTGCAGAACCACCTCTACGACCATATTGAAGATTACGCGGCATATGTGAAAACTGCTGATTTCGATTATGCTTCGTTGCTAAAGATTCAGCGGCAATTCCACATGAGCTTCAATAAGTCGCCGAAACGGATTCTGCATAAGATGAGGCGAGAAGGTTTCTGGACTGTTATCAAGAAAGCTCCTACGATGTTGTCCTGAGTTTTCAAACAATATATAAACTCCCAAACAGACTTAGTGACCAGTTTACTCTGGCTGGATGGAAACTGATTGCTAAACAACCCAAGTCTCAAAGAACAAATTCACCAAGCAAACGTTGAGGTGCACCGCTCTGAAGCGAAATACTACGAAGCGCTCCATCCGGAAGTTTATAGTAAAAAAGAGCAGAATAGAATAAGTGACAAACTGAAAATGGCAGATAAACTTGTGACGGACAACAAAAAGTTTGCTCTTGATGTTGGAGCGGGCACAGGCAATTTAACAGGTAAGCTTTTGCAGATGGGCTATTGGGTTGTAGCTGTGGATATTTCTCCAGAAATGTGCGCTATTCTGCAAAGAAAATATTGCGCCTACTTAAAATCAAATAAGTTAACGATAATAAATTCGCCAATAGAAAACCTCGATTTTGACGAGGGCAAATTTGATTTAATAACTTGCTACTCAGCTCTGCACCATCTTCCCAATTATTTGTTAGCACTCAAAAGCCTTAGCGTTTTTCTAAAGAAGGGCGGAGTGATCTACATTGACCATGAAGCATCCCCTTTCTACTGGAAAAGTGAAAGAAACGAGTTCGCTACACTCGTCAAAGATGTCTATTTTCATTCAAACCCATTATTGAACAGCCTGTATTTCCAAATTATCGCATTAAAGGTTCCTGTAATTGATTATTCTTTGTCTGATTATTGGCATAAAAAGGAGCATTCCTTGAACCACAAAAGCATTGAGGAAGTTTTCAAACAAGAAGGTTACAAATTTTCGAAGAGAACGGATTACTATCAAACTAGCACTTGGATTTGGAATCCTATTTCTCTGATTTATCAGTTTATTGGTAGCCCCGAAATGAGTTTCTGGATAGCACAAAAATAAAATCCTAAACGACTTTGTCCAGTATTTGCTTTATTGACTCTACCAGACTTTGGTTATCTTTAGCAGATCTCACCGTTACTCTGAAGTAGCTGTCGTCTAAACCTACGAATGTGCAACAGTCGCGGATTAGCATATGCTCCTCGGAAAGTAGTTCCTTGAGCTTTGTGGAGGTGATTTTTCGATTCGTGATTCTTACAAGCAGGAAATTTGTCACTGAGGAGTAAACTTGTAAACCCCTAATTTCGTTTAGGTTCTTTGAAAGCTCCGTTCGTTCTTTGATGATTGTTCTCTTAGTTTTTTCAATGAAATCAGTGTCATTAAATGCGGCAAGTGTTGCGCAGCTTGCGAGACTATTAATGCTCCATGGGATTCTAACACTTTCAAGTTTCTCGACTAGATTTGGTGCTGCTATGCCGTAGCCTAAGCGTATGCCTGCCATACCGTAGAATTTTGTAACTGACCGAATAACAAAGAGATTCGCGTAGTCTTTAATCATGCCTGCTAGCGTTGTCGTTTGCCCTTTCTCAGCGAATTCGATGTAGTTTTCATCCACACTGAAAATGATGTTTTTTTTCTGGCAGAAATCAAGAATGTCTATCAGTGTTTCTTTGTTGTAGAGTGTTCCCGAGGGGCTGTGAGGGTTGCAGATGCAGAGAATTTTCGTGTCGGCGGTAACGGCTTGTTTGATTTTTTCTGTTTCTAAAGCAAAGCTTTCGGGCAACTGGATAAACACTGCCTCTCCGCCAACGCGTATTGCCGCCTTCTCGTACTCACTGAATGATGGCACGGGAATGAGTGCTTTGAAACCTCTTGGCAAAATTTCTGTTATGGCGTAAATTAGCTCGATTGAGCCATTCCCTAAAATAATGTTTTCTTCTTCTACGCCATGACCCACGTATTTTGCAACTTCCGTTTTGAACTCGACAGGGTCAGGATCAGGATAAAACTTGATCAACTTGGCGTACTGTTTCACAGCTTCAACAGCTTTAGGCGAGGGTCCAAGAAAATTTATAGGACCGCTGAATTCAAGCACTTCTTCAAGTGGAACATTAAATTTTCTGCTAAAACCCCAAATGTCCCCGCCATGACTGATAAACCTGCGTTCTTTACATACGTCCGACACTATTTTCTCCCTCCGTTAATTTGCCTATTTCTTTTTCAACTTGCAACTCGGCTTTATAATGAGCGTTATACAAGTTAACAACCTTGTATAACCAGTAAACAACTCCAACGCCCAATGTACAAATTGTAATTAAAACATATGTTTTTATTGGTATCGTCTGAGGCATAAACATCCGCTGTGGAAATGCAGTTGCGAGAAAAGCATCTTCACTCCGCTCATGCAACGCCAAATCCCTCGATAACAAATAAACAATAATGAAAACTGGCACGACCAAAATAATGCTTGCTGCCCATGCCTTAGCATTCATCTCTGCAAAACTCTGGCTTTTTTCTGGTGGTTTCTTGCCTTGTTTTTCTAAACGTTCAGCAACCTGTTTTTCAACTTCTTTTTCCTGCTGAAAATGTTTATTTCTGCCGTCAATTAGGCGGTAAAACATAGGGAAAAAAGCTATACCGAAAGTAACAACCGCGCCCAGAAACCACATGGAAAACCAAATTTTTTTGTCAATGTACACTTTCCCGGTCTGCATAGTGGTTTCCATCTTTGATATCAAACTTTCCATTTAACTGCTTAAAAGGTTGCAGTGCCAAACTTTATAAGGTCTTCCATTGGCATCTAAAAGTAAAATGAGCCGAGGGGAAATGCTGCTTTCCATTATAATTCCCTTGTACAACGAAGAATTGACGATAGGCAACATTATCGACCGCACAGAGAAGGTTATGGAGAAAACTGGCTTAGAGTTTGAAGTTATAGTTGTAGATGACCGCTCATGTGATAAATCGCTTAATGTAGCCAAAGAGCACAACGCAAAAATTTTCACCCTTAAACATCACTTTGGAAAGGGCTACGCATTGAGGGCAGGCTTTGCCCAAGCAAAAGGCAACATAATTGTAACTATCGACTCAGATGGCTCACATAAACCTGAAGAACTCCTACGAGTGTTGACTCCTGTCTTGGAAAATAAAGCCGATTTGGTTATTGGATCAAGATACATGAACCACAATAGAATAGCTGCAAGAAAACTAAACGACTTCGGAGTTAAACTCTTTAACCATTTCATTGAGCTTTTAACGGGTGTAGCCTTCACTGATTCTCAATCAGGCTACAGAGCCATGAAAAGAGAAGTGCTGAAAAGCCAAAAGCTAAAGTCACGCGAATACGAAATAGAATCTGAAATGCTAATGAAAACAGTAAAGCAAAATTTCCGCGTCATTGAAGTGCCTGTAAGTTTTGAACAGCGAGCATATGGATCATCAAACATTGATCCCATGTTTGACGGCTTCAAAATTCTCATTTCCATAGTTTTAGCAAATATGAAGGCTTAACACGTGGCTAGCAACACCTTCCCCAAAATTTCATTTATAGTTGCAGCCTACAATAACCAGCAAACCATCGAAGAATGTCTCAAATCCATTTTGGCGCTCGATTATCCAGAAAGTTCAATTGAAGTTATAGTGATGGATGGTGGCTCCAAAGATGGCACGGTTCAGAAAGCACAGAAATACCCGATCAAAGTTCTCTCTATTCGTTTGAACGCTCCAGCTGCCTACAATTATGCCATGAAAATCGCTTCAAATCCTGTTTTGGGTTTCATAGATGCCGACGCCAAAGTTGAACCACAGTGGCTCAAACTTATTGTGCCTCACTTGGACGAGCCAAAGGTGGCTGGAGTTAGCGGCAGCATAGAAACTTGGGACGTTCACAACCCTTGGGCAAGAAGTATCGGCTATGAAATTAAAAACCGCTATCGCAGAATTGGAAAATATACTGGTCGTATTGCCACAATGAATTTGTTGCTGAAAAAAGCCGTTATCGAGGAAGTAGGCGGATGGGATGAAAACTTGCCCAGCCAATACGACACAGATCTTGGCTTCAGAATGAGCTCTAAAGGTTACAAAATAGCGTATGAACCAAAAGCTGTGTGCTTTCACTTTAATCGTCCAACTCTAAAGGCATATTACAGGCAGCAGTTGCAATATGGGAAAAACACGCTGAGACTTTACTTCAAACATGGTAGTTTAGCAAAAGGTGACGAAATTACCGATTTAGGCATGAATATCCAACCAGTGTTGCTTTTGGGCGTTGTAGCGTTTTTCTTTTTAGGTATCTTGCCTCTGTTGCGGATGCTTTGGGCTGTTTCAGGCTTAATATTTTTTTCGATGGTCGTTTACTTTATTTATTCAGCAGTCAAGATATCAGTCAAGTTTCAAGATTGGACTGCAATGCGTCTATTCGTGCTCTATTTTGTGCGAGCAGTGGCGTGGTTTGTGGGCGCAACCAACACCACCATAAAATATTTGACAAGGAGGAATAAGTAAACGGCGCATAAAGTCTGCTTTATCTCACCTGAGTACTGGCCGCTCTCTGGCGGGACAGGCGCCTACGTTTACTACCTATCCAACCAACTACTCAAAAACGGCTACAAAGTCTACGTCGTCACAGGCTCAAACCAAGCCCAAGACATCCAAGTCAACCCTAACCTAAACGTTTCCTTCCTGAAAATCCCCAAAACCCCTATCATTAAATCTTTCATGCTTGCCGCCGCCAGCAACCGCAAACTCCAAAGCGTTCGCAACACAGCAAATGTGGATATTACCCACCCCCAACTGCCTCTGACACCCAACTTCGCTGTGCCAACCAGCTTTGGAAAAGCTCTCGTATGCACTGTCCACTCAACATGGAAAGGCGAGGCTAAAGCCATAAGCGGTGAACCCTACAGCCGTCTGAACGCAAACGAGAAGTTTTTAGTGAGTTTTAACCGGTTTTTGCGATTCTTTGAAGAAGGAATGCTAAGGCGAGCACGAAAAATCATTGCTGTCAGCAACTTCACCAAGTGGGAGTTGACAAATTACTACAAAATTCCCGCAAGCAAGATACAGGTCATCCACAACGGCGTTGATATCAACAAGTTTAAGCCAACCACCGACAAACGCAAAGTCAAGAGGGAATTGGGCTTTAACCCTGACGACTTAGCAATCGTCTCTGTTGGGCGGCTCTATGCTCGCAAAGGTTTGTTTACTCTAATCGAAAGCATGCCTTCAGTAACAAAACGTTTCCCCAACGCCAAATTCATCATTTCAGGCAAAGGACAGAGCGACGAAATGCACAAACTAATCGCTCATGCGGAAAAACTCGGCGTCAAGAACAACATCGTCTTCACAGGCTACTACCCAGACAAGAAACTGCCAAAGCTCTATCAAGCCGCAGACGTCTTTGCGTTCTCGACCTTCTATGAGCATCACCCCTTCGCCGTGTTGGAAGCATTAGCAACAGGCTTACCTGTCGTGACCACTACGGTAGGAGGTATTCCTGAAACCATTGACAGCGGCAAAAACGGATTTCTAGTGGATCCCTTCAATCCGAAACAGTTCGCTGACAGAATTTTGTATTTGCTTCAGCATCCAGTTGAAGCTGAGGAGATGGGTGCAAAAGCACGCAAAATTGTTGAGCAAGAACTTGACTGGCGCATTGTCGTTAAAGATGCTATGAAAGTCTATGATGAAGCTCTAAGTTAGCCGATTTCTACGGGGTTGCCACGGTAGGCCACCGTTACCTTCTGGAACAACTTAACGATGTCTAGTGAGCAGAAGAAAACTTTCGTTAGATATTCATGCTGGTAAATTATCATTTGTGCTTTCACGGGCAAATCCATCCTAGGTGGCTCAAACCTGCGCTCAACCATGGAAATGGGCAATCCTTCAACATTGATGTCGTTTTCTCGCATTGCTGTTTTGTTTGCGATGTAGTTTAGATATGTTTCTTTCCAGTCCAGCATCATGACTTTAGCTGCAACTACGTCAACAGCTAATGCGTCGTTGCCTGTCAGTATTAACCCCATTTTGACTGGTTTGCCTTTAGTTGGTCCGTTGCCTTCGATGCCTATCCTTGCATCCATAATTGTCAATTGTGGTTTGAAAAGGGTGTATAGTCTATAAAATACTTCAGGCAAGTATGGATGTAAATAGATTCGTTTGTTGCTTGGCACGCAGCCAAAGAGGTTTTTGATTGCTCCGCTGTATGCCATGAACTCATGCGTTTTCATCAAAGGCAAATCCACGACAGCATCGGCATCGAGGATGGTTTTTGGCAGAAAAAGCCTTTTTAATGGAGTGTTGCCTTGAAATTTTACTTCAACCACTTTGTCTTCGGAGAGGTTGATGACACTGCCGCCTGCCGCTTTCACCGCGGCTTCGGTGCCTGTTTTATCGAATGCTGTCCAACAGGGATAGTTGAAGCCGTTTGATTCGCCGACAATGACTTCGCTGTTGCCGTCACGCAGCAAGCCGACGAGTTGCTGCATCAATTCAGGGCTTGTAACAACACCTGGAAGGTATTCTGGGTGACTTAAGTTTGGCTTGATGAAAATTTTGTGTTTGCCACGTAACCCTGAATTAGCGACGGCTTCCTTTACAATATCGCTTATATCGTCTTTGGCACGGAAAATTTTGACGGTTTTTTGTGGGTTAAGCACTTTTGGCACCTTTCACTCCCATTATGCAGCCTGGGTCAGAATTTAACATGTCACCGTTATGGTAAGCTGCCGACCGTGCTCTGCAGCCTCCGCAGATGAATTTGTAGGCGCATTTCCCGCAGGCTCCTTTGAGGTTTGCCCTATTTCTAAACGAGTTGAAGAGTGGGGCGTTTAACCAGATGTCTTGGAACTTTTCAGTTTTGAGGTTGCCGACATTTACTGGCAGGAAAACGCATGGGTGAACAACTCCTTGAGGCGAAAGAGAACAGTAAAGCCGTCCTGCGCCGCATCCGCCAATGAAATCAGCGAGTGGAACAGCTTTTTTGGTTACTTTGACGGTTTGCATGTGTGCCATAGACATTGTTAATTCGCTCGTACCCTTTTCTCCTTGACACTGGATGCCCACACGCGCTAGCTGAGGCGCCGTGGTAAGAATGGTCGTTTTACACCCATTAGACATTCTTGCCAGCAGGTATCGCATAAGTTTTTCTCGTTCTTCAGGAGACGGGTCTTGAGCGTATTGAGATTTGCCTCTCCCCGCTGGAACAAAATTGAAGTTAGTAAACCTCTCTGCACCCAATTCTTCCGCTAAATCAATAATGGCAGGCATTTCTTCAAGATTATTTTTTGTCGCCGTTGTAGCTATGCACACGCATAAATCTGCTTCAACACAATTTTTCAAACCAGCGATCGCCTTATCAAATGCTCCTGGAACGCCTCGGAATTCATCATGTGTTTCTGCGCATGCGCCGTCAATACTGATATCTAAATAGTTAACTTTGGCAGCTTTGAGTTTTTGTACCGTTTCTTTGGTTAGAAGTGTACCGTTTGTGGCAACAGATATGTAGAGCCCACGGTCGGCAGCATACCGTGCAACCTCAAAAAAGTCATTACGTGTTAATGGTTCACCGCCTGTAAAAGCAAGCGCCGTAACTCCAGCATCTGCAATCTGATCGACCACATCTTTCGCCTGCTGTGTGGTGAGTTCTTCCTCTATAATTGCGCCGCTGTTTGAGTAACAGTGCTTGCATTTCAAATTGCACTTATGTGTAAAATCCCAAACGATAAGGAAAGGGGCGTAGAGAGAAATCGGCTTTTTGATTCCAATGTACGCAAAACTCTTGGTTAAATTCATCACTGCCCGCCGCGCATACTGGTCAGCTAGAAGCTTCTCCACTTTTTTGCGCTTAAAATTTAAGCTCCTTCTTAAGAATTCAACCCAGAAACCAATAACCTGCGAGTAAAAAACGCTGCATTTTTCACAGTGACGGTCGGTTTTTCCAGAGTAAGCGTCCAATGCCGCTTCAAGAACCGATCTGCCGCACGAAGAGCATTTTTTTAGTGATAGCTGCAGCATTTTTTTGGTCATCGGCAAAGTTATCACTGCATTCCAGAAGCTATCGTGACTTAGTAGACTCATCGAAGTTGGTCTCCTGAGGCTGCAACTGGTTTAGAGTAGGCGCTTGGGATGTTAAATATTTCTCTAAAAACCATTTAGCTTGCCGCTTAACTTAACTTCCTGTTTTGCATTATTTTTTCTGAGATTTCTAAGTCTTTCAGCGTATTAATGTTTAGGAGAACTTCAATTTCCTCTGTGATTAGTGCATTTGTTTCTATTTTGCCTTCACTTTGGATTTTGGTGCCGTTAACTATGTTGACCCCCGAAACTGCATACCACTTGCCCTTGTACTCATCAGTTGAGTCCACAGAAAGTCCTAATCCTTCGCGAACTTCGATAGGAACGAAAACAGCGAAGAAATCTTTCCCGCAAGCTTCAAACTGGCTAACGATTTTGTCAAGAAAATTACCCGTGACAGCTGGTGAATCAGCTGGAACAGTCAACACTGGACCCATCAAACCAGCCATCTGTGTGGCTTGCTTGAGGTCACTATGGTAGCCTTTGGCGTCTGTGCGCAACACTTTCCACTCCTTGTTTTGGCAATGTTTCTCCGTTTCAGGAGTATTCTTGCTGGTCACTACATAAAACTCTAAAACGTTTTGGGTGCTTGCAACTGCCTCTGCAACCCAGTCAATTAGTGGTTTGCCTAGGAGGGGTAAAAGCGGCTTCTCAGTGGGCAAACTTATTCGTGTTCCTTTTCCGCCAGCCATAATTAACGCGGGAACCTTCATTTCAACACCGCCAACACTGCAAACACGACTGCAAGCAAAATAAGCGTAATTGCCCTAGCAACTTCGTTGGTTGCTCCGATAGTGTCACCTGAAACTCCTCCAAAGACTCTTTCTGAAACTTTATCCATGAAAAGGGCCGCTGGAATGCTCGTCAACACCACGCAAACGCCGACCAAACCCAGAAGAGGGCTGAGTGCATAAGCAAAAAAAGGATATACAATCAAAACTGAAAGCCCGTAAGCGATAAAGTTTAATTTCTTTTTTGCCTTTGCCAGAAAAATTGAGCCTAAGCCCTTATGTGTTGGTTTTCCAACCCATACAATCGTCACCATCGCCAATTTAGCTGACACTTCAGCAGCAATTATTGCGCAAAAAGCAAGCAACGGGCTAAAAATAAAAAATAACCCGACAAAAGCAGTAAACTCCACGATTATCGCAAGTACGGCTCCTGAGTAAGTTACTGTCCAAGCGTGGGCAACCATTTTTCTGTCATGCATATTGCCAAGTCCCCCTGCGTTGCCTAAATCTATTAAGCCGTCAAAGTGTTGAAGCCCTGTAATAACAAGCAAAAACGCTATCGTCATAGCTGCAACTACAAGCTTAGATAAAAAATCAGTTGGTAAAACAACAACGGAATTCACCAAACCAAAAAGAAACCTTACGATATAGCCTGAACAAACAAAGTAAGCCGCAGCTAACAGCCCAATGAAAGCGCCAATTAACGGAAAAAGATTCACATTTTCGGCTGTTGTGAAAATAAAATCTTCTTTTCCGCCAACTGGAATAATGGTTAGGAAAGACAGCAAATCCCTAAAAGTTTTTATAGGTTTCACTGGCGACATATACCCTACAACTAACTTAAAGAAATATAGGCTTTATCGTGGTTTACATGGGAGAACTTGAGGGGAAAAAAATACTTGTTACTGGCGGCGCAGGGTTTATCGGTTATCATCTCTGCAGTAGACTGTCAAAACTAACATCTAACCTAACGATTTACGATAACTTGTCAAGCGGCAAAATGGAAAATGTGAAAGACGTACCTAAAGCAAAACTTGTAAAAGGCGACATTCTTGATGTCAAAAAGCTGTGCTCTCAAGAGAAGGCTGACTTGATTTATCATTTAGCAGCGCAGGTGGTGGTTCCCTACTCCATGGAAAATCCCATGATAGATTTTGAAACTAACGCTAAAGGTACCCTCGCCGTTTTAGAAAAGGCGCGCAAAGATGATGCAAAACTTGTTTTCGCATCTAGCGCGGCAGTTTATGGCAATCCTACAGAGTTGCCGACAAATGAAGATTACGGCTTTCACCCAGTTTCATGCTATGGCTTATCTAAGGTTGTCGGCGAAGAATATTGCAGCATGTACATGGACCAATATGGATTAGACATTACTATTGCAAGGTTCGCCAACGTTTACGGGTTAAGATGCCACGGAGTTATCCATGACTTTCTTGATAAACTTGCTAAAAACCCATACAAACTGGAAATTATAGGCACTGGATTACAGTCAAGAGACCTCGTGCATATATCCGATGTTGTCGACGCATTGGTAATTGTCGGGTCAAACAAATCGACAAAAGGTAAGACATACAACTTAGGCTTTGGCACTACAACAAAAATAATAGACCTTGCCAAAATGATGCTTAAAATCTTGGGTTTGGAAAAGAAGACATTTGTTACAACAACCGGTGTTTCTTGGCAAGGCGATATCAACACAATTTGGTTTGACATTTCCAAAGCTAGAAAAGAGTTAAATTGGAATCCCAAAGTAAGTCTTGAAGACAGCATCAAAGAAGTCATCGCCGACAGGAAAATTTCAAAATGAGTAAGCCGATGCCAGCTAGAGGCTTAGTCGCTCTTCTGCGGCTTCCCTACTGGCTGGTGACTGGCGGCTTATCACTCTTAACAGCTTT
>Ga0326726_10004073_pt1 | contig 13382 bp, 11 predicted proteins | sample MHFenrmetagenome_2_FD_207603 | JGI IMG/M metagenome (GOLD analysis project Ga0326726, IMG submission 207603) | Lab enriched peat soil microbial communities from Michigan Hollow, Ithaca, NY, United States - MHF15MN | ecosystem: Environmental > Terrestrial > Soil > Wetlands > Peat | place: USA... | reverse complement strand
TGGCCGCCGGCCTTTGGCGGCCCCGAATCGCCACCTGCGGCCCTGGCCGTTCCGCCCGCGCCATGACGCTCCCGGGCCGGGCGACCTCCCGGGTCCACGCGCCGCTCCTTCCCGGAGTCCGGATGTCATTCCCTGTCCGTGCAGCCACCGCGTTTGCGGCGGCCCTGTTCTGCGCCAGCCCGCTCTCCGGCCAGCAGGCGACCAAGCCCGCGCCAGCTTCGTCGGGAGTGAAGCTCTCGGGCTACCTCCAGGCCCCGCGAGACCTGGCAGAAGGATGTCGGCCTCACCTCGACCCTCAACCGGGCCCGGTTGACCGCCACCGGCGGAATCGCGACCGACTTCACCTGGCGGATCCAGGGGGAGTTCCGCACCGGCAACGTGGGCACCGGCAAGGCGTCGGCGTCGCTCACCGATGCCTACATCCGCTGGAAGCGGAACGATCTCGGCATCCAGGCGGGGCAGTTCAAGACGCCGTTTACTCGGGAGTACTACACCAGCCTCGCTGACCTCGAGACGGCGGACCGCTCCACTGTGGTCGACTCGCTCGCTCCCAAGCGGGACATCGGGGTGATGGCGGACTACGAGCTTCGGAAGAAGGTGACGTTCTACGTGGGGGTCTTCAACGGGGAGGGCGTGAACACCACCAGCAACAAGGACTCCACGGTCCTGGCTGTGGCGCGCATAGCGGCCCGGCCGATCCGGGACCTCTCATTCGGGGTGAACGTGGCCCGCTACTTCGGCGACAGTACCCGCTACGGTGGCGACATCAGCTACGAGGGGCCGAGGGTGACTCTGCGCGGGGAGTTCGTGGCCGGGGCGCGCGACGAGCTGGGCGGCCGGAAGGACCATGGCTGGTTCGGGCTGGCGGCGTTCCGAGCGGCCGAGCAGGTGCAGCTGTTCGGGAAGTACGAGTACTTCGGGCGGCCAGAGCTCACCGACCAGCAGAAGAACCGGGCGGTGACCGGCGGGGCCAATCTCTTTCTCGCAGGTAACGCGGTGAGGATGACGCTCGCGTACGTCTCCCGGAAGATCGGGACCCCGGGTGAGCGGAGAGGGCTGGTGCTCACCCAACTGCAGGTGAGGTACTAGATGCGGCACCGGCCGGGCTCGCCGCGCACCACAGGGTGCGCCTTCCTCCTGTTATTCAGCGTGGCCCTCGCAGGGTCGCTGGCGGCCCAGGCTCGGCGTGATGTCATCCTGGCCACCACCACCAGCACCCAGGATTCCGGGCTGCTCGACTCGCTCGTGCCCCGCTTCGAGCGGATCTGCCGTTGCCGCGTGAAGACTATCGCCGTCGGCACGGGTCAGTCGCTCGCGCTGGGCGCCCGGGGCGAGGCCGATGTCGTGCTGGTCCACGCGCCGAGTCTCGAGAAGCGATACGTCGCCGAAGGGCTGTTCCGGAACCGGCGGTTGGTGATGACCAATGATTTTGTCCTGGTGGGTCCCGCGGCCGACCCTGCGGGGTTGCGCCAGGCCACCAGTCTCAAGGATGCCTTCCAGCGCCTGGGGGCGGGCAACACGCCCTTCGCCTCGCGGGCCGACAGCTCGGGCACCAACATCCTGGAGCTCAACCAGTGGAAGACTGCCGGGCTCGCCCCCTCCGGCGCGTGGTATCTTCAGGTCGGTCAAGGGATGGCGGCCACACTCCGGATCGCCTCCGAGAAGGGGGCGTACACCCTGACCGACCGGGGAACCTACCTGGCGGTGCACCAGGGCCTGGCGCTCGAAGTGCTGTACCAGGGGGCGCCGCAGTTGCTCAACATCTATCACGTGATGGAAGTGAACGCCGAGGTGTTCCCCAACGTGAACCACGACGGGGGCCGGGCATTCGCCGACTTCATGGTTGCTCCCGCCACCCAGGCGTTCATCCGGACCTTCGGGACGGCGAAGTTCGGCCAACCACTCTTCACGCCCCAGGCCGGCAAGCGGGAGGAGGATCTGCTCCAACCGGCCCGATGAACTCCCCCGGGAACGCATGGATCTCCTCTTCGACGGAATCACCCACGCCTTTGCGCTGATCCTGCGCGGCGACTCCCAGGTGATGGAGATCATGTGGCTGTCCCTTCGAGTCTCCGGGATCGCCACCCTGGTGAGCCTGCTGGTGGGCGTGCCACTGGGCATGGTGCTCGGCCAGAGCCGTTTCCCTGGCCGCCGTCTGGCGCTAGGGGTCATCAACACCGGGATGGGCCTCCCGCCCGTGGCCGTGGGCCTGTTCGTCAGCCTGTTCCTGTGGCGGAGTGGCCCGCTCGGTTTCCTCGACCTGATCTACACCCCCGCGGCCATCGTCGTCGCCCAGTGCATCATCGCGCTCCCGGTGGTCACGGGGCTCACCGCAGCGGCGATCCAGCAATTGGATCCACGGCTCAGACTGCAGCTCCTCGGCCTGGGGGCCTCGCGGCCGCAGGCACTCTGGTTCCTGCTCCGCGAAGCCAGGTTCTCGATCATCGCCGCGATCATGGCCGGGTTCGGCGCCGTGATCTCGGAGGTCGGCGCATCCATGATGGTGGGCGGCAACATCCTGCACTACACCAGAGTACTCACCACGGCCACGGTGCTGGAAACCAGCAAGGGGAACTTCGACATCGCGATCGCGCTGAGTGTGGTGCTGGTAGGCCTGACGTTCGTGGTGTCGATGCTGCTTACGGCGCTGCAACAGAGAGGAGCGGGGCGGTGAGGGGCGGTCAGGTGGTCAGGCGGTCAGGCGGACAGGCGGTCAGTGGGTCCGTTGCCCTGTCGCTCTCCGGCGCGGAAGTCAGGTACGGCTCCCGGCGGGTGCTGCAGATCGATTCCCTCGAGCTCCCCGCGGGGACCACGCTCGCGCTGCTCGGCCCCAACGGCTCGGGCAAGTCCACCCTGCTCCGGGTGCTGGCGCTGCTCGAGCGACCGAGTGCGGGATCACTCACTCTTCTGGGAGAGCCGGTGCGCGACGGAGAGGGGCAGCGGCTAGCGCTCAGGCGCCGCACGGCTACGGTCTTCCAGGACCCGCTGCTGACCGATCAGTCGGTGTTCGACAACGTGGCGATGGGACTCCGATTCCGGAGCCTGAGTGGAGCGGAGGTCGCAACCCGAGTCGGCTGCTGGCTGCAGCGGTTCGGGGTGGGGCATCTGGCGGGCAGACGGGCGCGGGAGCTGTCAGGTGGCGAGGCGCAGCGGGTGAGCCTCGCGCGTGCGTTCGTACTGGAACCCGAGATCCTGTTCCTGGATGAGCCCTTCGGTTCGCTCGATCTGCAGGGTCGCGAAGCGCTGGCGCTGGAACTGGAGGTGATTCTCCGGGAGGCAAGGATCGCCACGGTGCTGGTCACGCACGACCGGGGCGAAGCCCAGATGCTGGCGGACCAGGTGGCGGTGCTGCTGGACGGCCGGATCTCGCAGTGCGCGCCGGTGCGGACCGTGTTCGAGCGCCCCGCAAGCCCGGCGGTGGCCCGCTTCCTCGGGGTGGAGAACCTGCTGCCGGTGTCACGGTCCGGCCCCGACGAAGTACGGATCGCGGATCAGCTGATTGCCCTTGCGGTACCGCCGGGCATCGCGCGACCGCTGGCCTGTCTTCGAGCGGAGGACGTCCACCTCTCCCCGGCCGGCACGCCGGCCGTGCCCGGGAGCGTCCGGCTCTCCGCCAGGGTGGTGCATGTCATCCCCTATGGCGTGCCCTACCGGGTCCACCTCGATGCCGGTGTGCCGCTCATAGCGCTCGCGGCGCGGCGTACACTCGACCGGCTCGGCGTGGCACCAGGGGTGCAACTGGTGGCGTCGTTCGATCCGGGCGGGCTGCACCTGCTGGAGGATGATTCTCCGGTTCCTCCCTTGCCCGTCTCCCAGCCGGTGGGCTAATCTCCCCGCCACTTCAGCCCGGTGGCAGTCATGAGCGGCACTGTGAATCCTCCCCGTCCCCGGAACGAGCCGGTGCTCGGCTATGCCCCCGGCTCAGCCGAGCGCGCCTCGCTGAAGGCCGCGCTGGCGGCGATGGCCGGCGAGACGGTGGAGATCCCCGTTGTGGTAGGCGGCAAGGAGATCCGCTCCGGAACGACGCATGACGTGGTGAGCCCACACGATCACCGTCGGGTGCTGGCCCGGGCCCATCTGGCCGACGCGGCGACCATCCAGGCCGCGATCGAGTCCTCGCGGGAGGCGTGGCGTGACTGGTCGGCGACCCGGTTCGAGGACCGGGCCGCGGTCTTCCTCAAGGCGGCCGACCTGCTGGCCGGACCGTGGCGGGCCAAGGTCAACGCAGCGACGATGGTGGGCCAGAGCAAGACCGCGTTTCAGGCGGAGATCGACAGCGCCTGCGAGTTGATCGACTTCTGGCGCTTCAACGTGCAGTTCGCGGAGCGGCTGTACCAGGAACAGCCCGAGTCGGCGCCGCTCACCTGGAACCGGATGGACCACCGGCCGCTGGAAGGGTTCGTCTACGCGATCACGCCGTTCAATTTCACCGCGATCGGCGGCAACCTGCCGACCGCGCCGGCGCTGATGGGCAACGTCGCCATCTGGAAGCCGGCGCATACCGCGCTGCTCAGCAACTACTATGTACTCAAGGTACTGCAGGAAGCGGGGCTGCCACCGGGGGTGATCAACTTCCTGCCGGGCGACTCGGTGTCGGTGAGCCACGCGCTGCTGGCCGACCGGTCGCTGGGCGGGATCCACTTCACCGGGTCCACGGCCGTCTTCCAGACGCTGTGGCGCACGGTGGGTGAGAACCTGGCGGGCTACCTCTCGTACCCGCGGATCGTAGGCGAGACCGGGGGCAAGGACTTCGTGCTGGCCCACCCGAGTGCGGACAGTGAGGCACTGGCGGTGGGGCTGGTGCGGGGTGCCTATGAGTACCAGGGCCAGAAGTGCTCGGCCGCCTCGCGGGCCTACATCCCGGCCAGCCTCTGGCCCAGGGTGAAGGAGCGGATGCTGGCGATGATCGCCGAGATCCGCCTTGGCGACGTGGCGGACTTCCGCAACTTCATGGGCGCGGTGATCGATCGCCGGGCGTTCGACCGGCTTACCGGCTACCTGGCCCGCGCCAGGCAGGACCCGGGTGTGACCATCCTCGCCGGGGGCGGAGCCAGGGCCGATACCGGCTACTTCGTGGAGCCGACCCTGATCCAGGTGGAGGATCCGAAGTACCGCACCATGTGCGAGGAGCTGTTCGGCCCGGTGCTCACGGTCTACGTGTATCCGGACGCGCGCTGGACCGAGACCCTCGCGCTGGTGGATCAGACCAGCCCCTATGCCCTCACCGGTGCGGTGTTCGCGCGGGACCGGCGGGCGCTGGCCGAGGCGGAGGTGGCCCTCCGGTTCTCGGCGGGGAATTTCTACCTGAACGACAAGCCGACAGGTGCGGTTGTGGGCCAGCAGCCGTTCGGCGGTGCCAGGGCGAGCGGCACCAACGACAAGGCGGGATCGATCCTCAACCTGGTGCGCTGGACCTCGCCGCGGAGCATCAAGGAGACGTTCGTTCCTCCGCGGGACTACCGGTATCCATTCATGGCGGCCGAATAGGGGCGACCCGACGGTCGTCGATTCGGTGCCGGTGTCCGAGGGGACGCGACCCGGGGGTCGCCCGTACGCAGTATATTGTTGAGTCGCAGGTTGCCCGATAGTCTCCTGTTCCCCGCGAGGCCGCATGACGGTCACGGCACCGTACGAAGCCCTGAAGACGATCAAGCTCACCACGGTGCGCAAGGCCATCTCGAACGCCTGTTACCGCCGTTCCTGGCCGCAGACGTTCGGGTGGTTTGCCTTTGACCTGGCGCTGTACCTCGCGCTCATGGCCGGGGTGTTCGCCAGCGATGCATGGTGGGCCAAGCTGCTGTTCGGGCTCGGGGCCGGGTGTGCAGTGGCGTTCATGTTCGTGTGGGCGCACGACGCCGCGCACGGGGCGCTGTTCAAGAGCGACTGGACGGCGGAGATCCTGGGCACCACGCTAATGCTCCCGTCGCTCAACATGTACCGGCTGTGGTGTCACGGGCACAACCGGGTGCATCACGGATTCACCTCCTACACCCCGGTGGACTGGATCTGGCGCCCGCTCACCCCGCAGGCCTATGCGGCCCTGCCATGGTACCGGCGGCTGGTGTACCGGCTCGAGCGGACGCCCTATGGCTGCGCCCTCCACTACCTGCTCAAGGTATGGTGGCCTGGGATGGTGATGTACCGGCCCGAGAAGCAGTCCCGTGAGCGTCTGGGGTACAATGTCAACAAGCTGATCACCTTCGGCTTCGCGCTGGGGCTGGCGGCGCTGTGCTATCGCTTCGGCGGGGGCGTCATCGGGATCATCGCCGGGGTGCTGCTGCCGTTCATCGTGTTCAATTACTTCATCGCGCTGTTCGTGTACCTGCACCACACCCATCCCGACGTGCCGTTCTTCGACCACCGGCCGGAGTGGAGCAACACCATCGGCCAGGTCTACTGCACCGTGGTGTGGCGCTGCTCGAAGCTGAGCGAGCTCCTGATCCACAACATCATGATCCACGTGCCGCACCACGTGGAGCCCAGGATCCCGTTCTACCGGCTCAAGGCCGCCTACACTGATCTGCGGCGGGAATACGGCCAGTACGTGCATGAGTACCGGTTCCGCTGGCGGACGGTGCGGATGATCTTCCGTCGCTGCAAGCTGTACGACTTCGAGAACAAGGTCTGGTACAGCTACCGGGAGGCAGCCGCGCTCGGAGCGGCATAGCCGCAGGGCGTGGCGCCCCGCACCGGCGCCGTGGTGTAATCCTCCGTCCTACAGATCCCCTCCCGAAAAACCGAGTGTCCGGTCAGCCCCCTCCCGATCGATCGGGAGGGGGGCGCTGCCTAACTTTTCTCCAGGTCGAGCGGCCATCGGTTCACAACTCGATCATTCACGGAGCGGAGCGGGGCTGGCGGGCGAGGGTCGCCCGCCGCCGGCCGCCCACAGTCAGGGAGCGGGTCATGGCGAGGCAGCGGATGCTCAGGGTTGTGGCAGGGATGGTTCTGGCTGGGCTGGTGGCTGAGGGGTGCTACGACAACAAGGGTGGCTACGGCGGCACTGGTCCCGGCCCCACCTACAACGTGCAGGTGGTGGCGGCGAGCGGCGATCTCACTGCCGGGCTGGCTCAGTTCCGCGGACTCCTGGGCGATTCGGCCAACAAGACCGCCGGCGAGCAGCCGACCGGTCGGCGGGAAATCAACTGGGACGGGGTGGGCGCTGCCCTGCTCAACGTCAACACCTTCCCCGGCGACCAGTTCAACCGGGTCGTCGCCCGGGGCCAGGTCTTCACCACGCCGGGGACCGGCTTCCGGGTGAGCGACATCGCCCTGTTCGATCTGGACCCCAGCGATTCTACCCAGTTTTCGGCCTTCAGCCCGACGAAGATCTTCGTCTCGGTGGGGAGCCCGATCATCGACGTGACGTTCCGAGTGGCAGGCACCGACACGGTCGCGACCGTCACGGGCTTCGGGGTGGTGTTCTCGGACGTGGACCTGGCGGGCAGCGCGTCGCTCGAGTTCTTCGATGCTAGCGGCGCCTCCCTCAAGCAGGTGGCCGTGCCGGTTCGTTCCGATGCCGCGGGGCACTCTTTTGCCGGGGCGGTCTTCGACGCCGCGCTGGTGGCGAAGGTCCGGATCACCGCGGGGCAGGCGCCGGTCGCTGCGGGGGCCAAGGATATCAGCGTCGGTGGTACCTCGGATCTGGTGGCGACGGACGACTTCATCTCTGGTGAGCCGCACCGCATCCAGTAGGGTCGGCAGATTGCGCGGACTACGCAGATTGGTGACTGCGTAGTCTCCGCGCAATGCGGATGACTTCGTCTCCGACGAGCAGCACCGCATTCAGCAGGTTTCACAGATTTCGGAGACAACGGGCCACCGATTACGCAGGTTGCGCGGATTACGCAGATTTGTGACTGCGTAGTCTGCGCGCTCTGCGGATACGCATCCAGGGGAACTACATGAGACAAAGCATCTGGCGTGCCGGCTACCGGCTGGCGCCGGCATTCGCGATGGCGATGCTGCTCGGCGGGGTGATGACCGACAGGACGCTCGCCCAAGCGCCGATCGCTCCGGGGAAGGTTGTCTCCGGGACGCTCAGCTTCGAGGGCCACGCCACCATGGGCGATTTCACCGGCACCACAACGACCCTGACCGGATATATGTCCGGTGGTCCCGAGCTGGCCTCCATTCAGGGATGGGTGGAAGCACCGGTCGGAACGCTGGTGACGGGGAAGGGGAAACGAGACGCCGACCTCAACAAGTCGATGGAGTCGGACAAGTACCCGGTCATCCGGTACGAGCTGGACAGTCTCACGCCAGGCCACGTGGCGGGAGACACGACTGAAGTGGTGCTGCACGGGCGGTTCGTGATTCACGGCGTGACGCGGGACGCCGACCTTCCGGGACGGGTTCTGCTCGACGGCACCGGTGCGCGGGTACGGGCCGATGCGCCGCTCAACCTGAAGGACTACCGGATCGGGGGGCTGAGTAAGATGCTGGGGATGCTCAAGATGCACGAAGACATCGAGGTCCACGTGGACGTCGCCTTCGGCAGCGACGTTACGCCTGGGACGAGCTCCCTGGCGGCGCCCAGGACGGAGTAGCAACCTGGGACCAGCGGGATCGGTGCGTTGACCCGTTCCGGCCGGCCCGATACCATGCCCCCATCCCCTCCCGGGAACGCTGGCAATGCTCCTGCTTGTTGTGGTCCTGACGGTGGCTCTTGCCACCACCCTGGTTCTGCTCCTCCGCGCCCGCCGGCCGGCACCCGGTCCGATAGATCGGGAGAGCCACCTCGAACAGCTGTTTGAGACCTTCCCGCACGCCCTGACGCTGCGTGACCTCGACGGCCGCCTGCTCCGGGCCAACGCCGAGTTCACCCGGCTGTTCCAGTACTCGGTGCCGGAGGTGCTGGGCGTGAACATCGATCGCCTCCTGGGAGTCCCGGGCGGGGAGCGGAGCGGCGGGGTTGATCGCATGCTCACGTCGGCGAGCAAGGTGTGGCGGCAGACCCGGCGGCGGCGCCGCGACGGCTCGCAGGTGGAGGTCTCACACACCGGCGCCCCCCTCGCGGTGGGAGGCCAGCCGGTGGCGTTCTACGAGGTGTACCACGATCTCACCCAGCAGCTCCGGGCGGAGGCGACGATCACCGAGCAGCAGCGGCTGCTGGAGGCGTTCTTCACCCAGTCGCTGGACGGGTTCTTCTTCATGATGCTGGCACGGCCCATCCGCTGGACCGAGGACGCAGACAAGGAAGCGCTACTGGACTACGCCTTTGTCAATCATCGCATCACCCGGGTGAACGATGCGATGCTGGCGCAGTACGGGTTCACCCGGGACCAGATGCTTGGCCTCACACCGGCGGACATCTACGCCCACGACCCGGTCCAGGGCCGGGCGGCGTGGCGCCGGTTCTTCGACGCGGGGCGGCTCCACACCGTCACCACCGAACGGCGGGCAGACGGTACGCCGATCCTGATCGAGGGCGATTACGTCTGTCTGTACGATGAGGAGGGGCGGCTCACCGGCCATTTCGGCATCCAGCGGGATATCACCGAGCGGACCCGGCAGGAGGAGGCGCTGCGCGAGTCGGAGGAGAAGTTCGCCACGGCGTTCCGCTCGTCGCCGTTTCCGATCACCATCGCCACATTGGGCGAGGGCCGGTTCCTGGAGGTCAACGAGGCCTTCCTCCGCGACGTGGGTTTCCGCCGGGAGGACGTGCTCGGCCGCACCGCCGCGGATCTCGGGCTGTGGCGTGAGCCCGAGGCACGGGCGGAGCTGGTTCGCCGGCTCGAGCGCGACGGCATGGTGCGGGAGTACGAGTTCGTGGCGAAGACCCGGCACCGCGACCGGCAGATCAACCACATCTGGGCCGAGAGGATCTCCCTCAAGGGACAGGACTGCCTGCTGGACATCGTGTTGGACGTCACCGAGTGGCGGGCGAATGAAGCGGCCCTGCGCCGCTCGCGGGAGGAGTTGCGCGACCTGGCCGCGCGGCTGCAAACGGTCCGGGAGGAGGAACGGACCCGGATCGCGCGGGAGCTGCACGATGAGCTGGGCCAGGCGCTGACCGGGCTCAAGATGGACCTGGCCTGGGTGCGCGGGCGGCTGACCCGGCCGCAGGCGGACCTGGCCGAGCGGCTGCAGACGCTTATCACCCGGGTGGACGGCACGGTGGACGCGGTGCGGCGGATCGCGACCGAGCTCCGCCCCGGAGTGCTGGACCTGCTGGGTCTGGTCGCGGCCATCGAGTGGCAGGCCCAGGAGTTCGGTCACCGCACGGGAATCGAAACCGACCTGGACCTGCACTCGGATCACTCCCCGGTGGATGACGTCCGGGCGACCACGGTGTTCCGCATCCTGCAGGAGGCCCTGACCAACGTCGCCCGCCACGCCCAGGCGAGCCGGGCGCGGATCAGCTTCAGCCAGACGCGCGACCAGCTCCAGCTGGAAGTCGCGGACAATGGACGGGGGATCACGCCGGACGAGCTCGCCGGCCGGCGCTCGCTGGGGCTTATCGGGATCCGGGAACGGGCGATCGGCTGTGGCGGCCAATTGGAGATCGATGGCCAGCCGGGGCAGGGTACCATGGTGAAGGTGCGGATTCCCATTGGCGCCGAGGAGGTGGTGGCGTGATCCGTCTGCTGATTGCCGACGATCATCCGATCGTGCGGGAGGGCCTCCGCCGCATCGCCGCGGACCAGCCCGGGATCTCGGTGGTAGCCGAGGCTGCCTCGGCCGACGAGGCCCTGGCGCGGGTGGGCGACACCGCCATCGACGTGATGCTGCTCGACGTCTCCATGCCGGGGCCCGGCTTCATCGAGGTCCTGCAGCAGGTGCGGCGGGATCACTCCACGGTAAAGGTGCTGGTGCTGAGCGTGCACCCCGAGGACCAGTGGGCGGTCCGTGCGCTCCGGGCCGGGGCGGCCGGCTACCTGACCAAGGACCACTCGCCCGAGCAGCTGATCGAGGCGATCAGGCGAGTGTATCGCGGGGGCAAGTACGTCACCGCAGCCCTCGCAGAGAAGCTCGCGACCGGACTCGAGGCGGGCGGGGCCACCCCGCACGAAAGCCTCTCCGACCGCGAGTACGAGGTGCTCCGCGCGCTCGGTGCTGGTCTCAGCGTCAAGGCTGTGGCCGGACGGCTCGGTCTGAGTCCCAAGACGGTAAGCACCTATCGCACCCGGATCCTGGAGAAGATGCAGCTCGGTACCAACGCCGACCTGGTGCGCTACGTGCGTGACCACTCATTGGGGGACTGAAGTCCGTTCCGCGTTCCGCGTTCGGGTTACCGAGGGCAAGCCGGCGATACCCCAGCCCCATCTAGCCTCGGCGACACACGGCGAGGTCGCCAAGAGAGCGGCGCCCCGGGAGAAGCGGATGGCTGTCTCCGAGTTCCCGGTTCCAAAGGGATGTTCGGACCTGAGATCGCGGAACTCGGAACGCGGAACACTTAAGGTCTCGGCGGGCCCTTATAGATCACCCCAGCTTTCATCACGAACGCGACCCGCTGCAGCTCGGTGATATCGGCCAGCGGGTCGCCGCTGACCGCGATGATGTCGGCGAATCGGCCCTGGGCCACCGCACCGAGGTTGGACTGCTGGTCCAGCAGCCGGGCGGCGGTGCTGGTGGCTGACTGGATGGCCTGCATCGGTGTCATGCCATATCTCACCATGTACGCCAGCTCCTGGGCCTGATTTTCAGTCCACGCGTAGCCGCCCGCGTCGGTGCCATAGGAGATGTATGGCAGCAGGCCCCGCTTGACCGCCTCGCCGAAGGCAATCCGTTCGATCTCCACCATCCTGGGCCAGATCCCGCCGCGCCCCTCTGCCACGTAGGCTCCGACGAAGATCGTGGGGCACCAGTAGACCTTCTGCCGGACCATCCGGTCGATCAGATCGGGGGTGAGTCCGTCGCCGTGCTCGACGGTGTTGAACCCCGCCCGGAGCGCCGCGTCGATCCCGTCCCAGCCGATCGCGTGGCCGGCGATCTTCCGGCCCAGCCGGTGGGCCTCGTCCGCGAAGGCCTTGAGCTCCTCATCGGTGAAGTTCACCCAGCTGTGCAGCCGTCCGTCCGGGCCGATGTTGTAGCGCCGGTCGACGTAGACCTTGATCCAGTCCGCGCCATACTTCACCTGCTCGCGCACCGCACGGCGGATGTTGTCCACCCCGTCAACGATCTGCACACCGTCCGGCACCCTGAGCTCCCAGGAGTAACCGGACAGCGGGTACATACCCGTGGCGCTGAAGGCCCGGGTCGCGACGAACATCCGGGGTCCGGGGATGATCCCGCGGTTGATCGCATTGCGGACGTCCACGTCGGCGTACATCGCTCCCTCGGTTTCCAGGTCGCGCATGGTGGTAAAGCCGTTCATCAGGGCGGTCCGGACCGCCACCGTGGCCCGGATCGTCCGGTAGGGGATCGATTCCTTGAGCAGCTGCTCGTCGTAGTCCTGGGCGGTGATGTCGCCCTGCAACAGAATGTGGGTGTGATTGTCGATCATCCCGGGGAGCACCGTCATCGGGCTCAGGTCGAGCTGCTTGGCGTCGCCGGCCGCCGCCTGAACCTCCGCCCAGGGACCAACCCGAGTGATGCGGTCACCCTCGATCAGGATCCCCTGGTCGGTTCGGGGCCGGTCGGACTCGCCGTCCACCAGACGCCCGGCGCGGATCAGGGTGCGGGTGGCGGCCGCCGTGGCGGGCACTGCCTGCGCGGCGGCCGAGCGGATGCTGGCGACCGCCACACCTAGTGTCAGGACGGCCCGGGGGATGTGGCAGAACGAGGGTCGACAGGACATAATGCCGCAGCCTTGAGAGGGAGGATTGGTCATCAGGGAGACGACTGGAACGCTGGGGAGAGATGCGTTCTCCCGTTCCGGAAGGCAAGCCGGCGCTGCGGGGGGGCCCGCCCGGTTCGGCCTGGCGATGCTGATCGGCCTCCTGGCCGGCAGCTCTTCGGCCCGGCCGGCGCCCGAGCCGGAACCGCCGCGATACCACCCGCTGCTGCTCGACTGCGCCCGGTACCGCACCCAGGGGCGGTCCGAGATCCTGGTTCAGGCTGGCAGGCAGCGCACGCGTGAGAGCCTCGGCCGTGACGGGGTGATGGTCCTTCGTGCTGCCGGGGTCGACAGCCTCATCCAGTTGGAGGCATGGTTCGACACTCTTACCATGTGGCGCGAAGGCTCGGGGGAGCGGCTGGAGCCGGACACCGACGGTCTGGTCGGTGGGCGATACCGGGGCACGCTGACACGGCAGGGTGGGTTCACCTCCAGCGATACTCCGTTCATCCCGGATGAAGTGGCTGAAGTGGCCGACCTGTCCACCGCTCTCGCCGACCTCCTCCCCCAGCTTCCCCCGGTTGCGCTGGCACCCGGCCGCTCATGGCGCGATGGCCTCGGCACGGTGATAACCCGCATCGACGATGGCAGCGTCGGTGGCCGG
>Ga0326726_10004072_pt1 | contig 13384 bp, 13 predicted proteins | sample MHFenrmetagenome_2_FD_207603 | JGI IMG/M metagenome (GOLD analysis project Ga0326726, IMG submission 207603) | Lab enriched peat soil microbial communities from Michigan Hollow, Ithaca, NY, United States - MHF15MN | ecosystem: Environmental > Terrestrial > Soil > Wetlands > Peat | place: USA... | reverse complement strand
GGTTCTGCATTCTCGGTTAGTCAAGGTTTCTTGACTAAACTTTGTCAAAGAACCTTTACAAGAAAGCTTTTATTTGAATGTTATGCGCTATTCTTTCAGGGATGAGTATGAGTGAATTTTGGTGCTCAAAAGCTCCTCAGTCAAGCGGAGTGCGCGTTAGATCGCTTCTCGTCGTTCTTTTGATGGCTGCAGTTCTCAGCGGGTTCTCGCTGGCAAACGTCGCATGTCGAGGTTATGCACAAGATTCCACAGTTTACACAGTCTCAGGTTACATCTTGGACGCTAACGGCAACGGAATCAAGGGTGCCCAAATCATCTTCAACGTACCCGATGTCGTCAAAAGCGTCTACTCAGACAGCACCGGTCACTATGCCATTTATGCTCCAGTGGGCACTTACCACCTCAATGTGTGGCCTCCGTGGGATTCCAGCTATATAGACTACGATCAGTCAGGACTCGTTGTCTCATCGGACATGACGAAGAACATCACGTTGAACCAGGGCTGCAAACTATCTGGCTACATAACGGATATGTCGGGGAATCCTGTTCAGGGAGCGGTCGTTTCGCTGAACGGCTATCTCGCGGGCTGGTTCTCGAATTATCAAGGCTACTATTTCGTGTGCGCTCCTGCAGGCACGTACAAGCTCACGGTCAACCCCCGCTCAGGTTATCATCACTTTGTCAACTACTACGAGTCTAACCTCTCTCTCAAACAAAACGTGACGAAAAACATCACCGTCGTTCTCACGAACAATTCAAACCCATCGCCGTCTCCCGGTCATGGTCCGTTCAAAATCTCTGGTTACATCTTGGATGCCAACGGTAAAGGAATCAAGGGTGCAATGGTCATTTTTGGTGTACCTGACATCGTGCCCAGCGTTTACTCAGACTCCGCGGGTTACTATGCGATTTACGCTCCCTCGGGCTCTTATTACCTCAATGTTTGGCCGCCATTCGATTCAAACTTCATCTACTACGATCAACCAATCCTCACCGTTAGCGCGGACATGACCAAGAACATCACGTTGAGTTCAGGCTACAAGGTTTCAGGCTACATAACCAGCACAACGGGGCAACCAGTCAAGGATGGACTTGTCTTGCTGGACAACTACCTTTCAGGATGGTTCTCAAAAGACACGGGCTACTACTTCGTTTGCGCTCCTGCTGGAACGTACAAGTTATGGGCTAGCCCGAGAAATGGGTACAATCACTTTGCCATTTACTCTGAATCCAACTTCGTCCTCGACCGCAACATTGTGAAGAACATCATCGTGGTCCTCACGGGCACTCCGACTCCGTCACCAACCCCTGAGCCGACCCCGTCGCCAACACCTGACCAAGGCTGGATATCTATCTCCGTTGACGCACAGTCTCCTGTCGTGGGTTCAATGGTCAGCGTCATGGGAAGACTAACCGATTACGACGAACACCCCATACCCAACAAACCAATCACTCTATCCTACGCAGACACTACGAACGCCGAATTGAGTTGGACCAACATAGGATCAGCGACTACCACGGCGACTGGCGAATACAGCATCCAATGGAGAATCGCCGCCGCCGGCAACTTCCTCTTCAAAGTGGAGTGGATTATAAGCGGCAATTTTGCGGCAGCCATTAACACCACCTCAGTAGGTTTCCTACCTGCGGATAGCAAACTCACTATGCCTGCCGAACCGGGCAATACCATTGTCTCGCAGCAGGCATACACCGTGGAAACCGAGCAGGAAGTCAACACAGATGTGAGTTGCTGGCTATGGGTCGGAGTTGTGACCTTGGCAATTGCAGTAGTAATCGTCACTGCCTTAGCAGTTCGAACGGTAAAGAACAAAACCACCTCCAGAACCGTTCAGAAGCAGGCTCTTAAGTGAGTTGCGTTTGCTTCTCCTTTTTTCTCTCTTCCCTTAAGGTTTGCCTGCTTGGTCGTCGTTTTTCTTCGGACCCCCGCTGTTCGTGCAGCAACGCCAAAAGCCTAATAAATGCATACTGCAATCCTATGTTTCCGATACGAAAAATGATACCAAAATACTTCTTCCTGACGAAGGGCGTCGGCAAACACAAAGAGCAGCTCCAGAGTTTTGAGCTGGCCCTCAGAGACGCAGGCATCCAATTCTGCAACCTCGTGAACGTATCAAGCATCGTTCCTCCTGGCTGCATACAGGTTCCCCGCGAGAAGGGCTTGAAGATGGTGAACCCCGGCGAGATAACGTTCGTCGTGTTGGCGCGAAACGCCACCAACGAGCCGCACAGGCTCATCGTCTCGTCCATCGGCGTGGCGGTTCCGTCGGGCAAGAACCAGTACGGCTACTTGTCGGAGCACCACACGTACGGGCAGACCGACGACAAGGCAGGCGACTACTCGGAGGATTTGGCGGCGACGATGCTGGCGACTACAATGGGCATCCAGTTTGACCCCGAAACCGCCTGGGACGAACGCAAGCAGCTCTTCAAGACGACGGGCATGATCATCAAAACGGCGAACGTAACGCAGTCCGCGACGGGCGACAAGAACGGGTTGTGGACTACCGCCGTTGCCGTGGCGGTTTTTGTTCCTGCCAAGAACGGCAAACCCCAGCCGAAGTAGCCGAAACTAATCCCACTCGTTTTCAATTCCTGGTTCGTTGTAGTGTGTCGTCTGCGTCCCTGCTACGAGCATATTGAGAGTGATTTTTGCAGGCAAAAGGCTTAAGAAAGCAGCGCTGTGACCGTTAGAGAAAGCCCGAGGTTTCGACGATGCTGAACATCCGCAGAAAAGCCATATTGCTCACATTGGTAGCGGGCTTCCTGTGGGGGACGTCGTTTCCAGCCATAAAAGTCGGCTTGCAGGACATGGATGCGTACACGTTTGTTTTCCTGAGGTTTCTCGCGGCTGCCCTCACGATGCTCGTAGTAAGCCTGTTGACGAAGAATCTCAACTTGAAATTCCCCAACAAACGCCTGATCCTCATCTTGGGCATCACCAACGGTATTGCGTATTTTTTGCAGTATGTTGGCATGGTTTACGTGAGCGCCTCGGCGTCGTCTCTCTTCGTGAATCTGAGCGTCGTGTGGGTTGCGCTCTTGGCCCCAGTGGTGTTTCATGAACGCTTAGGCTGGAAAAAGGCGCTGGGCGTCATGGTTAGTCTGCTCGGGGTGGTTTTCATGACGACGAACCTCGATTTCGCATCGTTGACGCAGGGTGCCGTCGTCTCAGATTTGCTGGTCATCGCGGCGGGAATCGCATGGGCGGTCTTCATCGTCTACAACAAACCCCTTGCCAACAACAACACTGTTCAGACGGTGACGTGGCTGCTGGTTTTCACGCTGTTGCCACTGCTGGTCATCGCGCCTTTCAGGGTTGGGATTCTCGCTTCGTTGCCGCTGGACGCTTGGCTCGCCATCCTCTACACCGCGGTCATGTGCTGGGTGATCCCGTATTATCTGTGGTTGAAAGGGCTGAAGCACCTGTCTCCAGTGACATCTGCCATTGTCCTGTTGACGGAGATTGTGGTTGCCGTGGCGATTTCCACTCTGTTCCTCGGCGAGGTCTTCACCGTGATTTCAGGCGTGGGCGCCGTGCTCATCGTGGTCGCTATTCTTCTGGTCTCGTAGTGCGCGGCTGAACGATTCAAAAGGCTTATCTCATTCCACGCGGGTTCTGTCTTTCATCAGAGAGAGGCGCAGGCATTGAGCACTTCAACGATGGAAGATAACATTTTGATGGTGACGGGGTTGAACGTGAAGCTGCAGAACCAGCAAATCCTGGACCACGTGAACTTCACCGTGAAACGAGGCACAACTCTCGCTGTGCTCGGTCCGAACGGCGCGGGCAAATCCGTCCTCTTCCGCTCACTGCTCAACCTGCTTCCTCACGAGGGCAAGGTAGAGTGGGCTGGAAAGGTGAAGATTGGCTACGTGCCCCAAAACGTAGCTGTTAGCGACATCCCGATTTCGGTTCGGGAGTTTCTCCTGATTGGCAAGAACAAGTGCGACCCAGCTGCCATGCTCAACCTCGTGAAGCTGAACGACCCGAAAATTCTCGACAAGAGGCTCGGTGTCCTATCAGGCGGCGAGCTTCGCAGAGTGCTCATTGCGTGGGCGCTCGTCGACGACCCGAACGTGCTGCTGCTGGATGAGCCCACGAACGGCGTGGACGTGGGCAGCGAAGAACCCATCTTCCTCATGCTCGACGGCGTCAAGAAGACCCGCGACATGACCATCCTGCTCATCACGCACGACATTCACATCGTCCAAGAATACTCAGACAATCTGCTCGCCATAAACCACTGCGTTACCTTCTTGGGCAAATCCGCTGAAATCGCGAGCGTGGCGACGCAGCGGGCAATCTACGGCGAACCCGTCTGTGTAGAAACCATAAAATCGGAGGCTTAGCCCTGCTCGATACTGTTTTGGAGAGTCTGCTTATCTCGATTTTCGTCGGCGTCTCAGCAGGCTACTTGGGCTCGTTGATGGTGCTGGAGAAGATGGCGCTCGTCGGCGATGCCCTCTCGCACGTCGCCTTGCCTGGGCTTGCCATCGGGTTCCTGTTTAACTTTAACCCGTTCATCGGTGCGTTCGCTTTCCTCTTCGTGTCCGCCGCCGTGATCTGGCAGGTACAGCGAATGACTAAAATCTCATTCGAAGCCCTAGTGGGCGCGTCTTTCACGTTGGCGTTGGCGGTGGGTATCATCCTCATTCCCAACGTCGAGACGTTGTTCGAAGCGCTCTTCGGCGACATAACCGCCGTGGCCGTCTGGGACGCGGTCGCCGCCGTCGTGATTGCTGTCACGGCGATTCTGTTGACGCGGGTGATTTACAAGAAGCTGGTGTTGGCGATGATTTCCGAGGAGCTCGCCATCTCGAAAGGAATCGATGTGGCGAAGACGAACCTGCTGTACCTGTTCCTAGTCTGCACTGTCGTGGCGATAGGCATCAAAATCGTCGGAACCTTGCTCGTCGGCTTCCTTGTCATTGTCCCAGCCATCGCGGCGAAGAACCTGAGCGGCGACATGTACAAGTATGCCCTCTACAGCTCCGTCTTTGGCGCGGTAAGCGCGTTCTCGGGCATCCTGCTCGCTAGCTACCTGCCCACCGTGCGGCCCGGTCCGCTGGTAGTTTTTTCGGGCATCGCCATCTTCGCCGTCACCATCATCGTGAACTGGCGAAGGAAACTGTCCGTGTAGGTGAAACGTGATGGTGTATTCGGGCAGAACCGCCACCGCCATAATCCCTTACGCGCAGGACAGGATTCTTCTCATAAAACGCGATACCGTTCCGTTCAAAGGGTACTGGGCGTTGCCAGGCGGCAGAGCCGAGCCGGGTGAAACCGTCGAGCAGACAATCGTCCGCGAAGTGAAGGAGGAAACGGGGCTTGACGTTGTGGTGGTGCGGAAAATCGGCGAGTACCACGAGCAAGGCACACAGGAGGGAGTGGAGTATGATTATTATCCCGCGTGTTTTCTCGTGAAGGTGGTTGAAGGAGAAATTCGGCGGCAGCCAAGCGAGATTCAGGAAATCAAACTCTTCAAAATCAGCGAAGTCCCCGAGAATCTGGCGTTCGTGCACAACCAGATGGTCAACGACTTCTTAGCCTCACGCAATACTGAGGCGTGAGAATGGCACTTGGTTTTTCTTGAAAGCCGTCACTAGCAGTGTTCCCAGAAGCAAAACGACCAAGACAATCATGGGCGAGAACTCGGGTATCACGGTTTGGTTGAATTTGTAGATTTTTCCGTCGAACGCGCAGATGTAAATCTCGCCGTTCGCGTCCACGCCGAACGAGGAAATCGCAAGCGGCGAATCTGTCAGCAGCGTGTTTGCCGCCGCACCGCCCGTGCTGTTCAACGTGAGCGCCCAAATCCTGCCCGACCCATAATCCCCGTAAACGTAAGCACCCGAAAGTTGTGGCAAAGCGGAGCCGTGGTAGACGTAACCGCCGATGATGGCGTTGCCCTGAGAGTGGTCATACTCCCACAAGGGCAGCTCAAGTCCCGTCTGGTTTCCGCCCGCATACGTCAACGTGCCTTCCATGATGTTCCAGCCGTAGTTCTTACCCTTCTCGGCGAGGTCGATTTCTTCCATGCGGTCTTGCCCCACGTCGCCCACCCAGAGCCTGCCTGTCGGTGGGTCGAAGCTGAAGCGCCAAGGATTGCGAAAGCCGTAGGCGTAGATTTCTTCTTTGTAACCTAGAGTGTTGCCCTTGAAGGGGTTGTCCGCGGGGATGGTATAGTTTCGTCCTGCGGAGGGCGTGTTCACGTCGATGCGCAGGATTTTGCCCAGCAGCGCGGCGCGGTTCTGTCCGTTGCCGAGTGGGTCGCCCGCGGAGCCGCCGTCGCCCATGCCGATGTAGAGGTAGCCGTCGCCCCCGAACGCGAGTTGACCGCCCTTGTGGTTGCTGAATGGCTGGTTTATCTCGAGGAGGATGAATTCGCTGTTGGTTTGAGCTTGATTCAGGTTGCTCGGCGAAGCTGTGAATCTTGAAATGACGGTTCGCAGCGGGTTGTTTGCTACGTAATCCACGTAGAAGTAGCCGTTTGAAGTGTAGTTCGGATGGAAAGCCAGCCCCAGCAAGCCCTGCTCGCCGCCGTAGACGACGCGGCTGCTGATATCGAGGAAGACGCTTGACGATGTGATGGAGGCGGAGTTGCTAAAAACACGAATCGTGCCTGGTTGCTCGACCACGAAGAGCCTGTTTGTGCCGTCTTTGGGGCTGTGGAGTCCGACGGGCTGGTTGAACGTTAGGTTGGGGAACGCAGCCTCCACGGGATTCGGGGTTTGGGTTTGACCTAAGCCGTCGAGGGTTCTCCAAGACAGCACCAAGGCTGAGATAATGAGAGCCAGTATTACACACATGGAAATTAAGAGCTTTCTGCTCATCATTCAAGTGCCTTCCAATTTATTTCGCGTTTGGGTCGGTCTGCATGATTCCGAAAACGTTGCCCTCGGTGTCCTTGCAGTAGCTCATATAGCCAATTCCGGGCACAGCCGTTTTTGGGGACAGGACTTTTCCGCCTGCCTCGACAATTTTCTTCACCGCATCCTCGTACGACGACACGCTTATAGTGTTTATAGTACCTTTGAATGTGCTCTCACCGCTGATGGCACCGTTGATTCCTATCTCCTTATCGTCTCCCGCTTTGACTAACCAGTAATCCATGGGTCCATACTTGTTGACTTGCCACCCGAAGACTCTCTGGTAGAACTTAACGGCGCGTTCCGTGTCTTTTGCTGGTATCTCAAAGTGTATCACTTTCGGCATGTGTGTTTTTCACCTCCGCGAGAAACCACAAGTCACTTCTCATGTGCGCGCTGTATGGGGTTTTAACTCATTTAGGGCTTCCAATCGCCTCTTCAGCTCCTTGTTGTGTTGTAGTTGCGCCTCCGCAACCACACACTGCAATAGGCAGAAAACAGTCAGCGGGGTTTAGTCGCTTTTCAGTTTTTCTTCGATGAGCGCTAGCAGTTCTTCTGGTTTCACGGGTTTCACGAGGTAAGCGTCCGCTCCGCCGTCGAGGGCTTTGACACCCACGTCCAGCGAGGGAAACCCTGTAATTACAATCTTCAAAGTGTCCTTCAGACTGTCTTTCATGTTAATGAGCAAGTCGGTTCCGTCCATGTCAGGTAGCCTTACGTCAACAAGCGCGACGTTGTAGTGTTGCTTTTCCGCCTTATCCGTGGCTTCTTTGCCCGTTTCCGCCGTGTCGACTTCGTATCCGGCTTTCTGGAGAATCCGCGTTAAGGTTCGGAGGATAGATTTGTCGTCATCTATGACGAGAATTGTCTTTTTCAGTTTGCCCAAACACTTACACCTTTTCTCTAGCCAGAGCAGTTAGGTGCCCTGTGGTTTGCATTCATGAAGGTTCCATAGGTTTCATTTGTGACCTACAAAACCCTCCTTTATCCTGAGCAGTCATAGAAGAACCTATGTTTAAAGATTTTTGTTTGTGGTTCCACACGACAGACTTAGAACCCGCAAACCGAAGCCGTTTTGTGCTAGTGTTAACGTATGGGGTTTATATTTCAGGATTATTCAATAAATAACCGCAGCTGAGCCAGAGTTCTGAGAGCGTATTAGACTTGAGTGAAAAAGATATAACCAGATTTCTCCAAGCCCTCGGGTTCTCGAAGAGAGAAGTCCAAATCTACATATTCCTAGCCAAAGCCGGCGTTCAAACCACCAGTTTCGTGGCGAAACGGCTGAAGATGGAGAGGGTTCAAGCTTACCGAACGTTCAAGAAACTCCAGGAGAAAGGCTTCATAGAGGCAACGCTGGAGCGACCCACTCGCTTCACGGTGGTTCCCTTCCAGAAACTGTTTGAAGGCTTCCTTGAAACCAGGAAGAGCGAGCTCAGTACCCTCAGCGACCAGAAAGAAGAGCTCTTGACTGCATGGAGCTCCGTCAGCGCTCCCGAGGCAGAGTATGCTGTTGCGAAGTTCTCGATTATCACGGGGAAGAAGAAGATTCATCTGAAGATGCTCAACATGATTGAGGAGGCAAAAAGGGGACTCCTCAGCTTAACGTCGAGTTCAGGTTTGATTCAGGAAGACTTGGCAGGCGTTTATGACCCCGTTGAGCATCCGTCTCGGAAGCGTGGCGTTCAGATGAAGATGTTGACGGAGATTTCTCCCGAGAACCTCAAAGTCGTTGAGGGAATGGACAAGAAGTTCAGCGCTGGGAAGGCAGACATCGAATGTCACCATATTCGGTTTGATTCGAAGCTTTTCCCGAGTTTCCTCATAAAAGACGACGAAGAGGCCCTCCTGTACTCGATGTCGGGTGACGTGGCGCCCATGTTAACGCTCGACGAGGAAGGCTTGTGGATAAACGACCGCATGTTCATCTCTATCCTGAAAGGTTTCTTCACCCAGATGTGGCAGACCTCGGTCGATGCCTCCCAAAGAATCGAGGAGTTGAAGACTGGCATTCCCGCGGGCGAAACCACCGTTATACACGACCCAGACGAGGCTTTGCAGAAAGTCTTGAAGGTTCTCAGCTCGGCGGAAAAAGACGTCATCGCCATAACCTCCTCGCAGGGCATAAACAGCATCGCGGAGAACGACATTTTCGTTCAGCACTGCGGCAAAGGCGTAGAGTGCAGGCTGATGGCGCCGCTGGACTTGGATAACTTGGACGCTGCGAAGAAGCTCGCGCAGAACTACGATGTCAAGCACGTTCCAATTAACTTCCTCACGATGATGCTCGTGGACGACAAGCACCTGTTCATGTTCAAGTCGCCCCCGCTGAACGATTGGACAAGCGACTCAGTTTTCTACATGGGCGACACCTTCTACACAAACGACCCCAAATCAATCGAGCGCGTTGGCGAGATGCTGAACGACGCGTGGAAACGCGGCATGACCATAACCCAACTAACTTCACAGCCAGGCATGAAACTGCCCGCCATAGAGGTCTCCAGCACCGATTCGGTCACAAAACTGGTCACGACGATGCTCAAGAGCAACGTTTCCTCGGTGCTCATAACCGAGAACGGCACCTCCGTGGGCGTTATAAGCGACAAGGAAATCCTGCGCGACATCATCGAAAACCACAAAGATCCCGCAAAAACCGCGGCTCAAGACCTGCAGTACACGCCACTCGTGGTGCTCGACGAAAACGAATCAGTTACGAACGCCCTGAAAACCATACGAAAGAAGAACGCTACACGCATTGCTGTCGTGAAGAATGGGCAACTCGTTGGGATGCTCATGGGACAAGCAGCCACGGTGAAAGAGGACCTCGCGATGAAAACGCGAGCCCACAAAACAACATAACACATTTTGCGCTTATCTTATTTTATGCGGTGCTTTGTAGTATTTCCCACTTCATTGGGACGCACCCGACAGTGCTCGCAACTGCGCAGAGAAACACTTCTCTTCTTTACACGTGCCAACCGCTCGCTTCAACCCAACCATGAACCACAAGAACCAACAGCATCCCAACCTACGCAATCGTTGAGAGTTTAAATAAGGGGGGTATAGACACACGTGAGCAGCTAGGTCTCACCCATTCCCGCCAGCCGCACAAGGCTGCACACGTCACACCGCACACATCCAGAATCATCACAAGAAACCTCCTGCTTAACAAAACAATTAAACAACAACACGTGCACGAGCACCCGCGCACACGCAAAACTATCCTACTAAGGCTCCTTCGCTGCCTCCCTCGTCATCCTCCTCACAAAGTCCCTAATGCCCTCTCCAGAACCATAGACAATCAAGTGCCCATCCTCCTCCACCTTGACAGAAAGCCCCGAGTCCCTCGCGAGTTCTTCCAGCTTCTCCCTGGGTAGGCTCACGATGGGGGTGACGCGAACCCACTTTTGGTCTCGCGGCAAACCTGGGACGAACCTGTGCTCCTCTTCTGGTGCCTGTTTCGTTTGCCCCGTGCATGCTTCGCAGCAGGAACCCTCCAATCTTCTGAGCCATTCGTCGACCCGTTCGGGAGGGAAGTTTTTTTGGGCTTCTGTCACAAGGTTCGCCTCAACGCTGGACAAGTACCCCTCAACTTTTGGGCCAATCTCGCCCTGACCAAGGCTGTCAGCATTCATGAGCATAATCAGAGTCCTTGCTGATTTCAAGTCGCCCATCACGTTTTCAGGCACGGGCAAGTTCTTCTTGCGGAACTCTATTATGATTTCTTCGAGAATTTTCGAAGTTTCCGAGTAACCCAGTTCACGACATCTCCTTGAATCTCGCTGTTAGAAAGTGGCGTTTCGGTGCTATAAGTCTTGACCGTTCAAAACTGTCCTGCTGAGGTCTCCGCCATTGTCGTTGGGTTCCAAGTCTTTGCAGAAGTCGCAGCTCGCAATGTCCATGTTTGGGTCCAAATCCTTGTGGATTTTGCACAGATACCCTTTTGCGCGGAGGGTTTTGCAGATGGAGCAGAACCACGCTAAGCTGCTTCTCTGGTCGGCTGTGCCGTTAGCTAGGAACGCGGCTTGCTTCGTCACCGACGCCGTCACATCGGGGTCACCCCACAAATTGAGGCTGTTTCCGCGGAGTTTCTTCTGATAGAGACTTATAGCGGGCTGGCTTATGCCGAGAAGCTTCGCTGCCTGCGCCTGGTTCAGGTTGTGGTTGTTCATAAGCTGGTTTGCCACCATCGCACGGACAGAAGGCAGAGCACATTTTACTGCGACTTCACATGGGGTTAGCATTCTCGGTCGCCTAGCTGGTATGTTTGGTAGGTGTAAATAAGCCTTATTACCATCGTAATCAGTTGATGCGCGAAATCCGTCGAAGCAGCAGGGCATAGCTTGCAACACATAGCTTTTTGATGGTCAATCTGAGCGCAACCCTTAACCGAAACCACGTCCAAGTCTACGTGACTCGAGGAGAGTTACCAAGATTGTCTGAAGACAAGAAAGCACAGATAAAAGAGGCAATCAAGCAGCTTCACGCAGGGGTCTCACCCGAGCAGGTCAAAGAAAAATTCCGAAGCGTCTTTGAAGGCACGGATGCGTTGGAAATCGCGAAAATCGAGGAGGAACTCGGCAGGGAAGGCATGACGAAAGAGGAGATGCGCAAGCTCTGCGACGTCCACATGGCCATCTTCAAGGAGCAACTCGAGAAGCAGATGCCGCAGATGAAGCCGAGTCAACCCATAAGCATCCTCATGGAAGAGCACAAAATCATGCTCCAGATGGCGGAGAACCTGACGGCGATGGCGAACAAAATCCTGAAAGTCAACGACGTGCGCTATGTTGCCGAGGAGATTCATCAGGTTGAACACGTCGCCGAAGACTTCACAGATGCAGAGAAGCACTATGTCAGGGAGGAAAACGTTCTCTTCCCCGCCGTAGAGAAGCACGGTGTGACTGAGCCGCCTGCGATTATGTGGATGGAACACGACGAGATTAGGGAGCAGAAGAAGGCGCTTCACAGTCTCATCGGCGATCTGGAAACATCGGGTTTTGAGGCGTACAAGCTAAGGCTCTGGGAAACGGCGAAGACGCTGAGCGCGTTGCTTTCGAATCACTTTTACAAGGAAAACAACATCCTGTTCCCAGCTGCCATGAGCGTCGTCACTGAGGCGGAATGGGTGGACGTGAGGAAGGAGTTTGACGAAATCGGCTACTGCTGCTTTACGCCTCCAGAGATGGTTGCAGCCAAGCCATCCGAAAAGGCAACTGCCAAAGCACCCGTGCCTGAGGGCGTGTTGAAGTTTGAAACGGGCAACTTCACGAAGGAGCAGCTTGAGGCGTTGCTGAACGCTCTGCCCGTGGACATCACGTTTGTCGACGCGGACGATACGGTGCAGTTCTTCAACAAGCCTGAGAAACGGTTCTTCGTGCGCACCAAAGCAGTCATCGGGAGGAAAGTGGCGAATTGTCACCCGCAGAAAAGCCTGCACGTTGTCAGCCGAATTGTGGAGTCCTTTAAGAGCGGGAAGAAGAGTGTTGCGGAGTTCTGGATAACCATGAACGGTCGGTTCCTCCTCATCCGCTTCTTCGCCGTGCGAGACGCAAGCGGGAAGTATCTGGGGGCGATGGAGGTTGTGCAGGACTTGACTGACCTGAAGAAGCTTGAGGGCGAGCGACGACTGCTGGATTGGACGGATTAGAAAAGTAAATCTGCAACGAAACCAATCCTTTCTTTGTTTTCTGCGGTTTTTGGTGAGGCTGGGAAATTGAAACTTGTAACCGTCAAGTCTGAAGGGTTAGCCCACAACAGCTACTACCTATCCGACGAGGGCGAAGCAGCCGTCATAGACCCAAGACGCGACTGCAAAATCTACACCCGCATAGCGGAGAAGGAGTGCAGCGAAATCAAGTACATTCTCGAAACTCACAGGAACGAAGACTACGTTGTGGGCTCGCTGGAACTGCAGGATATGACGGAAGCCGAGATTGGGCATGGGAAAGGTTTGCCGTTCAAGTATGGGGAGCACAGGTTTGACGACGGCGACGGGGTCAACGTGGGCAGCCTGAAAATCAAGGTCTTATGTTCGGCTGGACACACGGATGAATCAGTATGCTATGTTGTTTACACCTCGGAAAACCCGAAGGATGCGGCTTTGGTTTTCACGGGTGACACGCTTTTCGTTGGCTCGGTTGGGCGCACAGACCTTTACGGCAAGGAAGCGCAGCCGAAGCAGGCGGCAAAACTCTTCACGAGCATCGGGGAGAAGTTGTTGCCGTTGGGCGATCATGTCGTGATTTATCCTGCTCACGGTTCGGGTAGCGTTTGCGGCGGCAACATCGGCGCCATGGAAATCAGCACGCTTGGATACGAGAGGAAGACGAATCCGTACCTTGTGCTCGATGAGGATGCTTTCGTGAAGCGCTCCATGAGCGAGGTGCTTGTCGTGCCCAGATACTTCAGGAAGATGGAGGAGCTCAACTTGAACGGTGCGTCGTTGCTGAGTGAACTCGCGTTTCCGAGACCGATGACGGTGACGGATTTT
>Ga0326726_10004071_pt1 | contig 13387 bp, 10 predicted proteins | sample MHFenrmetagenome_2_FD_207603 | JGI IMG/M metagenome (GOLD analysis project Ga0326726, IMG submission 207603) | Lab enriched peat soil microbial communities from Michigan Hollow, Ithaca, NY, United States - MHF15MN | ecosystem: Environmental > Terrestrial > Soil > Wetlands > Peat | place: USA... | reverse complement strand
GCTGTTCTTCGCCCTCGCAGTCCCTCTTTGGTTCGGTCACCGTGTCTCGTCGGCCTGGTTGGCCTACGCGACCCCGGCCTACCGCCCCCTGCTCGCTACTCCTCGCCCGACGTGAGACAGGCCGCTCGCGGGCTGCTGCCGCGGCCCTGACTCCTTTCACCAGTCAGGCAGCGCACGTCCAGATTTGCCTGCGCGCCGTGACTGACTCGCACGAGCTCTCTCCGATCGCGCGCGCTTTCCGCGCCGCCTTGACCGGGCTGGTGGCGGACGCGAGGCTTCCCCCGTGAGTCCCCCTCTGCTGCCCCATCTCGACGACGTGGCCGGCGCCTTGGCGGGGCTCGCCCAGCGGCTCGGCCCGCGTTCGCACGACACGATTCCGGCGCTCGCGCAGTACGAGGGCCGGGACATCGCCACGTTGTTCCCCGCACCACCCGCGATCCCGGCGGACGTGCGCGTCCGCCAGCGCTGGACGCTCGCTGGCGTCGAGAGCGAGGACATCTCGTTCCGATCGTTGCACGAGCCGCTCGACCCCGCGTTCCGCCAGCGCTACGGGCGCGACTACCCGGAGATCCACACGGTCTGGGCGCGACGTGTTCGACCGGCCGGAAGCGGTGAGCGCCCGCGTCTGCTCTACCTGCACGGCTACATGCAGCCAGAGACGGTCATCGAGGAGGTCGTGCTGCTGGCGGCGCTGGCGAGGCGCTTCCACGTCGAGATCGTGCACATGCAACCGCCGTATCACGGCCGGCGCAACCCGCGCCGCGCCTGGCTGCACGGCGACCGCTATTGGACCGGCGACGTGGTGCGCAGCGTCGAGGCGCTGCGCCAGAGCCTCCTCGATGCGCGCACACTGCTCGGATGGATGCTCGCCGAGAGCGATCGCCCCGTCGGCGTTGCGGGACTGAGTCTCGGGGGTCTCTTGACCTGCGGGCTGACGTGTCTCGACGAGCGCTTCGCGTTCTCGATGCCGCTCATCGCGCACATGGACATCGGCGCCGTGGTGGCCGATGCGCCCGTGCTCGCGCGCATGCGACGGGAGCTTCGTGTCTTCGGCTGGGAGCCCGCGGACTTCGGCGCGTTCTTCGATCGCATAGGCTGGAACTCACTTCCCGCCAAACTGCCCCCGGCGCGGATCCGCCTGTTCGCCGCCAGCCGCGACAAGTTCTTCGAGCCCAGGCTCGTGCAGGCGATGGCCGATCGCTGGGGCGGCGTCGAGATCGAGTGGTACGACTCGAGCCACATGGGCTTCATCCCGAATCTGCCGCGCGTCGCGAGTCACATGCGCGCATTCATCGACGCCTTCGCGCGCAGCTACGGCTGAATCTCAGCCACCGCGCGGGGTGTAAGCCTGAGGCAGGGCCAGCTTCACGGCCCGGCCGGCGTCGAGGCGGTCGCCCACCTCGACCTCGTTCGCCACGGCCACGTGCGCGGCGTCCCAGCTCGAGCCGGTGCGCTTTGCGATCTCGGCGGGCGTCTCGCGGGCCCGCGCCGAGCGCGCGCGCAGCCGAGACTCGCGAATCGAGCTGCGCTCGCTCGCGGCCAGTGCGCGGAAGCTGCCCGCCGTGGCGCGAAACACCGGCGCGTACTGCTTCGCCAGCGACTCGGCGCTCTGGCCGACCACGCCGTAGACGCTGCGCCGGTACTCGATCAACGTGATCGCAGTGACTCGGCCGCGCCCGGAGAGACTCGTGCGCGCCGCGGGCAGCCCGCCCACCTCGAAGCGCTCGAAGCTCACGTCGCTCTGCTGCGCGGTCACCTCCGCGAGCACTTTCTCCAGGCTCGAGCTCTGCGCCGCCACATGCAGCGCGAGCACCGCGTCCTGCGCCGGGCTGGTCGCGCCCACGGAGTCGTTCGTGTTCTGCGTCTTCCAGCCGGCCGGGAAGTCGATCGCGAAGTCGAGCTCTGGGTGCAGGAAGCGGCCGCCCTCGAACACGCCCTGGACCGGGTCCTCGCCCACCACGATGCCGTCCAGACGCGCGAGAAAGGCGTCGCGTCCGCCGGCGATCGGGTGCGCCGGAGCACGCTCCAGCTGGCGCGCCCGCTCCTCGGTGCGCGCGACACGGTCCGGCGTGAGCGGGTGACTGTCGAGGAAGTGGGACGTGCGCTTCTCGCCGGGAAGAAGCGCGAGGTCGCGGTCGAGCGTATGCAGGAAGCGCGCGAGGCCGGCCGGGTCGTAGCCCGCCCGGGCCGCCAGCGCCTGACCCAGCTCGTCGGCCTCGTGCTCCTGCTCGCGGCTGAACGGCGCGAGCACGAGCCCCCCGGTGATCACCTCACCGGTGCCGGCCACGGCGCTCCCGAGCACCGGACTCACGATGCCCACTGCAAAGCCCGCGAGGCCAGTCGCGATCGTCACGGGCGCAGTCACCACCGCCGCGCCCATGCGCTTCGTCGAGTGCTGGGCAGTGACGTGCGCGATCTCGTGTCCGAGCACACCCGCGAGCTCGTCCTCCGAGTTCACCAGGATGAGCAAGCCGCGCGAGACGTACACGTGGCCGCCCGGCAGCGCGAACGCGTTGGGCTCGCGCCTGTCGACCACCTCGAACTTCCACGGGCCCTCTGGCCGCTCGGAGACGGCCGCGAGCTTCTCGCCGACCGCGCGCACGTAGGCCTCGAGCGCGGGGGCGCGCAGCAGCCCCATCTCCTGCTCGACCTTCTTCGCCTCCTCGTCGCCGAGCTGCTGCTCACTGCCCCGCGTGATGCAGCCGGCCAGCGCCAGCGCGAGCAGCGCAGCAGCTAGAGTGCGGGTCCGGACGGAGGGCGCGCGCACCTCGCTTCAGGCCCTCAGTCCACTCACGAGGATCACACCCGGCAAGTTCCACGCCGCCCCATCGATGGCCGCTGAGCTGCGACCGCGCATGATCCTAGCAGCGAGAAGCGCCGGCGACATCGAGCCGCCTTGGCGTTGTATCGTTGGCACACGATCTGCGGACGAGGAGAGGAACGTGGCCGGGCTCGAGACGACCGACGAGATGTTCGACCTGCGCATATCCGAGAGCGCGAAGCGGCTGCTCGCGAAGGTGAAGGAGTTCGTGAAGAAGGAGGTCGAGCCGATCACCTTCGAGTTCTACCGGCTCGGCGCGAGCCGCGCAGAGCGCTGGTCGTGGGCGCCCGGGCAGCTCGAGCTGCTCGACTCGGTCAAGGCGAAAGCCAAGGCGCAGGGCCTGTGGAACTTCTTCCTGCCCGACGCCGAGACCGGCGAGGGCCTGAAGAACCTCGACTACGCCTACATCGCCGCCGAGCTCGGCAAGAACCCGCTCGCCTCCGAGTGTCTCAACTGCTCGGCGCCCGACACTGGAAACATGGAGGTGCTCGAGCGCGTCGGCACGCACGAGCAGAAGAAGCGCTGGCTCGAGCCGCTCCTGCGCGGCGAGATACGCTCCGCGTACGCCATGACCGAGCCCGACCTCGCGTCGTCCGACGCGAAGAACATCTCGTGCCGCGCCGTGCTCGAGGGCGGCCAGTGGGTGATCGACGGCGAGAAGTACTACATCTCCGGCGTCGGTGACCCGCGGTGCAAGATCATGATCGTGATGGTGCAGACGAGCCCGGACGCGCCCCCGCACCTGCGCCAGTCACAGATCCTGGTCCCGACCGATACGCCGGGCTTCGAGATCCTCGGGCCCATGCACGTGTTCGGGAAGGACGACGCGCCGCACGGCCACATGCACATCCGCTTCCTCGACTGCCGCGTGCCGAAGGAGAACATCCTGCTCGGCGAGGGCCGCGGCTTCGAGATCTCGCAGGTGCGCCTCGGCCCCGGGCGCATCCACCACTGCATGCGCTCGATCGGCGCCGCCGAGCGCGCGATCGAGCTCATGGCCAAGCGCGGACTCACTCGCGAGGCGTTCGGCAAGCGCCTCGCGAACCTGGGCAAGAACACCGAGGTGATCGCCCGCGCCCGCGTCGAGATCGAGGCCATGCGCATGATGGTGCTGAAGGCCGCGAAGGCGATGGACGTGCTCGGCAACCAGGCCGCGCGTGTCTGGGTGAGCGCCGTGAAGGCCATGGTGCCCGAGCGCGTGTGCAAGATCATCGACGAGGCCATCCAGATCCACGGTGCCACCGGAGTCTCCCAGTGGACCCCGCTCGCCGACATGTACGCCAGCCAGCGCACCCTGCGCCTCGCCGACGGCCCCGACGAGGTGCACTGGTTCGTCGTCGGCCGCTCCGAGCTCGCGCGCTGGGTGGAGGAAGGCGCGAGTCAGTACGATCCGAAGGCGGAATACCTGTCGCGGCCCAAAGACGGGAGCCACGCGGGCAAGGTGTTCAGCGGGCCGTAGGTCAGGGAAGCCATCCGTCTCGACTCACCCTCGGTGGCCTCCTCAGGCGCGGCCGCTGGCACGAGGCGACTCAGGGAGTTCCAGGCTCGCAATCGCCGATCGGAACTCCTCCGTCCTTCACAATCGTCTGCTGCGCCTCGAGACACTCCGATAGCCGCTTGCTCGCGTCATGCACCGCGTTGAGGGCCGCGTTGCGCGCGTCGACTCGCGCCTTCTTCATGTCTGTCTGCAGGCTCTTGTAGGCGTCGAGATCCCCATTGATCGTCGAGAGCGTCGAGCTCGTCGTCGGGTTCGACTCCATCGAAACCCTGGTGAGAGCGCCCTCCGGCGACATCTCGACCACGAGCGTCGACTCTTCGGTGATGTAGTTGTCGACCGGCATCACAACGAGCGGTCCGAACTGTGGCACGAGCACGCGATCCGCCGAGACCACACCCTTCGGGAGGGCCTTCTTCTGCAGAGTCTCGTTCCGCACCAGCGGAGGACAGGCCCCGTTACAGACCCGCAGCACCGACGGCACCGGATTGCGGATCACGAAGCCGTCATAGGTCTTGGAGTCGCCGTCGGGCTTCGCGTCAGAATCGCCCGAGATGAAGTCACTCTCGCTCTCCAGCTCGGCGCGCAGCTTGAAGGCTTCGCGAAGCTCGGCGCGCTGCTTCGGCATCGCGTTCGCGGCCCATTTCGCGACGAATTCGATCGGATCGCCGAGGTCGGTCGTCGCCCGAATGGACTTCCGTGGGTGGTCGCCCTGTCCTTCCGTCGCGGAGCAGCATCCCTCGGGCGTCCAGACGAACAGATCTTCGACCGTGACGTTGGCGAGCGCGTTCTGATACGCGGCCTCGTCCTTCTTCGACTGGCCCGCCTTCGCTACGAGCTCCTGCACCTTCCTCACGTCGGCGACCACGGTCGCCGGGCAGACCGTCGGCGGCTTTGGGGCCTTCTTAGTGACTTGCACGTTCTTCGGCGCAACGGCCGCAATGGACGCGATCTTGATCACGGTGCCGATCGCGGTTGCGATCGCGGGCCCCGCCTGGTCCTTGACGATGCCGTTGAAGCTCTTGAGCGACTGATTCTCGTACGAGTTGATCGTGTAGTTCCGGTCCTTCCAGAACCTGCCGAAGCCGGCCTGCGCCCCCGGGTCGATGTAGTAGCGCTGCTCCGGATCGGCCTCGGCGACTGGTGCGATCGTGACCACTTGCTCCACAGCAAGCAGCGCATTCGGTTCCGAGGGCGAGCAGTCCTTGAGCACATTCCGGACCGATATCGCAAAGCTCGTCCTCGGCAGGACATAGGGAATCACGCCCTCGGGGAATGCGAGCGTCTCGGTCGGAAGCTGGGTGACTCGAAGAAAGATGCATCCCGATGAACCGAGAGCGAGCACAAGACCGACGATGAGCGCGGATCTTCGAGAAGCTCCCAAGTTGCCCTCAAGCTGGTGTGTCGTGTTCTCGAGTGAGTTCAGAGATTCTTCTTGTATCACCCTCCGGTGAGAAGTGACAATACCTCCCCGAGGTGACCACACGGTGACGAGACTCTCCCGCACCCTGCTCTCACTGCTGGCTCTTACGCTCGCGACCTGCGCACACCTGCGGGGCGGTGACCCATCGCTCGCGCGCATTCAGCACATCGTGGTCATCTACGCCGAGAACCGAAGCTTCGACAACCTGTTCGGCTTCTTTCCGGACGCGGACGGCATTCGCAACGCCACGCCCGACCTCTATCTTCAGACTGACCTCGACGGGAAAGCGCTCCCCACACTGCCCGCGGTGTGGAAGGAGAACACACCGGAGCCCGAGCCAGATCCGAACTACCCGACGAACCCCCCGAATCGACCCTTCCGCATCGATGACCCGGGTGCGCCAAAGCGATCTCTCGGAGATCCCACGCGCGACCTCGTGCACCGGTTCTATCAACACCAAGAGCAGCTCGACCACGGCAAGCTCGATCACTTCGCGGCCGTATCGAACGCGGGCGGTCTCGTGATGGGTTACTACGACGGCTCCAAGCTCGAGATGTGGAGCATCGCGCACGAATACACACTTGCGGACCACTTCTTCATGGGCGCATTCGGCGGGTCGTTCCTGAATCACTTCTGGCTCGTCTGCGCGTGCACTCCGGAGTTTTTCGACGCGCCGGGGGACATGCGTGCCAGGCTCGACCGCGACGGCCGGTTATTCCCTGCCGACGGCAATCCCTTCACGAGTCCACTGGCGGGGCCGCCGGCCTTTGCAGATGGCGCGGTGACACCAGACGGATACGCGGTCAACACCCTCCAGCCACCGTATCAGCCCAGCGCAATTCCGCCGGCGCCCGGCGGAGACCGGCGCATCGCTGACCCCTGCAAGCACCCCCTTCCGCCGCAACATGCGAAGACGATCGGAGACACGCTCACAGCCGCCGGGAGACAGTGGGCCTGGTACAGCGGCGGTTGGGACGCCGCGCTCGCGGATCCGCGCGTCATCTACAACACCAAGCCTGGCTCGCCGGACTTCCAACCCCACCATCAGCCCTTCAACTACTTCGCGAACTACGCGCCCGGCACTCGAGCGCGCGCGGAGCACCTGAAGGACGGCGGCGAGTTCCTCGCCGCGATCGACGACGGTTCTTTGGCGCGGCTGGACGTCGCGTTCTACAAGCCGCAGGGCAATCTGAACGAGCACCCCGGTTACACGGACGTGATGTCAGGGGACAAGCACATTGCGGACGTCATCCACCGGATTGAGAGGAGCTCGATCTGGCCGTCGACCGTCGTCATCGTGACCTACGACGAGAACGGCGGGTTCTGGGACCACGTCGCGCCACCCGCCGGCGACCGCTGGGGCCCTGGCTCGCGTATCCCGACGATCGTCATCTCTCCGTTTGCCCGCCGGGGCAAGGTCGACCACACGCCCTACGACACGACGTCGATCGCGAAGTTCATCACGCGCCGCTTCGGTCTCGAGCCACTCCCGGGGGTTCGCGCGGGAGCCGGGGATTTGACGAATGCGCTCGAGCTCGGTGAGGCGAAGAGCTACTGAGTGCCGCTCGGCGCCTTGACCGGGGCTCAGAGGCGCGCTTTACCCGCCTCTTGAAGTGAAGCGCGATGCTATCCAACGAGGTATAGCCAACGATCCGCGACCAGCTTCTTCAGCCGCCGGTTCGCGAACGAAATGCAGCGCACCGTCGAGCGAGAAGTCGGAGCCCATCTTGAGAGGCTTCCACCCTTCGGGGCGCGAGCGCAGCACGCGCATCAGCTCGGCGGGCTCGAGCACCCGGTAGGTGTGGATGCGCGAGTCCCGGCACTGCGCGGCAGCGCGCGGCGCGACAACCACAGCCCCGGGAGCATCGGCAGCCAGAAGCTCAGCCCGCGAAAGAGCAACGTCGCCGAGAGCGCGACCGCGACGGGGACGCCGATCAGGCTGAGCGTGATGACCGACGTCGCCTCGAAGGTCCCGAGCCCGGCGGGCAGCACACCGAGCGTCCGGAACAGCGTCGAGATCATGAAGCTCGCGAAGACGCCGGGCAGCGGCACACTCACACCCGATGCCTGGATCAGAGCCCAGACCGTCGTGGCGTCGAGCACGAAAACCGAGAGCTGCCATGCGCCCGCCGCAAGCAGCACCCGCGGGCTGCGCGCCAGGTGCGGGTCCGCGTCCTCCAGGAACCGGAGCAGCCTTCGGGCGGGGGGGACGCGCGCGAGCCTGCGGCTGATGGCTCCCGCGCCTCGGCCTGAAAGCACGAGCGCCGACACGAGCACCCCGACCGCGAAGACGGCGAAGACGCCCGTCAGCACCCCGACCAACACGGTGGCTTCCTTGCGGACCAGCGTGACGACCAGCGCGGCGGCGAGGCAGATGACGTACGTGCCGTAGTAGGTCGCGATGTCGACGACGACGCCCGCCATGACGGCGGGCCGCGGCATGCCGAGCTCCCCGAGCGCGCGCGCGAAGAACACGGTCCCGCTGATCCCGCCCGAGGGCAGCGCCTGGTCGATGAACAGCTTTGCGAGGCTCAGCTGGTAGGCCGTTGCGAGCGGGAGTGGGAAGAGTGCGGCGCGCGCGACCCGCCGCCACCCCTGCGCTTCGGCCAGGTACGTCGCGGCCTGCAGCCCGGCCGCGGTCAGGAGCCACACCGGCTCCACTCGCGCAACGGTGCGCAGGAGCTCCTCGCCTTCGGCAAAGCGGAGCGCGACCACGACGACGGCCACAAGCGCCGCCAAGCCCAGAAGCCACGGGAGCCCGCGCGCCGCGCGCTTCACCAGCGAAGGATAAACCAACGCCCCGCCGCGATGGGGCTCAAGGTTCCGGTCGCTCGCCGGGACGGCGAAGCGCGGCACCGCATTTCCGACATGGCCGCGACGAGACGCGTCCGCGACCAGTTGCCGCAGCGCGCCGCGTCCTCTTCGAGCGCTACCGCTTGGAGGACATCGCCGTCAAGGCAGTCGGTATCGGTAGTGTGGGCACGCGGTGTTTCGTTGGGCTCTTCTTCTCGGCGGAGAACCACACCTTGCTGCTGCAGTTCAAGGAGGCGTGCCCCTCCGTGCTCGAGCCTTATGCGGGCAAGAGCGTCTACGAGAACCACGGGCAGCGCGTCGTCACGGGTCAACGCCTGATGCAATCCGCCAGCGACATCTTCCTGGGCTGGACGCATGGTCGGGAGGGCCGGCACTTCTTTGTGCGCCAGCTCCGGGACATGAAGATGTCTGCGCCCGTGGAAGGGGCCTCGACCGCACAGGTCCTGCTATACGCCGAGCTGTGCGGCCGGACCCTGGCACGCGCTCACGCGAAATCCGGCGATGCGGCGCTGATCAGCGGCTACCTGGGCAAGTCGGATGCGTTCGACCGGGCCGTCGCCGAGTTCTCCCTCGCCTATGCGGAGCAGAACGAGAAGGACCATGCGGCGCTGGTGGCTGCCGTGAAGGCCGGACGGATCAAAGCTCTGGTGGAAGAGGAGAAGTGAGCCGCAGGCCGCCGACGCGCGGTGGGATACGAGGAGGGCTCATGGGGTTTCGGCTTGTGAGTCAGTGAATCCCGGCGTGCTCGTCGAGGCTGCGGCGCAGTGGGCGCCCTGCAAAGCCTGCGGACCACCGTCAGAAGACCACCTTCAGCAACCGCTCGAGCAACTGCTGCAGAGAGAACATCGTCAGCAATAGCGGCGCCACGGGCAGCAGCGTGGCCACCGCAAGCTGCAGCGCGGTCTGCAAGGTGAACGGCGCGAACCTCATTCCCTTCACCACTTCGAAGCTGTTACCCAAGTCAGCCAGCGACTGGATGTCCGCGCTGCCGATCAGTGGCTCGTCCGCCGCCGCGCCGCCGCGCAGCCATTTGTAGTCGAACTCGTGCACGTAGCGCTGCGCCAGCGTGCCGTACTCGCGCAAGCCTTCCCGCTTGGCAGCTAAGAGCTTCGGACTGAACACCAGCAGCGGCCCGAGGATGGCGAACACCATCACGGCCACGAGTCCGACGAATTCCAGCTCGAAATCGGGCAGCTTCGCGCCCGCGAAGAAGATTCGGTTGGCCATCATCCCGGCGAGCAGCGCGCCTTGGGCAAGCAACAGCGGCGCGAACGCTTGGCTCACCACAGCCAGGAAGCCCATGCCGCCGCAGCGGTCCGGATGCGTCGGCACGATCTGTAACTCGATGCGCGACAAAAACGCCCGATCTGGAAGGACTTTCTGGTGGGCCCTCCCGGGATCGAACCGGGGACCGATGGATTAAGAGAAGGGCCCGACACCGAGCAGTGACGGCACTTCGCGGAGTTACCCGGCATCCGGGTGCACTGAACGGCACCCTGCGGCACCGGCGACGGCACCAGACGGCCGTGGGATCGGGCCGATGAGGGGGGCGTCCCAGCTCACGCACGTCCGCTCGGAACGGCAGCCCCCCACCACCTCCCCATCCGGCGTCGAAGCCTGCGAGAGGCTGACTTCATACGGACTGTGAACTGCACAAATCCGTCACATTATTGTGTATATCTTCCGTCGGAGTGCTCTCACTCAGTACGGCACCCGATGCGAACGCCTCCGACGCAAGGCCGAGGATGGGCGTACCGAGACCCAGCTGTGAACTGACGAAGAAGCTGCGCCCTCGAGATCGGCGTCGGCGTGTGCGCGATGCCGAGGTCGTGACTCACCCGGACGACTCGGTCGCCAACGCTCGCCGAACCGAAGGGCGCGTCGAGACCAGATCGGTGCAGAGGCGGATATGCGGCAGGTCCTGCGGTCGGTTCGTCTGCGCCCTGCCCCATCCGGTCAGCATCAACAGGTAGAAGTCCGCGACCGAAGGGGCTTCGCCCAGCAAAAATGGACCGCCCCGGCCCAGGGACTCGTTCACCACCGCGTAAGCAGCGTCGAGCCTTGCCTCGGCGGCCGCCCTGACTGCGGCGAGGCCTCCCGGGTCGGTCGTGTGCTTCTCCGGGTAGTAGAAGGCCATGAAGTCAGGCTGAATGGTGTTGGTCAGGAACATCAGCCACTTGTAGAGATGAGCCCGTTCCGCGGTTCCCATGCCGCGGCCAAGGCCGGCCTCCGGATGTCGGTCGGCGAGATACAGACAAATGGCAGCGGACTCGAACAACACGAGGTCACCGTCCACGAGCGCTGGAATGCGCCCCATCGGATTGACTTTCATGTACCCGGGATCCTTCTGCCCCTGCGTCTTTCGATCGACCAGCCTCAGCTTGAACGAGGCACCGACCTCCTCGAGAACGAAGTGCGGCGCCAAGCTGGCGTTACCCGGGTAGTAGAACAGCTCGTACATCTCTCGCCCTCTCCAGAGCTGACTTATTGCCGGAAGGTTGCTCCCCCATTCCGCAAAAACTCCAACTCTTCGGCCGTCGACTCCCGTCCCAGGACGGTGTTGCGGTGCGGGAAGCGCCCGAAACGCATGACGATGTCGAAGTGCCTCTGGGCGGCTTCGAGAGCCTCCTCGAGGCCCTTGCACAGCTCGCGAGGTGCGCGGGCGAGGAGAGCCGAAAACTGCTCTACGGAGAGCCGCTGGGTCGCGCGGTCTTCCGCATGCTCGAGGGGAAGAAGGGCAAAGACCGTCTCGATCGGATGGAGCTTCGCGATGTGGCCGACTCGGATCGAATGCAGGCAGACGCCGAGAGCGAGAGGATCGTGCTCGAAGGCGCGCGGGCGACCGCGATACAGGTTCCGCGGAAACTGGTCGAGCAGGGTGATGAGAGCCAGAGCGCATCGCGGATCGGCCTTCCAGCTGTCGAGCTCTCCCGCCGCCGCCCGCTCGAGGATCGGCTCGAAACGCCTCCTGACCTCATCGTCGAAGGCGGGATCGGAACCGAACCAGACGTTGCGACGCTCCCACCCCGCTCCGCCTCGGCCGAGACTGTCGGCGAACCAGAAGCTCAGGATCTCGTCTGGGAGCGCGGTCGCATCGGTCACGGGTTCCCACAATCGCCGGTGCGGGGCGGCGTTGTGTCATGCTAGTAACAGCCAAGATGCCAGAAGCCAAGCGAAGACTAGCGGCGATCCTGGCCGCCGACGTGGTCGGCTACTCGCGCCTGATGGGCGCGGACGAGCAAGCCACGCTGACCGCGCTGAACACCTCCCGATCCGTCTTCCGCGAGCGCGTCCACTCGCACGTCGGACGGGTAGTCGACGCATCGGGTGACACCATCCTCGCGGTGTTCGACAGCGTCGTGGAATCAGCGAAGTGCGCGATCGAGATCCAACGCGAGCTCGCGAATCTCAACGAGGCGCTCGCCGAGGACCGGCGCATGCAATTCCGCATCGGAATCAACCTGGGCGATGTGATCGAGCAAGACGACGGCACCCTCTATGGAGACGGTGTCAACATCGCCGCCCGCATGGAAACAATCGCCGCCCCGGGCGGCATCGCCGTGTCCGGGCCGGCGCACGACTTCATCGAGGGCAGGATCGAGACACCGATGCGCTTCCTCGGTGAGCACCAACTCAAGAACATCGCCAGCCCAGTGCGTGCCTTCGAGCTCTGTTGGCGCTCCACCGAGAAGATAGGCTCGGCTGCCGATCAAAACGACCCGTCCGCGATGCACTCGATCGCCGTCCTTCCCTTCTCTTCGATAAGCGGCGACGGGGACACCGGCTACTTCGCCAGCGCGCTCACCGAGGAGATCCTGGACGGCCTGTCCCAAGGCGAGTACCACCGGCTGTACTCGGGTTGGCCTCTGAAGGTCGCGTCCCGAAGTGCCTCCCGTCAGTTCGCGCAAGGAGCCGAAGCGGCCTCGCTCGTCGCCCAGCGTCTGGGCGTGCACTACGTGCTGGAGGGCAGCGTTCGGAGGATCGGAAGCAGCCTCCGCATCACGGTGCATCTGATCCGTGCCGAAGGGGGCTTCCACGTCTGGTCGAAGTCCTATCAGAGACAGATGCCCGATGGCTTCGAGATGGAGACTCGACTGGCCCAGAACATCGCACATCTGGCAGCGTCCGAGCTCATGTTCGATGTCTGGAAGCGACGGGCCCGCGAGGAAGAGACATTGGGAGACGTCGAGCCGGCCGCCTTGCAGCACTTCGTGGATGCGGAGTACCAGTACCGCCTGATTCGCCTGGGCGAAGGTGGTGACTGGGCGCTGTACGAGCAGCTACTCCAGCGCGCAGTGAAGGCTGATTCCGCCTTTGCGATAGGACATTCCCTCCTGGCGTTCACCTACATGAAGCGTCTCGGCGGTCGATTGACTCTCGACGAGGCTGCGGTGGCAGCGCATACCGCGATCGACAAAGCCCTTGCCCTGGCCCCGGACGCCTTCCAGACGCTGTGGCAGCTGGGAGAGATTCAGCTGAATCTCGATCTGGACTACGCCCGAGCCGAAGCGACGTTCAGAAGAGTCCTGAACCGGTCACCCAGCAACATCTGGATGCACTACAACCTGGCGACCATCGCGCTCCGCGAAGGGAGAGCCCGCGAGTCCACGAGGTTGCTTGCGACCGCGTCCGCGCTCAGTGCGGGCTACGAGCAGGCCGGCTTTCTGAACTCCTACGCGTGGCTTCTGAACGTCGTCGGCGACTACGCGCAGGCTCTGAAGACTTGCGCCCAGGGTCTCGGTCTCACGATGGGCGGTCCGGAGCGAGCGACCAATCTGCTGAACCAGGCACTGGCCCTCGTGTGTCTGAACCGGGCCGCGGAGTCCGAGCCCCT
>Ga0326726_10004070_pt1 | contig 13387 bp, 8 predicted proteins | sample MHFenrmetagenome_2_FD_207603 | JGI IMG/M metagenome (GOLD analysis project Ga0326726, IMG submission 207603) | Lab enriched peat soil microbial communities from Michigan Hollow, Ithaca, NY, United States - MHF15MN | ecosystem: Environmental > Terrestrial > Soil > Wetlands > Peat | place: USA... | reverse complement strand
AAAGGGCCTTCTCATCGATGTCGGAGATCAGAGGGCCGGCCGCGGGCGTTGGGAAGGCCAGCACGGCCACGTCGCGATAGAAGCCGTCCATTGTCTTCTTGATCTCAGGCGGAAGTCCGCCCTCGCCGAAGAAGGCCGGACGGCGCGCGGGCCTGGGGAGTTCGGCGTCAAAGCGGGACGGCCCCGCGACGTCGACTGCGGCCGCGACGATGTGCTGCATGGACTGTTCGGGCTTGACCCACGGGCCGCCCGAGCCCGTCCAGCCCGGCCCGGCGTTGAGCGTCACCTCGAGTCCGAGGCGCTCGGCCTCCCGGACGACATGCTTGAACAAGCCGCGCCATTCGGAGCTCATGAACTCGACCGGGCCGCGGGGGACGCCGACGTTGACCTCGCAGATGACGACGCCCCCGAGTCCCGCGGCGCGCATTGATTCGAGGTCAGCCGTGATCCCCTCGCGGCTCAGGTTCCCGTCCATCCACATCCAGTAGGCCCAGGGCCGGGCCGAATCGGGCGGCTGGGCGAATCCTGCCGCAAGGGCGGCAGAGGCGTCCCGGCCCGTCGGTCCGGAAGAAGACGGACCGCGTCCGCAGGCCGCAACGATAAGGACGATCGAGCCGATGACGAAGAAGGAATACGAACCTCGAGGCGACATGAGCCACTCTCCTAATCATTCCCCGTCTTAGTACACTCCCGGGCGGGAGTCAAGGAGGCGGGTCTTGATCTTCTTCTTAAAGCCCGCGGCCGTGAAAGGAAAAGTAGTATATAATGTCGTCCGCAGGAAATGGACACGCGGAAGGAATACGCCCGGCGACTCAACGCCGCCCTCGACTTCATCGATCGGAACCTCGGCGATGACATTTCGCTCGGCAAGCTCGCCTTGGTCGCGTGTTTTTCGCCCTATCATTTCCATCGTCTCTTCTCCGCTCTCGTGGGCGAGCCACCGGCCGAATATGTCCGCCGCCTGCGTCTCGAAAAGGCGGCCATCCGGCTCGTGAACGACCCGTCGACTCCGGTCACCGAGATCGCTATGGCTTGCGGCTTCTCGACCTCGGCCCTTTTCAGCCGCCTGTTCAAGGCCCGGTTCGGCATGACGCCGACGGCCTGGCGTGACGGCGGGTACGAAAAGCGCAAGAACGGACAAAAGGTCCGCAAGAGCGGGAAAGACATCTCACGTCGGCCCGCCTATCATTGGCCCGGACGGACCAATTCCCAGGAACGGAGGGCCGGCGTGACGAAAAAACCGACTGTCAGGATCGAGGACGTTCCGCCCCTGCGCGTGGCCTACATCAAGCACATGAAAGGTTACGAGGACAGCGCCGGCATCGGCGACGCCTTCGAGACGCTGTTCTGCTGGGCCGGGCCGCGCGGCGTCATGGGTCCGGACGCAAAGGTCCTGGGCATCTCCCTCGACAACCCCGACATCACCCCCAAGGACAAGTGCCGCTATTACGCCTGTGTCGTGGTCAACGAGAGGGCCGAACCCGATGGGCGCGTCGGCATCATGACCGTCCGATCGGGGACGTACGCCGTCGGGCGGTTTAGCGGCGGGAGCGACATCTTCAAGAAGGCCTATGCTTATATGTACGGCGAGTGGCTGTCCGGGAGCGGCTGGCAGCCCGACGACGCCCCGGCCTTCGAGTCCTATATCGGAGAGCCGTCGGGCACGGAGGCGAAGCCGCACTTCGTTTTCGACCTCTACGTCCCGGTCAAGCCCCTCTGACAGCCAGGAGAAGATCCATGAAGACGATCGACCTCAAGAAATCTCTCAAGCCGTTCTACACGGCCTCGGCGTCGAAGCCCGCGATCATCGACGTGCCCCCCATGAACGCCCTGATGGTCGACGGCGCGGGCGATCCGAACAGCCCGGCGTTCCAGGAGGCCGTCGGCTCCCTCTATAGTGTCGCCTACACGCTCAAATTCGCCTTCAAAAAGGGAAAGGCCATCGATTACCCCGTGATGGCGCTCGAAGGCCTGTGGCGCGCCGACGATCCCGCCGCGTTCACGAGCGGCAAGCGCGCCGACTGGAAGTGGACCATTTTAATCGTCCTCCCGGACGTGGTGACGAAGAAGGATGTCGCGGAGGCGGTTGCGGCGGTCAAGAAGAAAGCCAAATTCCCGCGCTTCCCCGAGGTCCGCTTCGAGAAGTTCGCCGAGGGCAAAGCCGCGCAGGTGATGCATATCGGCCCATACGCTGCCGAAGGGCCGACGATCGAGCGCCTTCACGAGTTCATCGCCGAGCAGGGATACCGGCTTCGCGGCCCGCACCACGAGATCTATTTCGGCGACCCGCGCCGGTCGGCGCCGGAGAAGCTCAAGACGATCCTCCGCCAGCCGGTCGAGCCGGCCTGAGCCCGGCCGCGGGCCCGGGGGTCAGGACTTCTTGACCCAGGTGCCGTCTTCCCGCTGGACCCACCAGCCGGCCGTGGCGCTCTTCTCCCATTCGGCGGCGAAGATCTTCTGGATCTTCTCGATCTGGCTGGCCTCGATGTTGAGGGCCTTGGCCACTTCGGCGTAGAGCTTTGTCCGGTCGGAGTTCTCGTCCTTGACCAGGTTCCTCAGGGCGGCCTTGGCCTGGAGGTTGAGCCCGGCTTCGTCGCGGACCTCGATCAGGCCCTTGTTCGTCTCGCCGATCGTCCCGGCGTCGAAGGAGGGCTTGAGCACGGCGAAGCGGGCCTTCATCGACTCCTTGAGGGCGCGGATGGCCGGCGTCGAGACCGTCGTCGCTTCCTGGGCGTAGGCGGCCGGGACGAGCGAGAACGTCGAGGCTTCGCGGAGGGCCGGCAGCTGCACGGCGGCCTCCGGGCCTTTCTTCTCCGCGTCCGTCTTGCGGATCTCGTCGACGATCTGGGCCGCGGCCTGCTTGACCGTAGCTTCGGGGAAATAGATGTTGACCGTGATGCAGGCCAGGACAAAGACGAGGCCCACGGCCACGGCCGTCCCCAGGACGTATCGTTTTTTCATGGTATCATCCTCCTTGCGATGAGTCGCTATTTCCCGGACTGGCCGACCCTCTTGAGCCGGCTCGTCATTTCCTTGAAGCTGATCGATTTCCCGGGCTCGCGGTTCACTACACTTATACCAAAAAGCGCCGGTTTCTTCACTAGGTACTCCGTCCCGCCCTCGCGGATCGTCCCGTTAAGGGTGAAGGTGTCGTTGCGGAGCGTGCTGACGATGCCGAGCTTCTGGTAGCGGAAGCCGCGGATGAAGCCCATCCAGAAATTGCCCGTCCCGCCCGAGGCCTGCTGGCCCGAGCTGAGGACGGTCAGGTTGTCGACGGCCTTGAGGCTGAAGGTCTGCGGCACGCCCTTGCGGGGCACGGACTCGATGCGGAAATTGAAGCTTTCCGGCTGACCGTAGGTGATGACGAGGTCGCGGATCTCGCCGCTGACGATGCCGGTCACCTCGCCGAAGGGGACTTCGTCCGTGAGCTTCTTCAAGTCGAGGTCGACGAGGTCGACGTTGAGCGAGATCGAGCGCCCCGGGGTGAACGGCTCGGAAACGGCAAGGTCCCGAAGGACGATCTTACCGCCGAAGACGCTGGCCTCGCCCCGGCCGGAGATGGCGATCTTGTCGGAGCTGATGCCGAAGCGCGGAAATTCCGCCTGAACCTTTCCCGTCAGCTTGAACTGAGGCGACTGGATGGGGAACTTGGAGACGTCGATGTCGCGCAGGGCGAGGGATCCGATCCCCTGGAAGGAGCCGGAGGCGGGATCGAGGCGGACGGTCGTCCGGCCGAGCTCGAGCCGCCCGCCGTAGAGATCCAGACCAACGGGTTCGATGGTCAGGGCGTTGACGCCGGCGCGGACGCTGATGTCCACGGGCTTTAGGGTCAGGAAGGGGTTCTGGATCTCGCCGATACGGATGTGCCCCTCCTCGAGGAGCGGGGCCTCCGTAGCGGAGCTCGCGGACGCTCTGGACTCGTAAAGGACGGGCAGGTCGGCCGTCAGGCCGAGGAGGAACGTCTTTGTCAGGGGCCGCTCGACGTTCGTGCCGGCCAGCGAAACCCGGCCTCCGACCGAAAGGGCCTCGCCGGTCTTGCGGACGAGGAGGGTCGCCCCGAGCGTGCCCTCGAGCTTCATTCGCCCTTCCGCGGAAACGCCGGCTTGCGTGTAGAGCGAATAGAGCGGCCCAAGGCTCAGGCGCGCCTCGGTCGTCAGGTCGAACGAAGGCGCGGGGCCGAGCTTGGCCGAGCCGGCGATGTCGATCGTGCCGACCTCGGGCAGGAAAATGCGGGCGGCGAGGCCTTCGATCGCGGCCGAGCCGGGGATGTAGCGGCCGGCAGCTGTCAGCCTGAGCGGATGCTTGTCCCAGGCAACGTAGACCGACTTCCACAGCGATTCGCCGTGGCCGATGTCCAAGCTGCCCCTGAACGAAAGGCCCTTCGATGGCGATCCCGTCCCATCGAGCTTGAGGACGGGGTCGAGCGCGTCACCGGCGATCGTGAACGATGGGTCGTTGAACTTAGCTCCGGCGAGAGAGACCGTCCCCGAGAACCCCCAATCGTCGCGCGCGTTCGCGGGTCTGCGGCCGGAGAGCGAGAGGTCGAGCGTGCCATCGAGGTCCCAGCCGGCGAAGCCCGCGGGGATGAACGGCGCGGCGATCGCCCGGAGCGCCGGGACTTCAAGGCCGCGGCCTTCGAGCCGGAGTTCGGAATAAGTCCCCTTCTCCGAACCGTACTTGCCCGAAAGCCGCAGGGGCGGGAGGCCGGCCAATTTGGTTTCAAGGGAGGTCAGGACGCCGGCCTTGTGGACAAGGTCGAGAGTCCCCTTGGCCGTGAGGAGAGCGGTATCGAAAGCGATCCTTTTGCCTCCGGCGGCATCGTAGGCCAGGCCGGCGAACCGGGCGTCAAGAAGAGAGATCGCCGCGTCCGATCTCGTAGCCGAGCCGACGAGGTGGATGTCGGAGCTGGTGACGGAGAGCCCGGAGACCGCGATGCTTCCCAGGGACGAGCGGATGTCCGCCGAAAGCCGGGGATCGCTCGAAGGGCCGGCGGCGTCGATCCGGCCGCCGGCGCGGACGCGAAGGCGGTGCCCGGCAACCAGGGGAGCGAGCTCGATGCCCTCAAGCGAGAGGGAGGCCGAGAGGTTGTCTTTCGATATTCGGTCCGAGCGCTGGAGCACGTACTTGCCGACGAGCTCGGCCCGGCCGCGCAAACCGGCCGACCGGAGCTCGGCGGGCAGCCGGGGACCGAGGAGGTCCACCGCGGCGGAAAGGTCCTCGAAACGCGCCAAGGCCTCGGCCTCGAGGAAGATGCCGTAGCCCGACTTCCCCGTGAACGTCCCTTCGAGATCGAGGAGGCCGGGGATGCCGATCTTCAGGCGCGACACAATCAGCTCCTGGGCGGGCCTATCGAGCCGGCCTGTCACGGCCAGGGTCAGGCTCCCGAGCTGATGGTCGAGTCCGGCCACCGCAAATCGCGGTGAGCTCAGCGAGAACGTGGCATCGACGATATACGGCGATACCAATCCGAGACGGCCGGAGGAGCTCAGGCCGGTCGCGACGGTGAGGGCGCCATCGTCGTTCGCGATCCTGAGGTCCCCGTTCCCGATCGAATAAGCGACGATATCCCCCGCCGGCCCCGGCGTCAGCGCAAGATCGAGGTTATCGATGTCCGCCCTTTGCGCCAAAAGCGCGATCGATAGCCGGGCGTGCGTGACAGCGAGACGCTTCGTCCAGGCCAGGGTGTCGGCGGCCTGGAGGAGGACCTTCTCGATATCCAAAGGCTCTTTGGAGGCGGCCTTCTGCTCGAGACGCAAGGACATGCCGTCGGCCTCGATCGCGTCGAGGGCCGGCTTGACGCCGCGGACGAGCTTCCAGAACGACCCCTTCGCCTCGAGACGCAGCAACGTCACGCCCAGCTTCTGGAAGGCGTCTTCCCGGCCGATCTCGAGCGATTCGACGGTGACGCGCAAGGGAAATACCGTGTAATCGAGGCGGCCCAATCGGGCCGTCGTCCCGGCGGCTTTGTTCAAGCGGCTCTGGAGGATGTTCCTGACGAGCGGCTTGTCGAAGAGAACGAAGAGGACCGCGACGAGGACGAGGAGGACGATGGCGCCAAGAGCGAGGCCCGATATCCTGAGCGTCTTCCTCAGCGCTTTCTTCATGATTACGACACGACGATTATAACATTGTTTAGTCGTGCCGGTTTCAAGAAGGGGTCAAACCTACGGCAGGGAGCGGATTCTGAGGAGCGACCGTCAGAAGGGCGGCGGAGCAACTCGGAGCCGCACTTCTGGGAAATATCTGGAAAAGGCAGCAAAGTTCAGGTTTGACCCCTTCTTATTTTTCGGAGGAGACGAAAGTGACGTGGCCATCAAAGTCGGTGACGACGACGTCCTTGCCGCTGAGCGGGGTCACCGTGTTGAGGAGCGTGACGCCGACCCTGTGTTTCCACTTGATAGCCCCGGACGCGCCGTCGAGGGCCACCAGCAGGCCGTCCTTCGTTCCGTAGAAGACGACGCCGTCCTTTTCCGCGAGCATGGCCGAGTTGATGTCGTGGCCGATCCCGGCGTCCGACTCCCAGACGGGCTTGGCATCTTCCGCCAACGAGGAAATCGCCGCGATGATGCCGTCGGTCGTTCGGACATAGACGCGCCCGCCGTCACCAGAGATGCCGATCGATTCGCGGACGGCCCAATTGTCGGTGCCCCAGAGCTCGCGGCCCGTCCCGAGCTCGATGGCCGTCATCCAGGGGTCGGGGGCGACGATGAAGACGCGGCCGTTCGCCGCGACGGGCCAGCAGGCGGCCGGCGCGTAGAATGGGCTCTCCCGCTCTCCCCTCCATGTCCAGACGGTCCGGCCGGTCAGGGCGTCGAGGGCGTAGAGCTGGCCGTCCCAGGCGCCGAAGACCGCAAGGCCGCCGGCGATGAGCGGCTTCGCTTCGACGAAACCCGCGATACCGTCCTGGCTCCAGATGAGCCGTCCGCTGGCCAGATCGATCGCGCGGAAAACATGATCGCCGGAGCCGATATAGACCACCCGGTCGACGACTCGCGGGCAGGCGACGACCGGACCGCCGGTCACGCTCTTCCAAACTGGCGATCCGGTCCGTGCGTCCAGGGCGTAGATCGTCCCGTCCGTGCTGCCGAAGACGACCCGGCCGCCGGCGACATCGGGGGTGGAATAGATCGGGTCGTAGGTCTTGAACTCCCAGGCGATGCTGCCGTCGGCGATGCGCAGGGCCCGGACCGAGCCCAAGGCGTCGGCGAAGATGACCGTTTCGCCGGAGACCGCCGCGGACGAAGCGATCGTCCAGCCGGCGTCGAACCGCCAGCGCTCGCGGACTTGGGGATAGCGGCCGTTGACGCTGAAATCGGGCCGGGTCGGGGCCCCTTGTTTCGCGCCCGCCCCGCCGGCGGGCCGGCCGGCCGCAACGACCGGCAGGCCGCCCTTCTCGAGTGCGACGCCGTGCCAGGGCGGGAGCGTCTTTCGCGCTGTCCTCTCGGCGAAGGTCATGGCCTTGGCCCCGATCTCGACGATCGTGAAGCCGGGGGCTGCCTCTTTGGTGCCGATGTTCGCCCGGCCCATGACCCCCTGGAGACCTTCGAAATCCAAGGCCTCGTTCTTGTGGCCGTGTCCGACCAGCACGGCGACCGTGGGGATCGTCTTCAGCTTGTCGAGGACGACGTACCAGTTGGCGATGCTTGAGTCGAGCGGATAGTGGCTGGCGAAGATCGTCGGCTTCGCGGCCGCTCCCCTCTCCGTCAACAGGCCCTCCAGCCATCTGACGTCCTGGGGCGCCCAGTTCCCGTCCCCCATCCTCAGGACCGGCCCCTGCGAAAGCCCGATGAAACGGAAGCCGCCGCTCTCGAAGGCGAAGCGATCGTCGCCCCAGATCCTGGCGAAATCCGATCCTCCCGATTCCGACCATTTTGTGTCGTGATTGCCGGGGATGATGTGGTAGGGCACCCGGAGCCCGTCGAGGATCTGCTTGGCCTGACTGAGGTTATTGTAGGTACCCATTTCGGTGATGTCCCCCGTCACCAGGACGAAGGACAGCCCCGGCAGGGAGTTGATGTCCGCGACTGAGGCGCGGAGGTCGTCGGCGCCCCGGTCCGAGCCGACATGCAGGTCGGTCAGCCAGGCGAAACGCAGAGGCGCGCGGCCCGCGGGCGCGGCCGCCCCGGCGAGGATGCCGAAAACGAGCAGGGCAGCGGCCAGAGGGGCGGCGGCACGCCAGGCAAACTTCTTCATGGACCCGAGTTTCTCGACTGACAGGCTGTTGCGATCCAGCACAATCGTAGAGCCACCCCGGATACTTGTCAACCGGGAGCCCCCTTTCCCCTCCGGCCCCGGGGGCCGACGCGCCCCCGTCGATGCCTCCCGGCCTCATTGACTCCCCCTATCCCGAGGCGTAAATTAGAGTCATTCCGAAACATGGAGAAAAGGGAGGCCTAGCCATGTCGCCGAACACCTGGGACAGACGCGATTTCCTCAGGACCCTCCTCGCCGGGATGCCTCTCGTCGGCTGGGACTGGAGCGCGTTCCCGCGCGGCGAGCGGCAAGGCCAGGCCCCGCCCGGGACCTACGACGCGGTCGTCATCGGCGCCGGCCTGGGCGGCCTCAGCGCGGCGGCGGCTTTCGCCCGCCAGGGCTTCAAGGTCGTCGTCCTCGAGCAGCACAGCGTCCCGGGAGGCTATGCGTCCTCCTTCAAGCGTCCCGGAGGATTCACCTTCGATGTTTCGCTCCACTCGACCACGGTCGGCATCCGCGACAACGTCCCCAACCTGATCTACGGCTTCCCCGAGATCCGGGACATCGTCTTCATGCCGCACAAGCCCCTCTACCGGGCCGTCTTCCCCGGGCACGACATCCGCGTGCCGGGCCGGGACGTCGCCGGCTATATCAAGATCCTCAAGACGAGCTTCCCCGACGATACGGCGGGGATCGACGGTATCTTCGCCGACACGAAAGGGCTTGCCGACGACGTCGGCCGTCTCTCGAACGCGGGCGGCCAGGTCGATATGGCGAGCTTCCCGCAGAAATTCCCATTTCTCTTCAAGAACTTCAGCCGGACCTGGGGGGCCATGGTCGACGACCGCGTCAAGAACCCCAAGCTCAAAGCCGTCATCTCGTCGCTGTGGGGCTACTTCGGCCTGCCGCCGTCCAAGCTCTCGCCGTTCTACTACGCGATGCCCCTCATGGGCTACCTCGAGGGAGGCGGGTACTACCCGATCGGCACGTCGCAGAAGATCAGCGACGCGCTTGCCGGCATCATCAAGAAGAACGGGGGCGAGATCAAGCTCAATACGCGCGTCGAACGGATCCTTACCCGCGATCACGCCGCGACGGGCGTCAGGACCCTGGACGGCGCGGAGTACCGGGGCCGGGCCGTCATCTCCAACGCCAACGCCATCGACACCTTCACCAAGCTGATGGACGATCGGGAGTTCCTCAAAGATACGCTGGCGCGGATGGACAAGCTCTCCGTCAGCTTCTCGACGCTCCTCGTTTGGCTGGGCCTCAAGACCGACCTCGTTCACAAGGCCGGGATCAAGGAGAGCGAGATCTTCTACTACCCGGACTACGACCTCGAGGCCCAATATCAGAGCGACATGGCCGGCGGGCTTCCGGCCGATCCCACATTCGGACTGACGATCTATGACAACGTCTGCCCCGGCTGCTCGCCCCAGGGCAAGAACACCCTCAACATCATCGCCACCCAAGGCTACGATTACTGGAAGAAATACGAGACCGATTATTTCTACGGCAACAAGGACGCCTACAACAAGGAGAAGATGCATTTAGCCGATATCCTGATCGACCAGGCCGAGAAGATGTTCCTGCCCGGGCTGCGGAAGGCCATCGAGATCAAGGAGGTCGCGACCCCCCTGACGAACCTCCGGTATACGTCGAACCCCCGCGGCGCGATCTACGGCTGGGACCAGACCGTCGACAACTCCGGTCAAAGGCGCTTCCCGCAGAGGACGCCCATCAAGAACCTTTATCTTTCGGGGGCCTGGACTTTCCCCGGCCACGGCTACGGCGCCTGCATCCCCAGCGGCCTGGCGTGCTTCGGCGAGGTCATGAAGGACTGGAAGGCCTGACTCTGAGCATCGTCGATCCGATCCCAAACCCCCGGAAGGGACTGTTCCTCGCGATGACCCTTCTCGCGGTTGCCGCCGGCTTTTTCATCGCCTGGGTCGATTCGCGGCCCTCGTGGGATGACGCCGGCATCACGGCTGGAATGATCTTCCTGACGGCGGCGCTTTTCGGCGCGCTCCGCCCATCCCGGGCCCCGGTCTGGGCCCTGGCCATCGGCGCTTGGGTGCCGCTTTTCGGGATCGCCTTACATCATAACTTCGGCTCGCTCCTCGGGCTGGCCGTGGCCTTCCTGGGAGCGTACGCCGGGGCTTTGACCCGCCGGTTCGTGGCGCCTCCCAGCGCGAAGTGATATCTTAGTTCCTAGAAAGTGAGGTTCCCATGAAGTATCTTAAGATCACCGTCTTGATGCTGAGCGTCTTCGTCGTTTCCTTGGGTCTCGCCGCCCCGGCAGGCTTTCATCTTCTCAAAAAGCACATGCTCGGCGGAGAGGGCGGCTGGGATTACATGGCCCTGGATGGCCAGACGCGCCTCCTTTATGTGACCCACGGCAATGCCGTCGAGATCTTGAACGTCGACACCGGGGTCAAGGCCGCGGCGATCGCCGATCTCAAGGGCGTCCACGGCGTGGCTTTCGCTCCGGCCAGGAATCGCGGCTACATCTCCAACGGACGGGGCAACAGCGTTTCCGTCTTCGACCTCAAGACCCATAAGGTCCTGGCAGAGGTCCCTTCCTCCGGCCAGAATCCCGACGCCATCATGTACGACGCCTTCTCCAACCGCGTCTTCACCTTCAACGGCCGGACGGCCAACGCGACGGCCATCGACGCCGCCACCGACAAGGTCGTCGGGACCGTCGACATCGGCGGAAAGCCGGAATTCGCCGTCACGGACGGAAAGGGCACGATCTTCGTCAACAACGAGGACAAGAGCGAGATCGTCGCCTTCGACGCCAAGACGCTTCAGGTCAAGACGCGCTGGTCGATCGCGCCCGGCGAAGGCCCGAGCGGGCTGGCCATCGATCTCAAGCGCAAGCGGCTCTTCAGCGTTTGCGACAAGGTCATGGTCGTCTCCGACTTCGCGAACGGGAAGGTCGTCACGACGGTCCCGATCGGAGGAGGCCCCGACGCCGTCCGCTACGATCCCGGGACCGGTCTCGTCTTCGCCTCGAACGGCGAAGGCACTCTGACCGTCGTCAGGCAGGAATCCGCGGACAAGTACTCCGTCGTCGAAACCGTGCCGACGGCCCGCGGCGGCCGGACCATGGAGCTGGACCCCAAGACGCACCACGTCTTCGTCGTGACGGCCGAGTACGGGCCGGCGCCGGCCCCCACGCCGGAGCAGCCGCGGCCCCGGCCGACGGTCGTCCCCGGCTCGTTCATGGTCCTCGAGTTCGGGAAATAAAAGGGTTCATCTCCCGATGCCGGGATATCCCTCTCTCCGGCTTTGCTCAGGATCGGCGGGAAGCGGACTCTTGGAAGCGACCTGCAGAATCGCGGCTGAGCACTCGAGGCCGCGATTCTGATAAGTATCTTAGAAGAGCGCTTTCCCAAGATATCTCCCAGAAGTATGGCTCCGAGTCGCTCCGCCGACTTCGCTCCCTGCCGGTCCCCCTTCCCTCACAGGGGCTTCGTGGCGACATCCATCGCTGCCTCGAGATGGATTTCTCGGAAATGGGAGATGAGCCAATTAAAAGGGGAAGATCGGCGGCGTCTCAGGTGCCGGCTCAGGTCGTCTGGCGCCGGCGCGTCATCAGGTAATAGATTGTCGGCGTGGCAATTAGGGATAGCAGGACGGAGATGCAGAGGGCCCCGATGACCGCAACGGCCAGGGGCTTCAACATGTCGGCGCCCGAGCCGATGCCGTAGGCCAGTGGCAGCATCCCGAGAGCGGCGGCCATCGACGTCATCAGCACGGGCCGGAGCCGGCGCCGGCCCGACCGGACCAGCGCTTCGGCCACGTCCATCCCTTGGGAGCGGAGCGTCTTGGCGAAATCGAGCATCAGAATCCCGTTCTTGGCGACGATTCCGATCCCGATGATGGCCCCGAGCAGAGAGACGACATTCAGAGACGTGCCCGTGATCCAGAGGGCCAGGACCGTCCCGAACATGGCCAGGACCGCTCCGAAGACGATGGCCAGCGGCTCGGCGAACGAGCCGAATTCGAGGAGAAGGACGGTGAAGACCAGGAAGACGGCCATCAGCAGGACGATCATCAGGTTGCGGAAGGACTCCCGCTGCTGCTCGTAGAGGCCGCCGTACTCGATGACCCCTGGCGGGATCGATTGGTCCCTGCCCAGAACGTCGCGGATCTCGGCCATGGCACTGCCCATGTCCCGGCCCTCGAGCCGGGCCGTGACGGCGACGTCCTGCCGAGAGTCTTCGCGCCGGAGTTCGAGCTGGCCGGGCTGTTCTTGGATATCGACCGCTTGCGAGAGCTTGATGAGCGTCCCGTCCGGCGTTCTCAACGGCAACTCGCGCAGGCCCGCCAACCGGTCGATGCTCGATGGATCGACCTTGACCCGGATGGCGACGACCCTGTCGCCCTCGAGGACGGATGAAGCCGTCTCGCCCAGCATGGCGGTATTAGCGACCGCCGCGACGTCGTTCGCCGTCAGGCCGAACCGCTGCGCGTCGGGAAGCCGCAGGCGAAGGCTGATCGTCGGCCCCGTGTAGACCAGGCCGTCGAACACGTCCACGACGCCCGGGATCTTCTTGATCGTTTCCGCGACCTCCGGCGCCTTCTTCTCAAGCCAACGCTGATCGGTGGAAAACAATTTCACTTCGATCGGCTGTGGGGCCCACATGAGATCCCCGATCAAGTCGCCCAGGATGCCCGGGAACTCCCAGGTCAAACCCGGCAGCTCGGTGTTGAAGCGTCGCCGCAATTCTGAGATGACGTCTGCGGTTTTCCGGCGACGTTTGGTTTTCAGCTTGACAAGAAAATCCCCTGTGTTCGGCTCGGCGATGGACAGGGCCAGCCTGGCCCCGGTGCGGCGCGAATAGCTGGCGAGCTCCGGGACTGTCCGCAGGATCTGCTCCGCCCGCAGGAGCTGGCGGTTGGTCTCCGCGAGGCTCGTCCCGGGAGGCGTGAAGTAATCGATAACGAACCCGCCCTCATCCATGGGCGGAAGGAATTCGCTTTGGAGCTTCTGGTAGAGGAGGAACGCCAGGACGATGATGCCGGCGCAGACGGCGATGGTCGGCCAGGGCCGCTTGAGGGCGGCCCTCACCCCCTTCTCGTAGGCGCCGATGACGCGCTGCAATAAGGGACCGCCGTGCTCCCCGTGGCGGCCGACCGGCTCATTCTCCCGCGCTCGGAGCAGCCAGGCGGCCAAGGATGGCGT
>Ga0326726_10004069_pt1 | contig 13387 bp, 14 predicted proteins | sample MHFenrmetagenome_2_FD_207603 | JGI IMG/M metagenome (GOLD analysis project Ga0326726, IMG submission 207603) | Lab enriched peat soil microbial communities from Michigan Hollow, Ithaca, NY, United States - MHF15MN | ecosystem: Environmental > Terrestrial > Soil > Wetlands > Peat | place: USA... | reverse complement strand
CGGAAGCGCTGGTGAAACTGAACGGCCGGCGCGCATCGCTCCGCCCGATTGCGGGCACGCACCCGCGCGGCGCGACGCCCGCGGAAGATGAGTTGCGTGAACTCCAGCTGCGCGCCGATCCCAAGGAAAACGCCGAGCACGTAATGCTCGTGGATCTCGCGCGCAACGACCTTGGGCGCGTCGCCCAGGCCGGCAGTGTTGGCGTCACTCCCTATCGCATCATCGAGCGCTACAGTCACGTCATGCACATCGTCAGCGCCGTCAACGGCGAACTCGCCGCGGACAAGGATGCCTTCGATCTCTTTGCGGCGACGTTCCCCGCCGGAACGCTGGTCGGCGCCCCCAAAGTGCGCGCCATGGAAATCATCGACGAACTCGAGCCAGTGCGCCGCGGGCTTTACGGTGGCACCGTCGGCTACTTTGGCGCGCGCGGCGACATGGATCACGCCATCACGATTCGCACGCTCGTATTCCGCGGCGACAGTTACAGTTATCAGGCGGGCGCGGGCATCGTCGCGGACAGCGTGCCGGCCACCGAACATGCCGAGATGCTCGCGAAGGGCGCCGTGCTCACCCGTGCGCTGGAACTCGCGAAGGCGGGCCTATGAAACCGCGGTTGCTCCTGATCGACAACTATGACTCGTTCACCTACAACCTGGTGCAGGCGTTTCTGGTGCTCGGCGCCGACGTGCAGGTCGTGCGCAACGACCAGATCACGACTGAGGCAGCGCTCAAACTGGATGCGACGCACCTCTGCATTTCGCCGGGACCGGGCACGCCGCAGGACGCGGGAGTCTCGATGCAGATGATCGCGGCGTTCGCCGAGCGCATTCCGGTGCTCGGCGTGTGCCTCGGTCATCAGTCGCTCGTCGAAGTGTTCGGCGGCAAAGTCGTGCGCGCCGGGCGCCTGATGCACGGCAAGACTTCGCTCATCAGTCACGATCAGCGCGGGGTGTTCGCCGACTTGCCCGAGCCTTTCGAAGCGGGACGCTATCACTCGCTCATCGCCGAACCGGCCTCGCTTCCGGCGGTGCTCGAAGTGAGCGCGCGCACGCCGGAAGGGGAGATCATGGGCGTACGGCATCGCCTCTGGCCCATCGAGGGTGTGCAGTTCCATCCGGAAAGCATTCTCACTCCCGAGGGCCCCAGACTCATGGGCAATTTTCTCAAGATGCGGCCGGGCCGGCGGAGCTGATCGAGCATGACGCTGCCAGTGCCACTTCGTGCAACCCTCGAACGCCTGCTCAATCGCGAGGATCTCTCGGAAGGCGAGGCGTCGGTGCTGCTCACGGCGCTTGCGGATGCAACCGTGGCGCCGCCCCTCGCAAGTGCCATTCTCGTCGCGCTGCGCACGAAGGGTGAGACGGCCGACGAGGTGCGAGGCTTCGCGCGCGCCATGCGAACGCTGGCACGCAAGCCCAGAATTGCGCAAGGTTCACCCATCCTGGATATCGTCGGCACCGGCGGTGATGCTTCGGGCAGCCTCAACCTGTCGACAGGCGCGGCGCTGCTTGCGGCAGCCTGCGGCGTGCGCGTCGTCAAACATGGCAATCGCTCGATCTCGAGCCGCTCAGGCAGTGCCGACACGCTCGAAGCGCTGGGTCTGAAAATGCCGCTCGATGAAATGGAGGCGGGTGCGTGCCTCGCGGCCACGGGATTCACTTTTCTGTTTGCGCCCTACTATCACGCGGCAACCAAGGCGATCGCGCAGGTCCGCAGCGCGCTCGGCATTCGCACGGTCTTCAACCTGCTGGGGCCGTTGACGAATCCTGCGGCTCCGCCCTTCAGTCTTGTCGGTGCGTTCAGTTTGCCCGCGGCTGAGCTCATGGCAAACGCGTTCTTGGGGCTTCCGATCGAGCGCGTGCTGGTGATTCACGGTGAACCAGGCTGGGATGAGGCGACGCCCGTCGGCCCGTTCCACGTATTCGACGTACGGTCCGGCAAGATAACGCATGAGAAGCGCGATGCGTCGATGTACGGCCTGGCAAGCTGCGATGCCAGTGATCTCGCGGGCGGCGACGTTGCGCACAACGCGGCGCGCATGCGCGCCGTTCTCGAGGGCCGGGAGCAAGGGCCGCACCGCAACGCAATTATTTTGGAGACTGCGCTTGCACTTGAGCTGACAGGCAGGGAATCTGGGCCTCTCGCAGCGGCAACGGCGGCTGGCCGCGCCATTGACGATGGACGTGCGGCGAGACTGCTGGCCGAACTCGCGCGCTTCAGCGCAAAGGGATAGACCATGGCGGGCTTTCTCACTGAAATGGCGAAGTCGGCGCTCACGCGTGTCACCGAGGCGAAAACGCGTGTGTCGGAAGCCGATCTCTGGGCGCGGGCGCAGGAATCTCCGGTGCCACCCCAATTGAAATTGAGCCCGGCGGGCTTCGATGTGATCGCGGAGCTCAAGCTCAATTCGCCGGCGCAGGGGAGACTCGGCGCGCCATCGGATGATATCGAAGCGCGTGTCGTGCAGTACGCGGAGGGCGGCGCGGCCGCGGTATCGGTATTGACCGAACCGACGCGCTTCGATGGTTCCATGGAGCATCTCGAGCGCAGCGCGCGCGCGCTTGCGCACCACGGAGTGCCGGCGATGCGCAAGGACTTCCTGTTCGATCCCTACCAGGTAGTCGAGGCGCGCGTCGCGGGCGCGGGCGGCGTGCTCGTGATCCTGCGCATGATCGATCATCGCCGGATCATCGAGCTCCTCGATTGCGCCGCGATGTTGAAGCTCTTCGTGCTGCTCGAAGGCTTCGATGAAGTCGATCTCGCGCTTGGCGGCGAAATCATCGCCGAGCGCAAGGGGCACGCTGAAAAGCTGCTGCTCGGCCTGAACGCCCGCAATCTCGACACACTGCAGGTCGTGCCCGATCGCCTGAAAGAACTCGCGCCAAAACTCGCCGCCGGCGTGCCGCACGTCGCGGAAAGCGGCGTCGGCACACCCGAGGATGCCGCGGAACTTGCGCGCGCCGGATATCAGATGGCTCTCATCGGCACGGCGTTGATGTCGACCGGCAATCCCCGCGCCCTCCTCGCGGAGATGCTGAAGGCTGCGCGTGGCGCAAACGCCTGAGAGCTTCAAGAGATCCTCGTGTTCATCAAGATCTGCGGCATGACCACTCCCGAGGCGATAGAGGCGGCCTGTTCCGTCGGCGTGAACGCCGTCGGCTTTGTGTTTGCGCCTTCGCCGCGCCGCGTGACTCCCGAGGACGCCGCGAAGCTGGCGGCTTATGTAGCGCCGGGCGTGCTCAAGATTGCGGTGACTCAGCATCCGGAACAGGCGCTGGTCGATGAGATATTCGCGACCCTGGCTCCGGACTATCTGCAGACCGACGCACAGGATTTTGACGAGTTGAATTTACCGGCGCACGCACGGCGCTTGCCCGTATTGCGGGCAAGCCAGGAGCGGCCAGCGCATTTGCCGCGCCGCGTACTGTTCGAAGGCCCTGTGAGTGGCGCCGGCCGGGTTGGCGACTGGGCGGCAGCCGCCGAACTCGCAGCGCAGATCGAATTGATATTGGCGGGCGGACTCAACGCCACGAACGTGGCGGACGCCATAGCGCGCGTACGGCCGTTTGGAATCGACGTCAGTTCCGGCGTTGAACGCAGACCCGGCATCAAGGATCCGGCGAAGATCCAGGCATTTGTGCGCGCCGCACGTCACGCGGCGCGCGAGAGGCAAGCGACATGAGACTGGAAGCGATGCAGGTGGATTCCGACGAGCTGCTGCGAAGCACGCTCGCGGGCGCCTATCCCGACGAGCGCGGGCGCTACGGGCCCTTTGGCGGTCGTTATGTGCCGGAGACGCTGGTCGCCGCCCTCGATCGCCTCGAAGCGGGTGTGCGCAAATTCCTCAAGGCGCCCGACTTCGTGGCGGAACTCAACGATCAACTCACCACCTGGGCTGGCCGTCCGACGGCGCTGACGCATGCACACACGTTATCGAAGCGCTGGGGCGCGGACATCTGGCTGAAGCGCGAAGATCTCGCGCACACCGGTGCGCATAAGATCAACAACGCCATCGGTCAGGCCTTGCTCGCCAAGCGCCTGGGAGCGAAACGCATCGTGGCGGAAACCGGCGCCGGTCAGCACGGCGTTGCGAGCGCCGCGGCCTGCGCGCGACTCGGATTGCCGTGCACGGTCTACATGGGTTCGATCGACATGGAGCGCCAGGCGCCGAACGTCGGCCGCATGCATCTGCTCGGCGCGAAAGTCGTGCCTGTCACGAGTGGCGACAGGACGCTGCGTGCCGCGATCGACGAGGCGCTGCGCGACTGGGTGTCCGACCCGGAAGGCACTTACTATCTGCTCGGCTCCGCGGTCGGCCCACATCCGTATCCGTATCTCGTGCGGGAATTGCAGTCGGTCATCGGCCGCGAAGCGCGCGCGCAGTCGCTCGCGCAGCTCGGCGCCTTGCCGGATGTCGTTATCGCCTGTGTCGGTGGCGGATCGAACTCGATCGGCATGTTTCATCCGTTCGTTCCCGACCTGGGCGTGGCGCTGCTCGGTATCGAGGCTGGCGGACGCGGCCTTGCGCTCGGCGATCATTGCGCGACGCTTGCGCTCGGCAAGCCTGGCGTGCTGCAGGGAAGCTACTCGATGCTGCTGCAGGACGAGCATGGCCAGATTCAGGAGACGCACTCGGTTTCCGCGGGCCTCGACTATCCGGGCGTCGGGCCCGAGCACTCTCTCTATCAGGCGTCGGGGCGCGTGCGCTACGAGTCGGCTTCGGACGAGGAAGCGCTCGCCTGCGTTGCGGAGCTGAGCGCTGCGGAAGGCATACTGCCGGCGCTCGAGAGCGCGCACGCGCTGCACGGCGCGAAACGCTGGGCCGCGAAGAATCCCGGCAGGCGCGTCGTGATCTGCCTGTCCGGGCGCGGCGACAAAGACATGCCGACGCTGCAGAAGACGCTCCTCGCGGGCAAGATCTGATGGCGGCGCGCGATGCCATCAGTGCCGCGATCAAGTCGGCGACCGCGAGCGGTCGTCCGGCAGTCGTTGGCTTTCTGACCGCGGGCTTTCCCGAGAAGTCGCGCTTTCGCGAACATGTGAGCGCCGTCGCAGCGGGCGTCGACGTCGTTGAGATCGGCGTGCCCTTCACCGATCCGATGGCGGACGGCGCAACCATTCAGCGTGCGAGTTACGCCGCGCTCGTTGCCGGCGTATCGCTGCGCTGGATTCTCGACGAGCTGCGGGCGTTGACGCCGAAGCCAAAAGCACCGCTCCTGCTCATGAGCTATCTCAATCCGCTGTTGGCCTACGGACTCGGACGTCTGCCGCGGGACGCCGCGAGCGCGGGCGTTGCGGGATTCATCGTGCCGGACCTGCCGTTTGAAGAGAGCGCGGAGCTGCGCGCCGCACTTGGCCGTGAAGGTCTAGCGCTCGTGCAGATGGTGACTCCGGTGACGCCGGTCGAGCGCTTGAAGCTGCTGTGCGAAGCCAGCGAAGGTTTCGTGTACGCGGTGACGATGACCGGCACGACCGGCAAGAGTGTCGCTGTGCCCGACGAGGTGCTCGCCTATCTCGACCGCGTGCGGTCGGTGTCACCGATTCCTGTTTGTGCGGGCTTCGGCATCCGCGGCCGCGATCAAGTCATGCGTCTGAAGGGCCATGTCGACGGCGTTGTCGTCGGCTCAGCCCTCGTCGAAGTCCTCGAGCGCGGCGAAGACGCCACCGCCTGGTGCCAGCAGTTGAAGGTGTAGCGTCGAAAATGGGTCAGATTTATTTTCCCGCCTCGAGGTGCCATTCGCTGTCGCGAGTTTCGGCGGAGGCAGGCCGCTTAAGACAAGTTGCGCCTAAACGCTGGAGCCGGGCGCAGACATGGCCCCTCCGCTGACTGACTCGCCGAAACCGCCGAAAGGGAAAAATAGATCTGACCCCTTTTCTAGAGTTTCTTGCTCGCGGTCACCACATGACTGCCTTCGCTCGACGGGCCTAGGTCGAACTTCAGCCAGCGGCACAGGTCGAGCATGCGCTTGTTCTCCGCGAGCACTTGCCCTTCGAAGCGTTCGATGCGATGACGCTTCGCATAAGCTGCGATCGCCGTCATGAGTTGCGTCGCGACGCCGCGCCGTTGCCAGTCATCCGCCACCGCGATCGCGAACTCGGCTGTCCTGCCGTCGGGATTGCGCCCGTAGCGCACCACGCCGATGAAATGCAGGGTGCCATCGATCTCCGTGACGCCGGCGAGCGCCATGGTCTTCTCGCCATCGACATTGACGAGGCGCCTGACGAAGGACGCCGGCGGTTCCTTCAGCGTGTACATCAGGCGGAAGTACCGCGAAGCCTCTGAAAGGCTGCGGATGAACGCGCTTTCGAGCGAGAAATCATCGCGCCGGATCATCCGGATCGTGAACTCCGCGCCGTCGGTGGTGCGTGCAGTCTGCGGTTGAAAGTCAATTGCCATAGCCAACACTGTCGCCGATGTTTAATCTGCCGCTATTGCCACTAGGGGCATCAGGCGGTCAATAGGGGTTCCCATCATGCAGCATGCCGCGATCGTCGGCTGGGGAAAGTGCCTGCCGCCCGCCGTGCTTTCGAACAAGGACCTGGAATCCTTCTTCGAGACGAGCGATGACTGGATTACACAGCGTACAGGGATTCACGAGCGGCGTGTGTCGCACGTGCCGCTCGGGGAAATGGCCTATGTCGCGGCAGAGCGCGCGCTGGCGGCGGCCGGTATCAAGGGGAGCGACGTCGAGCTGATCGTGTTTGGCACCTGCAGCCACGATGAGCAGGTGCCGAACATGGCGTCCGGACTGCAACGGCGGCTGGGAGCGCCGAGCGCCGCCGCCATGGACGTGAATACGGCCTGCACCAGTTTTCTCTATGGCCTCTCGACCGCCACCGCAATGATTCGCAATGGCATTGTCCGCAATGCGCTCGTCATTGGCGCGGAATTGATCTCGCCCTTCATGGACTGGACCAACCGCAATGTCGCCGTGCTCTTTGGCGACGGTGCAGCGGCGGTGGTACTGCAGGCAACGGACAAAGAAGAAGGGGTGCTCGCGCAGAAGCTTGGCTGCTACGGCGAGTCGCGGGACATCCTCGCGATCCACGGCATGGGCGGCCGCTACGCGAACCTCGGCAAGCTCTACGGCGAATGCACCTGGCAGTTTGACGGGCCGGAAGTGTTCAAACGCGCGGTGCATGGGATGAGTCATGCCTGCGAAGAAGTGCTGGCTCAACTTAGGGTCACACCCGAAGCGATCGATCTCGTTATTCCGCACCAAGCCAATCTACGCATCATCGAGGCTGTCGCCAAGCGAGCGCATGTGCCGATGGATCGCGTCTACGTGAACATTCAGCGCTACGGCAACATGTCATCGGCGACCGTGCCCGTCGCGCTCTGCGAAGCACTCGAGGAAGGACGCGTCAAACCGGGTGGCCTGCTCCTGCTCACCGGTTTCGGCGGCGGACTCACCTGGTGCGCGCACCTCGTGCGCTGGGGCGAGCGCGTGACACCGCTCGGCACATCGTCCGCCGAACTGCCGCCGTGCGAAAAGACAGCGGTCGAGTTGATACGTGAAGTCATGAAGCGCAAGACAACTTTCGTGGGATAGGGAGACCAGCGTGCATCGACGTCACTTTCTCACGGCCTCCGCTGCGCTGGCCGGCCTCGCAGGGCTGCAACTTGCAGGTTCGTCCGCGCTCGCTGCCAGGTCGAAGCTCGCGCCGAAGACTCGTATCGTCATCGATGCGCTCTGCGGGCCCGCCGATCCGGACGAGGACAAGCTGCCGCTGGGAGCCGATCGCATACGCGACATCCGCATGTCGGGTGTCACCGCGGTCAACTGGACTGTCTCGGCGTCCGATCTGGAGCGCACGCTCACGCAGACCGCGTTTGCGCAGGCGCTCGTCGATTCGGCGCCCGATCTCTGGCTCATCGTCCGCAGGCATTCCGACATCGGCATCGCAGCGGCCGCGGGGCAGGTTGCGCTCATGCTCGGCTTTCAGCACCCGCAACCCCTCGGTGAGCACGGCGAGCGGCTCGAAATGTTCCGCAATCTGGGCGTACGCATCATGCAGCTCACGTACAACAATCGCAGCTACTTCGGCGATGGGTGCCTCGAGCCGGCGAATGGCGGCTTGAGCCGTGCCGGCCGCAGTCTCGTCGAACGCATGAATACAGCCGGAGTTGCAGTCGATCTTGGCCATGCGGGCATGCGCACCACGGCCGAAGCGATCGCGGCGTCCAAGACGCCGGCACTGATCACGCACACGGGCTGTCGCGCGTTGCATGAGCACCCGCGCAATCAGACCGATGAGAATCTGAAGGCGCTGGGCGGTCGCGGCGGCGTGGTCGGGATCTATTTCATGCCTTATCTGGTCGCGAGCCCGACGGTGCCGACGGCGGCACACGTCATCGACCACCTCGTGCACGCGCTCGATGTCGCGGGTACCGAGCACGTCGGCATCGGTTCCGATGGCGCGATCGCCGGGAGTCCGATCAGCGATGCAAGCGCCAAGCTCATGGAGAAGGACATGGCCGAGCGCAAACGGCTCGGTATCGCAGCACCGGAGGAAGACCGGCTGCCGCTCGTGCCGGAGCTCAATGTTCCGAATCACATGGACGTCATTGCGGGGAAACTCAAGGAGCACGGCTATCCGCAGTCCGTCGTCGACAAAGTGCTCGGTGAGAACTTTCAGCGCGTACTGGGCGACATCTGGGGAACGGCCTAGCCGCTAGAGACTCTCGATCAGCCAGTTGCCGTTGACGTTCGCAAACCGCACATGGAAGTCCCGCGGCTTGGCATTGTCTGCAGCCGGCTGCTCCATGCTGGCCTCGACAAAGAAGGCATCCGCGTTCGCCGTGCGCTTGATATCGGTGAGTGATTTACCGAGCTTCTCCAGGTCATCGAGACTCATCCTGCTCATCGTCCCGCCGGCCTGATTGCTGGCGCTCGTCAAACACATTAGTGCGCGCGGCTTGTCGCGGGCGAGGAGGGACGCATGGAATTCCGCCCAGGTCGCTTCCGGTGTCGCGTATTCCGGCTTGGGCGGCCGCACGCTCGTTGCCAGGTCGAAAATGTTCGCCTGGCAGACCGCGAGCTTCGCTTGTTTCTGTTCTTCTGTGAGCGCCGCGTTCTGGTTGGCCGCCTGCAGACGATACGATGCCATGTCCTTGTCGAAATGCGGCCCGAGACATCGGGCCCAGATACGCTGCCATGCCGCGAAGCTGTCGCGAGTCTGCTCGGCGTAGGACGGCATCAGCAGTTCGCAGTTCGCCTGCAGCATTGGCGCCATGCCGAGAAAGAGGCTGGACATTCCGGTGGGGCAATCGTCGCTTGCCGCGGGTGCATTCGCTGACGCGTTGGGTTGCGGCGTATCGCCGGCGCTCGCAGCGCTGCTAAGCAAAAGTGCGATTGCTATTGTTGCTGTTGCCGCGAGCGTCCGCATTGCCGTCGCCTCCATCGCTTGTCAGGGCGCCAGTGCCACCCGTGATTGCAAGGCTACGAGTGCGTTGACAGCCAAGCAAGAGCGGCTCGGCGCTACGGCGGCGGCGGCTGCAAGAAACGCCAAGGCGAAGTTTCCGCGCCGCGCTCGACCGGCACCTCGATCAAGCTCGGCCCGGATTCCTCGAGCGCCCGCTCGAGCGCCGCTTGCAGTTGCGCGGGCGTTGACGCGCGCGCTCCCGGCACGCCGAATGCGTCCGCGAGTTTCAAGAAGTCAGGATTTCTGAGGTCCGAGCCGATCACACGGCCTGCGAACTCGACTTGCTGATCGCGGCGCACGTTGCCGAACGCATTGTTGTTGAAAACGATGGTGACGACGCCGATGCCGTACTGCACTGCTGTGGCGAGATCCTGCACACCGAACATGAAGCCGCCATCGCCGGTAACCGAGATCACGGGTTTATCGGGCCGCGCAACCTTCACGCCGAGCGCCATTGGAAATCCGGCGCCGAGTGTTCCCTGATAGCCCGAGCCGATGAAGGTTCGGGGCGCGTAGACCGGGAAACCGAACCACGACGTGAACCCGACCTGCGATATCTCGTCGACAAACAAGCCGTCGCGAGGCAGGACGGCACGAATCACCTTGAGAAAGGCCATCTGCGGCTGGATGGCTTCGATTTCGCGCGCCGAGATTTCCTTCGCGGCGCGCGCCGCAGCGCGCCGCCCGGGGCCGCCGGCGCCGAGCCGACGCAACGCGGCGGTTAGACACATGGCACCATCGGTCGCGTCGGCCACAATTTCAATGTCTGCCGGGAAGCGTCGCATCTCCTGCGGGTCGATATCGATGCGGATCGTCCGCAGTCCTGGCGGCTGCAGCTGCCAGCGCCAGGAAGTGATCTCGAGACGCGTGCCAATGCCGATGAGCACATCGGTCTCGGGCCAGAGTTTGTAGGCGGAGGCGACGGTCATGCCGAGATCATGATCGTCGCTCACGATGCCCCGGCCGCTGCGGAACGACATCACCGGCGCGCCGAGGAGCTCCGCAAGCCCGACAACCGCCGCGCTCGCATTCATGGCTCCACCGCCGACCACGATCAGCGGGGCGCGCGCCTGCTTCACAAGTCGCGCCGCCCGTTCGATCTGATCGAGATCGACGGCAGGGGCAGCTGGCGCTGGCGCGATGGGCGGAAAGGTCACATCGTCCATCGACGTGAAATAGTCCCACGGCGCTTCGATCGCCGCGGGTCCATTGCGCCCCGACAGCATCTGCCGAAAGGCCTCATCGATGATCCGAGGCGCATCTGCCGGACGGTCGATCCGCTCGGACCACTTGGTGAGCAGGCGCAGCGTTGCGAGCTGATCGGGCATCTCATGCAGATGACCGCGTCCGCGCCCGAGGAACGCGCGCGGCACCTGACCCGTGAGACAGAGCACCGGCGCGTTGCAACCGTAGGCCGTGAGCAATGCCGCGCTGGTGTTCAACATGCCGGGACCCGGAACGACGGCATAGGCGCTGGGACGTCCGCTTGCCTTGTGAAACCCAAGCGCCATGTACGCACACGTCTGCTCATGGCGGGGCGTGATCACGGTAAGTTCCGATGCGCGCCGCGCGAACGCGTCGAACAATCCATAGATCTGTGCGCCCGGAAGTCCGAACACTGTATCGATGCCGTGACGGATCAGGCTTTGCGCAATGGCGTCGCCGCCACTCATTATTGTCATGGCGGCTTTATATCACTTGAGCAGGGCGGACAAGGCAGCATCCGCGCTGACACCGTCGATCTCGATCACTTTGCGGCGGCTCGTTGCGCCCGCGGCGACGCGGACGTAGCGCTTCGCGAGATCGAGCTTGTCTGCAATGAATTCGACCAGTGCCTCATTCGCGGCATTGTCGACTGGCGGCGCCGCCAATCGAATGCGTACGCTGTCGCCGTGCATGCCGGCGACCGCCGTCTTTGATGCGCGCGGCTGGACGTAGACTTTGATTCGGCTGCAGGTTGCCACGCGAACATCGTACCGCGAGGCTCGAGGAGGTGGGCGACCTTGCATCGGACTGCGGCGCCAGTTAGCTTCTTCGCCCATGGAACAAAAACGCAGGATAGTTCCGCCTGTCTATCTGCTCCTGACTCTGCTGGTCATGACAGGCCTCCATTATCAGCTGCCGCTCGCGCGCATCGTGCCCGTGCCGTGGTCATACCTCGGCGCAATTCTGGTGGCGTTGGGAATTGGTCTCAGCGTAACGGGAGCGACCTCCTTCCGGCGCGTCGGCACGCCCGTCATCCCGTTCGAACTCTCGACCACACTCGTCACCCATGGACTTTATCGGGTGACGCGCAATCCGATGTATCTCGGGATGGTGACGGCGCTGACCGGAGCGGCCGTGCTCTTCGGCACGCTGAGCGCATTCCTGCCGATCCCGATCTTCGTGTGGATCATCCAGGCGAATTTCATCCGCGGCGAAGAGCGTTTCCTCGAAGAGATCTTCGGCGAGCCCTATCTCGCCTATAAGAAGAAGGTGCGGCGCTGGCTCTGAGCGGCGCGCGGCGGCTCACAAGCGATCGCGAATCCCCGCCGGCAGCAGGGCCTTGAACCGCCGGCTCAAGCTGAGCTCGGTCCCATCGCGCAGGAGCAGCTGATAGTCGCCGTGAAACCATGGCCTGAGCTCCGCGATGAAGTCGACGCGCACGATGTGCGAACGATGCACGCGCAGAAAGCGCGACGGCTCGAGCTGGGCAGCGAGACTGCTCAGCGTCTCACGCAGCAGATACTTGCGGCCCGTCGTGAAGACCTCGACATAGTTGTCGGCGGCAGCGAGTCTCAGGACATCGTCGGTCGGGACGAACACGGTGCGCTCGCCATCCCGGATCAGGATCTGTGTGAGCGGCGGCTTGCGGTCCGGGAGGCCGGCGAGCAGGCGGCGCACGCGCTCCTCGACGTCCACGACGTCGGCCTCCTTGAGCGCCGCCCGGGTGCGTTCGACGCTCTGCAGAAATCGCTCACGATCGAATGGCTTCAGCAGATAGTCGAGCGCGTGCAACTCGAACGCGCGCACGGCATGCTCGGAGAACGCGGTCGTAAAGACAATGAGAGGCGCATCTTGCCCAGCGCCTGCGTCGAGCACATCGAATCCGGATTCGGCGCCGAGTTGAATATCGAGGTACAGGACCGCGGGGCGGACCTGCGCAATCGCCGCCCGGCCGCTTGCGACGCTGTCGGCTTCGGCAGCAACTGCGAACTCCGGCAGCTCCGCGAGAAACCGCCTGAGCTTTGCGCGTGCAGGCGGTTCGTCATCGACGATCACGACTCGGTGCGTCACGCGCTCACCAGCGGAAACGCCAGCCACACTCGCGTGCCGCCCGCCGCCAGTGGCCCCACGTGGAATTCGTGCTGTGCGGGAAAGAGCAGCTCAAGGCGGTGCTTCACGTTGCTCAAGCCCGTGCCCATCTTGATTGGCTCTACGATGCCTACGCCGTCGTCGGCCACCAGACAGGTCAACTGCTCCGCACTGCGCCGAATCTCGACGCGCAGACGCCCGCGGCCCCCGATGAGGCCGTGTCGCAACGCGTTCTCGACAATGGGTTGAATGAGAAGGCGTGGAACTCGTAACGCCTCGAGCCCCGGCTCCACTGTCAACTCGAGCGCGAGCTGGCCGCGGAACCGCTCGGCCATCAGATCGAGGTAGCCGCGCAGCAGCTCGACTTCGCGCCCGAGCGCGACGAATACGCTTTCATCAGTGTCGTACGCCGCCCGGAGCAGATCCGCGAGACGCGTCATCATGCGATCCGCGGCCTCGACGTCCTCGTGCATGCGATTGGAGATGGCGTTGAGCGCGTTGAAGATGAAATGCGGATCGATCTGCGCGGTGAGCTGCCGCAGCCGCGCATCGCTCACCGTCCGCGAGAGCTCCGCCGCGATGAGCTCGCCTTCGCGCCGGCGCCGATACTCCCGCACGGTGAACGCGATGAGCAGGATGATCGTGTAGGTGATCACGTCCTTCT
>Ga0326726_10004068_pt1 | contig 13389 bp, 12 predicted proteins | sample MHFenrmetagenome_2_FD_207603 | JGI IMG/M metagenome (GOLD analysis project Ga0326726, IMG submission 207603) | Lab enriched peat soil microbial communities from Michigan Hollow, Ithaca, NY, United States - MHF15MN | ecosystem: Environmental > Terrestrial > Soil > Wetlands > Peat | place: USA... | reverse complement strand
AAAAGTCAGTATAGAGTAAAAAGTAACGGAAAAAGGAAATGATGAACAATAAATTAATCAGAGTGAAAAAAGGTCAATACCTTGGAAGAAGGGCGCTGAATTAGCTATTGGCAATGAGCCTTAAGATGCATATGAATTTTTATTCATTGAGAGATCGAGTCCTAAATTTCATTGAGGCCTGCAGGGTCGGTCCAGATTCATGGAGGTTTGCGTCAACACCTGGAGGACCTGAAACCCTCTATGCGTCGTGTTTTTCTTGTATGGTATATCATTATCTGGGGGAGTCGGACAGGCTTACTCCACTGCAAAGAGAGGATTGGGTTAAGTACCTTAGCTCGTGGCAGGATAGCTCCACAGGTTATTTCATTGGTCCAGAATTAATAGAGGGCGAACTGCAAAGCGAGAAACACACATATGAACATATAGCCCGTCATTTGACGGCGCACGTTCTTCCGGCCCTTAGGCTATTAGGCGGATACCCCATGTATTCGGTGAAGTTTGCCCATCAATATGTGGATCTATCTTTTTTACAGCACTGGCTGGATAAGCGAGAGTGGCCTGAGGCGTGGTTGGAAGGAAATAACTTGTTGTTTGTAGGTCAGTTCCTTGTCCATCTGCGTGACGTAGAACGTATTCATGGCGCCCAACAGGCGCTGAATCTTTACTTCGAATGGCTCAATGGAAAACAGGACCCGAAGACTGGTTTGTGGGGATCGAACGGTTACTGTTCGATCCCCAAAGCTTTATATGGGGGTTACCACCAGCTCTTACTTTACTATCACGAGGATCGGTCTGTTAATTATCCAGAGCGGCTTATTGATTCTGCACTTTCGTTACAAAACGAGGATGGCGGCTTCAATCCGGAAGGACGAGGAGGAGCCTGCGAGGATGTGGACGCTATCGATATTCTTGCAAATATGTACAAGCAGGTAGATTACAGACGTGCTGAAATCAGATACGCACTCAGAAAGGCACTACGGCATATTTTAATGAGACAGATGCCAGATGGTGGGTTCGTGTATCGGTTGAATGAGCCTTTTATTCATATGGGGATAAAGAGGACTGCATCGGAAGCGAATCGGTCCAATCTATTCCCCACATGGTTTAGAGTACATGCTTTAGCCCTAATCAGTGAGATTCTCACTGACGAACCAATCGCTCAATTCGATTGGCGATTCAACAACTCGGTTTCTATGGGATGGCATAGGAAATGGAGCAAATATCAGCATAGATTGACCTTCTTTGATAGAGTCGATGAATTATTTAATTCGGCCAGAAACAAACTTCTAAATAGAAATATCTATATTTCTTTGCTGAAACGATTACTCCCAACTCCTCTGAAGTATCACATCAAGAGATTTATCTTAAGAAGAAAAGATTTGTAATATGGCCTAGCTCTAAATTCTTAGAACTTTAGATATGGGGACAAACATACCACCAAAAGTTAGTGTAGTAATGAGTGTGTTCAATGGAGAAAAGTATCTTCGTGAAGCTATGGATAGCATACTTACTCAAACTTTTACTGACTTTGAGTTTATTATCATTAACGACGGGTCTACAGATAGAACAAGAGAGATACTGGAATCATACGTCGACCCTCGTATCCGATTGTACCATCAACAAAATATGGGCTTGACGAAATCCTTGAACAAAGGATTATCCTTTGCAAAAGGCGACTATTTGGCCCGCCAAGATGGAGATGATATTTCATATCCAGAAAGATTGAGTTACCAAGTCAATTTCCTAGACAGTAATAAAAATATTGGGTTAATAGGTACTTTTGCATCGTTTATTAATTCTAAGGGGGAAGAATTTAATATTTGGAAACCTCCTTGGGAGCATGAAGGAATTAAAAAGCATTTAATGATTACTAATTGCTTTTGCCATGGGTCTGTAATGTTTAGAAAAGATTGTTTAGATACGGTTGGTTATTATCGAGAGAAGTTTAAATATTCGCAAGACTATGATCTCTGGATAAGAATATCTGAACAATACAGAGTAGCAAATATAAACGAAATATTATATAAGAATCGCAGGTCTTCCTCAACTATCACTAGAAAACGATTGCCGCTGCAACTTAATTTTCACCTACTTGCTATAGAGCTAGCGAAAGAGCGTATGGGGAAAGGCACTGATAGTTTACATGAGATAAATGACAATATTGAAATGTGCTTGAAGAAGAAATTTAGGCTAAATAAATCGGAAATTAACAAATTTAAATCGTGTATTTATATGCAACAATTTGTAGAATCATTTAAAACAAAAAATTACTATAGCGGAATTATTTTTTGGGTGAAAGCATTTATTTTTGAGGCACGAAAATATAAAATTGAATTATTACTTAGAAAAATAATCGATTAATTTATAATTGCCTCAGCCTTGATCATTGATTAATAATGTGGAATTGGAACAATAGTAAGATTCTAGTGATTAGTGTTAATAAAATCCCTTAATGTTTGATTTGCCTTTTTCTATTAGAAACATCTCTGGCTTCCGGCGGTCAGTTTAATCGTGCCCGAAAAAAGTTAGATCAGGGATTGTAATTTCTGCGAGAAAAATAGTGTTTATTATTAAGCGTCTACTTGGAAGCCAAGGATTAAATTTAGCAAAATTCTTTTAAAAGTCATTATTATAGCGATGAATATATTATTCATATCACATAGCAGTGTACGAGGTGGAGCTGAAAATGTTTTATATAATTTATTAAAATGGTTTCCAAAAGATAAGGTAAAACTGTTTTGTATATTTCCAAGACCTGGCCAGCTTTTGGAGGACATAAAAAATCTTGGAGTTGGGACCTTTATTACTGAATTAAAAAGGTGGGTGGGTAAGGATAAAAATTCCCGTTATGATGCGTTAGAATTTTGTTTAGGTCTTAAAGAGCGTATTAGCGCAATTGTAGATTTTGTCCATTCCAATAATATAGACTTAATAATTACAAATACTATTGTGGTCGGCGACGGAGCCATAGCAGCAAGAATATCTGGAATACCACATATATGGTATATTCACGAAATTCTCAGCCAAGACCCAAGTCTTGATGCACCTATTCCGTTGGAACTATTTTATTCCCTAATTCTTTCCCTCACTGAATCAATGGTAGTGGTGTCGAACGCCGTTAAGAAGGAGATAGAAGATCATATTGAAAATAGCTTTGGCAAGATATTGGTAATTCACAATGCATTAGAGGGGAAGGAAATAGATTTATTGAAATCCGAGAAAGGTAATTATCAAGAAGAAAAAATTATAGTATCTGCCGGTTACATCTGCAGAAGGAAAGGATTCCTGACTTTACTGAAATCTGCGAAATATGTGTGCGAGCAAGTACCAGAGGCAAGATTCGTTGTCGTTGGAAGCGTTTCCGAAAAGGATTACTATGAAAATCTCCTCATCGAGAGAGAAAAACTGGGATTGGAAAAGAAATTCATATTTGCTGGGTATCAAAACGATTTATATCCGTTCTTTAACGATGCCTCGCTTTTCGTTCTGTCGTCAATTTGTGACCCATTCCCCTTGGTATTATTAGAGGCAATGGATGCAGGATTGCCAGTCGTTGCAACTGAATCGGGTGGAGCACAAGAAGCTGTTTTAGATGGGAAGAACGGATTTTTAGTTCCTGCAGATGAAGAAAATGAAATGGCTGAGAAAATTATTTACTTACTAAAAAATGATAAAATTGCCAGTCAAATGGGACTGGAGGGACGGCAAAGAATTAAAAACGAATTTAATTATAAAAAATATATTGAGAATATGACAATTCTTTTCTCAGAGGTGGTGTCAACGCATCACAAAGAAAACTTATCTTCAAATGTTGAAATGTTTTTAGAAATATTTGATTCGCTTGGGATCGAAAAAAGCAAAACATTAGAAGCAGTCAATTTATTTGAAAAAGTTAACCAATCTCTACCCGCGAAGATATATAGAAGGTTAGGACCTTTAAAGAAAGTATTTAAGAAGTCAATAGGGCTATAGGAAAATGAGTAAAATAAATGATTTAGATATTTTTAATGCGAATATATTGTGTTTTGAAAGGTTATGTATATTAAATCTAAATGTGATCATTTATCAATGAACTTACCGAAAGTCTTCATCATCATTCTCAACTGGAACGGTCTCGAAGATACCCTTGAATGTTTGGAATCTGTTTTTAAAATGGCCTATCCAAATTTCAAAGTGATTGTAGTAGATAATGGTTCTACTGATAAGTCTGTGGTCGTTATACAAGAGAATTATCCTGAAGTTATCATGATAGAGAATAAAGCAAATCTTGGATATACGGGTGGTAATAATGTCGCTATGGGTTATGCGATGCAGAACGGCGCGGACTATATGTGGCTCCTTAATAATGACACTATCGTGGAATCGGATACGCTGAATAAGCTTATTGCTATTGGCGAAAGTAATGCAGAAATTGGCCTTCTGAGTCCAGTTATTTATTATTGTGATGTGAAGACAGAAATTCAATTCTGTGGAGACTATATAGACTGGGAAAACCACAGCATTCATAGAATTAGAGATATAGAATTATGGAGAAATAAAGACATTAAAAGGAATTTATTGTTATGGGGGACCGCTCTTTTAATTAAGGGGTTTGTTATTGAGCAAGTTGGGTATTTGAAGGAGGAATATTTTGCTTATTGCGAGGATGCTGAGTATTGCGTACGCGTAAGTAAATCGGGTTATGCAATCGCCCTAGTTCCTCGGGCTAAAGTTTATCATAAGGATTCTCGATCTGGAGGGGATAAGAGAGCCCCTCTTAAGGTTTATCTTAGAACAAGAAATATATATTTGTTTTGGATGAGTAATCTTAAGGGGGTAGAAAAGCTAAAATATTTTATTCAATTCGTCGCACACGTCATATCGTATAGTGGAGCATTGAGGGAGATGGGATTGAATAATTCGGCAGATGCTTGCTTTAATGGGGCTTGGGCTGCATTAAGGGGACGTGTAGAAGCGTGGGATGAGAATATCAAAGCGCCCTTCATGCTAAAAAAAATATTTTCCTGGCATCCATATTTTTGGACAAATTTGTTTGAGGCCAATTTTCGATATATTATTGCTGAGATGTTCAGGAAAGCCAGGAATTCCTTAGGGATTGTATAACATCACGATAGTGTGATTTCCCTTATATATTAATAATAAGTAGAAATGAAAAATTTATATGAAAGTTATTAAAAGTAGTAGAAAATGGGGATAAAAGATTTTTATATTGAAAAAATGGATTGGAGATTTCAAAAACTATCGGGTTTGTATTGGCCAATATTGCACAAGATAGGAAAATTTACTTATGCCGGCCGAAAATGTAGGCAGGAGATAAAAAACGATAACATTGTACTGAATATGATGACCTATAAAAGAGGTGAATATCTAAAAAGGACGATTGAAAGTCTATTGGATAAAAATCCGAATATTCTGAGTAGACTGAGAATTGTTTTACTTGTTCAAGGGGCTAACGATGCACCCACAGAAAGTGTTATCGATGAATTTAAACTAATATTTCATAAAATATTAAGGCCAGGTATAAATCTGGGGACTGGCGGTGGATTTACTTATCTGATGAAGCACTCCCTTGATATGGAATGTGGTTTCGTTTTGAATTTAGAAGATGACTGGTTATCGAATGAAGGATTTGAGAAATATTTGGATGAGATATTAAATTTTCTAAAAAAGGATAAAGATGTTGGCTTTATACGTTTAAGATCCGTTGAGGAAAAAATAAGCCCAATTAATTTGATCTCCAGAAAAGAGATTAAACACGATATGGTTACAGCAAATATCAGAAAGGGAAATTTTCATTTTGCATTTAATCCAATGATCATCAAAAGTTCGGTAATTCCATTTCTTTTACCTGCAAAAAATGAGTTTGCGTGCGAGAAGAAATATGAATTACTCGGGCTTCAAGGTGCTCAATTGATGGCTAAGTGTTTCATACATGTTGGAAATAAGCGAGCAGAAGGATGGAAAAGATAGATGAGGAAGAAAGTCCTTTACATCACTGTTTTCCTGGTGATTATAATTATATTTTCGCCTTTTGTGTATAACGTTATACGGTGGAAAACTTATATTTGGATTACAAATTATTTTCTAGCTTCCCCTTATGAGAAATGTGGTGAAAAAGAAACGGACGTTGATGTGTTCTTGATAGTAGCTGACCACTATGAGCCGGGATGGGGAAAAGACGTAATAAAAATAAATGAGGAATGGCTGAGAAAATATTGCCTCTTAGCTGACAGACACAAAGACGGTAAAGGTAGACCATTGCAACACAGTTGGTTCTATCCTATGGAGCAATTTAACGATCGGGTCATGGCTGATCTTTCCGACCTGGCAAGACGGGGATATGGTGAGGTAGAACTTCACTGGCATCACAGTAATGATACTTCGGAGAGTTGTGAATCCAAATTGAAAGAAGGAATTAGGAAATTTAATCGATATGGTGCATTAATAAGCAAAGATGGCAAGGTGGCCTTTGCTTTCATTCACGGGAATTGGGGACTGGATAATTCATTGGGATCGAAACGTTGTGGAGTGAATAATGAACTCGAGATATTGGCTCGCAACGGTTGTTATGCCGACTTCACTTTTTCAACTGTAGGGACAAGCGCCCAGCCTAAGAAAATCAATTCTATCTATTATGCAAAAGATACGCCCGCTCCTAAATCTTACGACACAGGTGTAGACCTTGCCGTGGGTAAGAAACCATCTGGGGATCTTGTTATCTTTGAAGGGCCAATGGGATATATTTTTCTTAACGGCTTCTTGCAACATAATTGGTTCCCTTTTTATGTGGAATATGGCGCAGTTGAGAGGGATCCTAGGCCAGCTCCATTTAGAGTTAAAAACTGGATCAGATTGAGCGAAGCTGTAAAAGGAAAACCTGACTGGAGGTTTATAAAACTTTATACTCATGGGCAGCAGAGCGCCGACTCATTTTTTAGTCAAGCCATGGAGGAAACATTGATTGCTCTTAAGAAGGAAATTTCGAGTCGAGGGTGGCGTCTTCATTATGTAACTGCCAGAGAAGCTTATAATGTTGCTAAAGCCGCGGAAGCTGGATTGCAGGGTAATCCTGAAAAGTATTATGATTGGATGATTCCCGCACCTTTGAATAAAGTCACTCATTAACCCGGGTCATAAAGCGAATATAGGTCAATTAAAAGAACTTAATGACTTTAGCGGTATCAAACGAATGGCTAAGGCAGTCAGATCTGCCTTTTTAAGTTTAGTTACATTTCCTTTTATCACCATTTACAAAGTAAGTGGAATATTTTTGGATAGTGACAAAGGATTCCATATAATATTTTCCGTTCTTTTCCGCACACGTAAACCCATCGTTCCACGGCGAGGTCAAATCCACTTAAATGATGCCCATCACACCATCAAAATTTAACAGTTAGGGAGTATTAATTTCAGTGGAAAGTACGAATGTTCGTAGTCAGTCTATGCCGCATGAAATTATTGAGCGGACGTACGGTATTAGTTCACCACTGTGCGATTATATTCTTAAGCATCAAATAGCAGAAGCTCGTCCCAGGCAGATTATTGATTTCGGTGCCGGGGCTGGTAAAATCGGGAAAATCGCGAGGGAAATTTTAGGCGAGAATGTAAAACTTGTGGCAATTGAAGGGCACAAGAAAACTGCAGATATGCTCACCAAAGAAAAGTTATACGATGAAGTCCATCAGATTTTCATACAGGACTGGATATCCAGTACCAACAAAGAAGTGTTTGACTTGGCAATATTTGGTGATGTGCTAGAACATTTGGAGCCGAAAGAGATTCGTAGAGTGATCGACCAATGTATCAGGTTTTTCAAGGAAATAATTGTAATTTGCCCTTTGTATGATATTTTTCAAGATGACTCTTATAGAAATCCGGTTGAGGTCCACCAAACCTACATAACAAGCACTTTTTTCGATAGATATAATCCCGTTGAGAAACATATCATAAGGGGTGAGGAGTGGATTATTATGAATGTGTGTATTTTGTCTACATATGAACAGAAGCCATTATACAGAAGATTATCTTGGTTTGCATTTCATAAATGCATGCTGATTTTGCAGCCAATTGGCCTTGCCAGGCCATTTGTTAATTTCCTCAAAAGATTCTTTATTAAGTACAAATGGTTGTTAAGAGATTAGCATGTGGTTTGCTGAGAAGGACTTATAAATAGATGCCTAATTTACATATCCACGTTTATACTGTCTGCTATAATGAAGAAAAAATTCTGCCATATTTCTTGAGGCACTATTCATCTTTTGCTGAAAAAATCATTGTGTTTGACAATTATTCTACAGATTCTTCTCCAGACATAGTACGATCGTGCCCAATTGCGGACCTCAGGAGGTTCAATACAAATGGGACTTTTAACGACCTAGAAAACATTAGAATCAAAAACAAATCTTATAAGGAATCCTTGGGCAAGGCAGACTTTGTCATCGTTGTTGATATGGATGAATTCTTGTATCATCCTCAAATATTGGAGTTACTAAGAAGATATAAATCTGATGGTGTTACTTTGCCAAAAACTATTGGGTACGACATGATTTCTTGGCGCTTTCCGAGAAGCAGTAAACCTTTTGTCGAAAATATGCGTATCGGTCGCGAAAGTCCAAGCTATGCGAAACGATGTATTTTCCACCCTGAGGTAGACATCAATTTCCAGGTAGGCGCTCATACATGCAATGCTGCGGGAAATATCCTCGAGAGTAATTCAGCTGATATCAAATTATTGCACTACCATTATTTAGGTCTGCTTCGTATTATTAGAAAACATCGTGCTTTTAAGAGAAGGCTTTCACAATTCAATTTAGAACACAAGTTGGGTTATCAGTATACCTGGGGTGCACTGAGGCTCGTTGGAAGGTTTTTGGTTTATCGTGCGAATTCATACGACATCATATTTGGCAAACCATCCTTGATTGCCTCCATGATAGCACGTTGGGTGAATGCATTATCAAGATACTACTGGTCTGATGATCGAGATAATAAATGGAAGTATTAATTCGACTGGCCCAATATTATAAGTAAAGTTTCCTAATAGGTTGGATATGTGTTTATTCAGGGAGGATAGCGAGGTGATTATCAGGCAGGATGTTATGAGGGGATGTCCTAGTAAGAAGTATTCTCTTCCAGCGTTGGTCAGCATTGTGACAAAGTAATGGTTTGGACGGGATGCCCTTTACTAAGATGGAGTCAGTAATGGTTAATGAACAAAATGAATTAAACCTTCGAACATGAGAATATTACAGAATCAAGCTGTTTTTACTCCACCGTATTCTTCGCACGTCAAATATCTTTACGATGGAATCCCTATTTTTGTAGCAGTATTCATTAAAAAGCTGCCTTACAAAGAGTTGTTTGAAGGAATTATTCAGTTTGTTTTGTCCTGGCGCTATGATATTTGCGTCACGGTGGGCCACAGACAGGCAATCATGTTTGGTGTATTAAATAGAATTTTTTGGGGGAAAAAAAGTCAGGTAGTAAAGGAACTCTATATTGATGAAACAGCGCTTTCTTCTAAATTTATCACCTGGATTTACAGATGGGCCTTTAGAAATTTGAGTCTGGTAATAACCAATTCCTCTGGGGAAATTCCTTACATGATGAGTTGGCTACGGTTACCAATGGACCGATTTAAATTTATTCCTTGGCCATCGAACGTTCCCGTTCAAGGAAATCCAAGGGAAGAAAATGAAAAAATGTTATTTGATGTGTTTGCAGCTGGTAGGTCTTTTAGAGATTGGGAAACTTTTTTTAGTGCATTAAAAGAAACAAACTTAAGATGTTGTGTAGTCGCGACTAAAAAAGATATTAGAAATAAAGGCATACCAAACGAAGTTGCTATTTATTATGACATTTCACACAATGAGTATCTTGAATTATTGGGAAAGGCAAAAATAGTTGTAATTCCCTTGAAAAAAACTTTTCGATCTATAGGACAAGCGGCAATTCTTGAGGCAATGGCCTTTGGTAAGGCGGTAATCACAGCCGAGTTAACCGGGACCATGGACTACGTGCAAACAGGGATAAATGGGCTTTTTTATGAACCCGGTGATACTAAGAGTCTGAGAGATGCGATTTTGAGGCTTCTAAAGGACAATGATCTGCAAAGGAAGCTGGGTGAAGCGGCAAAGCAAAGTATTGAAAACTATTTTAACAAAAATAGCTATTCCGAAAGGATGCTTGAAACGATGCTTGAGGTTTGCCTTCATGGTTAAAACCCATTCATAGCCGAAGGAAGAGTAATTTAAGCTTGGAACCGTCCCGATTTATAGGTGTTTTATAATTCAAACATTTAGGCGAATTTATTGTCAATATAGCCTATCCTTAGGGCAATGACTCCATTTATTACCGTAGTAATGGCTGTACGGAACGAGGAGCACTTTATCTCTGATACCCTCCAACATGTTCTCAATCAAGATTATCCAAGAGATCGGTTTGAGATTATTGTGGTTGATGGGAAGTCAACTGACTTGACACGCGAAGCTGTTGAACGTATTTTAACTAATTACCCAAACGTGAAACTTTTCAACAACCCCCGTCGTCTTCCGAGTTCCGGTAGGAATGTCGGGTTTAAGAACGGCCGAGGAGATATTTTTATTGTGATTGATGGGCATTGTTATATCCATGATAAGAATTTATTGAGAAATGTCGTAAGGTGTTTCGACAAGAGTGGAGCTTACTGTTTAGGAAGGCCACAGCCTCTTGATCCCCCTGGAATCAATGTTTTTCAAGAAGCTGTTTCTCTCGCAAGAGCATCAAAGGTCGGACACAGCGGGAATTCTTTTATCTATAGCAATTATGAAGGGTATGTCAGTCCTGTGAGTAATGGAGCAATCTATAAGAAAGAAGTATTTGAGAAGATTGGTTATGTGGATGAGAATTTTGACGCTTGTGAGGATGTCGAATTCAACTACAGGATCGAAAAGGCGGGGTTTAAGGCTTACATGAGTCCTTCGCTCGCTGTCAAATACTATCCGAGGGATACTTTGAAAGGTCTTTTTGAGCAGATGAAGAGGTATGGGATGGGGCGCTTCAAGTTTGTGAATAAGCATCCTGAAGCTATCAGCCTTAACATGCTGATTCCCCCGATATTCGTTCTGGGATTGTTTGTTTTGATTGCGTTTGGGCTTTACTCCGTCATCTCAATCCTATTCCCACTATTTAACCCTGCCTTCACTGATGCTGCCATGGGTATTTTAGGTCTAATCTATGGTATTTATGTAATATTGATTTTAGGGGAATCGCTCAGGATAGGATTAAAGAAGGGCTTACGCTTTTTAAAATATTTGCCCCCCCTTTTTTTCACAATCCACTTTGGCCTTGGCCTTGGATTTCTAAACGAAATGTTGAGGGTCATTTTCTCAAAGTCGAAGTCGAAACATGCTTGTCCAAAATAGGATTCTCACCGCAGAGCCGCCGAGGACGCGGAGGACATATTTTTTGTTTGGCGGGGAGCCTTTCGACAGACTCAAGGCCCTGAGCAAAGTCGAAAGGATCGCCAAACAAAGACCTGTTCTTGTAGAGCAATCAGCGTTTCTTGGGCCTTTCAGCACCGGGAAATACCTCCGAGCCGTTCCCGCAGGGATGAGGTTTCTGATCCAAGCGCCGTCTCCCGATTGGATAAGAAAAAAATCTCACTCTGCGCACTTTGCGACTCGGCGGTAAACCCGATTTTAAGGAAGGCTCAAATTGATTTAAAAGTCCGTTGAAATTAACTTGACACCCCAGCAATTCGACTTAATTTGGACGGTGAAGTCGAAACCGGCCGCCTCATGTCAAAAATAAAGATTGCCTTTGTAATAGACTCGATCGTTTCGCCGACGGCAGGCACGGAGAAGCAGTTGCTTTTTCTCCTAAGGCATCTTGACCGAAATAAATTCGAGCCATATTTATGTTGCCTGCAATCGTCACATTGGTTGGAGAATGATTTCGATATTTGTCCCCTTTACATTATCAAGGTGAGATCGTTCAGAAACCCTCTCTCATTCTTTCGTCTATGGAGGTTTGCAAAATTTCTGCGAAGGGAAAAGGTCGATATCGTCCAGACACACTTCAGAGATGGCAACCTCGCGGGGATCATTTCCGGTAAATTAGCCAGGGTAAAAAAGATTATATCAACGCGACGAAATATCGGGTACTGGCATAATCGTCTGGAAATCCTTATTTTGAAGTTCCTTAATCGATGGATCACAAGATTTGTGGCCAATTCGGAGTATGCTCGGATCCATGCAAATAAGATCGAGCGAATCCCGCTTGAGAAAATTGAAGTAATCTATAATTTTGTCAACTTAGAGATGTTCAAAAAGGAAGACGACGCGGAGGTTGATAAGTTCAAAGAGTCTTTGGGAACTTCGAACGGTTGTCCAGTGGTGACAATGCTTGCAAATTTAAGGGCTGTGAAGGGTGTAGATGTTTTTGTGAGATCAGCGCGTCTGGTATTAGACAATGTCCCAGGGATAAACTTCATCGTTGCCGGGGAAGGGGAGGAAAGGAAAAAACTGGAGGAGATTTGTGGGCAGCTCAAACTGGGCAGTTCTGTCAGACTCATTGGAGCCGTTTCAGATGTCATTCCATTGTTAAGAACCTCCGATATAGGTGTACTTTCTTCAAATTCTGAAAGCCTTTCTAACGCGATTATTGAATACATGGTTGCGGGTCTCCCGGTTCTCTGCACTGATGTCGGAGGAAATAGCGAATTGGTCCAGGATGGACTAAATGGCTTTTTGGTCCCTTCCGGCGACCCAAAGCGGCTCGCCGACGCTGTTGTCAGGTTGGTCAATGACCCGGAACTCAGGCTCAGAATGGGGAGAGAGTCAAGGCAGCGTGTAAAGTTATTATTTGATTTCGAAAAAGCGGTGAAAGATTATGAAGCCCTTTATGTGAAGTTGGCATCGTAGAGAAATTGCAACCTGATTCTTTGGGCCGATGGAAGCGAATCCACAGCCCTTCTTTAATATACATTTTGGGGAGCTAAAATGAGAACATTAATTATTCTCGTAATCTTCTTTATGCCTTCTCTCTCCTTTGGGGTTAAATATATAGACACTTTGCCGTACACCTGTGCTATTTCAGGGGAGAGTTATATTGTGACTAAGGATCTTTCTACGCCTGAAACGGCTATTTTTATTAAAGCAGGCAATATTAAAATTAATCTAAACGGCAAAACCGTTACATTTGGAACAGGAAATAGGCCAAGCGATGGAATTCAATTAAAAAATCTTTGGGGAATTAAAAACATAGAGATTTTCGGGGGAAAGATCATACATGGAGGCAAAGGGAATCCTCCTAATTGCAGTGGAATAGCTTTTTATAATAGCGTTCCAGGGATTGTAATTCACAATGTAGAAATAAATATAAAGAGTAGATCGGAGTATGGACAATCTT
>Ga0326726_10004067_pt1 | contig 13389 bp, 12 predicted proteins | sample MHFenrmetagenome_2_FD_207603 | JGI IMG/M metagenome (GOLD analysis project Ga0326726, IMG submission 207603) | Lab enriched peat soil microbial communities from Michigan Hollow, Ithaca, NY, United States - MHF15MN | ecosystem: Environmental > Terrestrial > Soil > Wetlands > Peat | place: USA... | reverse complement strand
CCCGTGCCGCCGCCGCTCGTGGGAGAAACGCTTCCGCTCACGCTGCTGCCGGTCGAGGGCTTTCCGAAATACGCCGAGTTCTGGGGAACCATGGGCGACAAGCACCGCTGGAAACCCTGCGTCTATGTCGTTATCACCGTGTCGCTCAAAGACACGCCAGTGCGCGCCGGCGCGATCGTTACCACCACGATCACCGACACGCTGCAATGGGACGCGCCAGGCTCGGTCGAGACCCGCTATCACATAGGCGGCCAGGTGCTCGATGCGGCGCTACCGCCGCAGCCGGTCGCGCGCGCCTGGGTGGAGCTGCTCAACGCCGCCGCCACCGCGCGCGTCAAGCTCACGCGCGCCGACAGCGACGGCCGTTTCGTCTTCGCCGACGTCGCCGCCGGCCCGTATCAGCTGCGCGCCTCCTCGCAGCCGCAGGGCACGACCAATTTGCGTCCGATCACGGTGCCGGAACCCTCCGGCGATTACGACCTTCGTTTCTGACCTGACGGGAGATCACCATGGCAGTCCAAGTCTCTTACCCCGGCGTCTACATCGAGGAATTCACACCCGGCGCACCGATCCAGGGTGTCGGCACCAACACCGCTGGATTCATCGGCATCGCCGCAATGGGACCCCTCGACGACCCCACGAAGGTCAACTCGTGGGACGAGTTCAAGACGCAATTCGGATCTCAGCCCGTCGCGGGCTTCTATCTCTGGTACGCGGTACGGGGCTTCTTCCAAAACGGCGGCCAGACCTGCTACGTCGTGCGCGCGAGCAACGGCGCCTACCAGCGCATGACGCTGAACGATCGCAGCGGCGGCAACGGGCGCCCGATAGTGAACCTGCGCGCGCGCCAGCCGGGCGCGCTCGGGATCGTCGCCACGGTCACAGCCGATCCCTATCTGCAGAATGTCGCGGTCTATCGGCCACAAGCAGTGATCCCGCTCGCCACCGCCGCCGGTGCGATGGAAATCGCGGTTGCGGCGGACGGAGCGATCCCCGCCGATCAGGTCGCCAACCGCTTCAAGCCCGGAGACGAAGTCTCGTTCTCGGCAGGCACGGACCGGCGCGTGATCTCGACCGTGAACGGCGCAACCGTGCGCTTCACGCTCGCCCTCACCGGCGCGCTGCCGGCGAACGCGACGATGCGGCTCGCGACCACTGCGCCTGGCGCGCGCATTTTCCGCCTACGTCCGGCGGGCGTGGGGCCGCTCGCCGCGGGCCAACTGGTTCCCGGCACCATCCTCACCTTCACGCAAGGCGCGAACACCGATACGCAGATTGTCGATTCCGTGATATCCGAGGTCCTCACAGAAGGCGCGCAGGGCGGCCTCGCGCCGTTCAGCTACCGCGTGACGCTGCGCTCGGGTCTGCAAGTGGCCATGGATCTGGATCCGGCACAGGTCAACGCACCGACGGCATCGTCGAACGAGATCGACCTGACGATCACCGGCGGCGCCGCGTACACGCGCCTGTCGATGGACCCGTCGCATCCCCGCTATCTGGTCGACATGGTCAACAACGACCCAGCGGGCGTGCTCTTGGCGACGCTGGTCGAGCCGCCACCGCCGAACATGGTTGCCAACTCGATCCCGATGCTGGGAGCGGCGCAGCCCACGGTTCCCGCACAGCCGGGCGCCGCGGAGGACCTCTCCGCAATCACGGCGGCGAACTATACCGACGCGCTCGACACGCTGCGCGCCATCGATGATGTGAACTTCATCGCCATCCCTGACCGGCCAACCCTGGCGGGGCAATCGATGCTGACGGTGCAGCAGGCGCTGATTGCGCACTGCGAGCTGATGGCCGACCGCTTCGCGGTCCTCGACTCCGATCCGGGCGCGCCTCTGTTCGGCGCAAACAGCCTAGAGCAGCAGCGGGTCGGTCTCGACTCCACGCGCGGCTACGCGGCGCTGTACGCGCCCTGGCTGCGCGTAGTGCCCGACGGCGACGGTCCGCCGATACTGGTGCCTCCGTCCGGTCATGTATGCGGTATCTTCGCCCGCAGCGATTCGGTGCGCGGCGTGCACAAGGCGCCCGCCAACGAGATCGTGAACGGCGCGCTCGGCGTCGAGCAGCGCATCAGCCTGATCGAGCAGGGCCAGCTCAACCTGCTCGGCGTGAACATCGTGCAGGTATTCCAGGACGGCGGCCGGCCGACGCTGTGGGGCGCGCGCACCACGGCGACCGACACCAACTGGCAGTACGTGAACATCCGCCGCCTGTTCCTCTACCTGGAAGAGTCGATCCAAGTAGGGATCCGCTGGGCGGTGTTCGAACCGAACAATCCCGAGCTCTGGCAGAAGTTGAAACGCACTCTCGGCGATTTCCTCACGCGCGCCTGGCGCGACGGGGCGCTCTTCGGCAACAAGGCCGCGGAGGCTTTCTATGTGCGCATCGACGACGCGCTCAATCCGTTCTCGGAGCAACAGCTTGGCCGCCTGCATATCGAGATCGGCGTGCGACCCAGCTATCCCGCCGAATTCATCATCGTCCGCATCGGCATCTGGGACGGCGGGTCCTCGGTTTCCGAATCCTAGGAGGCAGACATGGCGACCCCGAAAGATCCCTACGTCAATTTCAACTTCAAGCTGGAGATCGACGGCATCGTGCGCGGCGCTTTCCACGAGGTCGGCGGGCTGGATTCCAGCATCGACGTGATCGAGCACCGCGAGGGGGGCGAGAACATCACCATGCGCAAGTATCCCGGCCAGGTGAAGTTCTCCAACCTCAGTCTGAAGTGGGGCATGTCAGACGACGTCGACCTCTATCAATGGCACAAGCAATGGGCGGACGGCGATCCCGCCGCCACGCGCCGCAACGGCTCCGTCGTGCTCTGCGACCGGCAGGGCCAGGAGAAGGCGCGCTGGAACTTCTTCAACGCCTGGCCTGCGAAATGGACTGGCCCTGCGTTCAACGCCGAAGCCAACGACATCGCCATCGAGACCCTCGAGCTCGCGCACGAAGGCCTCGCGCGCGCCTGACCTTACCCGGGAGACCGAAATGTTCCAGACCGAATTCGACTTCACCCTGCCTTGCGGCTACCTCGACGAGGACGGCACCCTCCATCGCGACGGCGTCATGCGCCGCGCCACCGCGGCCGACGAGATCCTTCCCCTGAAGGATCCCCGTGTGCAGAAGAACGAGGCCTATCTCGTGGTGATCCTGCTCTCGCGCGTGGTGACGCGCCTGGGCTTGCTCGCCGCCATCAATCCAAAGGTGATCGAGAACCTCTTCGCCACTGACCTCGCGTTCCTGCAGGACCTCTACAACCGCATCAACCGCCTTGAGGGCGAGCACGCGGGGGACAGCCATCCGGGGGAGCGCCGCGGGGAGTGGTCGGCTACCCCATCGATCAACTGACTGAAGAGGTAGCGTTCATCGCGTACCACTTCCACTGGAGCCACGATCAGATCATGCAGCTCGAGCATCGCGACCGGCGCAGCTGGGTCGCCCAGATATCGCAGCTCAATCAGCGGATGAACGAGAGTTGAGCATGCGCCGCAGCTTCCGCACCGTCAGCGAGCCGCTCGCCTTCGCCTTGCATCTTCGCAACGGACGCGACCAGAGCGTGCGCGTACACCCGGTCGGCCGGGTGCTGCGCCGACTGGTCCAGCTCGTTCTGCCGCGCCTGTGGATGCCGATGCATTTCGCGCTGCAGCTGATTCGGCGAGCCGCGGCACCCTGGAGCCCGGCGCTTCGAGCTGCCCCATCGGCAGCGCCGCCGCTGCGGGCTTCGCCCGGAATATTGCGCGAGCACATCCAGCTGTCGACGCAGCTGCTCGAGCGCCGCCTGTGCCTCGTGCAAACGCGGTACGCACGGACGCCGGTGAGCGTCGTGCCAGCGGCCCCTTCGGGCGTTTCGCAGGACCGATCGTCGGCGCGCGTCACGATGATGCAGCGGATCGAGCGCCAGATGCATTTTCCCCGTGTGACGCAGGTGGTCGTTCGCACCCCCTCGGCCGCATGGACCCGGGCTCAGGCGGGCGTCGCGCTCGCGCCCCAGACGCCGGAGCGCCGGCTAGTGTTGCGTGCGGAAGCGCCCGCGGCGTCGGCGGCCGTCGCGGCGTCGCTTGCGCCCGCCGAGCTGTCGCTCGTTACCGAGCACGTGATCCGCCAACTCGACCAGCGCGTGCTCTCGTACCGGGAGCGTACCGGACAGGTTTAGCGGAGAAGGTGAAATGTCCCTGGAAAAAGCGCTGATCACGAACACAGTCACGGGCGAGAAGGTCCCCGTGCAATTCAACCCGGAGGAGTACACGCAGAACCGGGAGATCAACTATGCCCAGGCCGCCATCCCGGGTCTCTCGGCGCCGATCCTGCAATTCGTGAACGGCAACATGCAGACGCTCGAAATGGAGCTGTTCCTCGATTCGTACGAGGAGCACCGCGTGGGCACTACGGTGATCAACAAGGCCCAGTCGGACGTGCGCGAGCTGGTCGACAGGATCACAGGCTTGATGGCGATTCAGCCGCAGACGCATGCGCCGCCCGTGCTGTTGTTCACGTGGGCCAAGCTCACCTTCACCTGCGTTCTCGCGCGTGCCAGCCAGCGCTTCGTCATGTTCCTGCCAGACGGCACGCCGGTGCGGGCGCGGCTCAACGTCGCGTTCAACGAATATCGAAACGCGGGCCTCGAGGCGAAGGAGATCAAACGGGAGACCAGCGATTTCTCCAAGCGCTACGTCGTCTCGGAGGCCGAGACGCTGTCTTCGATCGCCTCCAGCGAATACGGCGATCCGCGCCTGTGGCGCGTGATCGCGATCGCCAACCAGCTCCAGCGCGCACGCGATCTACTACCCGGCTTGAGCTTGCTGCTCCCCAATCTGCCGTACCGCGATCCCGACACGGGCAAGGTGTACACGTAATGGACCGCGCCCAGTTCGCTCCCGACTTCGCGATCAAGATCGATGGCCAGCCGATTGCCGCGGAGCTGCGCGGCTCGATCGAGTCGGTGCGCTGCCATACGGGCTACGAGGGACTCGATGAGGTGGAATTCACGATCGCGAACGATGGGCTGCGCTGGCTCGACAATCCGCAGTTCGCCCTGGATACGCCGGTCACGCTGTCGATGGGCTATGCGCCTAGTCCGCTCACTCAGGTGTTCGACGGCGAGGTCGTCGCGCGCGGTGCAAGCTTTCCGGCCGGAGGCGCACCCAAGTTCACGGTTACGGCGCACGACCGGCGCCACCACATGAGCGACGGCAAGAAAGTCCGCTGGTTCGCGATCCCGCTGCCGTGCCCGGGCAACCTGCCGCTGCCCGACATCGCGACCGCGTCCATCGTCTCGCTCGAGAATCTCATGGTGCCGCTATTCGATCCCGTAGGCGCGGCGCTGTCCATCATCCTCGGCGGCATCGACACCATCGTGGCGATCACCGATCCCGATTCGGCGCAGAAAGTGATCCGCAAGCAGGCGAACGAAAGCGACTACGACTTCCTCGGACGCATCGCCGCGGAGAACGGCTGGGACATGTCTGTCGAGCACGAGGGACCTCTCGGCGGACACTTGCTGCATTTCACATCCTCGCTCGACCATCTCTATGCCGACTTCACCTACGGATACGGTCAGTCGCTTATCGAGTTCTTGCCGCGGGTTTCCAAGGTCGGCCAGATCGCATCGATTGGCGGATTCGTATGGATCGCCGCGATCAAGATGGTGTTCAACGTGGTGCTCGGCTTCGATTGGGACCGGATGAGCCTCACTGTCGCGATCTACCCCGGTTCGATGCCGCTTAACACCATGCCGGCCGACTACATGATCGAGGAGCCCCTCACGCTGACTTCGATCCCGCGCAAGCTGGTGTCGGAGCTCGTCCCCAAGCTGAATCGCCGCCTGACCGCGACTGGCGCCGTGGTGGGTGAGCCGCGCATGCGCGCGGGCAACGTGCTGCGCATCGAGGGCGCGGGCGAGGAGTTCGGCGGGCTGTATCGCGTCACAGGCGTTACGCACGCGATCGACGGCGGCGGCTTTCGCACCAGCTTCGAGGCGCGGAAGGAAATATGGTTCGGCTCGATTCCGCTGGCCGATCAAGGCGCCGTTCCGGTCCGAATCTCGTTCTAGGAGCGTTCGACATGGCAGGCGAAATGGTCAAGTTCGGATGGATGCAGCGCACCAAGCCCCAAGAGCCGGAGAAGAAGATCTTCGGCGTCACGGTGTGCACGGTCCTGAACAACATCGATTGCAACGGACAGGCGCGCGTGCAGCTCAGCCTGCCCTGGCTGCCCGGCTTCCAACCGTGGGCGCGGATCTCGAATGCCAGCGGTGGCAACGACTCGGGCCACTATTTCGTGCCCCAGGTCGGCGACGAGGTGCTCGTCTCCTTCAACCACGGCGACGTGCGCGAGCCTTACATCGTGGGCTCGTTGCACAACGCCAAAGACCGCCCGCCCGCGCCGCTCCCGACCGACGCCGTCACGAAGCGCAAGATCCGTACGCCAAAAGGCCACGAGCTCGAATTCGACGACATGCTGCAAAAGGTTACGCTCACGACGAATGCGAACACCAGGATCACGCTCGACTTGCAGAAAACGGAGATCAGCACGCCGGCGGCAACCGTCACCCTAGGCGTCGCCGGTGACGTGAGCATCACCGGAAAGACCAAGATCACCCTCGACGCGCCGATGATCGAGATCAACGGCAAGGCGTCGGTAAAAATCGGAGGGAAGGCCGTGCAGCTCACTGCCTCGGCCTTGTGTCAGATCACGGGCAAGCCCGTGAAGATCAACTGAGCGGGGCGACGATGATGCCAGGAGCCGCGACGATGTTCGATGCGACGAGCCATCCGGGAATGATCATGAGCGGTGCGTCGCAGGTGTTCATCAACTTCCTGCCGGCGGCGCGGGTGACAGACAAGCACGTCTGCCTGATGCCGCCCACCGCGGGCCCGCACCCGACCTCGACGATCGCGAAGGGCAGCGCGTCCGTATTCATCGAGAGCATGCCCGCGGCGCGCATCGGCGACCAGGCGGGCTGCGGCGCCGTGATCACGACCGGATCGTCCGACGTGATCATCGGAGGCTGACGTGCCGCAGCGCAATCCCGTCGATCCCAAGGCTTTTCTCGGCCGCGGCTGGGCGTTTCCGGTCGCCGTCGACGTCAAGGGCGCGATCGCGATGGCCGAATACGAAGAGGACATCCGCGAGGCTATCCTCATCATCCTCGCGACCGATCCCGGCGAGCGCGTGATGCGGCCCGATTTCGGCGCGGGACTGCGCGCGCTCGTCTTCGAGCCGATCAACACCAACACCATGGCGCTCGCCAAGCACCGGGTCGAGCAGGCGCTGATTCTCTGGGAGCCACGCATCGACAGCATCGACGTGGAGGTGAGCGCGCAGCCGCCGATCGGTCTGCTCGAGATCAGCGTGCGCTATCGGGTGCGACGCACGAACACCTTCTACAACCTCGTGTACCCCTTCTATCTGCAGGAAGGGCGCGAGACCCCGGGAGGCAACCCGTGAGCGGATGCAGGAGCTGCGGAGCGTCGCTGCCCGCACCCCGGCCGCAAGGCTTCTCGACGGGATGCGCGCCGCAGAGCCGCACGCTCGCCGCGACGGTGCCGCCGGTGCGGTGCAGCTTACGGTCGCCGGCGATCGTCACGCGTGCGCTCGCGCAATTCCGGGACGCTCTCGCTGCGAATCGCGTCGGATATACGCCGGAGTGGAGCGCGGCCCTGGGTCAAGGCGACGCAGGCGAGGCTTTTCTCACGATCCTCGCGCGGCAGCTCGAGATCCAGGCCGCCGGCCTGAACGCGATGCCGCTGCGCATGCAGCTCGAGTTCCTGGAGCAGCTGGGCGCGAGCCTGCTGCCGGCGCAACCGGCACGCGCGCCGCTGGTGTTCAAGCTGCTCGACACCGCCACGGGAGACGCGACGGTGCCTGCCGGCGCACGCGTGGCCGCGGTCCTGCCGCCGCCGCCGCCCTCGCTCGACGGCAACGCGGCGCCTGCGGCCGCCGCCAAACCGGAATTCTTTACCGAGCAGGAGATCATGGCGATGCGTGGCAAGCTCGCGGTCGTCTATTCGATCGATCCTGACGATGACGTCTACGCGGATCATTCCGCCGACAGCACCGGCGGCTTCTCGATCTTCACCGCGATGCAAGCGATACCGCATCGGATCTATCTCGGCCATGATCAGCTCTTCAAGCTCGCCGGCGCGGCGGAAATCGTGCTTGCGTTCGACTTCGTGGCGCCCGGAGCGGACGGGACGGGGGCGGCGGCGCAGCAACGGCCGATTCTGCTCGATTGGGAATACCTGAGCACCGACGGCTGGCTGCCGCTGACGCTCGTCGACGACCATACCGAGCGCTTCACGCGGGACGGCAAGATCACCCTTGCGAAATTCCACGGTCCGGACGCGAAGGAGGACGTCGTCGCGGGACTCAGCAGTTATTGGATCCGCGCCACGGTTTCCGACGACGTGCCCAGCGCGCGAGTCGACATCGAGCCTGCGGGCTACTTTCTCCGCTATGTACCCCAAGGCGGGGCTCCGGCCGTGAAAGTCGGCGACGAAGTGAAGGTGGCGGCTTCGCCCACGACGGCGCATATCCTCGCGCTCGACGAAGGCTGGATGATCCTCGATGCGCCGCTGCCCGCTGCGGCGCCGGGTGGTGCGCTGCAAACCGGCGCCGGCGTCGCGCTGGGGCAGGTGACCAGCGCGCCCCCCTATTTCCGGGTTCCGGTGGAGAAAGCGGAAGAGCTTCTTCCAGGCGATGCGGTCACCGTCGATGGGATACGGCGTGCGATGCTCGTGCAGACCGACGACTCCTCGCTCTATCTGGACGCGCCACTCTCGGGCTTGCAACCGGGGTTGAACGTAGAGCTCGCCGACGCGCTGCCGCCGTTGCGGCCCGATGGAGCCGACGCCGCTGGCATCCTGCCGCTCGTCGATACCATCCGCGCGCGTGTGGGCTTTTCGCGCACCGACCTGCCGCTCGACGACGCTTACCTGGACGGCTTCAGCGTCGACACGAGCAAGGACTTCTATCCGTTCGGCGAACAGCCGGCGCGCTTCGCCTCCTTCTACATCGCGTGCAAGGACGCGTTCTCGCGTCAGGGCGCGCGCATCGATCTCGCCTTTACCTTCGTCCAGCTCGGCACGGCCGTCGACACGCCCGGCATATCGGCCGAGTATTTCAGCAGCGACCGGTGGTTGTCGCTGGGTCCCGACGAAGAATACCAGAACGACACGCAGGGGTTTACCCAGGGCACCGGCAAAGATGCGGCCGGCCGCGATATCGCCACAGTCTCCTTCGTCGCCCCAGAGGACTGGACGATGAGCAGCATCAACGGCGAGCAGAACTTCTGGCTGCGCTTCCGTCTTGCTTCCGGCGACTACGGGCAACCGCTCTCCATATCGGTGGAACCAGACCCGAACGACAGCAGCAAGTACGTGGTGAAGACCGTGGCGCCGACGCTCCTCCCGCCCGTGATCGCAGAGCTTCGCGTGGGATACGAGGTCTTGAGCAATCCCGTGTCGCTCGATCATTGCATAAGCGAGAACGATTTCGCCTTCACCGACCACACCGAGGACGCACGCTGGCCGCGCAGCGGCTTTGCGCCCTTCGTGCCGGTCTCCGACCGGTCACCCGCCCTGCACTTCGGATTCGACGCGCAGCCGCCTGCGGCGCTGGTGAGCCTGCTCGCCGTAGTCGAACAGCCTGCGCCGGATGCGGCGGCGCAGCCATACGTATGGGATTACTGGGGCAGCCGCGGATGGACGGAGCTCTCGGTGAGGGACGCGACCGCGGGCCTGACGAGCACGGACCTGATCCAGTTTGTCGGCCCGCCCGATGCGCTCCCGCGCGACGGCCTGGGCGGAGCGCTCTACCGCATCCGCGCGCGTCTGAAACCGGGCCTCGCGAGCCAGGATTATCGTGCGCAGCTCGGCGGCGTATGGCTCAACGCGGTCTGGGCTTCGCAGGGCACCCGGTACGAGGACGCCCCGCTCGGCACCAGCAACGGCAATCCCGATCAGACTTTCGCCTTGTCGAGCGCGCCGACGAACCCCAGCGGCATCTCCCATTCGGGATTGACGCTCGCTGTGGGCGACGTGACGGAGTTCAACCGCGCGTTGACGCTACCCGTGGGCGGCGTTCCCGTTTTCGCCGGCGAGCAAGTCTGGGTGCGCGAGTGGGCCGGGCGCGGCGACGACTGGGAGACCGCGGTCCCCGGTGTGCCGGCGACGGATCTCACCTTCGAAACCGATCCACGCGACCCGGCGGTCAAGACCGCGGTGTGGGCGCTTTGGCATTCGCGGCCGCATCTGTACGACTCCACCGCCGAGGACCGCCACTACGTGGTCGAGCGCGCGCGCGGCGTGTTCCGTTTCCCCGGGCAGGATGGATTCATTCCGCCTGCCGGGTGCCCTATCGTTGTGACGTACACGACCGGCGGCGGCGTGGCGGGGAACGTTGCGGCGGGCACGATACGCGAACTGCATAGCGGCGTGGGTTTCGTCGAGTCGGTGACGAATCCGCTCGCGGCGTCGGGCGGCGCCGCGGCGGAGCTACTGCGCGAAGCGCGTGACCGCAGCGCGCAGTCGGCGCGCAACCGCGACCGCGCGGTGTCGGTCGAGGACTACGAGTGGCTCGCGCGGGCGGCCTCCTCCGAAGTGGCGCGCGCACGCGCCCTACCGCTCGAAGGGTCCGCGGGTGGCGGCGCGCTCGGCTTCGTGGGCTTGGTGATCGTGCCGCGATCCACCGAGACCGCGCCGCAGCCCTCGCTCGAGCTGGGCTCGCGCGTGCTCGCGTACTTGGGTGCGCGCGCACCGGCCGGCGTGGCCGGAGGCATCCGCATCGTCGCTCCGACGTACGCGCGCGTCGGCGTGCGCGCCGACATCCGTCCACGTGTCGCCGAGGAGGCAGGCCGCGTAGAAGCCCGCGTGCGCATGCGCATCAACCAGTTCCTGCATCCGATCTCCGGCCGTCGCGATGGATCGGGATGGGATTTCGGCGTGCCCGTGTATCTCTCCGACATCGCCGCGCTCATCCAGGATACCCCGGGCGTCGACGCCGTCAGCTTCCTGCAACTGATGGTGGGCTCGACTGTGTTCGGCGACATGGTGCCCGTCGACCCGAACCAGCTCGTTGCCGCCGGCGACTCGCAGCTGAAGCTGGTCGTGCCGAGTGCAACCTATGCCCTTACCTAAGCCAACGCTCGACAATCGCGTATTCGACCAGCTGGTCGCCGAGGGGCGCAGCCGCATTCCGAGGCTCGCGCCGCAATGGACCGACCACAACGCGTCCGATCCGGGTATCACCCTCGTCGAGCTCGTCGCATGGCTCACCGAGCAAAACATCTATCGCTTTGATCGGCCGTCAAACGAGGTTGTGCGCGCCTTCGCGAGGCTCGCGGGCGTCCGGTCGCGGGCGCCAGGCGTTGCGCGCACCGTCGTCGTCCTCGCCGATCCGAACGGCGCGGGGATCGCGCTGCCGGCGCGCATGCAGCTCGCTTCGAGTGCGGCAGACTCTTTCGAGACCATCGATGCGCTGTACGTATCGCCGGCCACGCTCGTGACTCAGGCAACAGGCTTCGCTTTCGGGCCACGGCCGCGTCCAGGCGCAGCGCTCTACCTCGCCTTCGATCGGGCGCTCGATGCACCGGGGAAAACGCTCTCGCTCTACGTGTGGACCGAGAGCTGGCGGGCCGACGTCGCGACGCGCGAGGCGCTGGTCGCCGAATTCGAGGCGCAGCTCGAGCGCCTCATGATCGAGTGCCCCTGCGATGCTTGGAAGGCCAAAGCCGTGGAAATCGATTGGCGCCTTCACTACCGCGTGCGCACGGTCTGGGAGTTTTATGCGGGCGGCGGCGTCTGGACGCCGCTCGCGGACGTGAGCGACGAGACGCGCGCCCTGTCTCTGAGCGGCTTCGTGCGCTTCAGCGCGCCCGCAGGCCACCAATCGGGAGGCGGGCCGGGACCGGGCTATTTCATCCGCTGCCGCATCGCTAGCGGGCGTTTCGAATGTCCGCCGCGGCTCGCGCTGGTGGCGTTCAACGCCGTCGGGGCCGAGCACGCGCTGAGCCGGCCTGAGAAGAACATCGGGCGCGCGCGGGGCCATGCCGGCGCGCTGTTCCCATTCGCCGACCGCCCGATCGCCGTGGTCGCGGGGCGCACGCGTCTACGCCTCGACAACGGCATCGATCCGCCGCAAACCGACTGGCACGAGGTGCTCGAATGGGATCGCTCGGGTTCCCACGACCGCAATTTCCTCGTCACGCCCGAGCGCGGCGAGCTGCAGAGCGGTGACGGCTTGCGCGGCGTGGTGCTGCCCGCCGGTTACTCGGTCCACGTCGCCTACCTGGAGGGCGGCGGCGAAGCCGGCAACATCCTCGCCGGCACGCTCGCGACGGTGCCGCCGAACGCCGCCAACGTGGCGCTTGCACCCGCAATCGCGGGATTCGTGAAGCCGCTCACCGTATGGCAACCCTTCGATGCAAGCGGCGGCACGCCGCGCGAGACCTTGGGTTCGGTCGAGGCGCGCGCCTATGACAATTCGACGCGCGTCGACAAGGCCGTGACAATCGAGGACTTCGAGCGTCTTGCGCGCTCAACGCCCGGCGTGCCCGTCGCGCAAGTGCACGCGGTGCCCGCGCTGTATCCGTCGATGCCGTGCTATCCAGCGCCGGGTGTAGTGACCCTCATCGTCGTGCCAGATTGCCCGCTACCAGCGCCGCTGCCGAGCCGCGCGCTGCTCGACGCCGTGCTGCGCTATCTGCTGCCTCGGCGTTTGGTGACCTCCGAGGTCCGAGCGATCGCGCCGGTCTATCGCCGCGTCACGGTGTTCGCGACGCTGCAGCTCGGCTGCGATGCCTCCGCCGCCGCCGTGCGCGCACGTGCGCTCTCTGCAATCGACGCGTTCTTCGACCCAGTGACAGGCGGTCCGGATGGAGCGGGCTGGCCGATCGGCCGCACCGTGTATCGCAGCGAGGTGCTCGCGCTCCTCGCCGATCTGGATGGCGTCGAACGCGTCACTGCGTTCGGCCTGCAAGGCCCCGGAGACAGCGGGCCGCGCTGCGGCAACATCGAGCTGTGCAAGCACGAGCTCGTCGTGCCGGGCCGCCACGCCCTGCAGTTGTCTGCCGTCCTGCAAAACAACTTGAGAAGGAGCGATCCCCATGAGTGCCGACCTTGTTGACGATCCGCGCGAGCGTCTCAACTACTTCAACGGCCAGCGCCTCGCCGCCGCGGACTTCCGTGCCGAACAAGGCCATCACGACGGGATGCGCCGCGTGCTCAACAGCTCGCTCTATTCCTCGGGCATCGTCATTGGCCTCGAGGTGGAGATAGATGCGACCAACAACCACCGCGTGAAGGTGCACCGCGGCCTGGCGTTCGACTACCTCGGGCGCGAGATTTTCCTGCTGGAGGATACGTACGTGCTTGCGATGGGCGC
>Ga0326726_10004066_pt1 | contig 13389 bp, 8 predicted proteins | sample MHFenrmetagenome_2_FD_207603 | JGI IMG/M metagenome (GOLD analysis project Ga0326726, IMG submission 207603) | Lab enriched peat soil microbial communities from Michigan Hollow, Ithaca, NY, United States - MHF15MN | ecosystem: Environmental > Terrestrial > Soil > Wetlands > Peat | place: USA... | reverse complement strand
GATATCCCGTCCCCGCGCGGCACGTCGACGGTGACCGCATTCACCGGGATGATCACGCGGTGCGTCCCCCCGGCCTTGACCCCGTACGTCCCGTTGTCGACGAATTGCACGGTAAGAGGCCCCTCGGGATCCGAGCTGCATGAGAGGAGCAACGCGAGAAACGCCGGAATGAGCCAGTACTTCGTCTTCATTGCCATATCACCAATCTAACTCCGGAAAAAGTGCGCACCAAGAACTATCACACAACATCCGGGGCGTCAAGACGAATGCCGCTTCACGAGGATGCCGACGACCGTGCCGGTGAAGAGCTCCCCTGCGAGCGGAATGCGCATGAACGGCGCGAGCCACGAGTACTTGGGAGGCCTCAGCTCCTCGAATGACAGCTCCACATCGTTCAGCGCCGCGAGAATCCGGCGATAGCGGCGGACCGTGATCCTGTTGAGCTCCCGGTGGTACTCGTTCATGAGTCGCTCCGCCCCGGCGGCCGGACCGGCCTCCCCACGGGAGGCGAGCTCCCGCTCGAGGAGGGCGCGCAGGAGCCATTCGGGAAACACGAGGTGGCACCAGGGGGTGTGGATGTAGTCGTAGAGGTGCGACCCGAGGGGGGAGCCCCACGGGGTGAAGAAGAGAAAGATCGATCCACCGGATTTCAGCACCCTCGCGAGCTCGCGAAGCGCACCCTCGGGAGAGGCGAAATGCTCGAGGGAGTCGTTCGCGATGATCGCGTCGAAGGCCCCCTCGGCGAAGGGGAGCCGCTCGGCGTCCCCCGCGGTGAAAACGGCCTCGACCCCGCGCGAGCGGGCGAACTCCACGCACCGCGAAATATTGTCCTCCGAGATGTCGACGCCCGTGACGCGGGCGCCCGCCTCCGCGTAGGCGACCGTCTTGCCCCCGAGCCCACAGCCAACGTCGAGAACGCTCTTACCGCGTAAGTCCCCGAGCCGGTCCGCGTACGATTCGAGAATATCTCTCCCGGTGCGGTACTCCCAGAGTGAGTATGCCTCGCTCGATCCGCGTCCGCCGACTCGCGGGCCCGGCAAGCGGCGGTCGATTGCGTAGACGAGGGAAGCGATGAACCTCTTCATTGGGCTGAAGCGGCGGCCAAGATCATGCCGAACGCTCGTCAGGCGCCCCCTTCTTCGACTCGTCGTGAATCAGTTCGAGATCGAGCTGGACTCTCCGGGATAACGTCTTCGCGTCATGTTCCTTGAGCGTCGACAGTCCGCGCTCGACGAGGGCCTTTGACCTCGCCGTGTCCACTATGAGATCCCGGACGGCGCGGCTCAGCTCTTTCGGATCCGGCGTATCCACGACGGCGGCGAAGCCCTTCTCCCTCGCGTAGTGCGCGATGAAGCTCGCCGCGGGAGCGTGCACGAGGATGGGCCTCGCCGCGGCGAAGTACTCGAGCACCTTGCTCGGGAGCGAAAGATTCACGACGAGAGGGCTCGTCGTCCTGAACGCCATCGGAAGGAACAGGATATCCGCCTGCCGTTGGCAGGCAATGCACTCCTCCCTCTTTCCCTGAAACACGAGCACGTTCTCCCCCGAGATCCCCTGCGCCTCGAGCTCCTCCTTTGAGGCCGGGGTCATGAGCACGAGCTTGATGTCGAGCTCGGGGAGCAGCTTCAGGGCATCAACCATGTTCACGACCGCATCGAGCTGAGCGTCGTATATTCTGCCGGTGAAAACGATCCTGGTTTCTCCCGGGCGGCATTTCGTTTGGTCCCCTCGCTCCTCGACAGGCGTGAGCTCGGTTGGGATCGGAAGAACCTCCGTGTCAATCCCGTATTTCTCCTTCAGGTGCTCAGCGAGAAACGGCGTCATGACGTAGTTCTTTCGGGCCGAGAAGAGGATTCTCCTTTCAAAGAGGCGGGCAACCCATCTCTCGAAGAAATGCGGCCTCCCCTCATAGACATCCACCCAGTAGATCGTGAGCGGCACGCGGGATATCTTGTGCGTAAGGTAGGCGGCGATGAGATAGTAGTGATTCGGGAACAGCGCGAAGATGTTCTCGACCCTGTACCTCTTCACAACGGCCAGGGCTCTCGCGACGACCGCGGGAATCCACAAATGATCCAGATACACAGGCAGAATGATCCTGAACGATTTCTTTCTGAGGATGCTCGGCAAGTCTGATACATACTGATCGACGTCGAGCTGGAATGCCTCGTCGATGATGGAGCCCTGATACGTTTCCCTGGGATTCCCCCGCAGCACGCACACATCTTCCCTGGGAAAGAACTTCACGATGCTGGTGATGACGTGCGAGGCCGCCACGCTGATGGGCGGGAAGAAATACGAGATGACGAGAACTTTCTTTTTCCTGTCCATCACGCCTCAGAACACAAAGCTCCCCGCCTCTCCGCGACGTCTCAGCGGAGATCGCATACGATGGGAGAACGTGCTCTCAGTTTCTGACGGCCGAGCTCATGCCGGGGGGAAAATCCGCCGCTTCCTGTATCCTGTCCCAATTCTCCCTGAACCAGGCGACTGTATTCTTGAGCCCCTCTTCAAACGCACACTGCGGCTTGTACCCTATCAGCCCGGATGCCTTGTCGATCGAGGCCAGAAGCCTCGATTTGGTGTCCCATGCTCTCCTCTGCCGGAACACCAGACCGGCTTTGTTGCCGGTCGCCTCATTGATCATCTTGGCCAATTCAAGGATCTCGATCTCGACGCCCGATGCGAGGTTGAATGACTCCCCGATGGCTCGCTCGGTGTAGGCGCCTCTTACCAGACCATTGACCAGGTCTCCGACGTAGGTGAAGTCTCTCGTCATCCGACCCTCGCCCGTGATGGGGAGCGGCTGTCCCCTCATCGCCCAGTAAATGAAGTTCGGGATGACGTTCCGGTATTGACCCGGCACCTCGCCGGGTCCGTACGAATTGAAGAACCGCGGCTTGACGACCGGTAGGGCGCAATTGTGGTGGAAAAAGTTGCAGTACATCTCCCCCGTCATCTTGTTGATCTGGTACGGAGTGGTCAAATGCATGCTCATGAACTCCTCCGTGTACGGGAGCGGCGCCTCGGCCCCATAGATCGCGCAGCCCGAAGACGCGTAGACGAACCTCTCGACATTCAAGAACCGCGAATAGGTCAGCACCTTGATGAGCCCGGAGATGTCGACCTCCGCAGCGACCTCCGGATAATCGACGGAGTTCTGGTTCGCGAAAAACGCGGCGAGGTGATACACGATGCTCGGTTTCTCATTGAAAACCCTCTTGAGAGAGATGTCGTTCCGGACGTCCCCTTCAACGAACATGACGTTGGGCAGCGGGGGGACGTTCCATATGGGAGATGCGCTCAGGTTGTCCAGAATGATTATTCTACCTTTATCGCCAACGAGTTGCGCCAGTGTCCTGACGAGATTTGAGCCGATGGCACCGGCCCCGCCAGTCACCAAAATGGTCCTGTTTCTGTAGAAACTCAGGATGCTGTCGTTGAACTCCATGCGATCCTCCTTATGGCGTATCAACATAGTATCGAAATCCCGAAGTCATGTCAAGGCATACAGCTTGCGTAAGTTATCTGTAGTCATTTTGCCGGGCTCGCGATATACTCGGCTCCACTCTTGTTCGTGAGCACGTGGAAAAGAGCGGCTCGCCGCGAGGAGGAAGGCATATACTCTCCAGGAGATCAGGGCGAGGCAGGGATATCGTTCTCCCGCTGTCCGTAGCTCTCACCGCGGTCTATCTCTGTTTGACCTTTTTCAAGAGTCACATTCCCTCGCACCGATTCCTCTTCGGCTGTTTCTTTCTCTATACCGTAATCCTCCCCGGGTATCTTGCTTCATTGAGGTTCTTTCCCCGTATGCACGGCGCCCTCAGGGCGCTCACAACGTTCATTCTCGGCGTGATGGCTGCCTATCTGACACTGTTCATCGCGGCGCTGCTTCACCTCGACGTCAGGATAATGGGATTCGTGGCTCCCGTCGTCGTGCTCCTTCTCACCTTCTGGAACGGACCGCGGACGACCGCCCACATCGACGGGGAAGACTCGGCGCACGTGGGGGGGGAAAACAAGAATCGACTATCCACGGCGATCCTCATCGCACTTGTCATAGCGGTCTCTCTCATGATCCTGATCGGGGGGGATCCCTTCCTGTTCACGAGCGACTCCGTCGACCACATCGCGTACATCAGAACGATATCGAGGACCCATGAGGCGTTCCCGGAACAGTTCTATTACCGCGACGGCGGGACTCTCACTCACGACATCCGGAAGGGAATGGGGCAGGTTTTGTGGGGAGCCGTCAACTCGCTCACGGGGCGCGGCGACGTCGCCGCCGTATGGCCCATTATGTCAACCATCAGCTCCGCCTTCGTCATCGTCGCGCTGTTCTGCGCGGGGCTTCTCCTCTTCGAAAGCGCATGCATAGGTCTCATCTCGGGGATTCTCTTCGTGCTCTTCTATGACGGCGGCCTGCTCGGATACAACCTCGCCATGGGAGCGGCGGGATATCTGTTCGGGAGAGTCTTCTATATAGCCGCTCTATCGTTCATGCCGATTGCCATCGCGCGGAAGGATGCGGGGTATACGCTGCTGGCGGTTCTCTCGGGGGTAACCGCGGCAATGACGCACGTCGCCCACTTCGCCGCCTGGATGTTCATTGCCGGCATTTTCGCGCTTTCGAGCGTCCTCGGCTCCCGCGGCACGGAGAGGACGGATCGATTCCGAAGAGCGGCTTTCATCTGGATCGTCACCTTCGTGGCGACGCTCCCGTACCTCGTCTTTCGATACGTGAGAGACTATGCACCGAATAACGCCCTGCACACCCATATCCAGGGGGTTCTCTATTTCACGGACAAGCTCTACGTCCTCAATCCATTCGTATACATCCAGGTGGCCGGGCCGCTCGGCATTCTCGCGGCGGTATCCCTCGTCGTGCTCTGGATGAAGAGCCGGAGGGACGCGAATCTGAGGCTCCTCTTGTACGGCTTGATCGCCGTGTACGTCCTCGTGTTCTGCCCGCTCTGGTATCCGTACCTTCTCTCGAAGATGTCGTACCTCCTCATGAGAATGGAATTCGCCGTGCCTTCGGTGCTCCTGTGCGCGTACCTCATACGAGAGGTCTGGAACAGGATGCGGCGGAGGAGCCTGGAGATGTCCGCTCTCGGCACCGTCGTGGCGGTGGTCGCGACGGTCGGGCTCCTCGGCATACCGTTCCTCAAGACCGCGACGGGTTTCGCCTACGGCAAACGGAATCTGCGCGAAGCCACGGAGGCGAGCTACCACAACCTGGGGGACCTGTTCGCGGCGATCGAGAAAGAATGTCCCTCGGCAGCCGTCGTGGCGTCGGACCCTATCACGAGCTTCGGCATTCCAGCCTTCACGGACGCGTACGCGATCTGCCCCCTCGACCAGCACTCGACGCCGAACGACTCGACGGCGATCCGGCGCATCGTCGACTGCAGGCGCATATTCGCCCCCTGGACCTCGACCGCCGAGACGCGCGCCATCCTCGGCGCGTATGGCGCCGAATACCTCGTCATTAACGGGAGGATCCCTCCGTCCATTCAGACGATGTACTGGAAGCCGGACCGGAAGACTTCCCGGGCCCTCGTGGAGCGCCTTCATCTACCGACGAGTCCATTCAGGATTCTGTATGAGCGAGATGGGGCAAGCCTCGCGAAACTCGTCGTATGTCCGACGTGCACCGAGACGGAGCGAGCGCGGCTGCGACCGCCGTTCCTCGGCGATTCCCTCGATGCCGAAACCGCGGATCGCTTCGCCTCGTCGCGCATTCCGGGGATACGGATCAAGGACGTGCGGCTCAGCCGCACCGAGGCGGCGCGGGGCGACACCCTCACGGCGAACATCACGTGGGTCGCGATCGACCACTGCCCTTTCTCGAGCTATGTAGCGTTCATGCGATTCGACACGGGCTTCCCGAAGAGCGCGCTCTACGCACGGGCGTACGGCAAGCCGTACCGCAAAGTCGTCGAGAGCTTCACGCAGTACCGCTACCGTTTCAGGATCGACTTCCAGCCGCTCGGAGGAATCGCCCCTCCCGACGCGTGGCCCCTGCTGCGGGAAGTGCACGATAGCGTGCGAGTCGTGATTCCGCGCTACGTGGCCCCGGGCCCGTACACCGTGTCGCTCAGACTGGCCGAGAAACCCCAGTACGCGAACTACGTTCTCGGGGACATTCTGACGGACGACGATTTCTATAATGGCGCCGTCATGGGCAAACTCGTGGTGAGGTAGAACGTGGCGTCTCTCACGAAACGGGCGACCATTCTCATCATATGCAGGGTCTTCAACTACGGCGTCCTGGCCCTCTCCCCCATGTTCCTCGTACGGATCTTCGACGTGCATTCGTACGGGCAGTACCGGGAGTTCATGCTCTACGCGGTGCTGCTCGCGGGAATCATCGAATTCACGGTGAACACGAATCTCATCTACTTCATCCCAAAGTATCCGGGGCGCGAAGGCCAAAGCGTCACGCACACGGAGTTTCTCATTCTCGTGGCGAGCACCATCGGGCTTGCCGCCGTCTACCTGCTCAGAGGCATTATCCTCGCCCGGACGAGCTACGACTTCATCGCGCCGCTCATCCTCTTTCTCTTCTTCAACTTGAACTTCGAGTTCTTCGAGAATTACTGGCTCGGCAGAAAACGCATTGACTACGTTCTCTTCTACTCGTCCGCACGCGTTACGGTGCGAACGGTGGCCCTCATCGTCTCCGCGTACCTGAGCCGCGACGTCATGACCGTCATCCACACGTTGATAGCCGTCGAGATGGCGAAGTGCCTGTTCGTCTTCATCATGCTCCGCAAGGATCTGACGTTTCGCATCGATCGAGCGTTGATCAAGGAACAGTTGAGATTCATCCTGCCGCTCGGTTCAGCGGTCGTGATCAATCTCGTCAACAACCAGCTGGGCAATCTCGTGATCTCGATCAAGATGGGTGTCGAACGCCTCGCGCTCTACGGCATCGGCAGCACGCAGATTCCGATTCTCAACATCGTGTCCTCGAGCGCCACGGACGTGCTCTTCCCCGAAATGGCCCAGATCGACGACGCTCCGCGTCTGCGCCTGTGGCAACGTGCGAACGTCATCTTCTGTTTCATCGTCTTTCCCGTCTACGTCGTATTCTTCTTCTACGCGCACACGGTCATTGAAACGCTCTTCACCAAGAACTACATCGCCGCCGTTCCGCTCTTCCGGATCTACCTGACCCTGATACTCGTTCAGAGCTTCGACATGGGCACGCCGCTGAGAACGATCAACCAGAACAGGTACTTCATACTCGGCAGCGTGCTGTCACTCGCGGCCAATATCGGACTCCTTCTCATGCTCTTCCGGCAGGTCGGCTTCATCCTGCCAGCCCTCGCGTTCGTACTGGGCGAATCGATCAAGAACGTGTACCTGGGAAGCAGAATCCTCCACTTCTATCGCATCAAGCTCGGCGGGCTCTTCCTGTGGCGGAAGATCATGATGATTACGTGCTGCGCAGCCCTGGCGATTCCAGCGCTCATCATCAGCACATGGATCGATATGAACGCCGTCGCGAAGGCGATGTCGTTTTCGACCCTGTATCTCGTCGCGTACTATGTGGTCCTGAGGCGTTTCAGGCTCGATGAAGTGGAATTGATCGTTGAGAAGGTGAGGAAGAGATTCCGCAGGTCGTGACCCTACACAGATTTCTATTGGCAAAGCGGGGTCTGCCCTGATAAGTTATATCGGAGATGCACAGATCTGCAATCAAGGATCCGCCCTGCTCGATGACTCGTTCGACCCATATATATAGAGGAACGTGACGAGATGAAGATTATCGCGATATCCGCGCTGCCGTTATGGGTCATGGGGGGGCAAAAGGGGCTTCCCACCATCTACTACGCGGAGAAAGGTTTCGTCGACGCCGGACACGAAGTGCATTTCATAACCCCCGATCTACCCCTGTGGCGAACCAAACTGGATGAGGAGTGGCAGAAGAAGCCGAAAGAGGAGAATTACGAGGGGATTCAAGTCCATCGATTTTCGATTCCATTCCTTCCGCACCTGAGAAGACTCTATCTGGGGAAACTTCCTTCTCAAAAGACACTGAGGTGCGTGAAGCGCGCGGTTGCGTTCTGCTCTCTGTCCCTTCTCGTCGTACTGTTCACGGCACGCGCACTGCAGACGGCGTTCCATGTCGCAGCAGTATGCAAACCAAACGTCGTGTATGCTCACAACGGGATTGCGGCCGCTGCCGCGTATATTCTGGCGAAAAGGCGCCGAATACCGAACGTAACGAGACTGTACGGAACCTTCCTTTCCCAGATTCGCTGGAGCACGCCTCACCTCCTCCTGCACTTCCCCGAGGTCTTGGGGTTCAAGATACCCTGCACGTATCTGATAGTGACAAACGATGGAACGCAGGGTGACCAGGTCGCCGCGAGATTGGGCGTGCCACAATCGCGCGTCAAGTTCTGGGTCAATGGCGTCGACCGGGGAATGTATGATCCGACTCTCACGATCGAAGAGGCCAAGAGGAGGATCGGAGTACCCCCTGAAAAGAGGCTCGTCCTGACCCTCAACCGATTGGACCGATGGAAGCGAATCGACAGGCTGATCGAGGCCGTGCCGGATCTGATCGCGCTCTATCCCAATGTGCTCGTTCTCATAGTCGGGGACGGGATCGAACGAGACAATCTGGTCAGGCTGTCGAGCACGCTCGGAGTCGGGAATTACGTGAAATTCACCGGGGCCGTGCCTCACACGAATGTCACGGACTACATGCACGCAGCCGACGTCTTCGTATCGACGCAGGATGCGACGAATTTCGGAAACCACCTCCTGGAGGCCATGGTATGCGGAAGGTGCATCGTCACCCTGAACAACGGCGACACGGGGAACTTCATCACGAATAACGACAATGGCATCTTGCTCGAGCCGGATGACTTGAGATCTTTGCCCACCGCAATCGCCAAACTGCTGCACGATGACGTATTGCGAAAGCAGCTGGGCGACGGTGCCCTGCGTTACGCCCGTCAGAACTTCCAGACGTGGGACGAACGGATGCGCACGGAGGTCAAGCTGATAGAGGATCTCGTGGGTCGTGCGCCGGGCCTTGCTTGAAGCGCGAGAGCTGCCGTTACGAAACCGCGTGCCAGCAGGAAATTCTTCCGATCTTCACCGCGACGAGCTCCATGAGCCGCCGGTAATCCCGCAGTAACTTCAGAGCGACCCGATCTTCTTTGGCGCCAAGCAGGGCGCGAAGGCACCGGTGCCACACGGGCTGCTCGTGGCTCGCACATCGAGTTCATTCTGGTCATTTTCGGCACCCTCCGCTATACTGGGTGAGCCACTCTTGCACGCAGCCTCCGGATGAGGGTCTTCTCGGAAAAGGGCCGGCGACGGAATATGTGTGCCGCGGATGGGGCGGATTGAAATGGCGTCACTGACGAAACGGGCGATCATTCTCATCACCTGCCGGATCTTCAACTACGGCGTCATGCTCCTCTCCCCCATGTTCCTCGTACGCATCTTCGACATCCACGCGTACGGACAATACAGAGAATTCATGCTCTATGCGACCCTGATCGGCGGGCTCATCGAATTCTCCGTGAACACCAACCTCATATACTTCATCCCGAAGTACCCTCTCCGGGAGCGGCAGAGCGTCACCCATACGGTGCTCTTCATCCTCATGGCAAGCTCGGTCGGGCTTCTGCTCGTATACGCGTTCAAGGGGGTCATCATCGCGCGTACGAGCTACAATTTTCTGGGTCTCTTGATTCCATTCCTTTTCTTCTTTCTGAATTTCGACTTCTTCGAGAACTACTGGCTCGGCAAGAAGCGCACGGATTACGTCCTCATCTTCTCGTCCGCCAGGATCACCGTTCGTACCGCGGCTCTTCTGATCTCCGCGTTCATCAGCCGAGACGTCGAGGTGGTCATCAAGACGCTCATCGCGGTGGAAGCCGCGAAATGCGTTTTTGTATCATGGATGCTTCGCGGGGTTTTCACGAAACATCTCGATCGCGATGTGATCAAGGAACAGCTGAGATACATCCTGCCTCTCGGCTCGGCCGTCGCCATCAACGTCGTGAACGGCCAACTGGCGAATCTCTTCATCTCGATCAAGATGGGGGTCGAGCGCCTCGCGCTCTACGGCATCGGGAGCCAGCAAATACCGGTTATCAATATCGTGCGTTCGAGCGCCATGGACGTCCTCTTTCCAGAGATGGCTCAAATCGGGGACGCCGAACGCCTTCGGCTCTGGCAGCGGGCCAACGTCGCGTTCTGCTTCCTTGTCTTTCCGACATACGTCGTGTTCTGCTTCTATGCGCCCGCGTTCATCGATACGCTGTTCACGAAGGGCTACGCGGCCGCCGTTCCGCTCTTCAGAATCTACCTGACGGTCATGGTCATTCAGAGCTTTGACATCGGCACGCTCCTGCGGGCCATAAACCAGAACAAGTACGCGATCTATGGAAACGTGCTCTACCTTCTGGCCAATCTGGGGCTCATCTTCGTGCTCTTTCGACCGCTCGGCTTTCTCGCTCCGGCTCTCGCATTCGTCCTGGGACAGATGGTCGTCATCCTGTACCTGGGGATGAAGGCGATCCACTTCTATCGCATCCGGCCGCGGGAACTCATCGCCTGGAAGAGGGTCGGGGTCGTCTTCTGCTGTGCCGTCGCGGCGACGCCGCCGCTCATCGTCAGCACGTGGATCCCCATGAATCCCGTGGTAAAGGCGGTCTCTTTTTCGGTCGTGTACCTGATCGTCTACTATGTCGCCGTCAGGAGGTTCAGGCTCGAAGAGGTTGAATTGCTCGTTGAGAAGGTGCGGAAGAGACTGCGCAGGTCGTGACCGTCACGGAGCGGCGGGAAGAGGTATCTGCTCGAGCTCGAGGTACACGCCCGATTTCTCGTAGACCGCTGCGCGAACCCGCCCTATGAGCTCCAGGATGTCCGCCGCCGTCGCCGCCCCCGCGTTCAATATGAAGTTCGCATGCTGAGCGCTCACAACGGCATCTCCCACGCGCATGCCCTTGCAGCCGGCCTCTTCGATGAGACGCCCCGCGTAGCCACCGGACGGCCTTTTGAACACGCTTCCCGCGCTCGGCGTGTCCAGAGGATACTTGGCCTCACGCTCCTTCAGAAACTCCTCTATCATCTTCGCGCTCCGGGCCGGCTCGCCGCGAACGAGCTTGAATTCGGCCCCGAGCACGAACCAGTCCGTTCCGAGAAAAACGCTCCGACGATATCCGAAGGAGCACTCCGAGGCGGCTAACATTCTCCGTCGCCCCGAGGAGGTCAGAACTTCGACGCGACTCAGGAATTGCGCGGTCTCGACGTCCCGCGTGCCCGCGTTCATCAGAACCGCGCCGCCGACGGTTCCCGGTATGCCTGCGAGCGGCTCGAGCCCGGCGAGCCCGCGCGCCGCGGTCGAGCGGACGAGATCGAGGAACGGCACGCCGGCGTCCGCCCGCACGCGTCCCCCGCCGGGGAAGAGCACGCGGGCGGAGGCGGCCTCAGTCTTGATGACCGCCCCCTCGACCCCGTCGTCCGGAGCGATGACGTTCGAGCCCGCGCCGATGACGAGAAACGGGATCTTCTCGCGCTTCAGGAACAGATAGACGCGGGCCGCGTCCCCGGCATCCGCCGGCCGCACGAGAACCTCCGCGGCGCCCCCGACACGATAGCTCGTATGACGGGCCAGCGGTTCGTCGAGGTAAACACCGCCGGCGGTTGTTTCGCGGATCCTGCGCACGATTTCCTTGTTCATGACAGTGCGTCAGTATAGGCATTGCCGGGGGAAGAAAGCAACCGCAAGAATGCGGGGACCGGGACGCGGGCCTCGAGAGGCCCCAAATCTTGTTGTCATGGCATATCTTTTGCGATATTTTGTTCGATTGTATGAGGTTGCCTGTCTTCAAGGGTATCATCTTCGCCGCCCTCTTCGCGAGCGTCGTGCCGCTCCTCGTTGTCGTGCCTGTCCCGCTGCGGATCGCGGCAGGCGTTCTCCTCGCGTACGTGTTACCCGGTTTCGTGTTCCTTGTCTTCCTCGGCGAGCGGGACAGACCGGGGCTCGACGACGTCTTTCTCCCGATTCTCATCAGCCCGATCGTCCTCACGCTCATCGTGCTCGGCTTTCATGCGGCGGGGAGCTCCCTCAATGGAGCCGTGCGGGCCTCCTGTTTCTCGCTCCTTGCGCTCTTGGCGATCGGTCTGATCAAGGAGACGCGCGCGGAGACCCGTATCCCCACGAGCCCCACACGCGCGATTGTCGTGACGTGCGCTCTCTTCGCGGGAGCGGTGCTCGCGTGCTTCGCGATCAACCCGTCCCTCCTCATGCGTTCCGACGCATGGTACCACGCGTCGGTTCTGAGCGAGATACTGGACCGGGGCATCCCTCCGAAGGAACCGCTCTTTCCCGATATTCCGATCCACTACATGTGGACGTACCATCTCTTCGTCGCGGCGAGCACGCGGCTCACCGGGCTCAACATCTTTCCGGCGCTCGGCCTCTTCAACGTCATGACTGCGGTCGTCTTTCCGTACCTCGTGTTCCGGCTGACCTCGTTCTTTTCCAAACGGCGGAGGGACCTCGTCGCGACGCCGATCTTCGCGATCTCGGGGCTCGCCTCCGCCGCGTGGATACTGTGGCCCTTGGGCCTCGCCCGCTCTCTCGTGGGCGCGCAGAGAGGATGGCACGATCTGCTTCGCGTCCTTGGGCAGATCGACATAAACAGCTGGCGTGTCATCAATTTCCTGAGCCCCTTCGAGAGCATGGGTCCCCTCGGAAACTACATGGTGAGCATCCTGGACAAGTTCCTGACGATCACGGCGTTCGCATTCGCGCTCAACGTGTTTCTCTTGTGTTTCGTCATCACGCTCTCGATCGGCTTCGAGAGGCGATTTGCCGTGAAGGCGTTCGTCGCCTCGTTCCTGCTCGTCCTCGGAGCGGTGCTCTTCCACGTAGTCGTGGGAATGGCTCTCATCCTCTCGATTGTCGGATCGGGCATGCTTCTCGTGCTCTATCGCCTCATCCGCCGCGAGGCGAAGCTCCCGGTTTTCCATGCGCTCGTGCTTCCCGCGGCCGCGGTCTTCGCCGGTCTCTGCGGGTTTCCGTACGTGCTCTCTCTCACGCCGGCCGGTGATACGGGCGGCGTCAGGAGTCTCCTGCACTTCGGGCTCATCAACGTGATCACGATCGCTCTGCCGCTCGCGGTCCTCTTCCACCCGGCGAGAAAGGCACTCGCCGGCATATTTCGCGGGAGAACGCGGGAACTCACCATCCTCGCGACGTGGATTGTCGCGCTCCTCGTATGCAACCTCTTCATCGACCTCGCGACCAAGAATGAATCCAAGCTCATCTTCCCGCTCTTCATCATAGTTTTTCCCCTTATCGTAGTGCCGATTCTCGACGGGATCGAGGAAGCGCACGGGCGCAGG
>Ga0326726_10004065_pt1 | contig 13390 bp, 11 predicted proteins | sample MHFenrmetagenome_2_FD_207603 | JGI IMG/M metagenome (GOLD analysis project Ga0326726, IMG submission 207603) | Lab enriched peat soil microbial communities from Michigan Hollow, Ithaca, NY, United States - MHF15MN | ecosystem: Environmental > Terrestrial > Soil > Wetlands > Peat | place: USA... | reverse complement strand
AAAGAGTTTAAAATTGCTCCAAGAAACTGTCAACCATATCCATCACCCTGAATCCCATGGGCTTTCCCCTCCCTCTTTCATCAGTTTACTGGAGGAAGGGCTGTTTTCTCAAGAACCGCGAATGGGAAAGTATCGATCCCTTCATTTCCTGCCTAGGATTTTCGAGCTCGCCCCCGGGCCTCGAAAAGGGATGTCGCCCAAGAGAAGAGGGAGAGAAAACAGAAAATGGTTTGACCCCCTGAAGGATTTGTGTATGATGGGGAGGCTATGAAAGAACGGGATGAAAATTTTAGGAGCGCCATTATTTACTCTGATGAGCTAGCCAGTTTTGAATACAGCCCAACCCATCCCTTTAAGCCCATTCGGGCCAAACTGACCCTGGACCTCTGCCGAAGGTATGATTTGCTGGAGCGCCCCTGGATTCGCTTGGTGAAACCCGAACCTCTCGACTTTGAATGTCTTGCGGAATTTCACGACCGGGAATACTTGAAAATCCTTAAGGATGTGGATTCGGCCACCCTGGCGGCCGAGCTGTGGCCCGACTTGATCTCCAGCGGGGGGAGTAACTACCTTACGGTAGACCCGAAAATCCTGCGTTTCGGGCTGGGAACCGAAGACAATCCCATTTTCGCCGGCGTCTTTGAATATTCGGCCCTGTCAGCCGGGGCGACTCTCCAGGGAGCCAAAATGGTGGCTGCGGGAGAGGTTCGGGTAGCCTTCAATCTTCTGGGGGGATTTCATCACGCCGGCCGGGACCATGCCGAAGGGTTCTGCTATATTAACGACGTCGCCATCGCCATTAACCGTCTCCTGAAAGAAGGGCTGCAGGTAGCCTTTGTGGACATTGATGCCCACCATGCCAATGGAGTTCAAGATGCCTTTTACCGTGATCCCCGAGTCTTGGTAATCTCTTTTCATGAGAACGGGAAAGACCTCTATCCCTGGTCGGGGTTCGAAAACGAGATCGGCGAAGGAAAGGGGAGGGGATATACGGTAAACGTGCCCCTCCCCCAAAATACCGACGATGAGGCATTCATGAGAGCCTTTTCCGCTGTCGTTCCCCCCCTCCTGGAATCCTATTCCCCAGACTTGGTGATCGCCGAACTGGGGGCGGATACCCACATCTCCGATCCTTTAACTCACCTGAGTATGACAAACGCGGGATATTGCCAGGCGGTGAAAAAATTGAAGGAGTACTCTTCCCGCCTTCTGGCACTGGGGGGCGGAGGATACGACGTCTTCAAGACGGCCCGGAGTTGGACCCTGGCCTGGGGGATTCTAAACGACCTGGAGCCCCGGGATGAGTTCGTAGGACTGGTGGGGGGGATGATGTTCGGACCGGAGATTGAAGTGGGCAGTCTGCAGGACAAAACGGTCTACATCAAAGGGTCGACGAGAGAAAGGGTCAACCAGGAAATTGACCGAATTCTAGCCTTCCTCAGGGAGAATGTCTTTCCCATTCATAAAATCAAGTAAAGGGGTTCAGACGCCGGATTTCATACATGAATGGACTTCGCCTCTGGGCGACTACCCGAATCCCCGGCCTTCCTAGTTCGTTCCCTTTTTTCCTCCAGTCACCGATAACTTTTCAAGCTGGCCCTGGCCCTGGCCCAGGCTTCAATCAGACTCCCATCTAACCTCATCCCCCCCGGAGATCAGGCCTATGCCACGCGGCATTCACCGATCTGCTGGACTTCTGATTTTAAGAGTGGGACTCTTGATGGAGGAAACCCTTGCATAAGGAAATAAGGTCCTTCCGATCGATATTAATTCCTCTCCAACAGGACCTTATCCTGCTCCACAGGACTTTTCTCTCCCCGAATTTGAGCAAAATAGGTTTGAAAATTGAACTAAAAAAGAAAGCTTAGGGCTCGAGGTTTGGCATGGTTCTTGGATTTCAGAATTTTTGCAGAGTAGTCTTACATGGGAAAAGAGAGAAGCAGGGAAAAAGGCAAGCCAATTAATAAGACGGTGTCGGTGTTAGTGATTCTTGACAGGGCAAATTCCAGCAGGACGCCGAAACCCCCTTTATGCAGTCGATTCTGGGAAAGGGGGAGTAAAAAAATTCTTGAAAAAACTGGATTCCAGCTCCCTGGGAATGACAAAACAGAACGGAAAGGAGATTTTCCGCAACCTTCTAGAATTCAAAATCTTTTTCAGAAAAACAGGCCCCAGCCGATCAATCTAGTGGATGGGTCGGAAGTCAGCTAATTTTATCTTTCCCAGATCGGAGGTTTAATATATAATCAGAAAAAGTGGAAATCCTGTTTTGTCGAATGGAAGGAAAGAATACTTTCCCTTTCAATGGGATATAGACCCAAGAGGAGGACCGCAGCCCAGAGGCAATCTTCCCCTTTGCTTTTCTCTGCCGGGGGGAATTGAGAAATCCAGGGGGGGTGGGGATCATGGTGAATCGGCAATTTCTTGATTATTTGATGGAACAGGGGCTCATGGGGAGAGCAGAATTTGAAGAGGCATTTCCCGGAGGAAGCCTGCCAGCCGATTTTTCAGTGGAGGAGAATTTGGTGAAAACGGGGCTCCTGGCTCCGGAAGGCTTCCCAGAAGCTGTCCAGGCCTTTTTTGGAGTTCCCCTTGCCAAGGATGACGATTTCCCCAAAGAACCGACCCTGTATGACAGCCTTCCCGTCCAATTCATGAAAGAGTCAAAATTCATCCCCGCCCAGATGAAAGAAAACACCATGACCGTAATCATGGCCGACCCGAACGACTTTTACACCCTCGATGCTATTCGGCTGGCCACCAAAAAACAGGTCCAAGTGCTCATGGGCCAAGAGTCGGAGATCGTCGCGGCCATCGAGCGCTCCTACGGGTCGGGAGGGTCCTCCATGGAGAAGATCATCGAGGACATCGACGGCATCCCGGAATACCAGGCCGGTGACGAAGAAAACGTGGATCAACTGAGAGATATGGCATCGGAAGGTCCGGTCATCCGTCTGGTCAACCTGATCATTACCCGGGCTATCGAGAGGAGGGCCTCCGACATCCATATGGAGCCCTTTGAGGACCACTTCCGGGTTCGCTACCGAATCGACGGCGTGCTCCATGACGTGGAATCTCCCCCCAAGCGCTTGCAGGCGGCGATTATTTCCCGTGTTAAGATTATGGCCAAGATGAACATCGCCGAGCGTCGCCTCCCCCAGGACGGGCGGATCATGCTCCGGGTGAAAGGCAAGGAAATCGACTTCCGGGTATCCACTGTGCCAACGATTCACGGGGAGTCTATGGTGCTGCGGATTCTGGATAAGAGCAGCATCGTTCTGGACATCCTGAAATTGGGATTCAGCCGGGATACGCTGGAAGCTTTCCAGAGGCTCGTCGAACACCCCCACGGGATCATTCTGGTCACCGGTCCCACGGGAAGCGGAAAGACCACCACCCTTTACTGCGCCCTGGGAAAGATCAATTCGCCGGACAGGAAGATTATTACCGTGGAAGACCCCGTGGAGTATCAGCTGCAAGGGATCAACCAGATCCAGGTGAAGCCGGCCATCAACCTCACTTTCGCTAACGCCCTGCGGTCCATCGTTCGACAGGACCCTGATGTCATCCTGATCGGGGAGATCCGGGATGCAGAAACCGCGGATATCGCCATCCATTCAGCTCTCACCGGCCACCTGGTTCTTTCGACGCTGCATACCAACGATGCTCCTAGCGCCATCACCCGCCTGATCAACATGGGGATGGAGGATTATCTGCTCTCTTCCACGTTGATCGGCATCCTGGCCCAGCGACTGGTGCGAACGGCCTGTCCCTACTGTCAGGTTCCTTTTCCCCCCGACCCGGCGGTCGTACAGGAGATGAAGATGGATGGCATGAATCCCGAGGAAATCCGGGCCTTCGATGTGAGGGGATGCCCTCAGTGCGCCAACACCGGATATTGGGGGCGGGTGGGGATCTTCGAACTTCTCCAGGTGACCGAAGACATCCAGAAGCTCATCCTGGACAAAAAAGACTCCAACATCATCAAGGAAAGAGCCCGAAAGAATGGCATGCGAACCCTGCGGCAAGATGGCTGGCTGAAAGTAAGAGAGGGAATCACCACGGTTTCGGAAGTCCTTCGGGTCACCCAGGAAGAACAGCTTTTGTAAGGGCAGGGAGATGGCCGAGTTCGTCTACAAAGCAACCAAAACCAGCGGGGAGATTGTGGAAGGCTCCATGGAGGGTCATGACGAAAGCGCGGTCGTCCACAGTCTTCATGAGCTGGGATACATTCCGGTCAGGGTGATCCCTGCCGGGGAACCAGGGGCTGGCGCCCGGTTCTCCTTCCTTCCTCAGAGGGTAGGATTGAAACACCTTCTAGCCCTTTCCCAGGAGCTTTCCACGCTGGTTACCGCCGGGCTTCCCATCGACCGGAGCCTTCAAATCCTGGGCTCCCTGGCCAAAAACCCCAAATTGAAGGGGGTCGTGCAGGATATTCTGAATCGGGTCCGGGAAGGAAGTTCCCTGGCCGATGCTCTGGGAAACCATCCCCGTATCTTCTCCAAGCTCTACGTCAACATGGTCAAAGCCGGCGAGTCAGGTGGTTTTCTGGAGGTCATCCTTTCCCGCCTGGTCAAATACCTGCAGAGCGCGAAGGAGCTCCGGGATTTCCTGGTTTCGGTCATGATCTACCCCCTCATCCTGACCGCGGTGAGCGGGGCCTCCATCATAATCCTGGTGACCTTTGTCATCCCTCGCTTTGCCAAAATCTTTTCCGATATGGGGCAGGCCATCCCCCTGCCGACCCAGGTCCTGCTCACCCTCTCCCAGGTTGTCCGGGACTACTGGTGGTTAGGTGTGGGGGTGCTGGCCCTAATCTATTTTTCCTTGAGGACCTACAATCAGAAGGAGGAGAGGAGATTCCGCTGGGACCGTTCCAAACTGCGCTGGCCGGCGGTAGGAAACATCATCAAGAAAATCGAAGTGGCCCGGTTTTCCCGGACCCTGGCCACCCTGCTGCAGAGCGGAGTCCCCATTCTTTCGGCGCTCAACCTGGTGAAAGAAATTTCCCAGAACTTGGCCGTGTCCCGGGCCATCGGAAATATCCATGACCGACTGAGGGAAGGAAAAGCCGTGGCCCGGACGCTTGAAGAAACGGGCGTTTTCCCCCCCCTGGCCGTGCACATGATCAGCGTGGGGGAGGAGACCGGGCGGATGGAAGAAATGTTGAGCAAAGTGGCGGAGACGTATGAAGCAGATGTTCAAACCACGGTGAAACGGTTTGTCTCCCTGCTGGAGCCGCTGATCATCCTGTTCATGGGGGCCGTGGTGGGATTCATCGTGATCTCCATGCTCCTGGCCATCTTCAGCATCAACGAAATTCCGTTTTAATTCTTGACCGCTATGGAGGCAGAGAGATTCTTAACTTTTTGGAAAGGAAGAAGCAGGGGGGACAGAGGAAGCCGTTTGGCGGCATTCTCGCAGATTTGGAAGTATCCCTCTTTTTGAATCGTCTCTCACTTCAGAATGGGCAATAAACAGAACTTTCATTCATGAGGAAAATCGGGTTGGGGAATTTTAAACATCTTCGGGTTAAAAGATTTCTATAACCCGGATTCCGCGGGTGGAAGGAGGAGCATGGCCGCACATCATCGACAAAGAGGGTTCACCCTGGTGGAAGTCCTGGTGGTTATCATTATCATCGGGCTTCTGGCCGCCTTGGTAGGACCCAGACTTTTCGGCAAAGTGGGGATGGCCAAGCTAAAGGCGGCCAAGGCCCAGATTGAGCTCTTCGGCACGGCCCTCGATGCGTTGCGCCTTGACGCGGGACGGTATCCGACCACCGAAGAGGGCCTGAAGGCCCTCCGGGAAAAACCTTCCGCAATGGACCTTTGGAAAGGGCCGTACCTTCCCAAAGAGATTCCCTCGGACCCCTGGGGAAGACCCTATATCTACAAATCTCCAGGAGAGCAGGGAGAGTACGACCTCATTTCCTACGGGCTGGATGGGGCCCCGGGCGGAGAAGGGGAAAACGAAGACGTGGTCAGCTGGAAGGACGTCAAGGGGTGAAAAACAAGGGTTTTTCCTTGATCGAGATGGTAATCGTCCTGGTATTGCTCGGCCTCTCGGTCGCCCTGGTGACTCCTTCCCTGTCGCGGTTTTCCAAGCGGATCGAGTTGAAGACATCTGCCCAAAAAGTCTCGGGGATCCTCCGTTTTTTCCGCAGTGAGTCGATCCAGAAAGGAAGGGTCTTCCAGGTCCTTTTTGATCCCGATTTGAGGATGGTTAGAGTCAGGGCCCTGGAAGGAGACAGCCCGGAAAAAGAGGGAAAAGAAGAACTGAAAATTCAGGAGAAGCGGTATGTTCTTCCGTCCGGAATCCGGATGGGGGAAGTCCAGATTCAGTCTCCCGAATTTCCCTCCGACCTGCCAACCATCGAGTTTTATCCCCACGGGGGTTCAAATGGAGGTATGATCGTCCTGGAAATGCAGGACCGAAAAGGATACCGGATTAAAGTCCATTTTCTAACCGGGATGGTGGAAATCGAGGAGGTATGAATCGAGGAAAAAGGAATCCGGGATTCACCCTGATCGAAGTGGTGGTGGCCTTGGCGATTCTGGGCATCGGGCTGGTGGTCATCATCGAACTCTTCGGCGGCGGCCTCCGGCTGGGAAGAGTTTCCCAGGAATACACCAAAGCATCCGGGTACGCCAGGATGAAAATGGAAGAGATCAACCTGGCATCCGCCCTGGAGGAGGGAATCCAACAGGGAGAATTCGATGGTCAATTCCGCTGGCAAGTGGAGGTGAAGAAGGTGAGCCTCCTTCCCCCGGGCCAGGAGACCAGCTACCGTCCCCCGGTGGACCTCTTCTGGGTGCGGGTCGACATTCTCTGGAAGTCCGGCTCGAAGGAAAGGGTTGCCGCCCTGGAGTCGTATCGTTTGTTAAAGGCCGAAGAGAATGAGCAGAGCGGGTAAAAAACGATCTTTCCTAGCGACCCGAGCGCGGGCCTTCACCTTGGTGGAGGTCATGGTCACATTGACCATTCTGGGGTTTATTCTTCTCATGATCTTCGGGGTTTTCCGCCTGGGCATCTCGGCTTGGGAAAAAGGGGAATCTAGCAAGGAAGAATACCAAAGAATGCGGATCGCCAGTCAGCTAATCTCCCAGCAGGTCAAATCGGTCATTCCCTATAAGATCAAGAGCCAGAAGGCGGAAGGGGATTTCCTGGCCTTCGAGGGGAAGACCCGTTCCTTGAAATTCGTTTCCACCCTCTCTTTGAAAACCAGGCTGCCTTCGGGTTTTGTCTATGCCTTTTATGAGTTTCAGGAGGGCGGTGAGAAAGGGGGCCGATTGATCCTTTACGAGGGGAGGGTGTTGAACAAAAATTTCATGGAGGAACCCCCTCCCCAAGAGACCGCCGTTCCTCTGTTCGAAGGGTTGGCCGAGGTCCGGTTTGAGTATTACAAAGGGGAAAACCCGGAGACGAACCAGACCGGGGAATGGGTAGAGCAATGGAGTGCCAAGGAGGAAAAAGAGCTTCCCAAAGCCCTGCGGATGACCCTCGTTTCCCGGAAAGGGGTGGGGTCGGCTGAAGAATTGTCCACGGTGATCCTGGCATCTCTTCCTGCGATTCGCTATGAGGATATCCGATCCGGACCCGTTCGCAGAATGGTGGGTACGCTGCCCCGGTAGAGAAGCAGGATTTGATTCTTTTTCGGTCAGTTCAAAAGAAATGTCAACGGTCCTCTTTTCACCGGCAAGGACGAGCCCCAAATCCCCAACTCCAGATGGGCTTGGCAACGATATCCCAAGGTCCGAACAAGGAGTCTGAAAAATTCAATATTGGTTTAAAAGGTTTGCGAATGTTTGGAATTTGGCGTTGGACATTTGGGGGTTTATTCAACAGGCTGAAGAGTTTTATGGCCACTAAAACATTATCACTCGGGACCTTGAACTCGAGAGGCGTGGCCCTGATCATGGTCCTCTGGGTCATCACCATCCTTTCGGTGGTTGTATTGGAGTTCTGCTTTGCTATGCGCACCGAGGTGAACCTTACCCGAAATTATCAGGAACAGCTTCAGTTGTACGCTGTGGCGCAGGGGAGTGTGCAGCGGACTATTGCGGAGCTCGTTCTCAAGCATGATCCCCGGATCCAACAAATGAGGAAAGCGGCCAAAGAAGGGGAAATTCCTGCGGAAAGCAAGGAATGGATCACCGATGGCCGCGAGTATCTCATGGCCTTTGAAGGGGCCGAGGCAGTGGTCCGGGTAATGGGTGAGGCCGGGAAAGTCAATATTAATCGCGTCTCCGACGCTTCCCTTCGCAAGATCATCAACGCCTTGGGGCTGGAGGGGGAAACGCGAGACATAGTGGTGGATTCCATCCTGGACTGGAGGGACCCGGACGATTTTATTCGGGTCAACGGCGCGGAGAACGAATATTATCAATCCCTGAAGGAACCTTATAACTGCAAGAACGGGCCCTTCGATTCGGTGGAGGAACTTCTTCTAGTCCGGGGGATTACTCCCGAATTGTATTACGGCAAGAAGAAAAAAGAGGGGGACGAGGATAAGGAAGAACGTGTGGCTCTGAAGGATATCTTTTCCATCTACGCCATGGGGGAGCAGATCGATATCAATAGCGCCAGCCTCCCCGCGCTGCGGGTCGTCCTGGGCCTTCCGACCGAGGTCTGTCGTCTCCTGATAAAGGCTCGAGAGGAAAAGGGTTTCGAAAATTTCCAGGACCTTCTCCTGAGGGTTCCTGACCTTTCCCCTTTTCGCACCGAGCTCCAGGGGCTGGTTCTTTTCGGAGCGATGAATCCCTATTACACCATCGAAGCCAGGGGAAGGAGCAAAGAAGCGGGATCGGCCCGGGGCGTCCGAGTGGTGGTCAAGGTGGACCCCAGGGAGAAGGATAGATATAGAATCATCCAGTGGCTGGATTTCCTGTTGTGAAAGAAAAGAATTCTTTCGAATATTTCATTGAGTTTGGCACATATTTTGCTAACCATTAAAAATATGGCATTTTTTCAATCAAGCCTGGGAATCGATTTTAAGGCCAACCACTTAATCCTAACCCTCTTGCGGAGATCATTCCGCAAGGTTCGCTTGGTGGACTACCGGGTCTTCCCTTTGGGGCCGGATGGACAACGGGAGAACCAAGAGGCCAAATGGATTAACTTCATCCGCAGCTTCCTCCTTAAGAATGAAAGCGGGCAGGAGAGGGTCTCCGTTTCCATCCCCCGGGAAATGACCTTGGTCCGTTTTCTGCGATTGCCCCTTGTTGCCAAAGAGAATCTTGCTAAGGTCCTGGAATACGAAGCCCCTAAGCTGACCCCCTTTGATAAAGATGAATTTTATTCGGATTTTCAGGTCTTGAAAGAAGATTCCCAATGGATTCACCTGATTGCGGTCTTTGTAAGAAAAGAAGACCTCGCCCCCTATTTGAACCTCTTGAAAAAGATGGGGGTCCAACCTATTTCGATCCAGATTTCGGCCATATCCGCACTCAACCTCTTCTTCTACCACGAAGAGCAGAAGAAAAACGAGGTCTCTGTACTCCTCGACGTGAATAACCCAAATTTTGAGATGAATATTCTCGAGGGAGCGGATTGGAAAGACAGCTTCCACCTTCCCTTGCCCAAGGAGGAAAAGGAAGAAGGGGTCCTTCGCGCCTTCAAAAGAGGCGAGCTGAATAACCCTTCTCTGTCCAAGGGCATGTTTTTTGTTTACGGTCTGGATGCAACTGAAAATACCCTTCCCCATTTCCATGAGGCCCACGGGATGAAAGGGGTCGCCTCCCCTCCCATGGGCCATATTGTAGTGGGCCCCGATGAGACCCTTCCCGATTATATCTATTCTTCCGTCGGACTTCCCCTGACCGGCCTGATGCAAACCCCCTTCCGTTTGAATCTTCTCCCCCCAGAAATGAGGAAGAAGGTTCCCCAATATGGAAAGAAGGCCTCCTTGATCCTCTTGTGCATGGCGATCATTCTTGGCCTAACCTGGGGAGGGGGGATTTACAGCCGTTACCGGAACGAGCTGGAGGTTCTCCGAGTGGAGGTGAGAAAGAAGAAGCCGGAAGTAGATGCGTTGGAAAAACTCCAGAAGCAAAGAACCAAGGAGGCCGCCGAGATGGCCGAGTTCGATCGAATCACCCGGGGGGCAATCAACGAGGTCGAGATTTTGCGAGAGTTGACCCAGATTCTCCCCTCCTCGGTCTGGGTCTGGCAATATAAGTTCGCGGGGAAGGAGATCGAAATCAGCGGCTTTGCCGATTCGGCCTCCGAACTCATTCCGCTGCTGGATAAATCCCCGATATTCGAAAAGGTGGAATTCATGGCTCCGGTGACCAAAGAACGGGAGAGAAGGCTCGGAGCGGACAAGGAAAGGGAACGTTTCAAGATCAAAATGAGGATCGAAGGCGTGGGGGGGACACCGTGAAGTGGTCCTTTTTGAGGAAGGCCGCCTTATCCCAGAAAAAATTCCTCTGGGTCCTCATCGGCATTGCCGTTGCTCTGGCTGCTTACTTTTTTTTGCTCGTTCCTTTGGTGGAGGCCACGAAAAAGGCGGATCAGGAAATGACCCTAAACCAAAGGATTCTTTTGAAGTATGCCGAAGTCCTCCAGAGCCGAAAGGCCGTAGAAGAGGGACTGGCCCGGACCCAGAAACAAATGGAAGAGGTCCAGAAGCGGCTCATCCCGGGCGAAACCCCTCAGCTGGGGGCTGCCAATCTCCAAGACTTGGTGAAACGCCTGGCCGAGAAAAATAACCTGGGACTGAGGAGTTTCCGCAATCTGGACCCCAAAGAGGTGGGGTCCTTTCGCAGGATTTCGGTCCAGATTGAATTTAATCCTATGAGCAGCGTGCAGAACCTGACTCAGTTCCTCTACGGATTGGAGCATCAGGAAAAAAAGCTTATGATCAGCGAGATGGACCTCCTGGTTTTTAACCCTCGCATGCCGAACAATGTTCAGGGAAACCTGATCATCTCCGGGTTCATGAAAGCGAGCGAAGGCAAAGCCAAAGAGAAAGAGAAGGGGAGAGAAGGGTGATGTCCCAACGATACGGCATTCTTTGCGTTCTCCTTTTTTTGGTGGTTCTCATCCTGGGGTATGAGAATTATGAAACCTGGTCCTCCCCGGGGTCCTTGGCATTCAAAAAAGAAGGGGATAAAAAATGGGAGGGTAGGCCCGAACCTCCACCGGGAGTCCTGACCCCTAAAGAAACCCCGCCCCGGCAATCTTTCGACGTGATTGCCGAAAAAAACATCTTCAACCCGGATCGTAAAGAATTCTCCATCCAGGCAACGCCAGAAATTAGCAAACCCATCACCCGACCCCCCATCATCTTGTATGGGGTGGTGATTGCCGGAGACTACCAGATGGCCAGTATTGGCAACCCTGGAAGGCCTCTGCACAAAGGGGAACGGGAAATCAAAACGATTAAGATCGGAGAATCGGTGGGGGAGTATAAGCTCACGAAAATCATGCCGGACCGGATCGTCCTGGAGGGCGGTGAGGATTCTTTTGAAATTCTCCTCTATGATCCGAGGTCTCCAAAGAAGAGGATGGAGGTCAAGACTCCTAGTCTTTCGCCTACGGTCACCTCTGCTGTTCCTTCGGCCCCTTCTCCTGAAGTGAAGCCAATGATTCCTCCTGCGGCTGTCGCTCCTCCGGCTGCAACACCGCCCGCTCCTAGCCCCCGGCCAGGAATCCCTACGCCGACCCCCCGTCCCCCGGGTCAGCAACCCGAGGGGGGATATCAATCTCCCAATCCTCCCCCCGCGGAAACTGTTCCGCCTTCGGCTACCGACCCAGGATTATGGAGGGGGAGAAGACCCGCTTATCCCACCAGGCCCCCTGGTTAAAGAAAGAAGGAAATCCTATGTCTGAAAGGAGTTTATTGGGGATGAGACCTGGAAAATGGATATATCTGACATGCCTTACCCTCTTCTTCTTTCTGGCGGGAACCCTCCATTGCGCCGGGCCCCAGTCCGCAGTGCAGCTGGAACCCTCCATCGAACCGGTTCCCAAAGGAATGGGCGAAAAGAGCAAGGAAGTTGCCCCAGAAGCTTCCCCAGGCGCGGTCAAGAACTCTCCGCGAGAAATCGCCCGGGAAACTCCCAACCTCTTGGCAGCAGAATACTTTCAGCCTCAAGCTCTTAAAGCCTCCATGAAGGAAAAGACCTTCGCTCAGAGGCTTGAACCGCCGGCCGGATCCCCCCAACCGGTTCCTCCGCCGATGAGGCCCGGGACCCTTCCCGGCATGCCGCCTTCCCCCCCTGTAATGGCGGCTCCGCCTGTTTCCCCACCGACCGAAACTCCCGCTCCCATCGGGCCCTCCCGGCGGGCTGAACCGCCGAAGGGGGCCAGATTTGTCCTCAATTTCGACAACGCCGACATCTATGAAGTGATCCGGGTCATGGCCGAGATGATGGGAATAAACTACGTCATCGATCCGAGAGTAAAGGGGGTCGTGAATATCCGCACCACCGGCCAGATTTCCACCCAAGATATTTTCCCCATTTTCCAGACTATCCTTAAGATGAACGGAGCGACGGCGGTCCAAAAGGGAATCGTCTATGAAATCGTCCCCTTCGGGGAGGCCAAGAAACTCTTCATTCCCCCAACTGCAGATCGGATCTCTGGCCGGAATCAGGAAGAAAGGTACACCATCCAGATCCTCTCCCTAAGGTTCATTCCGGTCACAGAAGCGAGCAAGATTATCAAACCCTTCCTCTCCGATGGCGCGGATATCGTCGAACACCCTCTTCAGAATCTCCTCGTTGTGGGAGACCTTTCCTCCAATATCCAGAAGGCCCTGAGCATCATGGAGCTCTTCGATGTGGACATCTTCTCCGACATGCGGGTCCGAATTTATCCCATCCTTAACGCCGATGTGAATGAAGTGTCTAAGGAAATGGAACGGATCTTTTCTTCCCTGGAAGTCTCAGTGAAATCCGGGCGGGGTGTGGGCATCACCTTTACCCCCATCATCCGGATCAACTCGCTTCTGGCGGTCAGCTCCATCCCCGGAATATTTGAAAAAGTGGAACGATGGGTCAAAGAACTGGACCGGATCCCCGGGGAGGGCACTCAACTGAGCGTCTTTGTTTACTACGTTCAAAACGGAAAAGCCAAGGACTTGGCGGAGGTGCTGAAGCAGGTTTATGTTCCGGTCAAAGGGGCGAAGCCGGAGGGAAGGGAGAAAACGACCACCCCTACCTCTACGCCGGCAGCTCAAACGGCTCCGGGGCCCCGTGGAGTCAAGCCAAGCCCCTCTGGGCCCTCAACTCCTACAGGTCAGGAAAGCGGGGGGGTTCCCGAGGGGGAGATCAGCATCGTAGTGGATGAGCCGACGAACTCTCTCATCATTCGGGCTTATCACCGGGATTACAAAGCCATCCTGGAGACGATCAGGAAGCTGGATATATACCCCAAACAGGTG